>OLIA01000006.1_pt1 | contig 199025 bp, 158 predicted proteins | sample 1609621 | NCBI WGS metagenome assembly OLIA01 (sample SAMEA4350112, study PRJEB24818) | metagenome | biome: human; feature: gut; material: faeces | place: Denmark | collected 2013-09
GCATCAGGCAACCGGCTTGGGCGTTAGATGTCGGATGCGGCGTAACCGCCTTATCCGACCTACGGGGTGGAGCACTTCACAGCGGTGTAGGCCTGATAAGACGCGCCAGCGTCGCATCAGGCAACCGGCTTGGGCGTTAGATGTCGGATGCGGCGTAACCGCCTTATCCGACCTACGGGGTGGAGCACTTCACAGCGGTGTAGGCCTGATAAGACGCGCCAGCGTCGCATCAGGCAACCGACTCGGGCGTTGGATGTCGGATGCGGCGTGACCGCCTTGTCTGACCTACGGGGTGCCGCACTTCACGGCAGTTTAGCGAACTACCGCGTTGTCAATTTTCTCTTCCGCCTTCCAGACGCGGTACTTCACATCTACATTGTCTGGCGTATACACCACGATCGGCAGCTTGCTGTTGTAACGCAGCATTCCAGCATCGCCCAGATACGCGGTGACAAATTTCTTCTCTTTCTTGCCATCCGGGCAGGCCATCATCGTTGAAACCGGGGAACTGACTTTATCAAAGACATAATAATCATAGCCCCAGCCTTCCAGCGTTTTGTTTTCCAGCTTCCCGCCGAGACGATGCAAATTGCAATCGACTTCCAGCGTCTGACCGATTAACAGTTCTACTTTCAGGGTAGATTCATCTTCTTGCGGGGTTAACTGAATCACCTGACGCTTCATCCCTTTTTCAGCTTGTGGATAAGGCGCGATTTTTTCCAGTGGCTGGACGCTTTCTGCCGCCCAGGCGGAAGTGGTAGCGAAAGCGGCAAACAATACTGCAGGTAGAATGGTCTTCATTTTTTTGCTTTCCTTCTTCATTTATAGGTTTTCACCGATGATGTCGCTGAAGGTTAACATATTCATCAGATTTATTAATTTGCTTTATGAATAACTTAAAGAACATTCAGACAATTTTACCTGCTCTTTTAGTGTTAAATTCTAATGAGAGAGCAAACCAGCAGAAATATCTCTGGTGAATTAATCGCTATATAAATATATTTATAACCATTTGAAATGTGAGCAAAAGCCCGTTTTTGCCACGCTTCCCGCCACTCTTTTGATCCTGCTACAGGTTTTACCCCGATCGGGGTATGCATCTTTGACACATCCTTTAATATCTTAGCGGCTATAAAAATGGCTTATTAATTATGCGGTTTATTTGGTCGCTCTCAATTTTCAGAGCGCGTTAATGATGGAAGGTCAATGTGAAGATTGATGCATCCCGTCGGGGCATACTCACTGGTCGCTGGCGCAAAGCCAGTAACGGTATCCGTCCGCCCTGGTCCGGTGATGAATCTCATTTTCTGACCCATTGCACCCGCTGCGACGCCTGTATTAATGCTTGTGAAAACAACATTCTGCAACGCGGCGCGGGCGGCTATCCGAGCGTTAATTTCAAAAATAACGAGTGCAGCTTCTGTTACGCCTGCGCGCAGGCTTGCCCCGAATCGCTATTTTCTCCGCGCCACACCAGGGCCTGGGATTTGCAGTTCACCATTGGGGACGCGTGCCTGGCGTATCAGTCTGTTGAATGCCGCCGCTGTCAGGATAGCTGTGAGCCAATGGCAATTATCTTTCGCCCGACGCTCTCCGGGATCTACCAGCCGCAACTTAATAGCCAACTTTGCAACGGATGTGGAGCATGTGCAGCCAGCTGTCCGGTATCAGCCATAACTGCGGAGTATCTCCATGCACACTAACTGGCAAGTTTGCAGCCTGGTCGTGCAGGCCAAAAGCGAACGAATTTCAGACATCAGCACCCAACTGAACGCCTTTCCCGGCTGTGAAGTTGCTGTCAGCGACGCGCCGAGCGGTCAGTTGATTGTGGTGGTGGAAGCAGAAGACAGCGAAACGCTGATCCAAACCATTGAGTCAGTACGCAACGTAGAGGGCGTGCTGGCGGTGTCGCTGGTTTATCACCAGCAGGAAGAGCAAGGTGAGGAAACACCATGAAACTCAGTCGTCGTAGCTTTATGAAAGCTAACGCCGTTGCGGCCGCTGCGGCGGCTGCCGGTCTCAGCGTGCCGGGCGTTGCCCGCGCCGTTGTTGGTCAGCAGGAAGCCATTAAATGGGATAAAGCGCCGTGCCGTTTCTGCGGTACTGGTTGCGGCGTTCTGGTCGGAACGCAGCAGGGGCGTGTGGTGGCCTGTCAGGGCGACCCGGACGCACCGGTTAACCGTGGCCTGAACTGCATTAAGGGCTATTTCCTGCCCAAGATCATGTACGGTAAAGACCGTTTGACGCAGCCGCTGCTGCGTATGAAAAACGGTAAATATGACAAAGAAGGCGAATTTACCCCAATCACCTGGGATCAGGCCTTCGATGTGATGGAAGAGAAATTCAAAACCGCCCTGAAAGAAAAAGGACCGGAATCGATCGGTATGTTCGGTTCTGGTCAGTGGACTATCTGGGAAGGTTATGCCGCGTCCAAGCTGTTCAAAGCGGGCTTCCGTTCGAACAACATCGACCCGAACGCACGTCACTGTATGGCGTCGGCAGTAGTTGGCTTTATGCGTACCTTTGGTATGGATGAGCCGATGGGCTGCTATGACGACATCGAGCAGGCTGACGCGTTTGTGCTGTGGGGCGCTAACATGGCGGAAATGCACCCGATCCTCTGGTCACGCATCACTAACCGTCGTCTCTCTAACCAGAACGTCACCGTGGCGGTGCTTTCTACCTACCAGCATCGTAGCTTCGAGCTGGCGGATAACGGCATCATCTTTACGCCGCAATCTGACCTGGTGATCCTGAACTACATCGCCAACTATATCATTCAAAACAATGCGATAAATCAGGACTTCTTCAGCAAGCACGTTAACCTGCGCAAAGGGGCGACGGACATCGGCTACGGTTTACGTCCGACCCATCCGCTGGAAAAAGCAGCGAAGAATCCGGGTTCTGACGCCTCCGAACCGATGAGCTTTGAAGATTACAAAGCCTTCGTTGCCGAGTATACGCTGGAAAAAACTGCCGAAATGACCGGCGTGCCGAAAGACCAGTTAGAACAACTGGCGCAGCTGTATGCCGATCCGAACAAGAAAGTCATCTCCTACTGGACGATGGGCTTCAACCAGCATACTCGTGGCGTGTGGGCCAACAACCTGGTCTACAACCTGCACCTGCTGACCGGCAAAATTTCCCAGCCGGGTTGCGGTCCGTTCTCCCTGACCGGGCAGCCTTCCGCGTGTGGTACTGCGCGTGAAGTGGGCACCTTTGCTCACCGTCTGCCTGCGGACATGGTGGTGACTAACGAGAAACATCGTGATATCTGCGAGAAGAAGTGGAATATCCCGAGCGGCACCATTCCGGCGAAAATCGGTCTGCATGCGGTAGCACAAGACCGTGCGCTGAAAGACGGCAAGCTGAATGTTTACTGGACCATGTGTACCAACAACATGCAGGCCGGGCCGAACATCAATGAAGAGCGTATGCCGGGCTGGCGCGATCCGCGCAACTTCATCATCGTCTCCGATCCGTATCCGACAGTCAGTGCGCTGGCCGCCGACTTGATCCTGCCGACCGCAATGTGGGTAGAGAAAGAGGGCGCTTACGGTAACGCCGAACGCCGTACTCAGTTCTGGCGTCAGCAGGTACAGGCACCGGGCGAAGCGAAATCGGATCTCTGGCAGTTAGTCCAGTTCTCCCGCCGCTTCAAAACTGAAGAAGTATGGCCGGAAGAGCTGCTGGCGAAGAAACCGGAACTGCGTGGCAAAACGCTGTACGAAGTTCTGTATGCCACCCCCGAAGTGAGCAAATTCCCGGTATCCGAACTGGCGGAAGATCAGCTGAACGATGAATCCCGCGAGCTGGGCTTCTATCTGCAAAAAGGGCTGTTCGAAGAGTACGCATGGTTTGGTCGCGGTCACGGTCACGATCTGGCACCGTTCGATGACTACCACAAAGCGCGCGGTCTGCGCTGGCCGGTGGTGAACGGTAAAGAAACGCAGTGGCGTTACAGCGAAGGTAACGACCCGTACGTGAAAGCGGGCGAAGGCTACAAGTTCTACGGTAAACCGGATGGCAAAGCGGTGATCTTCGCGCTGCCGTTCGAACCGGCGGCGGAAGCACCGGATGAAGAGTACGACCTGTGGCTCTCTACCGGACGCGTCCTGGAGCACTGGCACACCGGCAGTATGACTCGCCGTGTGCCGGAACTGCACCGCGCCTTCCCGGAAGCGGTCCTGTTTATTCACCCGCTGGATGCGAAAGCGCGCGATCTGCGCCGTGGCGACAAAGTGAAAGTGGTTTCTCGCCGTGGCGAAGTGATCTCGATTGTTGAAACGCGCGGTCGTAACCGTCCGCCACAGGGCCTGGTGTACATGCCGTTCTTCGACGCCGCACAGCTGGTTAACAAACTGACGCTGGATGCGACCGATCCGCTCTCGAAAGAGACGGACTTCAAGAAGTGCGCGGTCAAACTGGAGAAGGTGTAAGCCATTATGTCCCGGTCAGCGAAACCTCAAAATGGTCGCCGCCGCTTTCTGCGCGATGTTGTTCGCACAGCAGGCGGGCTGGCTGCCGTGGGTGTGGCGCTGGGGTTACAACAGCAAACCGCACGCGCATCTGGCGTGCGGTTGCGCCCGCCCGGAGCCATAAACGAGAACGCCTTTGCCAGTGCCTGTGTGCGTTGCGGTCAGTGTGTTCAGGCTTGCCCTTACGACACCTTAAAACTGGCGACGCTGGCCTCTGGTCTGTCGGCGGGCACGCCATATTTTGTCGCACGGGATATTCCTTGCGAAATGTGTGAGGACATTCCGTGCGCCAAAGTGTGCCCGAGCGGTGCGCTGGATCGTGAGATCGAATCGATCGACGATGCGCGGATGGGGCTGGCGGTACTGGTGGACCAGGAAAACTGTCTCAACTTTCAGGGGCTGCGCTGCGATGTTTGTTATCGCGAATGCCCGAAAATTGATGAGGCCATCACCCTGGAGCTGGAGCGCAACACGCGTACCGGTAAGCACGCCCGCTTTCTGCCGACGGTTCACAGCGACGCCTGTACCGGTTGCGGTAAGTGCGAAAAAGTATGCGTGCTGGAACAACCGGCAATCAAGGTGTTACCGCTGTCACTGGCGAAAGGGGAGTTAGGTCACCATTACCGCTTCGGCTGGCTGGAGGGGAACAATGGCAAATCGTAAACGTGACGCCGGGCGCGAGGCGCTGGAGAAAAAAGGCTGGTGGCGCAGTCACCGTTGGCTGGTGTTACGTCGCCTTTGTCAGTTCTTCGTGCTGGGGATGTTTTTGAGCGGTCCATGGTTTGGTGTGTGGATCTTGCACGGCAACTACAGCAGTAGCCTGTTATTCGACACCGTTCCGCTGACCGATCCGCTGATGACGCTGCAAAGTCTTGCCAGTGGTCATCTGCCTGCCACGGTGGCGTTGACCGGTGCGGTGATTATCACCGTGCTCTACGCCCTGGCGGGAAAGCGATTATTTTGCAGCTGGGTCTGCCCGCTGAACCCGATTACCGACTTAGCGAACTGGTTACGCAGGCGCTTTGACCTCAATCAGTCTGCGACGATCCCTCGCCACATTCGCTACGTGCTGTTGGTGGTCATTCTGGTGGGATCGGCCTTAACTGGCACGCTCATTTGGGAATGGATCAACCCCGTTTCTCTGATGGGGCGTAGCCTGGTAATGGGCTTCGGCAGCGGCGCGCTGCTTATTCTCGCGCTGTTTTTATTTGATCTACTGGTCGTTGAACACGGCTGGTGCGGGCACATTTGTCCGGTTGGCGCGCTGTATGGCGTGCTGGGTAGCAAAGGTGTGATTACCGTTGCGGCCACCGATCGGCAGAAATGTAACCGCTGTATGGATTGTTTTCATGTTTGCCCGGAACCGCATGTGCTACGTGCCCCGGTGCTGGATGAACAAAGCCCGGTGCAGGTCACCAGCCGCGATTGCATGACGTGCGGTCGCTGCGTGGATGTCTGTTCTGAGGATGTATTTACAATAACTACACGATGGAGTTCGGGAGCGAAATCATGAAAAGCCATGACCTGAAGAAAGCGCTGTGTCAATGGACGGCGATGCTGGCCCTGGTGGTAAGCGGCGCGGTTTGGGCGGCTAATGGCGTCGATTTTAGCCAGTCGCCGGAAGTATCCGGGACACAGGAAGGGGCCATTCGGATGCCAAAAGAGCAGGAACGGATGCCGCTGAACTATGTGAATCAGCCGCCAATGATCCCGCATAGCGTTGAAGGTTATCAGGTAACGACCAATACCAACCGCTGCTTGCAGTGCCACGGTGTCGAAAGCTATCGCACCACTGGCGCGCCGCGTATCAGTCCTACTCACTTTATGGACAGCGACGGCAAAGTGGGCGCGGAAGTGGCTCCGCGTCGTTATTTCTGTCTGCAATGTCACGTACCGCAGGCCGATACCGCGCCAATCGTGGGGAATACCTTTACCCCATCAAAAGGTTACGGGAAATAAGAGGTTATTATGGGAAATTCTGACCGTAAGCCTGGTCTGATTAAGCGCCTGTGGAAATGGTGGCGTACCCCCAGCCGTCTGGCGCTGGGGACGCTGCTGTTGATCGGTTTTGTTGGCGGCATCGTCTTCTGGGGTGGCTTTAACACCGGGATGGAAAAAGCCAATACCGAAGAGTTCTGCATTAGCTGCCACGAAATGCGCAACACGGTGTATCAGGAATACATGGATTCCGTGCACTACAACAACCGTAGCGGCGTCCGTGCGACCTGTCCGGATTGTCACGTTCCGCACGAGTTTGTGCCGAAGATGATACGCAAGCTCAAAGCAAGTAAAGAGCTGTATGGTAAAATTTTTGGCGTTATTGACACGCCGCAGAAATTTGAAGCTCATCGTCTGACGATGGCACAGAATGAGTGGCGGCGCATGAAGGACAATAACTCGCAGGAGTGCCGTAACTGTCACAACTTCGAGTATATGGATACAACCGCCCAGAAATCGGTTGCCGCGAAGATGCATGACCAGGCGGTGAAAGATGGGCAAACCTGTATTGATTGCCATAAAGGGATAGCGCACAAGCTGCCCGATATGCGTGAAGTCGAGCCAGGTTTTTAACAGGGTTATTGCGTGGGTATGCTTGAAGCCAGAGAGTTACTTTGTGAGCGGGATGAACGAACCTTATTTAGTGGCTTGTCATTTACGCTGAACGCAGGAGAGTGGGTACAAATCACCGGTAGCAACGGCGCGGGGAAGACAACGCTTCTCCGTTTGCTGACGGGGTTGTCTCGCCCTGACGCAGGCGAGGTTCTCTGGCAAGGGCAGCCCTTGCATCAGGTACGCGACAGCTACCATCAAAACCTGTTATGGATAGGCCATCAGCCGGGGATCAAAACCCGGCTGACGGCGTTAGAAAATCTGCACTTTTATCATCGCGATGGCGATACCGCACAATGTCTGGAAGCCTTGGCGCAGGCCGGGCTTGCCGGATTCGAAGATATTCCTGTAAATCAGCTCTCGGCCGGGCAACAACGCCGCGTCGCTTTAGCGCGTCTGTGGCTGACCCGTGCCACGTTATGGATCCTCGACGAGCCTTTTACCGCGATTGACGTTAACGGCGTCGATCGTCTGACCCAGCGTATGGCGCAGCATACGGAGCAGGGGGGGATTGTGATTCTGACTACCCACCAGCCGCTCAACGTTGCTGAAAGTAAAATTCGCCGCATTTCACTGACGCAAACGAGGGCCGCATGATGTTCTGGCGCATTTTCCGTCTTGAGCTGCGTGTAGCGTTTCGCCATAGCGCCGAAATCGCCAACCCGCTGTGGTTCTTCCTGATTGTAATTACCCTTTTTCCGCTCAGTATCGGTCCGGAGCCGCAACTGCTGGCGCGTATTGCACCGGGCATTATCTGGGTTGCTGCGCTGCTTTCATCCTTGCTGGCGCTGGAACGACTGTTCCGTGACGATTTGCAGGACGGCAGTCTTGAACAATTGATGTTGTTGCCGTTACCCTTGCCCGCCGTTGTGCTGGCGAAGGTGATGGCGCACTGGATGGTAACCGGTCTGCCGTTACTCATCCTTTCGCCACTGGTAGCAATGCTACTGGGAATGGATGTTTATGGCTGGCAAGTGATGGCGCTGACGCTGCTGCTGGGAACGCCTACGCTTGGCTTTCTCGGTGCACCGGGTGTGGCGTTGACAGTGGGACTTAAGCGCGGTGGTGTGCTGCTCAGCATACTGGTGTTACCGCTGACTATCCCATTACTCATCTTTGCCACCGCCGCGATGGACGCGGCTTCTATGCATTTGCCCGTTGACGGGTATCTGGCAATTTTAGGCGCGTTGCTGGCAGGCACCGCGACTTTAAGTCCTTTTGCGACGGCGGCAGCGTTACGAATCAGCATTCAATAACGCTGGATTACTGATTTTTGTTCGAGTCTGGTATCGAAACTATGTGGAAAACACTGCATCAACTGGCGATCCCACCACGGCTGTATCAAATCTGTGGCTGGTTTATACCGTGGCTGGCAATTGCCAGTGTGGTCGTGCTTACCGTCGGCTGGATCTGGGGATTCGGCTTTGCTCCGGCTGATTATCAGCAGGGAAATAGCTACCGCATTATCTACCTGCATGTGCCTGCGGCGATCTGGTCGATGGGCATTTATGCATCAATGGCAGTGGCAGCGTTTATTGGCCTTGTCTGGCAGATGAAAATGGCCAACCTGGCGGTGGCGGCGATGGCCCCCATTGGTGCCGTGTTTACCTTTATTGCCCTGGTTACCGGCTCTGCATGGGGAAAACCGATGTGGGGCACCTGGTGGGTATGGGATGCACGTCTGACTTCTGAACTGGTGCTGCTGTTTTTGTATGTGGGTGTGATTGCCCTGTGGCACGCCTTCGACGACCGCCGTCTGGCGGGCCGTGCGGCAGGTATCCTGGTGCTGATTGGCGTGGTGAATCTGCCGATTATTCATTACTCCGTGGAGTGGTGGAACACCCTGCATCAGGGATCAACGCGGATGCAGCAAAGTATCGATCCGGCGATGCGTTCGCCGCTGCGCTGGTCGATTTTTGGCTTCCTGCTCCTGTCTGCCACGCTGACGCTGATGCGGATGCGTAATTTGATTTTGCTGATGGAAAAACGCCGTCCGTGGGTGAGTGAACTGATACTGAAAAGAGGCCGTAAATGACCCCTGCATTTGCTTCCTGGAATGAATTTTTCGCAATGGGCGGTTACGCCTTTTTTGTCTGGCTGGCGGTGGTGATGACCGTTATTCCGCTGGTGGTTTTGGTCGTGCACTCGGTGATGCAACATCGCGCAATTCTGCGTGGCGTGGCGCAACAGCGGGCGCGTGAGGCGCGTTTACGTGCTGCGCAACAGCAGGAGGCTGCATGAATATTCGCCGTAAAAACCGCTTGTGGATTGCCTGTGCCGTGTTGGCAGGGCTGGCGCTGACTATCGGTCTGGTGCTATATGCGCTGCGCTCGAATATCGATCTCTTTTATACGCCGGGGGAAATTCTCTACGGCAAGCGTGAAACTCAGCAAATGCCGGAAGTCGGTCAGCGTCTGCGCGTTGGCGGGATGGTGATGCCGGGTAGTGTGCAGCGCGATCCCAATTCGCTGAAAGTGACCTTCACCATTTACGATGCTGAAGGCTCAGTGGATGTCTCTTACGAAGGCATTTTGCCGGATCTGTTCCGTGAAGGGCAGGGCGTTGTGGTGCAGGGCGAACTAGAAAAAGGCAATCATATCCTCGCGAAAGAAGTGCTGGCGAAACACGATGAAAACTATACGCCGCCAGAAGTTGAGAAAGCGATGGAAGCTAACCACCGTCGCCCGGCGAGTGTTTATAAGGACCCAGCATCATGATGCCAGAAATTGGTAACGGACTGCTGTGCCTGGCGCTGGGAATTGCGCTGCTGCTGTCCGTGTATCCGCTATGGGGCGTGGCGCGCGGAGATGCGCGCATGATGGCGTCTTCCCGCTTGTTTGCCTGGCTGCTGTTTATGTCTGTGGCTGGCGCATTTCTGGTGCTGGTCAATGCTTTCGTGGTCAACGACTTCACCGTCACCTATGTTGCCAGCAACTCCAATACCCAGCTTCCGGTGTGGTATCGCGTGGCGGCTACCTGGGGCGCGCATGAAGGCTCGCTACTGCTGTGGGTGCTGCTGATGAGCGGCTGGACCTTTGCGGTGGCGATTTTTAGTCAGCGTATTCCGCTGGATATTGTGGCCCGTGTACTGGCGATAATGGGGATGGTCAGTGTCGGCTTTTTGCTGTTCATTCTCTTTACCTCTAACCCGTTCTCTCGCACGTTGCCGAACTTCCCGATTGAAGGTCGCGATCTTAACCCGCTATTGCAGGATCCGGGGCTGATCTTCCATCCGCCTCTGCTTTATATGGGGTACGTGGGTTTCTCGGTGGCGTTTGCTTTTGCCATTGCTTCTTTGCTGAGCGGGCGTCTGGACAGCACTTATGCGCGTTTTACTCGTCCGTGGACGCTGGCAGCGTGGATCTTCCTGACGCTCGGCATCGTGCTCGGTTCCGCATGGGCCTATTACGAACTCGGCTGGGGTGGCTGGTGGTTCTGGGATCCGGTAGAAAACGCCTCGTTTATGCCGTGGCTGGTGGGGACTGCGCTGATGCACTCACTGGCGGTCACTGAACAACGCGCCAGCTTCAAAGCGTGGACATTACTGCTGGCAATCAGTGCCTTCTCGTTGTGTCTGTTGGGGACTTTCCTCGTGCGTTCCGGCGTGCTGGTATCGGTACACGCGTTTGCGTCTGATCCGGCGCGCGGTATGTTTATCCTCGCCTTTATGGTGCTGGTGATTGGCGGTTCGCTGCTGCTGTTTGCCGCGCGTGGACACAAAGTTCGCTCACGCGTAAACAATGCGCTGTGGTCGCGGGAATCTTTGCTGTTAGCGAACAATGTTTTGCTGGTCGCTGCGATGCTGGTGGTGTTGCTGGGGACGCTGCTGCCGTTGGTGCATAAGCAACTGGGACTGGGCAGTATTTCGATTGGCGAACCGTTCTTCAACACCATGTTTACCTGGCTGATGGTGCCGTTTGCGCTACTGCTTGGTGTCGGTCCTCTGGTGCGCTGGGGGCGGGATCGCCCGCGTAAGATCCGCAATTTATTGATTATCGCCTTCATCTCTACGCTGGTGCTGTCGCTGCTGTTGCCGTGGCTGTTCGAAAGCAAAGTTGTGGCGATGACGGTGCTCGGCCTGGCAATGGCCTGCTGGATTGCGGTGCTGGCAATTGCGGAAGCTGCGCTACGTATTTCACGCGGCACGAAAACCACCTTCAGTTATTGGGGGATGGTGGCGGCTCACCTTGGGCTGGCAGTGACAATTGTTGGCATTGCCTTTAGCCAGAACTATAGCGTTGAGCGTGATGTGCGCATGAAGTCCGGCGATAGCGTCGATATTCATGAATATCGCTTCACCTTCCGTGATGTCAAAGAGGTGACTGGCCCGAACTGGCGTGGCGGTGTGGCGACTATCGGCGTAACGCGCGATGGCAAGCCGGAAACGGTGCTGTATGCGGAAAAACGTTATTACAACACTGCCGGGTCGATGATGACCGAAGCGGCAATTGACGGCGGCATCACGCGTGACCTGTACGCGGCCCTCGGTGAAGAGCTGGAAAACGGCGCGTGGGCCGTGCGTCTTTACTACAAACCATTTGTTCGCTGGATTTGGGCGGGCGGGCTGATGATGGCGTTGGGCGGACTGCTGTGTCTGTTTGATCCTCGCTATCGTAAGCGCGTGAGTCCGCAAAAAACTGCGCCGGAGGCCGTATGAAGCGCAAAGTATTGTTAATTCCGTTGATTATCTTCCTGGCGATTGCCGCGGCGCTGCTGTGGCAGCTGGCGCGTAATGCCGAAGGGGATGATCCGACCAATCTGGAATCGGCGCTCATTGGCAAGCCTGTGCCGAAGTTTCGTCTCGAATCACTGGACAATCCGGGGCAGTTTTATCAGGCGGATGTGCTGACTCAGGGCAAACCAGTACTGCTTAACGTCTGGGCGACCTGGTGTCCGACCTGCCGTGCGGAACATCAATATCTGAATCAGCTTTCTGCGCAGGGCATCCGCGTGGTCGGCATGAACTATAAAGACGATCGCCAGAAGGCAATCAGCTGGCTGAAAGAGCTGGGCAATCCTTACGCGCTAAGCCTGTTTGATGGCGATGGCATGTTAGGGCTGGATCTCGGTGTCTATGGCGCGCCAGAAACGTTTCTTATTGACGGCAACGGCATCATTCGCTATCGCCATGCGGGCGATCTGAATCCTCGCGTCTGGGAAGAAGAGATCAAGCCGCTGTGGGAGAAATACAGTAAGGAGGCCGCACAATGAGGTTTTTATTGGGCGTGCTGATGCTGATGATCTCCGGCTCAGCGCTGGCGACCATCGATGTGTTGCAGTTTAAAGATGAAGCACAGGAACAACAGTTCCGTCAGCTCACTGAAGAACTGCGCTGCCCGAAATGCCAGAACAACAGCATTGCCGATTCCAACTCGATGATTGCCACCGACCTGCGTCAGAAAGTGTATGAACTGATGCAGGAAGGTAAAAGTAAAAAAGAGATTGTCGATTATATGGTGGCGCGTTACGGCAACTTCGTCACTTACGATCCGCCGTTAACGCCGCTGACCGTGCTGCTGTGGGTGCTGCCAGTAGTGGCTATTGGCATTGGCGGTTGGGTCATATACGCCCGCTCGCGGCGTCGGGTACGCGTGGTGCCGGAAGCGTTTCCTGAACAAAGCGTGCCGGAAGGTAAGCGTGCCGGATATGTTGTTTATCTGCCGGGTATTGTGGTGGCGTTAATTGTGGCTGGCGTCAGCTACTACCAGACTGGCAATTATCAGCAGGTGAAAATCTGGCAGCAGGCCACGGCACAGACTCCGGCGTTGCTGGACAGGGCGCTGGATCCGAAAGCCGATCCGCTCAACGAAGAAGAGATGTCGCGTCTTGCGCTGGGGATGCGTACTCAACTGCAAAAAAATCCGGGAGATATAGAAGGCTGGATTATGTTGGGCCGCGTTGGCATGGCGCTGGGTAACGCCAGTATCGCCACCGATGCATACGCCACTGCGTATCGCCTCGATCCGAAAAACAGTGATGCTGCACTGGGATACGCTGAAGCGTTGACTCGTTCATCTGATCCCAACGACAACCGCCTCGGCGGTGAACTGCTACGTCAGCTGGTGAGAACGGACCATAGCAATATCCGTGTGCTAAGCATGTATGCGTTTAATGCCTTTGAGCAGCAGCGATTTGGCGAAGCCGTTGCCGCGTGGGAGATGATGTTGAAACTCTTACCTGCCAACGATACTCGCCGTGCGGTGATTGAACGTAGTATCGCGCAGGCGATGCAACATTTGTCGCCGCAGGAGAGTAAATAAAAAGAGGCCCGATGGTGATGCCATCGGGCTAGACTGTTGACAAAGTGCGCTTAGTTTATGCCGGATGCGGCGTGAACGCCTTATCCGGCCTACAAAATTGTGTAAATTCAATAAATTGATCGATCCACGTAGGCCTGATAAGCGTAGCGCATCAGGCAGTTTTGCGTTTGTCATAAATCTCAGCCCGATGATAAATCCATCGGGCTATTTTTATTGTGCCCCGCGTTGTTGCAGGAACAGAATGGTGGCCGCCACGCGTGAGCGGACATTGAGTTTGCGCAGCAGATTGCGAATATGTACTTTTACTGTCTGCTCTGAAATATTCAACACCGAGGCAATCTGTTTATTTGACAGCCCCTGTGCCAGCTCGTGCAGAACATCCAGCTCGCGCTCCGTCAGCACGCTGAAGGGATCTTCTTCCGCGCCAAACATTTCACGTTCACGTAAGTACTGATTGACGCGTTCGCTAAAGACTTTGCTGCCTTTCGCTCCGGCACGAATCGCTTCCAGCAATACTTCCGGGTCGCTGTCTTTCAACAGATAACCGTCTGCGCCTGCGTCTATCAGCGCAAAGACATCGCTGGAGGCATCGGATACGGTCAGGATAATAATTTGCGCGGTAACGCCATCCCTGCGCAAGGCATTGAGAGTATCCAGGCCACTCATACCTTTCATATTGAGATCCAGCAAGATCACGTCGATATCCAGTCTATTCGCCAGATCGATAGCGCTCGCGCCGTCGCCCGCTTCGGCGACCACTTCAAAGCCAGGATCAAGCTCCAGTAACTGACGAACACCGCGTCGCATAAGTGGATGATCATCCACAATCATCACCTGAAAAGGCGTTGCTTCAGGCATAGTAGTCTCCTGAGGTTTTATTAGAATCATTATGTTTGAGCGTAGCGTTGGTAACGCTACCAGGCGCGTGAATGTTACCCCATTTTATGTATGGACATGTAGTGAAAACTACAACCTTGTCGTTCGCTTTGGCATCATTTTCATTATAAAGACGGAATTTTGCATCAGCTTCTCATCAAGAAAAACAACTAAAAAATCAATCACAATACTTGTGCATTTCTTTAAACAGTTTTTAAAAACTGACTCCGGGTATGGAGCTATGGGTATTTTCTGTACCCAATGCTTTTAACAGCAATTAATTTCATAGGATGAAAGCTCAATGCATCAATCTGGTTCTGTTTCTCTTTGTCGTTCCGCAATATCTGTTCTGGTGGCTACAGCGTTATATTCACCCATAGGATTGGCATCAACTGTTGAGTATGGTGAGACAGTTGATGGTGTTGTCCTGGAAAAAGATATCCAGCTGGTTTATGGGACCGCCAATAATACGAAAATCAATCCTGGCGGAGAACAGCATATAAAAGAATTTGGTGTAAGTAATAATACTGAAATTAACGGAGGGTATCAGTACATTGAAATAAATGGCGCCGCAGAATACTCAGTATTAAATGACGGTTATCAAATTGTTCAAATGGGTGGCGCGGCAAACCAGACTACGCTCAATAATGGTGTGCTACAGGTTTATGGCGCAGCGAATGATACCACGATTAAAGGCGGGCGCTTAATCGTTGAAAAAGATGGGGGGGCCGTCTTTGTCGCTATCGAAAAGGGAGGACTACTGGAGGTTAAAGAGGGGGGATTTGCATTTGCGGTAGATCAGAAAGCAGGCGGTGCTATTAAAACAACCACGCGGGCCATGGAGGTATTCGGAACAAACCGTCTCGGTCAGTTCGATATCAAGAATGGTATTGCTAATAATATGTTGTTGGAAAACGGCGGAAGTTTGCGAGTTGAAGAAAATGACTTCGCTTATAATACCACTGTAGATAGTGGCGGCTTACTGGAGGTTATGGATGGCGGGACTGTAACTGGCGTTGATAAAAAAGCAGGCGGAAAATTAATTGTCTCAACGAATGCGCTGGAAGTGAGTGGTCCAAACAGTAAAGGCCAATTTAGTATAAAAGATGGTGTGTCAAAAAATTATGAACTGGATGATGGTTCCGGGCTCATTGTTATGGAGGACACGCAGGCCATTGATACTATCCTTGATAAGCATGCCACTATGCAATCGCTGGGAAAGGATACTGGTACGAAAGTGCAGGCAAATGCGGTATATGATCTCGGTCGATCATATCAGAATGGAAGTATCACGTATTCCTCAAAAGCCATCTCTGAAAATATGGTTATCAACAATGGCCGCGCTAACGTCTGGGCTGGCACAATGGTTAACGTTTCAGTCAGAGGGAATGATGGCATTCTTGAGGTCATGAAGCCGCAAATAAATTATGCACCCGCAATGTTGGTGGGTAAGGTAGTGGTTTCTGAGGGCGCTTCTTTTAGAACGCATGGTGCCGTGGATACCAGCAAAGCGGACGTTTCGCTCGAAAATAGCGTATGGACCATCATTGCCGATATCACTACGACGAACCAAAACACCCTCCTCAACTTAGCCAACCTTGCGATGTCTGACGCAAATGTGATTATGATGGATGAGCCAGTGACTCGTTCATCAGTGACGGCAAGTGCGGAAAATTTCATTACGTTGACCACCAATACCCTGTCGGGAAACGGCAATTTTTATATGCGTACCGATATGGCTAATCATCAGAGCGATCAGCTCAACGTCACCGGTCAGGCAACAGGTGATTTCAAAATATTCGTGACGGACACCGGTGCCAGCCCGGCAGCAGGAGATAGCCTTACACTGGTAACAACGGGCGGCGGTGATGCTGCATTTACGTTGGGCAATGCCGGAGGCGTTGTTGATATCGGTACGTATGAATATACCTTGCTGGATAATGGCAACCATAGCTGGAGTCTGGCAGAGAATCGCGCGCAAATTACCCCTTCAACCACTGATGTGCTGAATATGGCGGCCGCACAACCGCTGGTATTTGATGCAGAACTGGACACCGTGCGTGAGCGTCTTGGTAGCGTAAAAGGCGTTAGTTACGATACGGCGATGTGGAGTTCGGCAATTAACACCCGCAACAACGTGACCACTGATGCGGGAGCTGGTTTTGAGCAAACATTGACGGGCCTGACGCTCGGTATCGATAGCCGTTTCTCCCGTGAAGAAAGCAGTACAATTCGCGGCTTGTTCTTTGGTTACTCTCATTCTGATATTGGTTTTGATCGCGGCGGAAAAGGTAATATCGATAGCTATACCCTGGGGGCTTATGCCGGTTGGGAGCATCAGAACGGTGCCTATGTTGATGGGGTGGTGAAAGTTGACCGTTTTGCCAACACCATCCATGGCAAGATGAGTAATGGGGCAACAGCGTTTGGCGATTACAATAGTAACGGCGCGGGTGCTCATGTTGAGAGCGGGTTCCGTTGGGTTGACGGATTGTGGAGTGTTAGACCCTATCTGGCCTTTACCGGCTTTACCACAGATGGTCAGGACTACACGTTATCAAACGGCATGCGCGCTGATGTGGGAAATACCCGGATATTACGCGCTGAAGCGGGAACGGCGGTAAGCTATCACATGGACCTGCAAAATGGTACGACGCTGGAACCCTGGCTGAAAGCGGCCGTACGTCAGGAATACGCCGATTCTAACCAGGTGAAAGTTAATGACGATGGCAAATTTAATAATGATGTGGCTGGAACCCGTGGCGTTTATCAGGCTGGGATAAGGTCATCGTTTACCCCGACGTTAAGCGGTCATTTGTCAGTCAGCTATGGCAATGGCGCAGGGGTAGAATCGCCGTGGAATACTCAGGCGGGTGTGGTCTGGACGTTCTGATAACAGAAAATAAACAGGCTGTGATGTGTCACGGTCTGTTTATCGAATTGATTGCAGATATAAAAAAACCAACCGTAATGGTTGGTTTTTTTTGGGATTTTTGGTCGGCACGAGAGGATTTGAACCTCCGACCCCCGACACCCCATGACGGTGCGCTACCAGGCTGCGCTACGTGCCGACTCGTGGCTGCTAATACTACCGTTTTCCACACCGATTGCAAGTAAGATATTTCGCTAACTGATTTATAATTAATCAGTTAGCGATAAAACGCTTCTCGTCTGTCAGCACTTGCAATAACAAACTTAACTGTGGTTTTTCATCTTTCACTCTTTCACCACGTAAGTTGTAAGTGCGGTATTTACCGTTATTGTTCAGTACCAGCGTCTTTTTCGGGGTGGTAATTGCCAGCGTATCGTTATCCGCTGCGGTAACCCAGTAATGACGGCGTTGAGGGTTGAACAAATCCTGACCTTGCGAATATTCGCTGGCAGGTGTGCTGACATGTAGCAGGCGTTGCATCAGCGTCGTCATCAGATCGGTATGATCAGTCAGAGCATTAATACGCTGCGCCGGCGTGCCTGGCCAGTGAATCACTAATGGCACCTGCAGATGACCGTGGGACCAGTCAAAGGTTTCTTCCTCTTCGCTCAGTGGAATACCCCGACCGGCAGTGATAATCACCACCGTATTGTCCAGTTTGCCAGAATCACGCAGTGCATTGAGCACGCGGTTGATCTGGTCATCGACATTGCCTGCCGCCCGGCTATATTTCCGTGCAAATGCCTGCTGATTGCTGTCGTCAATGTTAGTACCATTGAAAGAAACCCACGAGAACCAGCGGTTATCTTCTTGTGCGTAGCGTCCCAGCCAGTTGATCCACTGCGTGGCGGTCTGCTCGTCGGATTGGGTGCGTACGCTCGGCATCGAGAAATCTGACAACAATGCCTGGCGATACAGCGGGCTGGTAAAGCCATCTGATGAGAATAACCCCAGCTGATAGCCTTGCTGATTAAGCGCAGTAATTAATGCCGCAGGCGTACGGGTCGACAGAATGCCGTCCATATAGCTCGGCGAGATGCCATAGAACAGGCCAAAGATGCCGTTGTCTGTAGTGTTGCCGGAGCTCATATGGCGCGTGAACGAAATATTTTGCTCAGCAAAACCTGCCAGCGCAGGCATCTGCTTCTCGAAGCGTGAGTAGTTCAGGCCATCGACAGTAATCAACAGCACATTCTGCCCGGTGCCCATATCGCGATAGCGCAGTTCGCTTAACGGATACTGAACGGAAACGGCGTCTGGATTACCTTGCTCAATAAGACGGCGTTGATACTCCTGCGCATCAAGCAGACCATGCTTCTCAAGAAAACGTCGCGCCGTCATCGGGTACGAAAGCGGCAGGTTAGCGCGCTGCATGGTGATCGGGCGATAGAAGTTGGCATCGGCCCAGATATACACCACATGCGAGGCGATAAAGGCGATAAATAAGAATGCGGCCAGCGGGCGCGCGAAGCGTCGACGACGCGTCAGGCTGCGCAGCTTTTGCCAGCTCCACGTCGCAAACACCAGTTCAAGCAATAAAATAACCGGCACGCTGATGAACATCAGCTGCCAGTCGCGCGCCATCTCATTTTCGTCTGGGTTGATAACCAGTTGCCAGACGATGGGATTAAGATGGAGATGGAAACGAGTAAAGACTTCGCTATCGATCAGTAATAGCGTCATTCCCGCCGTTGCCAGAATGACGGACAAAAACCTCATCAGCCTCTGGGAGCCGACGATAAAGGTCAGCGGGAAGAGGATCAGCAAGTAGGTGGCGAACACCAGGAAGCTGAAATGGCCGATAATGCTTACGTAGGAATAAATGCGACCAGCAAGCGTTGTCGGCCAGTCGGCGATAAACAGGTAACGGCTGCCAATGACGAGCGAAAGCAGAATATTGAACAGTGCAAACCAGTGCCCCCAACTGACCATCTGGGAGACTTTTTCACGGTAGCGCTGACGATGAGTTACCATAACCTGTTATCTGTTTCCCTTAGTGCGCTTTGTCTTCGTTGATAGAGGACTGTAAGGCGCGGGCAAAAGAGTTGGCAATTGCCTGGCGTTGGGCCGGGGCAATGCTGGTATTGATAAGGTTAGTGACCATGTTGCCTAACACCATCAGGGAAAGGTCGGTCGGAGCCTTATGTTTTTCCAGTACGTTGAGCAGCTCTGCGAGCAATTGTTCAACCTGTTCATCACTGTAGCGGGAAATTTGTGGCATAAATCGAAATCAGTTAGTTGATGAAAGGGCAACATATTACCGTAGCAACGGTTTTTTTTCTGCTTTTTTATGCGTTAAATCATTCTCGTTACGCTGCCTTCTGTAAAATGACCGCCATCTTTTATTGCGTCGCTTAACCGGCGGTGGTTGAATACCGCCCGGTCTTAAAGGAGAGTTTATCATGAGTCTGGATATCAACCAGATTGCTCTGCACCAGCTTATCAAGCGTGATGAGCAGAACCTTGAGCTGGTGTTGCGCGATTCATTGCTGGAACCGACAGAAACCGTCGTTGAGATGGTGGCAGAACTGCATCGGGTCTATAGCGCCAAAAATAAAGCTTACGGCTTGTTTAGCGAAGAGAGTGAACTGGCGCAGACGCTGCGCTTACAGCGTCAGGGCGAAGAGGACTTCCTGGCATTTAGCCGCGCGGCAACCGGCCGCCTGCGTGACGAATTAGCGAAATATCCTTTTGCTGACGGTGGATTCGTGCTGTTTTGCCACTATCGCTATCTGGCGGTGGAGTATTTGCTGGTGGCAGTTCTGAGCAACCTGAGCAGTATGCGCGTTAACGAAAATCTCGACATCAACCCAACCCATTATCTTGATATCAATCATGCGGATATTGTTGCGCGTATCGATTTAACCGAATGGGAAACCAATCCAGAGTCCACCCGCTATCTCACTTTCCTGAAAGGGCGAGTAGGGCGCAAAGTGGCGGATTTCTTTATGGATTTCCTCGGGGCCAGCGAAGGGTTAAACGCGAAAGCGCAAAACCGTGGGCTGTTGCAAGCGGTTGATGATTTCACTGCCGAAGCACAATTGGATAAAGCAGAGCGACAGAACGTGCGCCAGCAGGTTTATAGCTACTGTAATGAGCAGCTGCAGGCAGGCGAAGAGATCGAACTGAAATCGCTGTCGAAAGAGCTGGCAGGCGTAAGCGAAGTGAGCTTCACGGAGTTTGCGGCTGAAAAAGGCTACGAACTGGAAGAGAGCTTCCCGGCAGACCGTAGCACACTGCGTCAGTTGACGAAGTTTGCCGGTAGCGGCGGTGGCTTGACTATTAACTTTGATGCGATGCTGTTAGGTGAACGCATCTTCTGGGATCCAGCAACCGATACCTTGACCATTAAAGGCACGCCGCCGAATTTGCGCGACCAATTGCAGCGCCGGACGTCTGGCGGCAATTAATCGGTTTTGTGTTCTGAATGCCAGATGCGGCGTGAACGCCTTATCTGGCCTGCAAAAAATAGCAATACCGTAATCAGGCATAATCTGCAGATACAAAAAACCCCGCCGGAGCGGGGTTTTTTACAACTTATTCAGCAATTAAGCGCGAACGAAGTCGATGTGCTGCAGCTTCGGTTTGTACGGGTGACGCTGTACGTCCTGAGCTTTAACTTTGATTTCTTTACCGTCAACAACGATGGTCAGAACTTCGCTGTAGAATTCAGCTTTAGCTTGCATGTTCATGACTTTGTCGTGATCCAGCTCGATAGCCAGCGGCGCTTCTTTGCCACCGTAGATGATTGCCGGGAACTTGTTAGCGGCACGCAGGCGGCGGCTCGCACCCTTACCCTGCTCTTTACGTACTTCTGCGTTGATAGTAAACATTTCTTTCTCTCTTAAATTAATCCTGCTACAGGCGACCCAGCAACAGGTAAGTGATCTGCTTTGCGTATGCAAAAGCGGGCGAGATTCTATACTCAATCGCCTTATACATCAATCAAAACTACCATTAACCGCGTAATTCGTGCGCCAGACGAAAACGACCTTCGTAATCGAACACTTTTTCACGCACCTGCCAGTACTGGCCTTTCATGCGGGCGACGACAAAATCCGGGTGTCGCAATAAGGCTTGCTGGGCGAGGATATCGGCGGCGGTGATCCAGCGCAGCGGGATGCCCGGTGTGCGCGTATGCGGGCGGATAAAAAGCTGCTCGAAGGCGGTACGCTGGGCAGGTGTTTGCAGACGGAAACGCTCACTCACATCCGCGCCGTCTTCATCGTAATAGGTGATTTTCAACCATTCGCCTTTCTCGTCGTGCCCATGTTGCAAAGACATGCCGCTACAGCGTAATACCAGCGCGTCTTTCAGTCGTAGCGCCGCTTTTAACATATCGTCCGGATCAACCAGTACGGTGTCACATTCGCGGCAGCGGCGGGCGGCAATATCGTTTTCCGCGTTACATTGCGGGCAATTTTTAAAACGGAAACGGAAGTCACATTGTTCGCGATGACCGTCGTCATCTTCAAACCATCCCTGACAGCGACGACCAAAGTGTTCAATCAATGTCCCGTCGGCGGTCGTTTTCCCCCAAAAGGTGTTGGCAAAACCGCAGGCAGGGCAGAAAACCTGTACCGGAACGTTGTCACTTTTGCCTTTTGGTGTACCAACTTCCGGCGCGTAGAGATCGTGAGGATTACCCGCATAATCAAGAATTAAGCAATCAGTCTTGCCCGGAGCGAGACGCAGACCGCGCCCGACAATTTGTTGGTAAAGACTCACTGATTCGGTAGGGCGCAGAATGGCGATAAGATCGACGTGCGGGGCGTCAAATCCGGTGGTCAGTACCGCGACGTTGACCAGATAGCGAAAACGCTGGGCTTTAAAATTTTCAATTAACACATCGCGCTCAGCGCCGGGGGTGTCGCCAGTAATCAGTGCTGCATCTTCGGCAGGCAGTAATCCCACAATCTCTTTTGCGTGTTCAACCGTCGCGGCAAAAATCATCACCCCTTTGCGCGTTGCAGCAAACTCCATAATCTGGCTGATGATGTGCGGGGTAATACGTTGTTGTTTTTTCAGCTCACGGTTGAGATCGGCTTCGCTGAACAGCCCGTTACTCTGTGCCTGCAAGCGGCTGAAATCGTATTGCACTACTGGCATATCCAGTCGTTCTGGCGGCGTCAGATAGCCGTGTTTAATCATATAACGCAGCGGCAGCTCATAAATGCAGTCACGGAAAAGGGCTTTCTCATCGCCGCGTACCATGCCGTGATAATGAAACTGGTAGATCCAGCCTTTGCCCAATCGAAAAGGCGTGGCAGTCAGCCCCAGCAGGCGTAAGTGGGGATTCACTTTTGTCAGGTGAGTGAGGATTTGCTGATACTGGCTCTCTTCATCGTCACCAATACGGTGACATTCATCGACAATCAACAGCGAAAATTCACCCTGAAAGGCATCAAGATTACGGGCGACAGACTGCACGCTGCCAAATACCACTTTACCGTGGCTCTCTTTGCGCTTTAGCCCGGCGGCAAAAATATCGGCTTCCAGCCCCAGCGCCTGATACTTTGCATGGTTTTGCGCCACCAGTTCTTTAACGTGTGCCAGCACCAGCACGCGACCACGAGCCAGCCGTGCCAGTTCCGCTATCACCAGGCTTTTACCTGCGCCGGTGGGCAGCACGATAACGGCAGGGGTTTTATGACGACGAAAATGGTTGAGCGTGGCATCCACGGCTTCTTGCTGATATGGGCGAAGTGTAAAAATCATGGTCTCGCGTAGGTAGATTATTCTGCTAATAGTATGCCATGGATCTTTTTCCCTTGAGGGATGTTATTAGACCGCTATACTGGGCAGACAACAGTTCAGATTTTCGGGTCAATGCCCGACCTCCGTTTTTACAGGCAAAATCACACACATGCGACTTGATAAATTTATCGCACAGCAACTCGGCGTTAGCCGTGCTATTGCCGGGCGTGAAATCCGCGGCAATCGTGTCACCGTCGATGGCGAAATCGTCCGTAATGCAGCGTTCAAACTGCTTCCTGAACATGATGTCGCTTACGATGGCAACCCGCTGGCGCAGCAACACGGTCCACGTTACTTCATGCTCAATAAGCCTCAGGGCTATGTTTGCTCCACGGACGACCCTGATCACCCAACGGTGCTCTATTTTCTTGATGAACCGGTAGCGTGGAAACTGCATGCGGCGGGGCGGTTGGATATTGATACCACCGGTCTGGTGCTGATGACTGATGATGGTCAGTGGTCGCACCGCATTACTTCTCCGCGCCATCATTGCGAGAAGACCTATCTGGTGACACTGGAATCACCTGTAGCTGACGATACGGCAGAGCAATTTGCTAAAGGCGTGCAGCTGCATAACGAAAAAGATCTCACTAAGCCTGCGGTGCTGGAAGTGATTACCCCAACGCAGGTTCGTCTGACCATCAGCGAAGGGCGTTATCATCAGGTGAAACGCATGTTCGCCGCCGTGGGTAACCACGTGGTTGAGCTGCATCGTGAACGTATTGGCGGTATTACGCTGGATGCTGATTTAGCCCCCGGTGAATATCGTCCGTTAACTGAAGAAGAAATTGCCAGCGTCGTCTAACTTTTCAATGACTTTCAGGAGCCCGTTGTGACCACCCGACAGCATTCGTCGTTTGCTATTGTTTTTATCCTTGGCCTGCTGGCCATGTTGATGCCGCTGTCGATTGATATGTATCTGCCCGCGCTACCGGTAATTTCAGCGCAGTTTGGCGTACCGGCGGGCAGTACGCAGATGACCCTCAGTACTTATATTCTGGGCTTTGCGTTGGGGCAGTTAATCTACGGGCCGATGGCAGACAGCTTCGGGCGTAAGCCGGTGGTGCTCGGCGGTACGCTGGTGTTTGCCGCCGCCGCGGTGGCGTGTGCGTTGGCAAACACCATCGATCAGCTGATTGTGATGCGTTTCTTCCACGGGCTGGCTGCGGCTGCGGCCAGCGTGGTCATTAACGCCCTGATGCGCGATATTTACCCGAAAGAAGAGTTCTCGCGGATGATGTCGTTTGTCATGCTGGTGACAACCATTGCACCGCTGATGGCACCGATAGTTGGCGGCTGGGTGCTGGTGTGGCTGAGCTGGCATTACATCTTCTGGATCCTGGCATTAGCGGCGATTCTGGCTTCGGCAATGATTTTCTTCCTGATTAAAGAAACCTTACCACCGGAGCGTCGTCAGCCATTTCACATTCGTACCACTATTGGTAACTTTGCGGCGCTGTTCCGCCATAAACGTGTCCTGAGCTACATGCTTGCCAGTGGTTTCAGCTTTGCCGGGATGTTCTCATTCTTAAGCGCCGGACCGTTTGTTTATATTGAAATTAACCACGTCGCGCCGGAAAACTTTGGTTATTACTTTGCGCTAAACATTGTTTTTCTGTTCGTGATGACCATCTTTAACAGCCGCTTCGTCCGCCGCATTGGCGCGTTAAATATGTTCCGCTCGGGGTTGTGGATACAATTTATTATGGCAGCGTGGATGGTCATCAGTGCGCTGCTGGGGCTGGGATTTTGGTCGCTGGTGGTTGGCGTTGCGGCGTTTGTGGGCTGCGTGTCGATGGTGTCATCCAATGCGATGGCGGTCATTCTTGATGAGTTTCCCCATATGGCGGGAACGGCATCTTCGCTGGCAGGAACCTTCCGTTTTGGCATAGGGGCAATTGTTGGCGCATTGCTTTCTCTTGCGACCTTTAACTCTGCATGGCCGATGATTTGGTCAATTGCATTCTGCGCAACCAGCTCCATTCTCTTCTGTCTGTACGCCAGTCGGCCGAAAAAACGGTGATCTATTGCACAACGAGGAAGCTAAAAGGCTTCCTTTGTTGATGCATGTCAACCACAAATCTATCATTCCCCCGATATATGTTTATTTTATGTAAAATCAATTTATGTAAAAAGTCACATCATTGTAGTTAAAAAGGTTGAGTTAGATCGCAGAAACGGGTACATATAGCCCCGCAAACGTGACCACGCCCGCAGATATTACTTAAATCAGAGCCATAGAGGCCACGCAGGCGAGGCATCAATCTTTACGATCTGTATAAAGACGGATTGTTGATGATGTGTTAAAATTGATGTAAACAAATTGTGAAGTGAATGTGCTTCCGGGGAAAATAAGTGACTTCATTACAACTCTCAATCGTCCATCGACTGCCGCAGAACTATCGCTGGTCTGCTGGTTTCGCAGGTTCGAAGGTTGAACCGATTCCGCAAAATGGACCGTGCGGTGACAACAGCCTGGTGGCGCTTAAATTGCTTAGCCCGGATGGTGATAATGCATGGTCGGTGATGTATAAACTAAGCCAGGCGTTAAGCGACATCGAAGTTCCATGTTCGGTGCTGGAGTGTGAAGGTGAGCCGTGCCTGTTTGTAAATCGCCAGGACGAGTTTGCTGCAACATGCCGATTGAAAAATTTTGGTGTGGCAATTGCCGAACCCTTTTCAAACTACAATCCTTTTTAAGCGTCAGCTCAACGCCAGTAGCTGACGCGTATACTCCTGCTGCGGTGTGGCAAACACGCGCGCGCACGGTCCTTGTTCCACTACTTCCCCTTGTCGCAGTATGATAACCTGATGACATAACGCGCGGACAACGTGCAAATCGTGGCTGATAAACAAATAGGCCAGTTGATGCTTTTGTTGCAATGATTTCAATAGCGTCAATATTTGCGCCTGTACCGTTTTGTCGAGTGATGATGTCGGTTCATCAAGTATGATCAGCGAGGGCTTAAGAATTAATGCCCTGGCAATCGCAATACGTTGTCGCTGACCACCAGAGAACTCCGCCGGATAACGGTGGCGTGTTTCAGGATCTAATCCCACTTCATGCATCACGGCTATCACTTGTTGTTCGCGTTGTGCGGCAGAAAGCGTCGGCTGGTGAACCCGTAAGCCTTCCTCAATAATCTGCAAAACGTTGAGTCGTGGGTTGAGCGAGGAGTTTGGATCCTGAAATACCACCTGAATGCGATGACGAATAGGTAACAGCTGGCGGCGATTTAAATTTTGCAGTGGCTGACCGTCAAAGATGATGCTGCCCTGAGAATTAATCAGTCGCAGCAGCGCCAGTCCCGTCGTACTTTTCCCGGAACCGGACTCGCCCACTAAACCCAGTGTTTCACCCGCTCGTAGCGTAAAACTGATGTTTTTCACCACCACATTATGATCCACAATGCGCTTCAAAATCCCTTTGCGAATGGGGAAGGCAACCTGAAGCTGTTCAACATCCAGCAACGTTGAGGCAGGTTCTGGCAACGGCACTGGATCGCCTGACGGTTCACTGTTGAGTAGCTTTTGTGTGTAAGGATGAGTGGGTGATGCAAATAGCGTAGCGGCGTAATTTTGCTCGACACAGCGACCGTTTTGCATTACCGCCACGCGGTGGGCCAGTTTTCTGACAATGCTGAGGTTATGAGTAATAAACAGCATGCCCATATTCAGCTCGCCTTGCAGTTCGCGCAACAGCTGTAAAATCTGCGCCTGGACAGAGACGTCCAGTGCGGTGGTCGGTTCATCGGCAATTAATAATTCCGGTCGCGTTAACAGCGCCATCGCAATCATCACCCGCTGCCGTTCGCCGCCGGAGAGCTGATGCGGATAATCTGTCAGCCGTTTTGCCGCCTGGCGGATACCAACGCGATCAAGGCAGTTAAGAATTTCGCCACGAGCCGCTTCCCGAAGCATCCCGCGGTGGAGTGAAAGCACTTCATAAAGCTGTTTTTCCAGGGTATGCAATGGATTTAACGACACCATCGGTTCCTGAAAAATCATGGCGATCTTATTACCGCGTACACCGCGCAACGTTTGATCGCTGGCGTGAAGCAGCGATTCGCCATGAAAACGAATATCGCCGGAGAGATATTCAACCGGCGGGGAAGGGAGCAGGCGTAAAATTGACAGCGCGGTAACGCTTTTGCCTGAACCTGACTCACCCACCAGCGCCAGCGTTTCGCCAGCCTCAATCTGTAGTGAAACATCATTGACTACTGTACGTACGGTTTGCTGATGGCGAAAACCCACCGACAAATTTTCAATCGCTAACAGAGTTTGCGTCATGCTACACCGCCTTATTAGGATCAAATGCGTCGCGGACGGCTTCACCAATAAAGATCAGCAAAGACAATAATATCGCCACCGACAAGAAGGCGGTGATCCCAAGCCACGGGGCCTGAAGGTTATTTTTCCCTTGTAACAGCAGTTCACCGAGTGACGGTGAACCGAGCGGTAGACCGAAGCCGAGGAAATCGAGCGAGGTCAGGGTGGTTATCGAACTACATAAAATAAACGGTAAAAAGGTGAGGGTCGCGACCATGGCATTAGGCAACATATGACGCAGGATGATACTGCGATCGCTGACGCCAAGCGCCTGTGCCGCACGAATGTAGTCGAAATTACGAGTACGTAAAAACTCCGCCCGCACCACGCCGACCAGACTCATCCAGCCAAACAAGACAGTAATTGCCAGCAGCCACCAGAAGTTAGGCTGTACGACGCTGGAAAGTAAAATAATCAAAAACAGCGTCGGCATCCCCGACCATACTTCAATAAAGCGTTGTCCCCAGAGATCGACTTTACCGCCGTAATAGCCTTGTAGCGCCCCCGCCAGCACGCCCATCACGCTGGAACAGAGAGTCAGCATCAGGCCAAACAGAACCGAGATCCGCGTGCCATAGAGAATGCGTGCCAGCACATCGCCGCCGTTGGCATCCGTTCCCAGCCAGTTTTGCCGGGAGGGTGGAGAAGGGAAGGGCTTATCGGTAGCAAAGTTGATACTGGTAGCACCAAAGCGAATCGGTGCCCACAGTACCCAGCCGTTATTTTCCAGCCGTTGTTTCAGCCACGGGTCCTGATAATCAGCCTGACTTGCCAGCGGGCCGCCAAAATCGCTTTCGCTGTAGTTTTTCAATAACGGGAAATACCAACTGCCGTCATAACGCACCAGCAACGGTTTATCGTTGGCGATAAGTTCAGAACACAAACTCAAACCAAACAAGACGAGGAAAATCCATAACGACCAGTAGCCGCGACGGTTATGACGAAAACGCGCCCAACGGGCCTGATTGACGGGGCTGAGTCGCGACATTAACGTCCCTCAAAATCAATACGCGGATCAACCAGCGTATAGCTGATATCACTGACAATATTCAGCAGCAGGCCAATCAGGGTGAAAATATACAAGGTACCAAACATTACAGGATAATCGCGCGAGACGGTCGCTTCGTAGCCCAGTAAGCCCAGACCATTGAGTGAAAACATCACCTCAATCAGCAGCGAGCCGGTAAAAAACATGCTGATAAACGTCGCCGGAAAACCGGCAATCACCAGCAGCATGGCGTTGCGGAACACATGTTTCCAGAGAATATTTTTTTCACTTACCCCTTTCGCACGCGCGGTCACCACGTATTGCTTGCGCACTTCATCAAGGAATGAGTTTTTTGTCAGCATGGTCAGCGCCGCAAAGCCACCAATCACTGTCGCCAGCACCGGCAGCGTGATATGCCACAGATAATCGGTGATTTTCTGATACCACGGCAGCGAATCAAAGTTAGCGGAAACTAGGCCGCGTAGAGGGAACAGGTCGAAATAGCTGCCGCCCGCGAAGAAGACAATCAGCAGGATGGCAAACAAAAAGGCCGGAATGGCGTAGCCGATGATGATAAATGCGCTACTCCAGACGTCAAAGCGGCTCCCATTATAAACAGCTTTGCGAATGCCTAACGGAATCGACACCAGATAGATAATCAGCGTGCTCCACAATCCGAGGGTGATGGAAACCGGCAGACTGTCTTTAATCAGCGTCAGCACCGAGGCGCTGCGAAACAGGCTATCGCCAAAATCAAAGCGGATGTAGTCCCAGAGCATTTTGAAGTAACGTTCGTGGATCGGCTTATCAAAACCGTAGCGATGAGTGATCTCAGCGATCACTTCTGGATCTAATCCGCGTCCGCCACGGTAATTACTGTCGCTGATATTGCCGACACCCGTTTGCGCATGGCTGGCACGAACACCTTCACCGCCTGCGCCGGGTAATACTCCGGCATTACCAAACTCAATGGCGGCGATGGCCTGGTCGACCGGACCGCCAGGCGCAATTTGCACGATGAAAAAGTTGATGGTGATAATCGCCCATAATGTTGGGATCACCAGCAACAGACGGCGAATCAGGTAAGCGCCCATCTACTCTCCCTGTTTGCTGGCGGACGGCAGTTTGGCCGCTTTATTGACGTCATACCACCAGGTATCGATACCGAGGCTATAGATGGGGCGCACGGCCGGCTGGGAGAATTTATCCCACCAGGCGAGACGGTCTTCCGCCATGTACCACATTGGCAGCATGTAATAATTCCACGTTAATACGCGATCCAGTGCTCGCCCCAACGGCAGTAATTTTTCTTTATTTCCCTGCGCGGCAATAATTTGGTTGATCAGCGAGTCGATAACCGGGCTTTGCACGCCGGGGGCATTATAAGTGGAATTGATATATTCCGATGACCAGGAAATCTGTAAATCGGAACTGGGCCACGGCATCGCCCGCCATACGCGCGGCATCATGTCATAGTCGCGACTGCGCATGCGGTTAGTGATTTGCGAGTTATCCACCTTGCGAATGTCCATGTTGATACCCAGCCGTTGCAGGCTGTGCTGGAACGGCAATACCCACTGACTATTGCTGCTTGCGGGAAGCAATAATTCAAAGCTGAGTGGCTGACCCGTTGTGGCATTAACGCGTTGCTGACCCTTCAGCACCCAGCCCGCTTCGTTGAGAAGTTTGTCGGCTTTTAACAGGTTGTCACGATCGTAGCCATCGCCTTTGGATACCGGCGGCTGGTAGATTTGTGTGAAGACTTCTGACGGTAGATCTTTTTTCATTGGTGCCAGAAGCACCAGCTCCGCGGCGTCGGGGTAATTTCTGGCCGCGTATTCGGTATTCTGAAAATAACTGTTCGTGCGACTCCAGGCATTGTAAAACAACGCCTTGTTCATCCATTCAAAGTCAAAGGCGAGAGTGATAGCTTCCCGGACCCGGCGATCGCTGAATACCGGACGTTGGATATTAAACGCCAGCCAACGCGTATCCTGGGCTGATTCGTTCTTTTGCTCATCTTTGATGATGTATTTTTTATCGAAATTTTTACCGGTATAACGCGTGGCCCAGTTTTTGGCGTCGTTTTCCATACGCAAATCAAAGGCACCTGCTTTAAACGCTTCAAAGGCGACATTATCATCGAGGTAATAATCGTAGCGAATGGTGTCGAAATTCCAGCGTCCACGGTTTACCGGTAAGTTTGCTGCCCAGTAATCTTTCACACGGGAATAGACAATATTTTGCCCCATTTTCCAGGACGTAACGCGGTACGGACCACTGGCAAGCGGAGGCGTGGCGAGCGGGTCGCTAAGTTTGTGATCCTTCCAGTACTTTTCTGGAAATACCGGCAGCGAAAACAGACTCAGCATATCTTCTTTGCCGGGTTTAGCTAACTCAATGCGCACGGTTAACGGTGCAATGGCTTTGACGGTGGTGCCTTTGTAGACCAGACGAAATTGCGGCACGCCTTCGGTCATAAATTTTTGAAAAGTAAACTCTACATCGCGGGCAGTAATGGGCGAACCATCATGAAAACGGGCGCGCGGATTAATAGCGACCTCCACCCAGGAATAATCGTCAGCATAGCGTGCGCTTTCAGCAATCAGCGGGTAATAACTGCCTGGTTCGTCATCGGAAGTCGTAAATAGCGTGTCGTACAGCTGCTCGGTGCGTGCGCCCGGGTTGCCGCGCAGTGCATAGCGGTTGAAATTATCGAAGGTGCCGAGGGCTGACAACGTTATCTGCCCACCTTTTGGCGCGGCGGGGTTCACATAATCAAAATGGTTGAAATTAAACGCGTACCGGGGTTCGCCCAGCACGGCAAAGGCATAGCTTTCCTTGATAGCCTGCGCCTGCACACCAAAGGTGAACAGAGCGATAAACAGCAGCAGTATGCGCACAATCATCTGCAACGGATTTCCTTTTACTCATCATTAGCCGCAATCCGGCATGCTTTCACTATGAATAATAAGGGACGTAAGCACACCTTACCACTGCGGCGTATACGGTTTCTTTAGCCAGCGAACAAAATCGTCCAGCGGTAACGGGCGGCTAATCCAGTAGCCTTGCATGAAATTAACGCCGCGTTCGCTTAGCCATCGCGCCTGTTCCGGCGTTTCGACCCCTTCAGCAACCGTCAGCATATTGAGGCGTTTCGCCAGCGTCAGCACCGCGTCAAGTACGGGGGAAGTGATCGTTTCCGTACCGATGGCGTTGATAAATCCACGGTCAATTTTCAGATAATCGAGCGTAAAACGCTCAAGATAGATAAGCGCGCTGTGCCCGGTGCCGAAGTCATCAATAGCAATTTCTACGCCGACCGAGTGCAGCCAGGCGAAGAGTTGTGTGGCTTCTTGCTCTTTCAACATATCGCGCTCGGTAATTTCCAGCACAATCTGGAAATGGTGTGCGGGCAGGGAAGTGAGCAGTTTCTGGATATCTGCTTTAAAGCTTTCGCTGTGCAGATGGTCCGGCGCAATGTTAATACCAAATTTGACGCCTACCGGCAGCACTTTTTCTAATTCTGCGGCATCGCGGGCAATTAACTCAAACAGGTGCTGAGTCAGCGGCACAATCATCTTTTGCGATTCGGCAAAGTTAATGAAGGCATCCGGGGGAATTTCTCCCGCGACAGGATGCCGCCAGCGTAGCAGTACTTCCAGGCCCGTTACTCGCAAAGCTTGTGTATCCACCACCGGTTGATACGCCACGTAAAATTGTTCGCGCTTGATGGCGGTCATGATTTCTCTGCCGGGGCGCATACGTACGCTCATCAGGTAATAGCAGAGCAGGCCAACGACAGTTCCACTCATGCCGCCCAGTAAAAATGCGTACCACACATCGTTCCATGTCCAGTCATCTGCATAAAGCCGAACGGTCAGAGGAATGCCCGCAATTTTAGTTTCACGGACTGGCATGTCGGTTAATTCGTTAACGTTCATCAAACGTGAAGAAAAGGTAGATAGCGCAGTATTGCCAATAATGAGGGCGACGCCATCGTAATCTTCCTGCCGTGAACTATAAAAGAGTGAAGGCGTCAGGTTGAGATTCAGAGCGGCAAAGACGCCGCTATTTTTCAGCAAAGGGTTGCGATACCAGATGACGATTGCGGGTTTGTTCGGCACCATCGGCGTGCCGGGTAAGATCGCCATATCGACGTTTTTATTAATGTCGAGCGCCGGAATCAATTCATTGAGTGGAATGTCCATCTCACCGGTCGCAGATGAACAGAATGTTTTTTTATCTTTCACCAGCACAAACGTTCGGACATTCATGCTAAACGCTGCGCGGGCGGTCAGTTCGGGGTTAGCTTGCTGGCAGGTATCTAAGGTCAGCGGCTGGAGCCGGTCAGTAGTGGATTTCAGGTCGGCAAAATAGGTATCGAGATACTTTTGTACGTCGGTAATCAGTGTGTCGTATTTGACTTCGTGCTTATGCCAGGCCACTAAAAACTGAAGGCAACTCACCAGTATCGCAATCATTACGCCTGCAACAATGCAGGTAAGCAGGAGCTTACGTCCAAAATTGGGAGCGCGTATGAACATGATTCCGTTAATTTCCTGAAATTACGACAACATTTAAAAGATAACAATGACCGGACTATAGCCTGGATCAAGACGCGGAAACATCATTTTCTCTGATGAATGAAAACAAAAAAGCACTGCCTAAGCAGTGCTTTCAGTTAACTCGTCAGGATAGCCAAGGGATTGCATCCAAACGGTTTATTAGCTGCGGCTGAGAACCCGGCGTGCTTCGTTGTAACGCTTCTTCCAGTACGGTTCATTCATGCTGGAAATAATAACACCACTGCTGGTGGAAGCATGGACAAACTGATTGTTGCCGATATAAATACCGACATGGCGTCCCGTTGAACCGGCACGGAACAGAACTAAATCACCCGTACGCAAATTACTGCGGGAAACAGATTTACCCATTTCCTGCTGTTCGTAAGTCGAACGCGGAAGTTCTAAGCCAAATTGCTCACGGAATGTACGCTGTACGAAACCAGAACAATCGATACCTTTTTTAGTGCTGCCGCCCAGACGATAACGTACGCCTTTCCAGTCAGCATACTGATCCATAATTCGCGATTTTACGTCGACATTACGAACCAGGTTTTCAAATTCATCCTGAGAAGCTTGCAGTGATGATGTTTCACTACCCACTGCACGTGTCTCAGGATGCATATTCTTTGCGGTGTTATTTGCACTACATGCAGAAAGCAGAACCGCTACTGCAATCGCGGGAATCCCGCGCAAGATATATCTCAAAATCGGTTGAGATTTGACCATGTTGTTTGTTTTCCCTTGAAGTCCTTAACGACAAATATCGTTATAAAAAAATGCCAAGCGACACGAGACTAATTACCTGGGCATGTTGAAACAATTCCTTAAGGCCAAATCTGTGGACTAACGCACAAAATTATATGCTGTGAGGATAATCTACCGCCGAGGCAAAACGAGTTCGAGATTACCCGATTGGTGCGGTCTTGGCGAGCGGTTTTACATGATTTTTTATAAGAAAAAGTGATACAGAAAGTTAATAAGCGGGGTTGGTCAATTAAAGTACAATTGAGTGAAACGCATGCAATCCATTCATTTACTTAGAGAATGATTTTTGCGTTCGATAGATGAAAGCACGGTGCGCATCATCAGGATTATCCTCACTATAAAAATAACCCTGATGATGTTAATTACTGTGAGTTATTTGTTTTGGAAATGTTTGTTTTTTCCTGGTAGTGATTTGTCAAAAAAGGTGATTAATCGATCACTTAATGGCGTCAGCAACACCCAGGGCAAACCGATCAATATCACGGTCATCGAACCGACAATGATGTCAGTAAACCAGTGTGCGCCAATCATTACTCTGGGAAATGCAAAAACCACAAAAATAATAAGGGCGATAAGGCCTGCAACTTTGCCGAAATAACGCCACATGAATGCCGAAAAAATAAGCAGCATCATGCCGTGATCGCCGGGAAAGCTATCTCGTGAGGCATCTTTCGTGGGAACAGAGAGCAGTTCGCTGACGCGGTTAATATCGGTAAAAGTCAATGTTGGGCTGGCCCGTTTTACAGGAATTAATGCCTGACCCAGCTGGTTTAATACCACTGCAGTTAATAGCATGACCAGACCAATAATCACGATACGTCGTCTGCCAGGGGCGTTTTCTTTCAGCCAGAAACTCAGCATCAACATACCCATCGCCAGCAGTGAACAACCGTCGAAGGCGCGATTGTTGGTCAATGCAACCAGCCACAAAAAGGCCTTACTTTCGACCAGTTTCTGATTAAAGAAATAAAAAATATCCGCATCAATCGGCAACCAGAATCCATGATTAACGGGGATATACCAGGAAAGAAACAGCGCGAGGCCGACAATATTCAACAACACTATTTGCGGCAAATTTTTAATCATATTTTCTCTAATTATCTTACTGAAAAACGCAGGCAACCTTACGCGGTAGTCGCTAAACGAAGCTTCAACAGCGCGCTCTGCAAGGCATTCCAGTCAGCTTCGCTGCTGGAAATCAGCTCAATACGGCTGTCCGGTGGCGCAACGTTTTGCGTTTCAATGTGCAGGTCATCGCCCTGACGGTTGATTCGCACCAGCCCTTCGGGAATACGCAGCACGCCTTTGACGCGTTCCACCGGTGCAAGTCGCGCCCATTCCAGAATGCCAATGGTGTCGAATACCGTATCAGCGTCGAATATCCAGCCGCAGGCCTGATATCCTTGCCCGCTGTTCAGACTGCGACGCCAGCGTTGATGCTCTGGCAGGCTTAACGCTGCTAACCCTTTTTTCACGACATGCTGATGAGAATGCGCGGCGCTGGCGGGCAACTCGGCTAAATTGCGACGCGGCAAATCCAGAAGATGACCGTCAACTTTCCCATGCTCACTGTGAATTAATTGTCGATCGCCACCATTTTGCTGCCACCAACGCTGTAGCGCTTGCTCACTTTCGGGCGTCGTACGGTCGGATTTATTGGCGACAATGATGTCTGCGGCAGCCAGCTGGTCACGGAAGTTTTCATTGCTGGCGCTTTTTTCGTCCAGCAGCAAGCGCGGATCGAGAATGCACAAGGTGGCGCGCAGATCTATCCACGGTTCATAGACTGGTGCGGTTAACAGATCGAGGATCTGTTTCGGATGGCCCAGCCCGGTCGGCTCTATCAACAAGCGGTCTGGTTTTCCCTGACGCAGTAAGGTATTCAACCCTACCTGCATGGGTAAACCATTAACGCAGCACATGCAGCCGCCGGGGATCTCTTTCAGCAATGCGCCGCTATCGGCGAGCAAAGCACCATCAATTCCGACTTCCCCAAATTCATTAACCAGTACCGCCCATTTTTCGTTGGGATCTTTATGGGCTAACAGATGAAGAATCGACGTGGTTTTCCCGCTGCCGAGAAAACCGGTGATGAGGTTGGTCCTGGTCACAACGGCTCCGCAATACTCTGGTAAGTTAACTGAGCGTTAATCCTGGCTAAAAAAGGCAGAAAAGAGAAGGGGAGAGCGGACGAAGGTGAGCTTCATCCGCTTTAACCGCAGAAATCGTTAAATTTTGAGGGTGTTTAATAGCGCCTGATGTGCGCCGAATTGTACGATTTGTTGCCAGGCTTGTTCGATGGCCTGCACAAAATGCGGGTTATCTGGCAGATCATCACCGAAAACTTCACGCAGGGAAAGCAGGGCGGTTACGCGTTGTTCACTGCTGCTGCCCGCAACAAGTTCGCGAATTTTATCGCTAAGCGGATCGCGAACATCAATGGCATTTCCGGCATCATCAACGCCGCTGACGTAACGCATCCAGCCTGCAACGCCTAATGCCAGCAACGACCAGTCCGTTTCGCGCCCCTGATGTATGCGAATACCTGCCAGCATGCGTTGCGGTAATTTCTGGCTGCCATCCATCGCGATTTGCCAGGTCTTATGTTTCAGCGCCGGATTAGCAAAACGTGCAATTAACTTATCCGCATATTGTGTTAAATCGACATCTTTAATTTGCAGTGTCGGCGCTTGCTCATCCAGCATTAATGTTCTGGCGGCATGGCGAAATGCGCGATCCTGCATGCAATCACTGATATGGGCGAATCCTGAGAGGTAACCCAGATAAGCGAGAAAAGAGTGGCTGCCATTAAGCATCCGCAGTTTCATCTCTTCCCATGGCAGGACATCATTCACCATTTGTACACCTGCGACTTCCCAGGCAGGACGCCCAGCGACGAAGTTATCTTCCACCACCCACTGGATAAACGGTTCGCAGCTAATCGCGCAGGGATCATTCACCCCCAGATGCTGGCTGATTTCCACCAGTGATTCGTCGGTTGCAGCCGGAACAATGCGGTCGACCATGGTTCCCGGAAAACTGACGTGCTCTTTTATCCACCCGGCGAGTTCTGGCGAACGTTTTTCTGCCATTCTCAGCACCGCGTTTTTCACCACATGGCCATTGTCGGGAATATTGTCGCAGGAGAGCACGGTAAACGGTGTAAGGCCGCGCTCACGGCGGCGTTTCAGTGCTTCGACGAGAATACCCGGTGCGGAGTGAGGTTCTTCAGGGGTTTGTAGATCGTGAATAATCCGCGGATTACTGGTGTCGAGTGCACCGGTGGCCGGGTCAATACAATAGCCTTTTTCGGTAATCGTCAGGGAAACAATTGCCACCTGTGGCTCGCAAAATTTCTCAATAATTGCCGCTAAGGAATCCAGTTTTGCATTAAGGCATTCGTGAACGGCACCGACAATTATCACCTGATTGCCGTCCGCACCTTTCTCCAGCACGGTATATAAATGGTTCTGTGCGCGGAGCTGGCTCATCAGTTGATCACCGCTGAACAAGCTGATTTCACAGATCCCCCAGTCGCCGCCCTGGGCATTCAGCACACGATCGGTCAGTAACGCCTGATGAGCGCGGTGAAAGGCTCCAAAGCCAAAATGAACGATACGTGATTGCAACTGCTGGCGATCATAGCGTGGAGCGTGTACATGATGCGGGAGCGTAACGGAGGCGATTGTATTCATAGGAGTCACGTCTTAGTAACGATTAATTAACAACGACAGTGTAAAGTTATATGACAGCAATTGAAATTGGTCTGGATTGTTAATGCGATGAAGTGTGAGGGCGATCAATCAACGAGTGAAAATTGAGGGCGTAAGGTGTTCAGGAAGCGCAAAATAGAAGATTGGTATAATAAATTAAAAAAGGGACAGCCTGAGCTATCCCTTTTCTGCATGCGGCTGAAGTTAGTCAGCACGCCCCATATAACGGCGTTCTTCGATATGGATACGAATTTTTTCGCCCGGGCTTAAGTATTCTGGTACCTGAATCACCAGACCAGTGCTCAATGTCGCCGGTTTGTTACGGGCGCTGGCAGATGCCCCTTTGATGCCTGGTGCGGTTTCAACGATTTCCAGATCAACGGTCTGCGGCAGCTCAAGCGCCAGCAGTTGACCGTCCCAGGTCAGCACCTGCATGTCCGGCATGCCGCCCTCTGGCATAAACAGCAACTCTTCTTCAATCTGATCTTTGGTGAAGGTATACGGGGTATAGTCTTCTTTATCCATAAAGACATATTCGTTGCCATCGACATAGGAGAAGTCAACGTAACGGCGGGTCAGCGTCACGGTGTCAACGATATCATCACCTTTGAAACGCTCTTCTACTTTCAGCCCGGTACGGACATCAGAAAAACGCATTTTGTACAGCGTAGCGGCACCGCGGGCAGTGGGCGACTGAATATCAATATCCTTAACCAGCAGCAGTTTGCCGTTGTAATTCAGTACCATACCTTTTTTAATTTCGTTCGCTCTTGGCATCGAAAAATTCCTGTAGTCGAAAATGTCAAAAATATCGCGACAAAGTACTCGCGACGGGCCTTTCGGGCAAGTGGTATTCGCACTTTTGCTGGTGCAAAAAAGGTGGTACTGTGCGCGCTCATCAATCCGGTGGTTAACCTTAAGAGAACAACGTATGGAATGCCGTCCGGGTTGCGGGGCGTGTTGCACTGCCCCTTCAATTTCCAGCCCTATTCCCGGTATGCCAGATGGCAAGCCCGCCAATACGCCCTGCATTCAGCTTGATGAACAGCAACGCTGTAAAATTTTCACCTCGCCACTGCGACCGAAAGTCTGTGCAGGCTTACAAGCCAGCGCTGAAATGTGCGGTAACTCGCGTCAGCAGGCCATGACCTGGCTTATCGATCTGGAAATGCTGACCGCGCCTTAAACATCTTTAATCCGCAGTAAGCAAAACAGAGTGGCGATAATCATCACCATCGCAAACCAGAACACAGCGTGATAATTCCAGATCTCGGCGACGATGCCCGCCACTGATCCTGCGATGATCCAGCCCACGCGCGAAGTGTTGGTATAGAGCGTGGTGGCTGAACCCGCCTGACCGGGCATCAGATCCTGAAAATAGAGCATCCCGATGCCGCCCAGAATGCCAATAAAAATAGCATTTAGCAGCTGCAAGCCCAACAGAATGACAGGTGAATGCGCCATCAGCATTCCTGCGTAAAAACAGACGCCACCCACGGCAGCAACGCGCATTAAGAAACGCTTACCCAGACGTTTGGCGAAATATCCGGCAATCAACATCGTCGGGATTTCCAGCCCGGCGGCGGTCCCCATCATCACACCGGCCAGTTTCTCGGGAAGATGCAGTTCGTTGATAATAAATAGCGGCATGTTGATGATGTACAGGCTGTTCGAGCCCCACATCAATGTACAAATGACAAACAGCAGCAGCGTATCGCGACGGTTACGGCGCGGCGCTTCGATCGTGCCGGTCGCCAGCGGAAGCTCTTTTTGCATCGACGGTAAAAACAGCCACACCATCACACCGCAAACAATAAACGCTACCGCTGCGCTCAGATACATTACCGTAAAGCTGAAACCCATCGCTAAGGCATAAGCCAGCGGTGGGCCAATGACCCATGCCAGTGAAACCTGAGCGCGTAAAAAAGAGCTGAACATCACCGCCTCACGTCCGGTTTTGTCGGCATGTTCACGGGCAAGGGCAAACATTTGCGGGTTAGCGGTCGAGCCAAAGCTGCTAAGAAAGACGCCAACGAATAGCAAAACAAAGTAGTTGCGATTCCAGGCAAAAAGGGTGCAGGCCAGCACGCCTAACAGGCAGCAAAAGACAATCAGCGATTTGCGATCGCCGCGCTTATCAGAGCGCCCGGCGAGAAACTGACTTACCAGAATCCCAATGACAGCGCTGCCGGTAAAGAAGAATCCCACCATCGCCGGACGGGCATGTACTTCATCGGTAAGAAAAATACTGAGTGTCGGGGTTTGCAGAGCGCCCGCAATACCGGTGAGAAAGGCAACGATTAAAAACGCCGTCGAGGTCAGGTCAAACGATTTCGCGCTGGAGACTGCGGGGGAGTTATGCATGCTGGTCGATCACTGGAAGAGGAAGACGCGGAGTTTACGCTGCTTGTCAGAAAATAAACAGACAGCGAAATCAAAAGCGCCACGAATAATCAAAATGCCATTTCACTGTTGCTGATTGGCTGCTGACGCTGCTGAAATGAAATTGCTGATAACGGATTTTCCCATCAGCAATTAGGAAAAATGGCAAAAAATTGTGCAGCACATCAAACTTTTGCTCATAACTTTACGGCTTTCCTTGCGTGCTGAAACAGAAGTATTATGCTTTCTTGAAACGTTTCAGCGCGATCTTGTCTTTAACCCTAAGCCAGGTTGGCGCTTTTTTTCTCATAGAGGCTGAATCGTTTCAATTCAGCAAGAGAGGAGAACTATGTTCCAGTTATCCGTACAGGACATCCATCCGGGCGAAAAGGCCGGAGACAAAGAAGAGGCGATTCGCCAGGTCGCTGCGGCGCTGGTGCAGGCCGGTAATGTAGCAGAAGGCTACGTCAATGGCATGCTGGCGCGCGAACAGCAAACCTCAACGTTCCTCGGCAATGGTATTGCTATTCCACACGGCACTACCGACACCCGCGATCAGGTGCTGAAAACCGGCGTTCAGGTATTTCAGTTCCCGGAAGGCGTCACCTGGGGTGACGGTCAGGTAGCGTACGTGGCAATCGGTATTGCTGCCAGCTCGGATGAACATCTGGGCCTGCTACGCCAGCTGACCCACGTACTGAGCGATGATTCCGTTGCTGAACAACTGAAGTCAGCAACAACAGCAGAAGAACTTCGCGCATTACTGATGGGCGAAAAGCAGAGTGAGCAGCTGAAGCTCGACAACGAAATGCTGACACTGGATATCGTCGCCAGCGATCTGCTGACTCTTCAGGCGCTGAACGCTGCGCGTCTGAAAGAGGCGGGGGCAGTTGACGCCACTTTCGTCACCAAAGCCATCAATGAACAACCGCTGAATCTCGGACAGGGTATCTGGCTGAGCGATAGCGCCGAAGGCAATCTGCGTAGCGCGATTGCGGTAAGCCGTGCGGCAAATGCTTTTGATGTGGACGGCGAAACGGCAGCCATGCTGGTGAGTGTGGCGATGAATGACGATCAGCCCATCGCGGTTCTTAAGCGTCTCGCTGATTTATTGCTCGACAATAAAGCTGACCGCTTGCTGAAAGCGGATGCGGCAACGTTGCTGGCGCTGCTGACCAGCGATGATGCGCCGACCGACGACGTGTTAAGCGCGGAGTTTGTGGTGCGCAATGAACACGGCCTGCATGCTCGTCCAGGTACCATGCTGGTCAATACCATTAAACAATTTAACAGTGATATTACCGTGACAAACCTTGATGGTACCGGCAAACCGGCAAACGGACGTAGTCTGATGAAAGTTGTGGCACTTGGCGTTAAGAAAGGTCATCGCCTACGCTTTACCGCCCAGGGTGCAGATGCTGAACAGGCGCTGAAAGCAATCGGCGACGCTATCGCTGCTGGTCTTGGGGAGGGCGCATAATGAGCAGACGTGTTGCTACTATCACCCTTAATCCGGCTTATGACCTTGTTGGTTTCTGCCCGGAAATTGAACGCGGCGAAGTGAACCTGGTGAAAACCACCGGTCTGCATGCGGCGGGTAAAGGCATCAACGTGGCCAAAGTATTAAAAGACCTGGGAATTGATGTCACCGTTGGCGGCTTCCTGGGTAAAGACAATCAGGATGGTTTTCAGCAACTGTTCAGCGAGCTGGGCATTGCCAACCGTTTCCAGGTTGTACAGGGGCGCACCCGAATTAACGTTAAGCTGACGGAAAAAGACGGCGAAGTGACCGACTTCAACTTCTCGGGTTTTGAAGTCACCCCCGCCGACTGGGAACGCTTTGTGACTGATTCTCTGAGCTGGCTCGGTCAGTTCGATATGGTCTGTGTCAGCGGAAGCTTACCGTCAGGCGTCAGCCCGGAAGCGTTCACCGACTGGATGACTCGCCTGCGTAGTCAGTGTCCTTGCATTATCTTTGATAGTAGCCGTGAAGCGTTAGTAGCAGGTTTGAAAGCGGCACCGTGGCTGGTGAAACCTAACCGCCGCGAGCTGGAAATCTGGGCAGGCCGTAAACTGCCTGAAATGAAAGATGTGATTGAAGCTGCGCATGCGCTGCGTGAACAAGGTATTGCGCATGTCGTTATTTCACTGGGTGCCGAAGGCGCGCTTTGGGTTAATGCCTCCGGCGAATGGATCGCCAAACCACCGTCAGTCGATGTCGTAAGCACCGTTGGCGCAGGGGATTCTATGGTTGGTGGCCTGATTTATGGCTTGCTAATGCGTGAATCCAGTGAACACACACTGCGTCTGGCGACTGCTGTTGCAGCCCTGGCGGTAAGTCAAAGCAATGTGGGTATTACCGATCGTCCGCAGTTGGCCGCAATGATGGCGCGCGTCGACTTACAACCTTTTAACTGACAGCAGGAGAGGCATAATGAAAACGCTGCTGATTATTGACGCTAATCTCGGTCAGGCACGCGCCTATATGGCGAAGACCCTGCTGGGCGCGGCGGCGCGAAAAGCAAAACTGGAAATCATCGACAATCCGAACGACGCAGAAATGGCGATTGTTCTCGGTGATTCCATCCCGAATGACAGCGCGCTGAACGGTAAAAATGTCTGGCTGGGCGATATTTCCCGGGCAGTTGCGCACCCTGAGCTGTTCCTGAGTGAAGCCAAAGGCCATGCGAAACCTTACACTGCGCCGGTCGCTGCGACAGCACCGGTTGCCGCCAGCGGTCCGAAATGCGTAGTTGCGGTGACTGCTTGCCCGACTGGCGTAGCACACACCTTTATGGCGGCTGAAGCCATTGAAACCGAAGCGAAAAAACGTGGCTGGTGGGTGAAAGTTGAAACCCGTGGTTCTGTTGGTGCGGGTAATGCAATCACTCCCGAAGAAGTAGCCGCAGCGGATCTGGTGATTGTGGCGGCAGATATCGAAGTGGATCTGGCGAAATTTGCTGGTAAACCGATGTATCGTACCTCTACCGGTCTGGCGCTGAAGAAAACCGCGCAGGAACTGGATAAAGCGGTTGCTGAAGCAACGCCGTATGAACCGGCGGGCAAAGCTCAAACGGCGACCTCTGAAGGTAAGAAAGAGAGTGCAGGCGCATACCGTCACTTGCTGACGGGTGTCTCTTACATGCTGCCGATGGTCGTTGCAGGTGGTCTGTGTATCGCGCTTTCTTTTGCTTTTGGTATCGAAGCGTTTAAAGAGCCGGGTACGTTGGCAGCGGCGCTGATGCAGATTGGTGGTGGTTCAGCCTTTGCGCTGATGGTGCCGGTACTGGCAGGTTACATTGCCTTCTCCATTGCCGATCGACCGGGTCTCACGCCGGGTCTGATTGGTGGTATGCTGGCGGTCAGCACCGGTTCTGGCTTCATTGGCGGTATTATTGCGGGCTTCCTGGCTGGTTACATTGCGAAGTTAATCAGTACGCAACTGAAACTGCCACAGAGTATGGAGGCGCTGAAACCGATCCTGATCATTCCGCTAATTTCCAGTCTGGTGGTCGGTCTGGCGATGATCTACCTGATCGGTAAACCGGTTGCTGGCATTCTCGAAGGGTTGACTCACTGGCTGCAGACCATGGGGACTGCGAATGCGGTTCTGCTGGGGGCGATCCTCGGTGGCATGATGTGTACTGACATGGGCGGTCCGGTAAATAAAGCAGCGTACGCATTCGGTGTGGGTCTGCTGAGTACTCAAACCTATGGCCCGATGGCGGCGATTATGGCGGCAGGTATGGTGCCACCGCTGGCAATGGGTCTGGCAACAATGGTGGCGCGTCGCAAATTCGACAAAGCGCAGCAGGAAGGTGGCAAAGCTGCTCTGGTACTGGGACTGTGCTTTATTTCGGAAGGTGCAATTCCGTTTGCTGCTCGTGATCCGATGCGTGTGCTGCCGTGCTGTATCGTGGGTGGGGCGCTGACTGGCGCAATCTCAATGGCGATTGGTGCGAAACTGATGGCACCGCACGGTGGTCTGTTTGTTCTGCTGATCCCTGGCGCTATTACGCCGGTACTGGGTTACCTGGTAGCAATTATTGCCGGTACGCTGGTGGCGGGTTTGGCCTATGCCTTCCTGAAACGTCCGGAAGTGGACGCAGTAGCGAAAGCCGCGTAATAAAAGGTGTGTTACAGGGCAGAATTTTACTGCCCTGTATCATTGGATGAGCGCAAAGAGAATGACCGGTTTGTGAATGTAATTTTATGAATTTAAATGGTTTTATCTTTCAGTAGAAACCTGAAACGTTCATCAAACACTAAGGTTATTTCCTCAAGGGCAGATTCTTTTCTGCCCTTTTTTAGTGTTCATGTTCTGTGCATCCCGTCACAAATTCCTCGCTTTTGTAATTCTGGCATTTAATCGCATTTTGTGAGCCTGCTCAAATCTGCCCGCTTTGCCTCTCTGGCGGCAATTTACTTTACGTAAAACATGCATACTATGAGCACATGTTTAAATATGAACACATGTTTAAACTGTCTTTGCAGTATCTATATTCTTGTGGATTGACAGGGTTGGTAATTTTTTACCAGAGGACGTGCTATGCGCGAAAAGGATTATGTCGTAATTATAGGCTCGGCGAATATTGATGTCGCCGGATATTCACATGAATCATTAAATTATGCGGATTCAAATCCAGGTAAAATAAAATTTACGCCTGGTGGGGTAGGGCGCAATATTGCACAAGACCTGGCGTTGCTGGGTAATAAAGCCTGGTTACTGAGCGCCGTAGGCAGTGATTTTTATGGCCAATCGCTGCTAACGCAAACCAATCAATCTGGCGTTTATGTCGATAAATGCCTGATTGTGCCGGGAGAAAATACGTCGAGCTATTTATCATTACTCGATAATACCGGTGAAATGCTGGTTGCTATAAATGACATGAATATTAGCAACGCTATTACAGCTGAATATCTCGCACAGCACCGTGAATTTATTCAGAGGGCAAAGGTCATTGTCGCGGACTGTAATATCAGTGAAGAGGCACTGGCATGGATTCTGGATAATGCTGCCAACGTACCCGTATTTGTCGATCCGGTTTCGGCATGGAAATGTGTCAAAGTGCGCGACCGTCTAAATCAGATCCACACTCTCAAGCCAAACCGCCTTGAAGCGGAAACCCTGAGTGGGATTGCGCTGTCAGGGCGTGAAGATGTGGCAAAAGTTGCTGCCTGGTTCCATCAACATGGCCTGAACCGACTGGTATTGAGCATGGGCGGCGACGGCGTTTATTACAGCGATATCAGCGGTGAAAGTGGCTGGTCTGCGCCGATCAAAACCAATGTTATTAATGTTACCGGAGCGGGCGATGCCATGATGGCGGGACTTGCTTCGTGTTGGGTAGACGGAATGCCGTTTGCCGAATCTGTTCGTTTCGCACAGGGATGTTCGTCAATGGCGCTCTCCTGTGAATACACCAATAACCCCGATTTATCGATTGCCAACGTTATATCGTTAGTGGAGAACGCAGAATGTCTGAATTAAAAATTTCCCCTGAATTATTACAAATTTCCCCGGAAGTGCAGGACGCTTTAAAAAACAAAAAACCGGTTGTGGCGCTGGAATCGACCATTATTTCTCACGGGATGCCGTTCCCACAAAATGCCCAGACCGCAATTGAAGTTGAAGAAACTATTCGTAAACAGGGCGCTGTACCTGCCACGATCGCCATTATTGGCGGCGTGATGAAAGTGGGGTTAAGCAAAGAAGAAATTGAATTACTGGGTCGTGAAGGGCATAACGTGACCAAAGTTAGTCGTCGCGATTTACCTTTTGTTGTTGCCGCCGGAAAAAATGGCGCAACCACTGTGGCTTCAACGATGATTATTGCGGCGCTTGCCGGAATTAAAGTATTTGCCACCGGGGGAATTGGTGGTGTGCATCGCGGGGCGGAACATACCTTCGATATTTCTGCCGATTTGCAAGAACTGGCAAATACTAATGTCACCGTTGTTTGTGCCGGGGCGAAATCTATTCTCGATTTAGGATTAACCACTGAGTATTTAGAAACCTTCGGTGTGCCGTTAATTGGCTATCAGACTAAAGCGCTGCCTGCGTTTTTCTGCCGCACCAGCCCGTTTGACGTCAGCATTCGTCTCGACAGCGCCAGCGAAATTGCCCGTGCAATGGCGGTGAAATGGCAAAGCGGTCTGAACGGTGGCCTCGTGGTAGCGAACCCGATCCCGGAACAGTTTGCTATGCCGGAACACACTATCAATGCGGCGATCGATCAGGCGGTAGCTGAAGCTGAAGCTCAGGGAGTCATTGGTAAAGAAAGTACGCCATTCCTGCTGGCGCGCGTTGCTGAACTGACCGGCGGTGACAGCCTGAAATCCAACATCCAGCTGGTGTTCAACAACGCCATTCTGGCGAGCGAAATTGCCAAAGAATATCAGCGTCTCGCGGGTTAATTTCTGACGGGCAGAAAGCCGTCGCCCGTACTCATCAAGCATACCAAAACCTGGCGCTGACGCCGGGTTTACCGGCATGAAGGGAAAATCATTATGGATATAATGAGAAGTGTTGTGGGGATGGTGGTGTTACTGGCAATAGCATTTCTGTTGTCAGTGAATAAAAAGAGCATCAGTTTGCGCACGGTTGGAGCCGCACTGCTGCTGCAAATCGCTATTGGTGGCATCATGCTCTACTTCCCACCGGGAAAATGGGCAGTAGAACAGGCGGCATTAGGCGTTCATAAAGTGATGTCTTACAGTGATGCCGGTAGCGCCTTCATTTTTGGTTCGCTGGTTGGGCCGAAAATGGATGTCCTGTTTGACGGTGCGGGTTTTATCTTCGCCTTTCGCGTACTTCCGGCGATTATTTTCGTTACTGCGCTCATCAGTCTGCTGTACTACATTGGCGTGATGGGGCTGCTGATTCGCATCCTTGGCAGCATTTTCCAGAAAGCCCTCAACATCAGCAAAATCGAATCTTTTGTTGCGGTTACTACTATTTTCCTCGGGCAAAATGAGATCCCGGCGATCGTTAAACCGTTTATCGATCGCATGAATCGCAACGAGTTGTTTACCGCAATTTGTAGCGGGATGGCGTCCATTGCTGGTTCGATGATGATTGGTTATGCCGGAATGGGCGTACCAATTGACTACCTGTTAGCGGCATCGTTGATGGCGATCCCTGGCGGGATTTTGTTTGCACGTATTCTTAGCCCGGCAACCGAGCCTTCGCAGGTCACATTTGAAAATCTGTCGTTCAGCGAAACGCCGCCAAAAAGCTTTATCGAAGCGGCGGCGAGCGGTGCGATGACCGGGCTAAAAATCGCCGCTGGTGTGGCGACGGTGGTAATGGCGTTTGTCGCAATTATTGCGCTGATCAACGGCATTATCGGCGGAATTGGCGGCTGGTTTGGTTTCGCCAATGCCTCTCTGGAAAGTATTTTTGGCTATGTGCTGGCACCGCTGGCGTGGATCATGGGTGTGGACTGGAGTGATGCCAATCTTGCGGGTAGCCTGATTGGGCAGAAACTGGCGATTAACGAATTCGTCGCTTACCTGAGTTTCTCCCCATACCTGCAAACGGGCGGCACGCTGGAAGTGAAAACCATTGCGATTATCTCCTTTGCGCTTTGTGGTTTTGCTAACTTTGGTTCTATCGGTGTTGTCGTTGGCGCATTTTCGGCTATTTCGCCAAAACGCGCGCCGGAAATCGCCCAGCTTGGTTTACGGGCGCTGGCAGCAGCAACGCTTTCCAACCTGATGAGTGCGACTATTGCCGGGTTCTTTATTGGTCTGGCGTAATGCTCGATTTGTAGACCGGATAAAACGTATTAAGCGTTGCATCCGGCAATCGCGCTATTGAAAATAATTTTTACTGCATCATCCCGGAGAATTTATTCTCCGGGTCCATCTCCAGCGCCAGTCCTGACAACTGCTTTCTGTTTTTAATGAGATACCCTTTCTTGCTTTTAATTAATAAACCGTCGTGAATGAACTGCGCGAGAACATATAAAAGATGTCGATAAGAAACGCCTAAATACTCTGCCGCTTGCGTATGCTTTTCGTGATAAAGATCACCTTCCTGCGAGAGTAATATAAATGCTGCCAGGCGATTCACTAACGGAAATGATTGATTCTGAGTTAAAGAAACAATATTACGATAATTTTTATGACTTAAGGTGACGCAGAGTTTTCGTAAAAATAGCGTGTCGTTTAATAACAGCGGACGGTAATGTTTCATAGGGAGCGCAAGGCACCAACACTCTTCAATAGCCTGCACCGCACGCGGTTCATGGTCTTTATCGATTAACTCAATCTCGCCAATAAAACAGGGGGCGGCAAAGAAATCGATCAGCGACACGCGACCATTAGCTAGCGTGGCGTAAAGCCTGGCGCGGCCTCGCGTCAGGTAAAACAGCCAGGACGGCTGTTGCCCTTCCTGCACAATGTAGTCACGCGCTAAAAAATGAAACAGCCGCGTATCGGCTGAAACATCCGTTAAAAAGCAATCCTTAAACGCGGATTCACTCATCAATTGCTGCTTAAGATCATTATTGTGGATTTCTTTCACGATGTTTATCCGCTATGAGATTTCTCATATTTAGCATACGTACGCTGTTGTTAAGATTCAATCATCGGCCCGGTCGAATTTTCTTTGCTGTAGAAAAAATAACGCAACTGGAAACAGAGGAAATAAACAATGGAAAAGAGAAAAATTATTCTGGATTGTGATCCGGGTCATGATGATGCTATTGCTATAATGATGGCGGCGAAACATCCGGCAATAGATTTATTAGGCATCACTATTGTAGCGGGTAATCAGACGCTTGATAAAACATTAATTAATGGCCTGAATGTTTGCCAGAAACTGGAGATTAATGTTCCGGTTTATGCGGGTATGCCGCAGCCCATTATGCGTCAACAAATCGTTGCCGATAATATTCATGGTGAAACCGGACTGGATGGCCCGGTATTCGAGCCGCTGACCCGCCAGGCAGAAAGCACTCATGCGGTGAAATATATCATTGATACCCTGATGGCAAGCGATGGCGATATCACTCTGGTGCCGGTTGGTCCGCTTTCAAATATCGCGGTGGCAATGCGTATGCAACCCGCGATCCTGCCCAAAATCCGTGAAATTGTGCTAATGGGCGGCGCTTACGGTACAGGCAACTTCACGCCATCTGCCGAGTTCAACATCTTTGCCGACCCGGAAGCCGCACGCGTAGTGTTCACCTCCGGCGTTCCATTAGTGATGATGGGCCTCGATCTCACCAACCAGACCGTTTGCACCCCGGACGTGATTGCTCGGATGGAAAGGGCAGGCGGCCCCGCCGGAGAGCTGTTCAGCGACATCATGAACTTCACTCTCAAAACGCAGTTCGAAAACTACGGCCTTGCTGGCGGCCCGGTGCACGACGCCACCTGCATCGGTTATCTGATTAACCCTGATGGCATTAAAACCCAGGAGATGTACGTCGAAGTGGACGTCAACAGTGGCCCTTGCTATGGGCGTACCGTCTGCGACGAGCTGGGCGTTCTTGGCAAGCCCGCCAATACCAAAGTCGGCATCACTATTGATACAGACTGGTTCTGGGGATTAGTCGAAGAGTGCGTGCGCGGCTACATCAAAACCCATTAAGTGTTGATAACAAGCCGGGTCAGTATCGCAAGATCCAAGCCCGGCTATTTCTGATGGGCAGAAAGCCGTCGCCCAATATGACATGAAGAGATAATAACTATGGATGTCATGAGAAGTGTTCTGGGAATGGTGGTATTGCTGACGATTGCGTTTTTGCTGTCAGTAAACAAGAAGAAGATCAGCCTGCGTACCGTTGGCGCGGCGTTAGTGTTACAGGTCGTGATTGGCGGGATTATGCTTTGGTTACCGCCAGGGCGTTGGGTCGCTGAAAAAGTCGCTTTTGGCGTGCATAAAGTGATGGCGTACAGCGACGCGGGTAGCGCATTTATCTTCGGTTCGCTGGTCGGGCCGAAAATGGACACGCTGTTTGATGGCGCAGGATTTATCTTTGGTTTCAGGGTATTACCGGCAATTATCTTCGTCACCGCACTGGTGAGTATTCTCTACTACATCGGTGTGATGGGGATTTTAATTCGCATTCTCGGCGGTATATTCCAGAAAGCATTAAATATCAGCAAGATTGAGTCATTCGTCGCGGTCACCACCATTTTCCTCGGGCAAAACGAAATTCCGGCGATCGTCAAACCCTTTATCGATCGTCTGAATCGCAATGAATTATTTACAGCGATTTGTAGTGGCATGGCCTCGATTGCTGGTTCGACAATGATTGGTTACGCCGCCCTGGGCGTACCTGTGGAATATTTGCTGGCGGCATCGTTAATGGCGATCCCAGGCGGGATCTTGTTTGCCCGCCTGTTAAGCCCGGCTACGGAATCTTCGCAGGTTTCCTTTAATAACCTCTCTTTCACCGAAACACCGCCAAAAAGCATTATTGAAGCCGCTGCGACAGGGGCAATGACCGGGCTGAAAATCGCCGCAGGTGTGGCAACAGTGGTGATGGCATTTGTTGCAATAATTGCGTTGATTAACGGTATTATCGGCGGCGTTGGTGGCTGGTTTGGTTTTGAACATGCCTCGCTGGAGTCCATTTTAGGTTACCTGCTGGCTCCACTGGCGTGGGTGATGGGTGTGGACTGGAGTGATGCGAATCTTGCCGGGAGTTTGATTGGACAGAAACTGGCAATAAATGAATTTGTCGCTTATCTCAATTTCTCACCCTATCTGCAAACGGCTGGCACTCTCGATGCTAAAACTGTGGCGATTATTTCCTTCGCGTTGTGCGGTTTCGCTAACTTTGGTTCTATCGGGGTGGTGGTGGGGGCGTTTTCTGCGGTTGCGCCACACCGTGCGCCGGAAATCGCCCAGCTTGGTTTACGGGCGCTGGCGGCGGCGACGCTTTCCAACTTGATGAGTGCGACCATTGCCGGGTTCTTTATTGGTTTAGCTTGAGTGTCATTGCCTGATGCGCAAGCTTATCAGGCCTACATTTACTTGCTGAAATTGCCTGATTTGTAGGCCGGATAAGACGCGTTAAGCGTCGCATCCGGCAACATTGTTACACCATTGGCACTAATGAAAGCGCGTTATCGGCAGACAGGGTAGGGTTGTTTAAGCTGCCGCTGGCGCGTGAAATTGCCGCGCAGGCCATCGCAAAACGGGCGCTGTCACGGAAATTGTTTCCCTCCAGAAAGCTATATACCAGACCCGCCATAAAACCATCGTCAGCACCAAAACTGTCTACCGTCGTATGCGCTGGTGCAGTCAGCAAAAATTGTTCTCCATCCTTTTCGCTGCAATAAACTGACTCATCGGGCAAATAAACAAACAGATGCTGAACACCTTGCTGATGCAACGCATTCACTGCGGCATTACGGTCAGCATCGCTGGTGATCGCCTGTCCCCATAAAATTTCCAGCTCCGGTAAAGTGGGTTTCAGGGTGTGAATATGCGCCAGCCAGTGTTTGATTTTGCCCGCTTTGAATTCTGAAACGGTATCGACAAACACCGGGATCTCACCAGCGAGGGTAAAGACCCATTCCAGCGCCTCGGCTGTCAGGTTGCAATCAGCCAGTACCACGCCCGCATGACGAAGTAAATCGCGCGACCCGTTCAGTAGTTGCGGTGTCAACTGTTCCAGCAGATGGGTATCGTTAATCGCCAGCACGGTTTGATCGTCTCGATTGGCAATTGCCAGATACGTCGATGTGCTTTGACCATGCAAACGAACGCAGCCGGAGACATTCACGCCGGCACGGCGCGTTTCTTCCAGGAGCATTTCGCCATAAAAGTCATCGCCAATCACTGAAAGCAAATGGACATCGCGGCCTAACAGCGCCAGATTGTGGGCGATATTGCGTCCAACGCCGCCTGCCGAGCAATGAATTGTACCGGGATGAGAAGCCGCTTGCGGGTAATGGATATCCGCCATCCCGCGAATATCCATATTGATTGTCCCCACCACTACGCAGTATTCCTGCTCGGTGAGAATGTAACCTTTGCCTTTAATCCGGCCTTTGCGCATTAAATCCATAATATGCGCCGCAACGCGCGAACGACTGATTTGCAGCATGTCCGCAATTTCGTTCTGCTGAATCAGCGGGTTACGCCGTAAAATTGCAAGGATCTCCTTTTCCCGGTTATTCATCTTCAGGCTACCGCTTTTTCAGTTTGTTGCGCTTTCAGCCAGGCGATCTCTTCTGCCCAGATATCCGGGTTGATGGTTTCAAGGATCAGCGGAATGCCGTCGAAGCGGTCGTCCTGCATGATCCAGCGGAACGCATCATGACCGATATTGCCTTCACCGAGGCTATGATGGCGGTCAACGCGGCTGCCAAAGGTGCTTTTCGCATCGTTAAGGTGCATCCCGCGCAGATACTTAAAGCCGACAATACGGGCAAAATCCGCGAACGTTTTCTCGCATTCGGCAGGAGTACGCAAATCATACCCGGCAGCGAAAGCATGGCAGGTATCAATGCAGACGCCGACACGGGATTTATCTTCCACGCCGTCGATAATCGCCGCGAGATGTTCGAATTTAAACCCTAAGTTACTGCCCTGACCGGCGGTGTTTTCAATCACCGCGGTCACACCTTGAGTTTTATCCAGCGCAATGTTGATGGATTCGGCAATACGCGCAAGGCAATCCTCTTCTGAAATCTGCATCAGATGGCTGCCAGGGTGGAAGTTGAGCAAAGAAAGCCCCAGCTGTTCGCAACGCTGCATTTCATCTATAAAGGCATCGCGCGATTTTTCCAGAGCTTCAGCAACCGGATGTCCGAGGTTAATCAGATAACTGTCGTGGGGAAGAATTTGCGCCGATGTGTAGTGATATTTTTCACAGGCGGCTTTGAATTCATCGATGGTTTGCGTCGTGAGCGGTGCGGCACGCCACTGACGTTGGTTTTTGGTGAACAAGGCAAACGCGGTTGCGTCGATTTCGGCGGCGCGAATTGCGGCATTTGCCAGACCGCCAGCAGCACTAACGTGCGCTCCAATGTATTTCATGCGAGGACTCCTGTTAAACCCGCTGGAGGAAAACGGTAATGATAGCGGGTTAACAGGAGCAAGATGTAGTGGTTTATGCGATGACGCTTTGAATCACATAGTTAATCGCACCACCACCAACAATCAGCCAGGCAAACAGTACCAGTGCCATCAGCAGAGGTTTCGCCCCGGCTTTTTTCAGCGCGCTGACGTGAGTGGTCAGACCCAGCGCCGCCATCGCCATTGCCAGCAGGAAGGTATCCAGCGTTACCAGCATGTTCACCACGCTCTGCGGTAACAGGTGGAACGAGTTAAAGATGGCAACGACGATGAACAAGATGGCAAACCACGGAATAGTGATTTTGCTTTTCTCGCCGCTGTTCGCCCCAGACAGCTGTTTAACACGCGCCGCCAGCAGGATGAGGAACGGAGCCAGCATCATCACGCGCAGCATTTTGGAAATAACTGCTGCGTTTTCCGCATCCGGGCTGATGGCATGACCTGCCGCCACCACCTGCGCCACTTCGTGCACAGTAGAACCAATGTAGATACCGAAAGTTTCCGGACTAAACCATTGAGACATCAGCGGATATATCGCCGGGTAGAGGAAAATCGCGACGGTCCCGAAGATAACAACGGTTGCAACAGCCACGGTTACTTTACTGGCTTCCGCTTTCACTACCGGCTCAGTCGCCAGTACCGCGGCAGCACCACAGATACTGCTACCGGCACCGATCAACCAGCTGGTGTGCTTATCCAGACCAAACACTTTCTGCCCCAGGAAGCAAGCCAGCAGGAAGGTACTGGACAGCGTCAACACGTCAATGATGATCCCACTGATACCGACATCGGCAATTTGCGAGAACGTCAGACGGAAGCCATAAAGAATGATACCCAGACGTAATAAATATTGCTTGGCAAACAGCACACCACCGTCACAGCTTTTCCAGATGTGCGGATAGATGGTGTTGCCTAAAACCATCCCCAACAAGATTGCGAGGGTGAGGGCACTAAACCCGGCACCCGCAACCGCGGGAATGGAACCACCCCACAGGGCGACCCCGGTGATAACTGCACTCAGGGCTAACCCCGGAATAAAATGCCACAGTGTACGATGTTGTTTCTGTAAGGTGATATTCGTCATAACCCTCTCCTTTATCCGGGCATAAGGTTACGACTAACTGGTTTAAAAATAAAATTGATTATATATTTATAATTAATCTTTATAAGTGGTAAGCGACTATGCACATCACCCTCCGGCAGTTGGAAGTTTTTGCAGAAGTATTGAAAAGTGGATCAACCACCCAGGCGTCGGTGATGCTGGCGTTGTCGCAATCAGCAGTGAGCGCAGCCTTGACCGACCTGGAAGGGCAGCTTGGCGTTCAACTGTTTGATCGCGTGGGGAAAAGACTGGTTGTTAATGAACACGGGCGGCTGCTCTATCCGCGTGCGTTGGCATTGCTTGAACAGGCGGTTGAAATCGAACAACTGTTTCGCGAAGACAACGGCGCGATTCGTATCTATGCCAGTAGTACCATCGGTAACTACATTCTGCCTGCAGTTATCGCCCGTTATCGCCATGATTATCCGCAGTTGCCGATTGAACTTAGCGTTGGGAATAGCCAGGACGTGATGCAAGCGGTGCTGGATTTCCGCGTTGATATTGGCTTTATTGAAGGACCGTGCCACAGCACTGAAATCATTTCTGAACCGTGGCTGGAAGACGAGCTGGTGGTTTTCGCCGCGCCGACTTCGCCGTTGGCCCGTGGTCCGGTCACCTTAGAACAGCTGGCCGCTGCGCCGTGGATCCTGCGTGAACGCGGTTCCGGCACGCGGGAGATTGTCGATTATCTGTTGCTGTCACATTTACCGAAGTTTGAGATGGCGATGGAATTAGGTAACTCCGAGGCAATCAAACATGCGGTGCGTCATGGGTTGGGAATTAGTTGCCTGTCGCGACGTGTGATTGAAGATCAATTGCAGGCAGGCACATTAAGTGAAGTTGCGGTCCCTCTGCCGCGCCTGATGCGTACGTTGTGGCGTATACATCATCGGCAAAAACACCTTTCCAACGCGCTACGGCGCTTTCTGGACTATTGCGATCCCGCAAATGTGCCGCGTTAAGTTGCTGTACAAGAACATGCTGGTGCTGTGTCGATTTCGTGACGCAGCGCCTTCAGCATGCATTCGCCAGAAAAGAGATTGGCTGCTTTACTTATAATCCCTGGGCGATCATGAAGGTGTCTTATAACCGTGTATTTCTGCCGGAAGGATTGCCAATCGTCTGCTACAATCGCGCCTCATTTTTAAGATGGATAGCATTTTTGTATGGTTTCCGAAACTAAAACCACAGAAGCGCCGGGCTTACGCCGTGAATTAAAGGCGCGTCACCTGACGATGATTGCCATTGGCGGTTCCATCGGTACAGGTCTTTTTGTTGCCTCTGGCGCAACGATTTCTCAGGCAGGTCCGGGCGGGGCATTGCTCTCGTATATGCTGATTGGCCTGATGGTTTACTTCCTGATGACCAGTCTCGGTGAACTGGCTGCATATATGCCGGTTTCCGGTTCGTTTGCCACTTACGGTCAGAACTATGTTGAAGAAGGCTTTGGCTTCGCGCTGGGCTGGAACTACTGGTACAACTGGGCGGTGACTATCGCCGTTGACCTGGTTGCAGCTCAGCTGGTCATGAGCTGGTGGTTCCCGGATACACCGGGCTGGATCTGGAGTGCGTTGTTCCTCGGCGTTATCTTCCTGCTGAACTACATCTCAGTTCGTGGCTTTGGTGAAGCGGAATACTGGTTCTCACTGATCAAAGTCACGACAGTTATTGTCTTTATCATCGTTGGCGTGCTGATGATTATCGGTATCTTCAAAGGCGCGCAGCCTGCGGGCTGGAGCAACTGGACAATCGGCGAAGCGCCGTTTGCTGGTGGTTTTGCGGCGATGATCGGCGTAGCTATGATTGTCGGCTTCTCTTTCCAGGGAACCGAGCTGATCGGTATTGCTGCAGGCGAGTCCGAAGATCCGGCGAAAAACATTCCACGCGCGGTACGTCAGGTGTTCTGGCGAATCCTGTTGTTCTATGTGTTCGCGATCCTGATTATCAGCCTGATTATTCCGTACACCGATCCGAGCCTGCTGCGTAACGATGTTAAAGACATCAGCGTTAGTCCGTTCACCCTGGTGTTCCAGCACGCGGGTCTGCTCTCTGCGGCGGCGGTGATGAACGCAGTTATTCTGACGGCGGTGCTGTCAGCGGGTAACTCCGGTATGTATGCGTCTACTCGTATGCTGTACACCCTGGCGTGTGACGGTAAAGCGCCGCGCATTTTCGCTAAACTGTCGCGTGGTGGCGTGCCGCGTAATGCGCTGTATGCGACGACGGTGATTGCCGGTCTGTGCTTCCTGACCTCCATGTTTGGCAACCAGACGGTATACCTGTGGCTGCTGAACACCTCCGGGATGACGGGTTTTATCGCCTGGCTGGGGATTGCCATTAGCCACTATCGCTTCCGTCGCGGTTACGTATTGCAGGGACACGACATTAACGATCTGCCGTACCGTTCAGGTTTCTTCCCACTGGGGCCGATCTTCGCATTCATTCTGTGTCTGATTATCACTTTGGGCCAGAACTACGAAGCGTTCCTGAAAGATACTATTGACTGGGGCGGCGTAGCGGCAACGTATATTGGTATCCCGCTGTTCCTGATTATTTGGTTCGGCTACAAGCTGATTAAAGGAACTCACTTCGTACGCTACAGCGAAATGAAGTTCCCGCAGAACGATAAGAAATAAGTTTCCTCCCTTCCTTGCTAAGCCCTCTCAACCGAGAGGGCTTTTTCAATTCCATTTCCCTGACAAATCATGCGGATATAAAATTTAACACTTGGATTGATAATTGTTATCGTTTGCATTATCGTTACGCCGCAATCAAAAAAGGCTGACAAATCAGAGGCTGTTCCGGCTTTCTGGGATGATCACCTGCATAAAAAATAAGTCCACCGCGATGCTGCCGTACGCAAGGGGACGTGAAGAAGATGTGAGCGATAACCCATTTTATTTTCGTAGTTACCTCATGGAGATATGGAATGTTTAGGTTGAACCCTTTCGTACGGGTCGGGCTGTGTTTGTCCGCTATTTCTTGTGCATGGCCTGTGTTAGCGGTCGATGATGATGGCGAAACGATGGTTGTCACTGCATCTTCCGTGGAACAAAATCTTAAAGATGCACCTGCCAGTATCAGCGTCATTACCCAGGAAGACCTGCAGCGAAAACCGGTACAGAATCTGAAGGATGTCCTCAAAGAAGTGCCTGGCGTACAACTGACGAACGAAGGGGATAACCGTAAGGGCGTTAGTATTCGTGGTCTGGACAGCAGCTATACCCTGATTCTCGTCGACGGTAAACGCGTGAACTCCCGCAATGCCGTCTTCCGCCACAATGATTTCGATCTGAACTGGATCCCGGTCGATTCCATCGAACGTATTGAAGTGGTCCGTGGCCCGATGTCGTCGCTGTACGGTTCCGATGCGCTCGGCGGTGTAGTGAATATCATCACCAAAAAAATCGGTCAGAAATGGTCGGGTACCGTTACCGTCGATACCACCATTCAGGAACATCGCGATCGCGGTGACACCTATAACGGTCAGTTCTTTACCAGTGGACCATTAATTGATGGTGTGCTGGGAATGAAAGCTTACGGCAGCCTGGCAAAACGTGAAAAGGATGACCCGCAAAACTCAACGACCACCGATACCGGAGAAACGCCGCGTATTGAAGGATTCTCCAGCCGCGACGGCAATGTCGAATTTGCCTGGACACCGAATCAAAATCACGATTTTACTGCCGGATACGGTTTCGACCGTCAGGATCGTGATTCCGACTCGCTGGACAAAAACCGCCTGGAACGCCAGAACTACTCCGTCAGCCATAATGGGCGTTGGGATTACGGCACCAGCGAACTGAAATACTACGGTGAGAAAGTCGAGAACAAAAACCCTGGCAACAGCAGCCCGATAACTTCCGAAAGCAATACGGTCGACGGCAAATACACGTTGCCGCTGACGGCGATTAATCAGTTTCTCACGGTTGGCGGTGAATGGCGTCACGACAAACTTAGCGATGCGGTGAACCTGACCGGGGGAACCAGCTCCAAAACGTCTGCCAGCCAGTACGCGCTGTTTGTGGAAGATGAATGGCGGATCTTCGAGCCGCTGGCGCTGACGACCGGCGTGCGTATGGACGATCACGAAACCTACGGTGAACACTGGAGTCCGCGTGCCTACCTGGTTTATAACGCCACCGACACCGTAACGGTGAAAGGGGGCTGGGCGACGGCATTTAAAGCACCTTCTCTGTTGCAACTTAGCCCTGACTGGACGAGCAATTCCTGCCGTGGCGCATGTAAGATTGTGGGTAGCCCGGATCTGAAACCAGAAACCAGCGAAAGTTGGGAGCTGGGGCTTTACTACATGGGTGAAGAAGGCTGGCTGGAAGGGGTTGAATCCAGCGTTACCGTTTTCCGTAACGATGTGAAAGATCGTATCAGCATCAGCCGTACGTCTGACGTCAACGCTGCACCGGGCTACCAAAACTTTGTTGGTTTTGAGACGGGCGCTAACGGACGGCGCATACCGGTATTTAGCTACTACAACGTTAACAAAGCTCGTATTCAGGGCGTGGAAACCGAACTGAAAATTCCGTTCAACGATGAATGGAAACTGTCGATCAACTACACCTACAACGATGGTCGTGATGTCAGCAACGGCGAAAACAAACCGCTATCCGATCTGCCGTTCCATACTGCTAACGGTACGCTGGACTGGAAACCGCTGGCGCTGGAAGACTGGTCATTCTATGTTTCTGGGCACTATACCGGGCAGAAACGCGCCGACAGCGCGACGGCTAAAACACCGGGCGGTTATACCATCTGGAATACCGGCGCGGCCTGGCAGGTGACTAAAGACGTCAAACTGCGCGCAGGCGTGCTGAACCTTGGCGACAAGGATCTCAGTCGTGACGACTACAGCTATAACGAAGACGGACGTCGTTACTTTATGGCAGTGGATTATCGCTTCTGATGAGAAGATGCCCGGCGAACCGGGCGGACTTTCACTTCAGTAAATACTGCGCATGGAAGCGCAGGTGATCCTCTATAAAAGAGGCGATGAAGTAGTAACTGTGATCATATCCCGGCTGAATACGCAGCGTCATCGGCCACGCTTTCTGGCGCGCGGCTTCTGCCAGTACCGCAGGTTGCAACTGGTCGGCAAGAAACTGATCATTATCGCCCTGATCGATAAGCGTCGGGATCGCATCCTGCGCGTTACTGGCATACATCAGTGCGCAACTGTCCCATTCCAGCCATGCATTTTTGTCCTCACCTAAATAGCTGCTAAACGCTTTGATTCCCCACGGGACGCTGCACGGATTCACAATTGGCGCAAAGGCCGAAACGCTGGTGTATTTACCCGGATTTTTCAGCGCCATAATCAGCGCACCGTGACCACCCATTGAGTGACCGCTAATGGCGCAGCGGTCGCTGACATTAAATTGCGACTGAACCAGCGCCGGTAATTCATCGCGCAGATAATCATACATCCGGTAATGCGTCGCCCACGGCGGTTGCGTGGCATTAAGATAAAAGCCTGCGCCCTGGCCTAAATCGTAGCCATCGTCGTTGGCAACCTTTTCGCCGCGCGGGCTGGTGTCTGGCATCACCAGTACAATCCCCAGTTCCGCCGCTACCCGCTGGGCACCCGCCTTGGTGGTGAAGTTCTCGTCATTGCAGGTTAATCCGGAAAGCCAGTACAGCACTGGTGGCGGAGTGTGATCACGAGGTGGAGGGAGAAAGATACTGAACGTCATCGGGCAGTTTAAGGTACTGGAGTCGTGTCGCCAGCGTTGCTGCCAGCCTTCAAAACAGCGGTGCTCTTCGAGCATTTCCATGCGTGGCTCCTTGTTGTGTTGTTTGCAATTTCTTCATCATACCGTTTATTCAATGTGCTGTGAGTAACTTTCACTTCCGTATTTGCATAACGATGTTTTAACATCTGCTGATGAAAGGCAGCGGCAATTACAATAATTATCGCTGTGAATACTGGATTATGTGCGCCGCCTCACGCACAATAATCAGGCTGTAAATCAGCTTAATAACTTTGCCCCCACGCAGGGCGGAGGCGTCACACCTGCAGGAGAAATCATAAATGCCATCACTCAGTAAAGAAGCGGCCCTGGTTCATGAAGCGTTAGTTGCGCGAGGACTGGAAACACCGCTGCGCCCGCCCGTGCATGAAATGGATAACGAAACGCGCAAAAGCCTTATTGCTGGTCATATGACCGAAATCATGCAGCTGCTGAATCTCGACCTGGCTGATGACAGTTTGATGGAAACGCCGCATCGCATCGCTAAAATGTATGTCGATGAAATTTTCTCCGGTCTGGATTACGCCAATTTCCCGAAAATCACCCTCATTGAAAACAAAATGAAGGTCGATGAAATGGTCACCGTGCGCGATATCACTCTGACCAGCACCTGTGAACACCATTTTGTTACCATCGATGGCAAAGCGACGGTGGCCTATATCCCGAAAGATTCGGTGATCGGTCTGTCAAAAATTAACCGCATTGTGCAGTTCTTTGCCCAGCGTCCGCAGGTGCAGGAACGTCTGACGCAGCAAATTCTTATTGCGCTACAAACGCTGCTGGGCACCAATAACGTGGCTGTCTCGATCGACGCGGTGCATTACTGCGTGAAGGCGCGTGGCATCCGCGATGCAACCAGTGCCACGACAACGACCTCTCTTGGTGGATTGTTCAAATCCAGTCAGAATACGCGCCACGAGTTTCTGCGCGCTGTGCGTCATCACAACTGATTAAAAGGCAGGAACCATGGAGCGCAACGTCACGCTCGATTTTGTTCGCGGCGTCGCCATTCTGGGGATCCTGCTATTAAACATCAGCGCCTTTGGGCTACCAAAGGCGGCTTATCTCAATCCCGCCTGGTACGGTGCTATTACGCCGCGGGATGCATGGACTTGGGCATTTCTTGATCTCATCGGCCAGGTGAAATTCCTCACGCTTTTTGCGCTACTGTTTGGTGCGGGCCTGCAAATGTTGCTGCCCCGTGGCAGACGCTGGATCCAGTCGCGGTTAACGCTGTTAGTCTTGTTGGGCTTTATTCACGGTTTATTGTTCTGGGACGGCGATATTTTGCTGGCTTACGGGCTGGTGGGCTTAATCTGCTGGCGGCTGGTGCGCGATGCGCCATCGGTAAAAAGCCTGTTTAATACAGGCGTCATGCTTTATCTGGTGGGGCTTGGCGTTTTGCTGTTATTGGGGCTGATTTCCGACAGCCAGACCAGCCGCGCCTGGACGCCGGATGCATCGGCTATTTTGTATGAAAAATACTGGAAGCTTCACGGCGGCGTTGAAGCGATCAGTAATCGTGCCGATGGTGTTGGCAACAGTTTACTGGCACTGGGCGCACAGTATGGCTGGCAACTGGCAGGGATGATGCTCATTGGTGCGGCGCTGATGCGCAGCGGCTGGCTGAAAGGGCAGTTCAGCTTACGTCACTATCGTCGTACTGGTTTTGTGCTGGTGGCGATTGGGGTGACCATTAACCTTCCTGCCATCGCCCTGCAATGGCAGCTGGACTGGGCGTATCGCTGGTGTGCCTTCTTACTTCAAATGCCGCGGGAACTGAGTGCGCCGTTTCAGGCGATTGGCTATGCGTCGCTGTTTTATGGCTTCTGGCCGCAATTGAGCCGCTTTAAGCTGGTGCTTGCGATCGCCTGCGTCGGACGGATGGCGCTGACCAACTATCTATTGCAAACGCTGATTTGTACCACGCTTTTTTACCACCTCGGTTTGTTTATGCATTTTGACCGCCTGGAGCTGCTGGCGTTTGTTATTCCGGTATGGCTGGCGAATATCCTCTTCTCTGTTATCTGGCTGCGTTACTTCCGCCAGGGGCCGGTGGAATGGCTCTGGCGTCAGTTAACTTTGCGTGCTGCCGGACCGGCAATATCTAAAACATCAAGATAACGATCTGGATCACATTCGTTAACAAAACGGCTGTAACCGTTTCCATTGCTGTGACTCGATTCACGAAGTCCTGTATTCAGTGCTGACAAAATAGCCGCCAGCAAGCAGTCATTTACTGCAATCTCATAACAGGTAGTGAATATGATCACCATTCGTGATGTAGCGCGTCAGGCTGGCGTCTCTGTGGCAACGGTTTCCCGGGTGCTCAATAACAGCACGCTGGTCAGTGCCGACACGCGTGAAGCAGTAATGAAAGCCGTGAGTGAGCTGGATTATCGGCCAAACGCCAATGCCCAGGCGCTGGCAACTCAGGTTAGCGACACCATTGGCGTGGTGGTGATGGACGTTTCTGATGCGTTTTTCGGCGCGCTGGTAAAAGCGGTGGATCTGGTCGCTCAGCAGCATCAGAAATACGTGCTAATCGGCAATAGCTATCATGAAGCGGAAAAAGAGCGTCACGCCATTGAGGTGTTAATTCGCCAGCGTTGTAATGCGTTGATTGTTCACTCAAAAGCATTGAGTGACGATGAACTGGCGCAATTTATGGATAACATTCCCGGTATGGTGTTAATCAACCGCGTTGTGCCGGGGTACGCCCATCGTTGCGTTTGCCTGGATAATCTCAGCGGTGCCCGAATGGCGACGCGCATGTTGCTGAATAACGGTCATCAACGTATTGGTTATCTTTCTTCCAGCCACGGCATTGAAGATGACGCCATGCGTAAAGCAGGCTGGATGAGTGCGTTGAAAGAGCAGGATATTATTCCGCCGGAAAGCTGGATTGGCGCTGGTACGCCGGACATGCCGGGCGGTGAGGCGGCGATGGTTGAACTGCTGGGGCGCAATCTACAACTTACCGCTGTATTTGCTTATAACGACAATATGGCCGCTGGCGCACTGACAGCATTAAAAGATAATGGCATTGCGATTCCGTTACATCTCTCAATCATCGGTTTCGATGATATTCCCATCGCCCGTTACACCGACCCGCAATTAACGACCGTGCGTTATCCCATTGCTTCAATGGCGAAATTAGCCACCGAACTGGCCTTGCAGGGGGCAGCAGGCAATATTGATCCTCGTGCCAGCCACTGTTTTATGCCGACGTTAGTGCGTCGCCATTCTGTCGCAACACGCCAGAATGCGGCGGCGATCACTAACTCAACAAATCAGGCGATGTAACCGCTTTCAATCTGTGAGTGATTTCACAGTATCTTAACAATGTGATAGCTATGATTGCACCGTTTTAACGTTGTAACCCGTATGTAACAGTGAATAATCACTTTTGCCGAGGTAACAGCGTCATAACAACAATTAAAGCCGTTTTCTGGAGCGTTACCGGGCATGGAAGAACGAATTTTAAAAAGTGAGCTTCGGCGTTCAGTAACACTTCATTAACTCTACTGCCCCGCCGAGCATTTATCTCAAGCACTACCCTGCATAAGAAAAACCGGAGATACCATGAATAAGAAGGTGTTAACCCTGTCTGCTGTGATGGCCAGCATGTTATTCGGTGCCGCTGCACACGCTGCTGATACTCGCATTGGTGTAACAATCTATAAGTACGACGATAACTTTATGTCTGTAGTGCGCAAGGCTATTGAGCAAGATGCGAAAGCCGCGCCAGATGTTCAGCTGCTGATGAATGATTCTCAGAATGACCAGTCCAAGCAGAACGATCAGATCGACGTATTGCTGGCGAAAGGGGTGAAGGCACTGGCAATCAACCTGGTTGACCCGGCAGCTGCGGGTACGGTGATTGAGAAAGCGCGTGGGCAAAACGTGCCGGTGGTTTTCTTCAACAAAGAACCGTCTCGTAAGGCGCTGGATAGCTACGACAAAGCCTACTACGTTGGCACTGACTCCAAAGAGTCCGGCATTATTCAAGGCGATTTGATTGCTAAACACTGGGCGGCGAATCAGGGTTGGGATCTGAACAAAGACGGTCAGATTCAGTTCGTACTGCTGAAAGGTGAACCGGGCCATCCGGATGCAGAAGCACGTACCACTTACGTGATTAAAGAATTGAACGATAAAGGCATCAAAACTGAACAGTTACAGTTAGATACCGCAATGTGGGACACCGCTCAGGCGAAAGATAAGATGGACGCCTGGCTGTCTGGCCCGAACGCCAACAAAATCGAAGTGGTTATCGCCAACAACGATGCGATGGCAATGGGCGCGGTTGAAGCGCTGAAAGCACACAACAAGTCCAGCATTCCGGTGTTTGGCGTCGATGCGCTGCCAGAAGCGCTGGCGCTGGTGAAATCCGGTGCACTGGCGGGCACCGTACTGAACGATGCTAACAACCAGGCGAAAGCGACCTTTGATCTGGCGAAAAACCTGGCCGATGGTAAAGGTGCGGCTGATGGCACCAACTGGAAAATCGACAACAAAGTGGTCCGCGTACCTTATGTTGGCGTAGATAAAGACAACCTGGCTGAATTCAGCAAGAAATAAGACTGATTGGGCGCAGTCTATTACTGCGCCCTTATTGTATGGCCAACAAGGTAAAATTATATGGTCAGCTCAACGACTCCGTCCTCCGGGGAATACTTGTTGGAAATGAGCGGTATCAACAAGTCCTTTCCTGGTGTTAAGGCACTTGATAACGTTAATTTAAAAGTCCGGCCACATTCTATCCATGCATTAATGGGGGAAAACGGTGCAGGAAAATCGACATTATTAAAATGCCTGTTTGGTATTTATCAAAAAGACTCCGGCACCATTTTATTCCAGGGTAAAGAGATCGATTTCCATTCTGCAAAAGAAGCCCTGGAAAATGGTATTTCGATGGTACACCAGGAGTTAAACCTGGTATTACAACGTTCGGTGATGGATAACATGTGGCTGGGGCGATATCCCACCAAAGGCATGTTTGTCGATCAGGACAAAATGTACCGCGAAACCAAAGCGATTTTTGACGAACTGGATATTGATATCGATCCGCGTGCGCGCGTCGGCACATTATCCGTTTCGCAAATGCAGATGATCGAAATCGCCAAAGCGTTTTCCTATAACGCGAAAATTGTGATTATGGATGAACCGACTTCTTCGTTAACCGAAAAAGAGGTCAATCATCTGTTCACTATTATTCGTAAATTAAAAGAGCGCGGCTGCGGTATTGTTTATATCTCGCATAAAATGGAAGAAATCTTCCAGTTATGTGATGAAGTTACCGTATTGCGCGACGGTCAGTGGATCGCCACCGAACCGCTGGCAGGACTGACGATGGACAAGATCATCGCCATGATGGTTGGGCGTTCTCTTAACCAGCGTTTCCCTGACAAAGAAAACAAACCGGGCGAAGTCATCCTCGAGGTACGTAACCTGACGTCACTGCGCCAGCCGTCGATTCGCGATGTCTCGTTTGATCTGCATAAAGGGGAGATCCTCGGTATTGCCGGTCTGGTGGGGGCGAAACGTACCGATATTGTTGAGACGTTATTTGGTATTCGCGAGAAATCGGCTGGCACCATAACGTTGCACGGCAAACAGATCAATAACCATAATGCCAACGAAGCCATAAACCATGGATTTGCACTGGTAACTGAGGAGCGCCGCTCAACGGGAATTTATGCCTATCTGGATATTGGTTTTAACTCGTTAATTTCCAATATTCGCAACTACAAAAATAAAGTTGGTTTACTGGATAACTCGCGGATGAAAAGCGATACCCAGTGGGTGATTGATTCGATGCGGGTAAAAACGCCGGGTCATCGGACGCAAATTGGTTCGCTCTCCGGTGGTAATCAGCAAAAGGTGATTATTGGTCGCTGGCTACTAACGCAACCAGAAATATTAATGCTCGATGAACCGACGCGCGGTATTGATGTCGGGGCGAAGTTTGAAATTTATCAGTTAATTGCCGAACTGGCGAAGAAAGGCAAGGGGATTATTATTATCTCCTCTGAAATGCCTGAGTTGTTAGGGATAACAGACCGTATTCTGGTCATGAGCAATGGTCTCGTTTCCGGAATTGTCGATACAAAAACAACAACGCAAAACGAAATTCTGCGTCTTGCGTCTTTGCACCTTTAAGATTAGGGGCTTCCCATGAGTGCGTTAAATAAGAAAAGTTTTCTTACTTACCTGAAAGAGGGCGGTATTTACGTCGTTCTTTTAGTTTTGCTGGCGATTATTATTTTCCAGGACCCAACATTTTTAAGTCTGTTGAACTTAAGTAATATTCTCACCCAGTCATCGGTGCGTATTATTATCGCGCTCGGTGTGGCAGGGTTAATTGTCACCCAGGGGACCGATCTTTCTGCTGGTCGTCAGGTAGGGCTGGCGGCAGTGGTGGCTGCGACATTATTGCAGTCCATGGATAACGCCAACAAAGTGTTCCCGGAAATGGCGACGATGCCGATTGCGCTGGTTATTCTGATTGTCTGTGCCATTGGTGCGGTGATCGGTTTGATCAACGGTCTGATTATCGCTTATCTCAACGTGACGCCGTTCATTACCACGCTCGGCACGATGATCATCGTCTATGGCATCAACTCGCTCTATTACGACTTTGTCGGGGCGTCGCCAATTTCTGGTTTTGACAGTGGCTTCTCTACCTTTGCTCAGGGCTTTGTCGCGCTGGGGAGTTTCCGTCTCTCTTACATCACCTTCTACGCGTTGATTGCGGTGGCGTTCGTCTGGGTGTTGTGGAACAAAACCCGCTTCGGTAAGAACATTTTTGCCATTGGCGGTAACCCGGAAGCGGCAAAAGTATCTGGTGTCAACGTCGGCCTGAACCTGCTGATGATCTACGCGTTGTCTGGCGTGTTCTATGCCTTTGGCGGGATGTTAGAAGCCGGACGTATCGGCTCTGCCACCAACAACCTCGGCTTTATGTATGAGCTGGATGCTATCGCGGCGTGCGTGGTAGGCGGTGTATCGTTCAGCGGCGGTGTGGGGACGGTGATTGGCGTGGTGACCGGGGTAATTATTTTTACCGTCATCAACTATGGCCTGACGTATATCGGCGTAAACCCATACTGGCAGTACATCATCAAAGGGGCGATTATTATCTTCGCCGTAGCGCTGGATTCACTGAAATACGCGCGTAAGAAATGATGTGAATGTGGTCCGCATTCGGTCATAAACGCACATAACATCATGATCTGTGTGGTTTTGTAGGCCGGATAAGGCGTTCACGCCGCATCCGGCAACAGGAGCCAAATGCCGGATGCAACGCTGGCGCGTTTTATCCGGCCTACAATAAGCTCAACATACTGATTTGTATGGTTTTGTAGGCCGGATAAGGCGTTCAAGCCGCATCCGGCGACAGGAACCAAATGCCGGATGCGTCTCTGGTTTTACAACGTTACCGGGTGTTCTTTCTCGCCTTTCTTAAACTTCACTTCCCCGAGCTCAATACAACCCACCGGGCAGACGTGACCACAAAGCAGACAACCCACACATTTCTCGGTATTACAATGCGGTGTGCGGGTTTTCTCGCTCCATTCCATCGCCTGGTGACCGCCGTCGTAACAGGAAATATAACAGCGTCCACAGCCAACACATTTATCAAGATTGATACGGGGATAGACAATATAACTGCGGTCTAAATCTTCCGCCGGGACAATATTGTTATTCGCCAGACCTACCATCTCCTGCAGCGAATCAAATCCCTGATCGGCGAGATAATGCGACAACCCGCTTGCCATATCTTCCACTATCCGATACCCGTACTGCATGATGCCGGTGGTCACCTGTAACGTTGCTGCGCCGAGCAATAAAAACTCAGCCGCATCCTCCCAGGTTTCAATGCCGCCGATACCGCTGATTGGGAAATCGCGCAGTTCTGGATGGGTGCGCATTTGCTGAATGAAGCGCAGGGCGATCGGTTTTACCGCTTTACCGGAATATCCGGAAATACTCGATTTTCCGTTAACGATCGGCATACCGATTTTCTGATTAAGATCGATATTGGTGATGGATTTAACGGTGTTAATCGCCGCAATGCCATCTGCGCCGCCGCGCTTCGCCGCCAGCGCCACTTCGCACATATCACCGATATTCGGCGTCATCTTCGCCAGCATTGGCAGCGTGGAACCCCGTTTCACTGCCCGACAATATTTTTCTACCAGCTCCGGGCTTTGCCCGACATCGCTACCCATCGCATGAGAAGTCATTTGCGGACAGGAGAAGTTACACTCGATCATATCCGCGCCAGCTTCTTGCACCAGGCGCGCCAGCTCCTCCCATTGCTGCTCATTTTCCCCCATGATCGAAGCGATCAATACTTTGTCCGGGTAATCTTCCTTCAGCCGACGCAGGGCGGCCAGATTCTCTTCCAACGGATGTTCAGCAATCTGCTCCATATTTTTGAAGCCGATAAAACCGGTATCTTCTTTCACCAGATGATCAAAACGCGGCGAGACTTCGTTGGCGATAAAAAAGCCGATCGTTTTAAACACCACACCGCCCCAACCTGTGTCGTAGGCTTTGGCACACATCTCATAGCAGTTGCCTACCGGCGAAGAAGAGAGGCAGAACGGGTTGGGAAACTTCACGCCGCAAAAAGTAATCGAAAGATCTTTCGTTAACATGAGCAAGCTCCCTCTAAATAGTGATGAATCGCCTCGGCGGCTTCTTTCCCGGTTTTCACGGCATAGACCACGGTTTTGTCACCCTCAACAATATCGCCAGCAGCAAAGACTTGCGGGTCGCGGGTCTGGTAATTTTGTGTTTTGATGGTGTTACGCTGCGGCTCTAACTCCGCAAAGGCATCTAGTCTGGCATGCTGACCGACGGCGAGAATAATTTTATCTGCCGCCATCGTCAGTTCGCCCGATAACCGTACATGCTTAAACGTGACTTTATTGCCTTCCACGGCTACTGGCGTGAATCCATCGATGATCGAAACGCCCAGCTCCCGGGCGCTGGTAAACTCTTTTTCGCTTGCCGGAAACTCATCTAACTCTTCACGCGCTACGCAAGTTACCGCCTGACAGCCGAGAACTTTCAGCGTGCTGGCTACGTCCATCGCGACATCACCGCCGCCGATAATTAATGCGCTTTGTGGAATGCTGATATCGCCTTGCGCCTGTCGTGCACGTTGCAAGAAGTCGACGGCAATCTCAACGTCACTATGCTCAAACAGCGGTAGCCCGGAACCGCTTGATAACCCCACGGTGACCAGTACCGCGCGGTTTTCTGCTTTCAGCTGCTCAAGGGTGAGTGTGTTACCGACTTCGTTGTTGCACTTAATGGTCACGCCCATTTTTTCAATACGGGCGATCTCTGCATCCAGCACTGATTGCGGTAACCGGAATTGCGGAATACCGTTACGCAACCAGCCACCGGGGTGCGCTTCTTTCTCATAAATCGTGACGTCATAACCCTGGTTTGTCAGTGTCACACTGGCCTGCAATCCGGCAGGACCTGCGCCAATAATCGCGACTTTGCCGAGCGTTTTAGTACCGGGCTGATAAATTTCTATTCCGGTTTGTTGTTCAAAATCAGTAACAAAACGCTGTAAGCGGCCGATATCAATGGGAGCATCAACACCGGCACGGGTACAACCGCTTTGGCATAATTTCTCCGTCGGGCACACTCTGGCACAAACGGCACCGAGGGCATTATTTTCGCGAATTGTCTCGGCAGCGCCTTTAAAATTACGAAAGTAGATTGAGCGAATAAATTTCCCCGGATCGGTCTGTGCCGGGCAAGCCTGACTACAGGGAGCGTCGTGACATAATAAACAGCGAGAGGCTTCTTTAATCGCCAGTAAAGACGTAAAAGCCGGAGTGAGTTCATCCAGATAATTTTGTTGCGGCATGTGATCTTCCTTAATGCTATAGGTAATTAAGGCGAGCGTTTAGTAAATAATAATGTACTGATATTAAGGCTAAGCGTGCGGGGGAATTTAAACTGTGAAAAGATTCACAAATAGCTGCGGTTAGGAATGTGATATCCGCAGCTTATCAGGTGAAGTAATAATTATTCTCAATAATTAACTGGAGAGGGGAATATTAACGATAGAAAATAAGATAAACAATCATGCCGATAGATAAAATTCCGAAGCCGATATATGCCACCATATAAGCGAAAAAGAGTCCGGGATTTTTTGCTCGCCAGACATACACCGGTTCCGGTGCATTTTTAACCCGTTTATCAATCGCGCCTGCGCGCCAGCCTTTCCATGCTTCGCGGAAACAAAATATCGGGATAAGGAAAAAAACGGCAACGACAAAAAACTGCTGTACATCCATAACTACTTTCCTTGTTTCTTTTGTAATTCAAGTAACTGTTCGGGTGTGACGGCGGGATACCCCTGCGCATCTTCCGGTACCTGGTGCATAGCCGGAATAGGGACCAGCGGCCCTAAAAAACGCGGTTCACGTTTAAAAATATAAAGGTCAGCCAGCGCACCGAAACGGGCGGCAAATTCACGAATACGTACTGACAGCATATCTTTCGGTGACGGTACGGCATAACACTGAGCCTGAATCCCCATATGCAGCGCAATAAATAATGCTCGCTCACAGTGGAAACGTTGGGTGATAATAATGAAATCATTAGTATCGAAAACTTTGCGTGTACGCACGATGGAATCCAGCGTACGAAAGCCTGCGTAATCGAGAACAATATCTGATGGGTCGACACCAGCAGCGATTAAATCTTTGCGCATGGTCATCGGCTCATTATAACTTTGCAATGCGTTATCGCCGCTCAGTAATAGATAATTTACCTTACCGCTGTTATAGGCATTAATCGCTCCTTGAATGCGGTAGCGATAATACTGATTAATTACGCCAGTACGATAATATTTTGCTGTTCCGAGCACCACACCGACCTGGCGGTAGGGGAGATCCTGCAATTCGTCGTAGATATAAGGCGCGGTTTTCCAGCTCATCCAGCGATCGAGGCCGAGCACAGTCAACAGCAGCAAGCCGATCAGGACTAACAGGCTGAGGAACACGCGCTTTAACATGCAGGAGACTCGATCTAAGGAAAATTTCCATCAGGCTACTTTACCCGCTGGTTTTGCGCAAGAAACGGCAAACTGTTTGCCGGGAATTTCGACACCAGGAGAGGGCTGGCAAGCCGGACAAGGCGTTCACGCCGCATCCGGCACCAGGCTTAAGCGAGAAGCACTCGGTCGATACTGTGACAGCCGAGAGCTTTCAGCGTTGCGGAGGTGGCATCCCACTGAATCAACGGCGCATCGGCTTTTTCTGCCAGAACCGCGCGCTGGATATCCGGGTAATCATAACCCTTGAGATTCAACAGAATTAACGCTCCCTGCAACGGTGGCAGAGTCGGGTTGAATGCGGCGTTTTCAGCGTAGCTGCCACTGAAAATACGACCGTCTTTACATTCCAGCGCGACACCGCTTGGCGACTTACTGTAAGGCATGTGCGAACGGTTTGCCGCCGCAATCGCTGCCTGAGAAAGCGCATCACCCGTCAGCGCATAGCCGTGATCCTGTTCGTCCATCAGCAGCGTTTTAATCTCCAGATCTTTCGGCCCAAAGGCATCTGGCAGATAGTCACGCAGCGCGTGTGCCTCGCGGCCCGGCAGATGAATACGCAGATCCAGACCGCTGTTCAGTTCATTCATAAACTGACGGCAGTGACCACAAGGCGTGTAGTTAACGGTGATGGCTGCAAGCGCTTTTTCACCACTCAACCAGGCGTGGCTGATCGCGCTTTGTTCGGCATGAACGGTTTGCTGCATTGTCGCACCAATAAATTCCATATTGGCACCGAAATACCAGGTTCCGCTCACACCGCGCGCAATTGCGCCAACATTAAAATTCGACAATGGCGTACGCGCACAGGCCGCCGCCAGCGGAAGTAGTGCGAATGCCAGCGCGTCTTCGTCCAGCCCCGTTGCGCTCTTCAGCGATGAGACTTGCTCCCCGGTCAACAAAGCGGGGAAGTACTTGTCTGCCAGAATAGGTTCCAGTGCAGATTGCAAGTTATCCGCAAGTTGGGCAAAAGCGGTTTGAAAACGTGGATGCATGGCGTTGCCTCATAATCATGTAATGGGATAACAGTTTACGAACCCGCTGTGGCTTTATATGTGATCTGAATCTCATTAATTATGCAACGCGTGAAACATACATCAAAAATGCGCGACGCATCGCAAATTTTAGCCCATTACTGCCAGAATAATCGGGAAAAGGAACGGTGCGATCAGCGAAGTAATTATCCCGCATAACACCAGTGCTAGCGAACTAAATGCACCTTCCTGATAATCCAGCTCGGCGCAGCGCGCCGTACCGAGGGCGTGCGAGGCAGTCCCCATTGCCAGACCGCGCGCAGCTTTGGTACGAATACGCATCGCATTAAGCAATGTATGGCCAAATACCGCGCCGAGGATGCCGACGAAAATCACGCAAACTGCGCTGATTGCCGGAATACCGCCAATACTGCCGCCAACCGCCATTGCAATAGGCGTGGTGACTGATTTCGGCAGGATTGACGCGGCGATTTCCGGTGAAGCGCCCATCAACAATGCCACGGAAGTCCCCGTCACCATCGCAACCACGCTGCCGATAAAACAGATGGTGATGATCGATTTCCAGCGCGCGCGGATCTGGTGTAGCTGCTCATATAAAGGATAGGCCAGCGCGACGACCGCCGGTTGCAGCAGATCGTTTAGCACTTCGCTACCTTTAAAGTAGCTGTCGTAAGAGATGCCAGTCAGCATTAAAAAAGGAATGATCACCACCATTGCTACCAGCAACGGGTTAAGCAAGGGAAACTTATACCGTGCCGCCAGTTTGCGGGCGGCAAAAAAGACAATCAATGTCAGCGGTAATGACCACCAGATATTCGCCATCATTCTTCTGATCCTTTCTGACCTACGACTTTACGTTCACCGTGTACCAGTTGCGAACTCCAGCTCACCACCAGAAAAACCACCAGCGTACTGACTGCACAGGAAACCACTACCGGGCCAAACTGTGCGCGGAGCAAATCAAAATATTGCATGACGCCTACGCCAATCGGCACAAACAATAGCGCCATATAGCGAATCAGTACGTAGCACCCCGGATTGACCCATTTTGCCGGAAGAATTTGCAAGGCCAGCAGGACAAACAGGATCAGCATCCCGATGATGCTGCCCGGAATGGTTACCGGTAGCAGGGAAGCAATGAAAATGCCTGCATACAGGCAGGCATAAATCAGGACGAAAGCGCGTAAATATTGCCAGATAATGTTCAGTGTCTTACTCATAATCAACACCCCAGATGAGATGGATTCATCATACAATTAATTCGTAAAACGTGCTACCGATCACATTAAGAAATCAGCGCTTATTTTTTCGCTCCCCGGCATTACGCAATGCGCAGCGAACTCAGGCATACATCAAGCATAGAGAGGGATTGCAGTTTGCAGCAATCCCTCTTTGCAGACCTTTAATCCGCTGACCATAGGCGCTAACATAGCGCCTCATTTTTTTGCGGGTGATGATATGCGTGTGTTACTGGCACCGATGGAGGGAGTGCTTGACTCTCTGGTGCGTGAATTGCTGACCGAAGTTAACGACTACGATCTGTGCATCACCGAGTTTGTCCGCGTGGTGGATCAACTGCTGCCGGTAAAAGTCTTTCATCGCATTTGCCCTGAGCTACAAAACGCCAGCCGGACACCATCTGGTACGCTGGTGCGCGTGCAGTTGTTAGGTCAGTTCCCACAATGGCTGGCAGAGAACGCCGCCCGTGCGGTGGAGTTAGGTTCCTGGGGCGTGGATCTCAATTGCGGCTGCCCGTCGAAAACGGTTAACGGTAGCGGCGGCGGGGCGACGTTACTCAAAGATCCTGAACTCATCTACCAGGGTGCAAAAGCGATGCGTGAAGCTGTACCGGCGCATTTGCCCGTCAGCGTGAAAGTGCGTCTGGGCTGGGACAGCGGTGAGAAGAAATTTGAAATCGCCGATGCGGTTCAACAGGCTGGCGCTACGGAGCTGGTGGTGCATGGGCGGACGAAAGAGCAGGGTTACCGCGCGGAGCATATTGACTGGCAGGCGATTGGCGATATTCGCCAGCGGCTGAATATTCCGGTGATTGCCAACGGTGAAATCTGGGACTGGCAGAGCGCGCAACAATGCATGGCGATCAGCGGCTGCGACGCAGTGATGATTGGTCGCGGGGCGCTCAATATTCCCAACCTGAGCCGGGTGGTAAAATATAACGAACCGCGAATGCCGTGGCCGGAGGTGGTTGCTTTGCTGCAAAAATATACCCGTCTGGAAAAGCAGGGCGATACCGGGTTATATCACGTTGCGCGGATTAAACAGTGGTTGAGTTATTTGCGTAAAGAATACGATGAAGCAACGGAATTATTTCAGCATGTTCGGGTGTTGAATAATTCCCCTGATATTGCAAGGGCTATTCAGGCAATTGATATCGAGAAACTCTAAAAAACCATAGTGATGTTTTTTGACAATGTGTTAGCTCTTTATCAATAGGCCGCACGGTTGTTTGGTGGCGTCAAAATTGCCGAGGCGTTCCCTGAAGGCCGGGGCAGCCCACATGGATGTGGGCTGAGGGCGCGTTTTACAGGGATGTTACCTCGCGCCCGACCCGGTAGCCGTAAGGGATAAGCCGAGGGCACCGCGCAGCGGCGATTTTGTTCGCCAGAGCCCGGGGGTGCAGGGGGCGGCGGCGATTGGCCGCCCCCTGCGCGCTCCTTGCGCCAGTGATTATATGAAGCAATGCACATGACAGGAGCGCAACAGGATGAGAGACTGAAATATTCTCGTTATTTTCGGACCTGATGACATTAATTAATTTTAAAATATCATCTTAAATACGCCAGTCACCACCAGTAGCCCAATCAGGAAAATAATCAATACAGCCCAGAGTATAATTTTCATTGGCGTTCCTTTATTTGTGAGTGCTGAATAAGTATAGGAAAAAACGAAGCCCTTTGCCGTTATCCATAAACGATTAAGATAAATCGGAAGATATCATTCACTTAGTGTATATTTTTCTGGATATGTCGTTTTATTGCCACTGATGTATTGCCACGCGAAACTAAAAAATATATCGCAACACACGGTAATCTCCGCGCACCTTTTCTTACCTGATTATTCCCCCATGAATCGTGATTCCTTTTATCCAGCCATCGCCTGTTTTCCGCTGTTACTGATGCTGGCCGGGTGTGCGCCTATGCATGAAACCCGCCAGGCGTTAAGCCAGCAAACGCCCGCTGCACAAGTTGACACCGCATTACCCACGGCGCTGAAAAATGGTTGGCCAGACAGCCAATGGTGGCTGGAGTATCACGATAATCAACTCACTTCCTTAATTAACAATGCACTACAGAACGCACCGGATATGCAGGTGGCTGAACAGCGCATTCAGCTAGCTGAAGCCCAGGCGAAGGCAGTTGCCACTCAGGATGGTCCGCAGATCGACTTTTCGGCGGATATGGAGCGGCAAAAAATGTCGGCAGAAGGCTTAATGGGGCCGTTTGCTCTGAACGATCCGGCCGCAGGTACGACCGGCCCGTGGTACACCAACGGTACTTTTGGCTTAACGGCGGGCTGGCATCTCGATATCTGGGGAAAGAATCGGGCGGAGGTTACTGCCCGCCTGGGTACGGTTAAAGCACGGGCGGCGGAACGCGAGCAAACCCGCCAATTGCTGGCTGGCAGCGTAGCCCGCCTGTACTGGGAGTGGCAAACCCAGGCGGCGTTAAACACGGTCTTGCAGCAAATAGAAAAAGAGCAGAACACCATTATCGCGACCGATCGCCAGCTATATCAGAACGGGATTACTTCTTCAGTTGAAGGTGTGGAAACCGATATTAATGCCAGCAAAACCCGGCAGCAGCTCAACGATGTCGCGGGGAAAATGAAAATTATTGAGGCACGGTTAAGCGCACTTACAAATAACCAGACAAAGTCATTGAAGCTTAAACCGGTCGCGTTGCCGAAAGTGGCAAGCCAGCTTCCTGATGAACTGGGGTACTCCTTACTGGCCCGGCGGGCAGATTTGCAGGCGGCGCACTGGTACGTTGAGTCATCGCTAAGCACCATTGATGCGGCAAAAGCGGCATTTTATCCTGACATCAACCTGATGGCCTTCCTGCAACAGGATGCGTTGCACTTAAGCGATCTGTTCCGTCATTCCGCGCAGCAAATGGGCGTTACGGCAGGCCTGACGCTACCCATTTTCGATAGTGGTCGTCTTAACGCCAATCTCGATATCGCAAAAGCCGAAAGCAACTTGTCTATCGCCAGCTACAACAAAGCGGTGGTTGAAGCGGTGAATGACGTGGCGCGGGCAGCCAGTCAGGTTCAGACACTGGCGGAGAAAAACCAGCATCAGGCGCAAATTGAGCGCGATGCCTTGCGTGTGGTAGGTCTTGCGCAGGCGCGCTTTAACGCGGGCATCATTGCTGGTTCCCGCGTCAGCGAAGCCAGAATCCCCGCGCTGCGTGAGCGGGCCAATGGCCTGTTATTGCAAGGGCAGTGGCTGGATGCCTCCATTCAACTCACTGGTGCGTTGGGCGGGGGTTACAAACGCTGATGATATGCGCCTTCTATACTTAACGTTTATTCAGCGTTAAGTGGAGAACTCGATGGCACAGGTTGCGATTATTACCGCCTCCGATTCGGGGATCGGCAAAGAGTGCGCGTTATTACTGGCGCAGCAGGGGTTTGATATTGGTATTACCTGGCACTCAGATGAAGAAGGGGCAAAAGATACCGCGCGTGAGGTAGTTAGCCACGGCGTACGTGCGGAGATCGTGCAGCTGGATCTCGGCAATCTACCAGAAGGGGCACTGGCGCTGGAGAAACTCATTCAACGGCTGGGGCGCATTGATGTGCTGGTGAATAATGCGGGTGCAATGACCAAAGCGCCGTTTCTTGATATGGCTTTTGATGAGTGGCGCAAGATTTTTACCGTTGATGTCGATGGTGCATTCTTATGCTCGCAAATTGCGGCTCGTCAGATGGTGAAACAAGGGCAGGGCGGTCGCATCATCAACATTACGTCGGTACATGAACATACGCCGCTGCCGGATGCCAGCGCCTACACAGCCGCTAAACATGCGCTCGGTGGGTTAACCAAAGCGATGGCGCTGGAGCTGGTCAGGCATAAGATTTTGGTGAACGCAGTCGCGCCTGGGGCGATCGCCACGCCAATGAATGGCATGGATGACAGCGACGTGAAGCCCGACGCGGAGCCTTCGATTCCCTTGCGGCGTTTTGGCGCAACGCATGAGATTGCCAGCCTGGTGGTGTGGCTTTGTTCGGAGGGCGCAAATTACACCACCGGGCAGTCGTTGATAGTGGATGGCGGCTTTATGTTGGCGAATCCACAGTTCAACCCAGAATAGCGCAGTGAGGTGCGTGGATATTTCATTGGGTAATATTTTGGTCGGCATGAAAAGACGCACAAGCGTCGTATCAGGCATGGTACTCCGGATGTCGGATGCGGCGCGAACGCCTTATCCAGGGCAATGGTTTTACGCCTGATGATCCGGCTTTTTCTTCCCGCGTCGTTTCAGCCACCAGCGCACGCCCACCACCAGAACCACGACCAGAATCAACCAGACCCAGTGCTTCAAATGCTGGTCGAGATTGTGCAACCACGGCGCAATCACCTGACCACCAGCGTAACCAATAGTGGTAAAAATCAACGCCCAGGCAAATGCGCCGAGAATATTCAGCGGCAGAAAGATTTTCGGCGGCAGCTGGCTGGCACCAATCAGCGTCGGGCCAATCACCCGAAAGCCATACATAAAGCGCGTACCAATGACAAACAGATACGGATGGCGTTGGATAAGTTTCTGCGCCCGCTCAATTTTATCCTGATGTTTCGAGAAACGGCGTAACAGCTTGCCGCCAAACCGCCGCCCGCACAGATAGAGCACCTGGTCGCCAATCATGCCGCCAAGCGCCACAGAAAGTACCACCAGCGGGAACTTTAATAGCCCCTGATGCGCCGCAACGCCTCCCAGCAAAGTCACGGTTTCACCTTCCGCCAGGCTACCGATCACCAGCGCGGCATAACCATATTGTGAGATAAGTGTATTGAGATCCATAGGCCAGTCTGTCTCCCTTTGGTTGCCAGTAAGCATACACCCTGTGAATCATTCACGCTGAAAAAGGACGTTCATCAGACAGTGAAAATTACATGGGCGAACAAAAAATAATCACAAGCTGACTTATACTTGAACTGTCAGGTTCATGAACTCACAACAAGGGGGCGGTATGAGCCATGTCTGGGGACTGTTTTCCCATCCCGATCGTGAAATGCAGGTGATTAATCGCGAAAACGAAACGATTTCTCACCATTACACCCACCACGTTTTGCTGATGGCGGCGATTCCGGTGATTTGCGCCTTCATTGGCACTACACAGATTGGCTGGAATTTTGGCGATGGCACTATCCTGAAGTTATCCTGGTTTACCGGACTGGCGCTGGCTGTCTTGTTTTACGGCGTTATGCTGGCTGGGGTCGCGGTGATGGGGCGGGTCATCTGGTGGATGGCGCGTAATTATCCGCAGCGTCCGTCACTTGCGCACTGCATGGTCTTCGCGGGCTACGTTGCAACTCCGCTGTTTTTAAGCGGTCTGGTGGCGCTTTATCCACTGGTCTGGTTGTGTGCGCTGGTCGGCACGGTGGCGCTGTTTTACACCGGCTACCTGCTTTACCTTGGTATTCCGAGCTTCCTGAATATCAACAAAGAGGAAGGCCTTAGCTTCTCTAGTTCGACGCTGGCGATTGGCGTGCTGGTACTGGAAGTGCTGCTCGCCCTAACCGTTATACTATGGGGCTACGGTTATCGTTTGTTCTAGAAAGTTCTTTGACGTTGCATTGCTGGCGTAAATGTCAGCAATGCAGCATTTCCTCACGATTCTCCTTTGACGATCGCACTTTTTGCTCGTTATGATGGCGTCGCTAGCCTCAGTAAATCCTTACTCCGGCGGTGCGCAACCCGTGCGCGTGAACCACTATCTGAATGCTCATCATGCCGAAATTTCGAGTTTCTTTATTTAGCCTGGCCCTGATGCTGGCTGTGCCTTTTGCACCGCAGGCCGTTGCGAAAACGGCAGCCGCTACCACCGCTTCACAACCGGAAATTGCCTCCGGTAGCGCGATGATTGTTGATCTGAATACCAACAAAGTGATCTATTCGAACCACCCGGATCTGGTGCGTCCGATTGCGTCTATCAGCAAATTAATGACCGCGATGGTTGTGCTGGATGCACGACTGCCGCTGGATGAAAAACTAAAAGTGGATATCAGCCAGACGCCGGAGATGAAAGGGGTCTATTCGCGCGTACGACTGAATAGCGAAATCAGCCGTAAAGATATGCTGTTGCTGGCGCTGATGTCTTCAGAAAACCGCGCGGCGGCAAGCCTTGCGCACCATTATCCCGGTGGTTACAAAGCCTTTATTAAGGCAATGAATGCGAAAGCGAAATCGCTCGGAATGAACAACACGCGCTTTGTTGAACCTACCGGATTGTCGGTGCATAACGTTTCAACTGCCCGTGACTTAACCAAACTGCTCATTGCCAGCAAACAATATCCGTTGATCGGGCAGTTAAGTACTACCCGGGAAGATATGGCAACCTTCTCTAATCCGACGTATACGCTGCCGTTCCGCAATACTAATCATCTGGTGTATCGCGATAACTGGAATATTCAGTTAACCAAAACCGGCTTTACCAATGCGGCGGGCCATTGTCTGGTGATGCGTACGGTTATCAATAATAAACCGGTGGCGCTGGTAGTGATGGACGCGTTTGGCAAATATACCCATTTTGCCGATGCCAGCCGCCTGCGTACCTGGATTGAAACCGGTAAAGTGATGCCTGTGCCGGCAGCAGCGTTGAGCTATAAAAAACAAAAAGCCGCCCAAATGGCGGCGGCGGGGCAGACGGCACAGAACGATTAAGTGAATTCGGATGGCGATACTCTGCCATCCGTAATTTTTACTCCACTTCCTGCCAGTTTTTCCGTTTACTGGTTTTACCGATCCCCGGATTCATGCTGTTGGTCGGATCGTTCTCGCGATAGAACTTCTGCAACGTCTCCGGTGCTTTATACAAATGACCGACGTTATGCTCGGCAGGGTACTGCGCGCCGCGCTGCTGTAGCAGTTCCAGCATCTGTTCTTTTAACGCATGCACATCCACGCCTTTTTTCACTATGTAATCCTGATGGAAGACATAGCACATAAAATGGCCGTAATAGAGCTTGTGCACCAGCTGGCTGTCGATCTCCGGCGGTAAATGCTCATACCACTCGGTGTCGTTACGCCGCAGAGCGATATCCAACGCCAGAATGTCTTCGACTTCATCGGAATGCACCGCCTGATAACGAATTGCTGCGCCCGCAGCGGCGAAACGGTGTAAAAACGCTTTGCTGCCTTCCTCCGGCGTACAGACAAAGAAATCGCCTTCGGCCTGTTTGAAATAATCCACCAGCCACGATTTGGCTTCGCCCACGCCATCGCCCGCCATTTTTAACAGCAGATGATGCTCGTATTTATCGCGCCAGTTTTTCATGCGCGGCGGTAAATGGCTGGGGAACAGGTGACCGAATTTTTGCATCGCACGGTCAGTAAAATGCGGACGGAAGAATTTCACTTTCTCCAGCATCGCATCGGTGCGTCCCTTGAGATTAAAGAAGAACGGCATCTTGTCGGTGCCTAACTTATCAATCATCAGGAAGGTGTCTTTGCCGTATTTTTCCGCAATATCGTAGATATCCCGGTGCATATATTCCCCGGCAACCGGCAGATTTTCGAAGTTAGCCAGAATATGACGGCGGATTTCGGTCAGCACTTCCGGCTGGTTGGTGCCGATATAAAACACCTGCTGATTTTTTTCCGCTTCGAAGGTATCAAGACGTACTGCAAAGACCGCCAGCTTCCCGGCGCAACCAGAAGATTCAAATAACCGATCAGGATCGGCGTTATAACGTGCGGGCGTGTCGGCTTCAATATCACGAACGCGGTGGACATAGTCATAATCGTGGGCGTGACGACCATCGTGACGCACATCGTCATCTTTGATGCGATCATCATCCAGCTTGCTAAGGATCTGCTCCGGCGTTTCGCCCAGATCAATCCCCAGATGGTTCACCAGCGTCAGTTTGCCGTCTTCATTTATACGCGCGAATAACGACATTTCGGTATACGCCGGGCCACGTTGCACCAGCGAGCCGCCGGAGTTGTTACAAATACCGCCGATGACCGATGCGCCTATACACGATGATCCAATCACTGAGTGCGGTTCGCGTCCCAGCGGTTTGAGGGCTTTTTCCAGCGAATAGAGCGTGGTGCCCGGATAGGCCAGCACCTGTTCGCCCTTGCCAAGAACGTGCAGCTTGTCGAGACGCAGGGTGCTGATGATAACGACATCGCGATCATAATCGTTACCGTTTGGCGTCGATCCTTCGGTCAGGCCTGTATTGGCGGCCTGCATCAGAATAATTTTGTCGGCGGTGACGCAGGCTTTCAGCACCCGCCACAATTCTAGTAGTGAGCCAGGGAAAACGACAGCCAGCGCGTCGCCCTGACCAGAACGGAAGCCCTTGCGATAGCGGGCCGTTTTTGCGGGATCGGTGAGCAGGTGTGAAGAACCCACCAGACGAGCAAGTTCATTCAAAAAGGCTTTATTATCAGTTGTTGTCATGGAAGACATTTTCCACTCCTTGTGGTGGCGAAAAAATATCACAAACTAGAATAGCGCCTTGTATAACAATTCAGCGAGTGAATATTTTGAAAATTCAGACAATAAACTGAGCATTCTTTTTCTCTCTCCATCATGCTTATGGCAAACTACGGTTTTTGCACCATTTTCGCTGCCACGTCGGGCAACAAAGGAAGAAAAATCCATATGAAATGGCTATGTTCAGTAGGAATCGCGGTGAGTCTGGCCCTGCAGCCAGCACTGGCGGATGATTTATTCGGCAACCATCCATTAACGCCCGAAGCGCGGGATGCGTTCGTCACCGAACTGCTTAAGAAAATGACAGTTGATGAGAAAATTGGTCAGCTGCGCTTAATCAGCGTCGGCCCGGATAACCCGAAAGAGGCGATCCGCGAGATGATCAAAGACGGTCAGGTTGGGGCGATTTTCAACACCGTAACCCGTCAGGATATCCGCGCCATGCAGGATCAGGTGATGGAATTAAGCCGCCTGAAAATTCCTCTTTTCTTTGCTTACGACGTGCTGCACGGTCAGCGCACGGTGTTCCCGATTAGCCTCGGTCTGGCCTCGTCTTTTAACCTCGATGCAGTGAAAACGGTCGGACGTGTCTCTGCTTATGAAGCGGCAGATGATGGCCTGAATATGACCTGGGCACCGATGGTCGATGTCTCGCGCGATCCGCGCTGGGGACGTGCTTCCGAAGGTTTTGGCGAAGATACGTATCTCACCTCAACAATGGGTAAAACCATGGTGGAAGCGATGCAGGGTAAAAGCCCGGCAGATCGCTACTCGGTGATGACCAGCGTCAAACACTTTGCCGCATACGGCGCGGTAGAAGGCGGTAAAGAGTACAACACCGTCGATATGAGTCCGCAGCGCCTGTTTAATGATTATATGCCGCCGTACAAAGCGGGGCTGGACGCAGGCAGCGGCGCGGTGATGGTGGCGCTGAACTCGCTGAACGGCACGCCAGCCACCTCCGATTCCTGGCTGCTGAAAGATGTTCTGCGCGACCAGTGGGGCTTTAAAGGCATCACCGTTTCCGATCACGGTGCAATCAAAGAGCTGATTAAACATGGCACGGCGGCAGACCCGGAAGATGCGGTGCGCGTGGCGCTGAAATCCGGAATCAACATGAGCATGAGCGACGAGTACTACTCGAAGTATCTGCCTGGGTTGATTAAATCCGGCAAAGTGACGATGGCAGAGCTGGACGATGCTGCCCGCCATGTACTGAACGTTAAATATGATATGGGGTTGTTTAACGACCCATACAGCCATTTGGGGCCGAAAGAGTCTGACCCGGTGGATACCAATGCCGAAAGCCGCCTGCACCGTAAAGAAGCGCGTGAAGTGGCGCGCGAAAGCTTGGTGTTGCTGAAAAACCGTCTCGAAACGTTACCGCTGAAAAAATCGGCCACCATTGCGGTGGTTGGGCCACTGGCGGACAGTAAACGTGACGTGATGGGCAGCTGGTCCGCAGCCGGTGTTGCCGATCAATCCGTGACCGTACTGACCGGGATTAAAAATGCCGTCGGTGAAAACGGTAAAGTGCTGTATGCCAAAGGGGCGAACGTTACCAGTGACAAAGGCATTATCGATTTCCTGAATCAGTATGAAGAAGCGGTCAAAGTCGATCCGCGTTCGCCGCAAGAGATGATTGATGAAGCGGTGCAGACGGCGAAACAATCTGATGTGGTGGTGGCTGTAGTCGGTGAAGCACAGGGGATGGCGCACGAAGCCTCCAGCCGGACCGATATCACTATTCCGCAAAGCCAACGTGACTTGATTGCGGCGCTGAAAGCCACCGGTAAACCGCTGGTGCTGGTGCTGATGAACGGGCGTCCGCTGGCGCTGGTGAAAGAAGATCAGCAGGCTGATGCGATTCTGGAAACCTGGTTTGCGGGGACTGAAGGCGGTAATGCAATTGCCGATGTATTGTTTGGCGATTACAACCCGTCCGGCAAGCTGCCAATGTCCTTCCCGCGTTCTGTCGGGCAGATCCCGGTGTACTACAGCCATCTGAATACCGGTCGCCCGTATAATGCCGACAAGCCGAACAAATACACTTCGCGTTATTTTGATGAAGCTAACGGGGCGTTGTATCCGTTCGGCTATGGGCTGAGCTACACCACTTTCACCGTCTCTGATGTGAAACTTTCTGCGCCGACCATGAAGCGTGACGGCAAAGTGACTGCCAGCGTGCAGGTGACGAACACCGGTAAGCGCGAGGGTGCCACGGTAGTGCAGATGTACTTGCAGGATGTGACGGCTTCCATGAGTCGCCCTGTGAAACAGCTGAAAGGCTTTGAGAAAATCACCCTGAAACCGGGCGAAACTCAGACTGTCAGCTTCCCGATCGATATTGAGGCGCTGAAGTTCTGGAATCAACAGATGAAATATGACGCCGAGCCTGGCAAGTTCAATGTCTTTATCGGCACTGATTCCGCACGCGTTAAGAAAGGCGAGTTTGAGTTGCTGTAATGCTTTAGTAAGGGCGCGACGTTTGCGCCCTTTGTAGGCCGGATAAGGCGCTCGCGCCGCATCCGGCAGGAAACGCCGGACCGAATATGCCTCTTAAGTATTTATCTGATTCTGCAACTGAATCCTTCCGCTCAAGCTAACCCCGCCATTATCAACTATGCTTTTCTCTTAATTCGCTGAAAACAACAGTAAAAGAATGAGGAAAGCATCATGCCACTCTTAAAGCTCTGGGCAGGTTCACTGGTTATGTTGGCAGCCGTGAGCCTGCCGCTACAGGCGGCTTCCCCCGTTAAAGTCGGTTCAAAAATCGATACCGAAGGTGCGCTACTCGGCAATATCATTTTGCAGGTGCTGGAAAGCCACGGCGTACCGACGGTGAATAAAGTGCAACTCGGAACGACTCCTGTGGTGCGCGGGGCGATTACTTCCGGTGAACTGGATATCTATCCGGAATATACCGGCAATGGCGCTTTCTTCTTTAAAGATGAAAACGATGCAGCGTGGAAAAACGCGCAGCAAGGTTACGAGAAAGTCAAAAAGCTCGATTCGGAGCACAACAAGTTAATCTGGCTGACGCCCGCGCCTGCAAATAACACCTGGACTATCGCCGTGCGTCAGGATGTGGCAGAGAAAAATAAACTCACTTCGCTTGCCGACCTGAGTCGTTATCTGCAAGAGGGCGGCACCTTCAAACTGGCAGCCTCGGCAGAGTTTATCGAACGCGCCGATGCGTTACCCGCGTTTGAAAAAGCCTATGGCTTTAAGCTCGGTCAGGATCAGTTGCTGTCACTGGCTGGTGGCGACACGGCGGTGACGATCAAAGCCGCTGCCCAGCAAACCTCTGGCGTTAATGCTGCAATGGCTTACGGCACTGACGGCCCGGTAGCGGCGCTGGGGCTGCAAACCTTAAGCGATCCGCAAGGTGTGCAACCTATCTACGCGCCTGCACCAGTGGTGCGTGAGTCGGTGTTGAGGGAGTATCCGCAAATGGCACAGTGGCTACAGCCAGTCTTCGCCAGCCTCGATGCAAAAACATTGCAGCAACTGAATGCCAGCATTGCTGTGGAAGGACTGGATGCCAAAAAAGTGGCTGCCGACTACCTGAAACAAAAAGGGTGGACGAAGTAATTTCCCGTGACTTATTTCCGTATTAATCCTGTTCTGGCGCTGCTGCTGTTGCTGACGGCAATCGCAGCGGCGCTGCCGTTTATCAGTTACGCGCCTAATCGTTTAGTTTCGGGTGAGGGGCGTCATCTCTGGCAGCTGTGGCCGCAAACGATCTGGATGCTGGTGGGCGTTGGTTGCGCCTGGCTGACGGCCTGTTTTATTCCCGGTAAAAAAGGCAGCATTTGTGCACTCATTCTGGCGCAATTCGTCTTCGTATTGCTGGTGTGGGGAGCTGGAAAGGCGGCGACCCAACTGGCGCAAAATGGCAGTGCGCTGGCGCGTACCAGCCTCGGCAGTGGTTTCTGGCTGGCTGCGGCGCTGGCATTGCTGGCCTGTAGCGATGCCATCCGCCGAATCTCCACGCATCCGCTGTGGCGCTGGTTGTTGCATATGCAGATTGCCATTATTCCGCTGTGGTTGCTGTACTCCGGCACGCTTAACGATCTCTCACTAATGAAAGAATACGCCAACCGTCAGGATGTGTTTGACGACGCGCTGGCACAACATCTGACGTTGCTGTTTGGTGCGGTGCTGCCTGCGTTAGTGATTGGTGTGCCGTTGGGCATCTGGTGCTACTTTTCCACTGCTCGGCAGGGGGCAATTTTTTCTCTGCTCAATGTGATTCAGACCGTGCCTTCGGTGGCGCTCTTTGGCCTGTTGATTGCGCCGCTTGCCGCGCTGGTTACGGCCTTTCCGTGGCTGGGGACGCTCGGCATAGCAGGAACCGGAATGACACCCGCACTGATTGCGCTGGTGCTCTATGCCTTGCTGCCGCTGGTGCGCGGCGTGGTAGTCGGTTTGAACCAGATCCCGCGCGATGTGCTGGAAAGCGCCAGAGCGATGGGGATGAGCGGGGCGCAGCGTTTCCTGCATGTTCAGTTACCGCTGGCGTTACCGGTATTTCTGCGCAGCCTGCGGGTGGTGATGGTGCAAACTGTAGGTATGGCGGTGATTGCGGCGTTAATCGGCGCAGGCGGTTTTGGTGCGCTGGTTTTCCAGGGGCTGCTAAGCAGCGCCATTGATTTAGTGTTGCTGGGGGTGATCCCGGTAATTGTTCTGGCGGTGCTTACCGACGCGCTGTTCGATTTGCTTATCGCACTGCTGAAGGTGAAACGTAATGATTGAATTTAGCCATGTCAGCAAACTGTTCGGCGCACAAAAAGCCGTTAACGATCTCAATCTCAATTTTCAGGAAGGGAGTTTTTCGGTGCTGATTGGCACATCTGGCTCCGGCAAATCCACCACCCTGAAAATGATTAACCGCCTGGTGGAGCATGACAGCGGAGAGATCCGCTTTGCCGGAGAAGAAATTCGCTCGCTGCCAGTACTGGAGTTGCGCCGCCGGATGGGCTATGCCATTCAATCTATTGGCCTGTTCCCCCACTGGAGCGTGGCGCAAAACATCGCTACCGTGCCGCAATTACAAAAATGGTCGCGGGCGCGGATTGACGATCGTATCGACGAATTAATGGCGCTACTGGGGCTGGAGTCAAATTTGCGTGAGCGTTATCCGCATCAGCTTTCCGGTGGTCAGCAGCAACGTGTGGGAGTGGCGCGTGCACTGGCTGCCGATCCGCAAGTCTTACTAATGGATGAACCTTTTGGCGCACTGGACCCGGTAACGCGCGGCGCGTTGCAACAAGAGATGACGCGCATTCACCGTTTGCTGGGGCGTACCATTGTGCTGGTCACTCATGATATTGATGAGGCGCTACGGCTGGCAGAACATCTGGTATTGATGGATCACGGTGAAGTAGTGCAGCAGGGCAATCCGCTGACGATGCTGACTCGTCCGGCGAATGATTTTGTCCGCCAGTTTTTTGGACGTAGTGAACTGGGTGTGCGCCTGCTTTCGTTACGTAGTGTGGCGGATTACGTGCGTCGCGAAGAACGAGCAGATGGTGAGGCACTGGCAGAAGAGATGACGCTACGCGATGCGCTCTCTCTGTTTGTTGCGCGGGGATGCGAGGTGCTGCCGGTGGTGAACATGCAGGGCCAGCCTTGCGGCACGCTGCATTTTCAGGATCTGCTGGTGGAGGCGTAAGCGTATGAAGATGTTGCGCGATCCGCTGTTCTGGCTCATTGCTCTGTTTGTGGCGCTGATTTTCTGGCTGCCTTACAGCCAGCCGCTGTTTGCTGCCTTGTTCCCACAACTGCCACGACCCGTTTATCAGCAAGAAAGTTTTGCAGCTCTGGCACTGGCTCATTTCTGGCTGGTGGGAATTTCGAGTTTGTTTGCGGTGATCATTGGCACTGGTGCCGGAATTGCTGTCACTCGCCCGTGGGGCGCGGAATTTCGCCCACTGGTGGAAACTATTGCCGCCGTTGGACAGACTTTTCCGCCCGTCGCAGTGCTGGCGATCGCCGTTCCGGTGATCGGCTTTGGTCTGCAACCAGCGATTATCGCCTTGATCCTTTACGGTGTGCTGCCCGTCCTGCAGGCGACACTTGCCGGGCTGGGAGCGATTGATGCCAGCGTGACAGAAGTTGCGAAAGGTATGGGAATGAGTCGTGGTCAGCGACTGCGTAAGGTCGAGCTACCGCTGGCGGCTCCGGTGATTCTGGCGGGCGTGCGAACTTCGGTGATTATCAACATTGGTACGGCGACGATCGCCTCAACGGTAGGGGCCAGCACGCTGGGTACGCCCATCATCATCGGGCTTAGCGGATTTAATACCGCGTATGTGATCCAGGGGGCGTTACTGGTGGCACTGGCGGCGATCATCGCAGACCGCCTGTTTGAAAGGCTGGTGCAGGCGCTTAGCCAGCACGCAAAATAAAGGTATAACCTGCGAGCATGACGCCACCAATTCCGCCTAACGCCATAAACAGGAACAGGGCGATGACCCCAATTTTAGCTATGCGCATAATGCACTCCTTATGTTAACGAAAGGATTGTACAGTAAAGCGCATTTGTTAACGAATCATTAAATGCCGAGTGGGAAAATATCATGGCCTTGTTCTTGCCAACTGGTGAGTTGCTGCTGTTGGGCGGAGGTTCGATTTTCACCGCACCACACCAGCAATGTACGGCCTTCGAATAGTTCAGGGCGTAGTTGATTGAGCGAGTGGGCGAGGACATCAATGCGCCATCCTTGTTGACTGGCAATCCAGCCCTCCAGCCACAGACGGGTGGTATCCTGAATATTCCAGCCAACCACCAGCGCATCTTTACCCTGTTTTTTACGTGCCGAAGCCAGACAAATGGCGATGTAGTTGATCAGTACGCCGTCGAGGATCGCCAGCAGCGCCTGGAGAGTCGGTTGTTGGCACTGAAGCCGTCGGCGCAGAGGAATAAACAGATGTGTGGTGAGTGTCTGGGCGGGGTAATCCTGACCGCGCTCTTTGATCCACGTTCGCAGGCTATGTAGATTGCCGCTTTGCAGGTAAGTCAGTAATGTTTCTTGCTGATCGCGCCAGCCGTTCTGCACATCAACATTTTCATTACTGAGCAGCATTTTAACTTTGCTGACCTGCACGCCGTTGTCGATCCAGCGTTTGATCTCGCGGATCCGGTCAATATCGGCATCGTTGAACAGCCGATGACCGCCGTCTGTCCGTTGCGGTTTCAGCAATCCGTAACGCCTCTGCCACGCGCGTAACGTGACAGGATTAATATCACAAAGCAACGCCACTTCACCAATTGTGTAAAGCGCCATCGTCTCACCCTTGCTCGCGAGGTCCCGGTTTAACTTTAGACGCAGTTTTGCGAACCAGGTAGTTTTGCCCGTTTTTTGTGCATCTATAGGGTGATTTTATTTTTGCCAGGCGATTTTGAGTGATCGTACTCACGAATTCTCATTTTTCTGCAAGAGTTCAAAGAAAGTTAAACGCAGGCAATGTATGTTACGCGTTTTAAAGGGAAGTGTGGTTTGCGGGTATGTACGATTTTAATCTGGTGTTGCTGCTGCTTCAGCAGATGTGCGTTTTTTTAGTCATTGCATGGTTAATGAGTAAAACGCCATTATTCATACCGTTAATGCAGGTCACGGTTCGTCTGCCGCATAAATTTCTCTGCTACATCGTCTTTTCCATCTTCTGCATCATGGGCACCTGGTTTGGGTTGCACATTGACGATTCTATTGCCAATACCCGTGCGATAGGCGCGGTAATGGGCGGCTTACTCGGCGGTCCGGTCGTCGGTGGGCTGGTTGGGCTGACCGGCGGCTTACATCGATATTCGATGGGGGGCATGACCGCGTTAAGTTGCATGATCTCGACCATCGTTGAAGGATTACTCGGTGGCCTGGTACACAGCATCCTGATCCGCCGCGGGCGCACTGATAAAGTCTTTAACCCCATTACCGCCGGTGCCGTCACGTTCGTCGCTGAAATGGTGCAAATGCTGATCATCCTTGCGATCGCCCGACCTTATGAAGATGCGGTGCGTCTGGTGAGTAATATTGCTGCGCCAATGATGGTCACCAATACCGTCGGCGCGGCGCTGTTTATGCGTATATTGCTCGATAAACGCGCGATGTTTGAAAAATACACTTCGGCTTTTTCTGCCACTGCGCTGAAAGTGGCAGCCTCGACGGAAGGCATTTTGCGCCAGGGGTTTAACGAAGTGAACAGCATGAAAGTGGCTCAGGTGCTGTATCAGGAACTGGATATTGGTGCAGTCGCGATTACCGATCGAGAGAAATTGCTGGCCTTTACCGGAATTGGTGACGACCACCATTTACCCGGCAAACCGATTTCTTCAACTTATACTTTAAAAGCGATTGAAACCGGTGAAGTGGTCTACGCTGATGGCAACGAAGTACCTTACCGTTGCTCTTTGCATCCGCAATGCAAACTGGGGTCGACGCTGGTAATTCCGTTGCGTGGTGAAAATCAGCGGGTGATGGGCACCATCAAATTGTATGAAGCCAAAAACCGTTTATTCAGTTCAATCAACCGCACGTTGGGTGAGGGGATTGCGCAATTGCTTTCGGCGCAGATCCTTGCCGGGCAATATGAGCGGCAAAAAGCGATGCTCACCCAGTCAGAGATCAAACTGCTTCACGCCCAGGTGAATCCCCATTTTTTGTTTAATGCGCTTAACACCATTAAAGCGGTGATCCGCCGCGACAGCGAACAGGCCAGCCAGCTGGTGCAGTATCTTTCCACTTTTTTCCGCAAAAACTTAAAGCGGCCTTCGGAGTTTGTTACTCTCGCCGACGAAATTGAACATGTGAATGCTTATCTGCAAATTGAAAAGGCGCGCTTCCAGTCGCGGTTGCAGGTCAACATTGCTATTCCGCAAGAATTATCCCAGCAGCAATTGCCCGCGTTTACCCTGCAACCGATAGTGGAAAACGCCATTAAACATGGGACATCACAACTGCTGGATACAGGGCGAGTGGCAATCAGCGCCCGACGTGAGGGGCAACATTTGATGCTGGAGATCGAAGACAATGCCGGTTTGTATCAACCGGTAACCAATGCCAGTGGGCTGGGGATGAATCTGGTGGATAAGCGTTTACGTGAACGGTTTGGCGATGACTATGGAATAAGCGTCGCCTGTGAGCCTGATAGTTACACCCGAATAACGTTACGACTACCATGGAGGGACGAGGCATGATTAAAGTCTTAATTGTCGATGATGAACCGTTAGCACGGGAGAACCTGCGTGTATTTTTGCAGGAGCAGAGCGATATTGAAATCGTTGGAGAGTGTTCAAACGCCGTGGAAGGGATCGGCGCGGTGCATAAACTGCGCCCGGATGTGCTGTTTCTCGATATCCAGATGCCGCGCATCAGTGGTCTGGAAATGGTGGGGATGCTTGACCCGGAACATCGCCCGTATATTGTTTTTCTCACTGCGTTTGACGAATACGCAATTAAAGCCTTTGAAGAACATGCCTTTGATTATCTGCTGAAGCCAATTGATGAAGCGCGACTGGAGAAAACGCTGGCGCGATTGCGTCAGGAGCGCAGCAAGCAGGATGTTTCGCTGTTACCGGAAAATCAACAGGCGCTGAAATTTATCCCTTGTACGGGGCATAGTCGGATTTATTTGCTGCAAATGAAAGATGTGGCATTTGTCAGCAGTCGGATGAGCGGTGTCTACGTTACCAGCCACGAAGGGAAAGAGGGCTTTACCGAATTGACATTACGTACCCTGGAAAGTCGTACACCACTACTGCGCTGCCATCGTCAGTATCTGGTTAACCTCGCGCATTTACAGGAGATTCGTCTGGAAGATAACGGCCAGGCCGAGTTGATTTTGCGTAATGGCTTAACCGTGCCGGTCAGCCGCCGTTATCTGAAAAGCTTAAAAGAGGCGATTGGCCTGTAAAAGACTGCTAAAATGGCTTTTTGCCTCATCAACACCTGAAGGCCTCATGCTAAGTAACGATATTCTGCGCAGCGTGCGCTACATTTTGAAAGCCAATAATAATGACCTGGTGCGTATTCTGGCGCTGGGTAATGTCGAAGCCACCGCGGAACAGATCGCCGTCTGGCTACGTAAAGAAGACGAAGAGGGTTTTCAGCGTTGTCCGGACATTGTTTTGTCGTCATTCCTCAATGGCCTGATTTATGAAAAACGCGGCAAGGATGAGTCTGCTCCGGCACTGGAGCCGGAACGTCGCATTAATAACAACATCGTGCTGAAAAAATTACGCATTGCGTTTTCGCTGAAAACCGATGACATTCTGGCTATCCTCACCGAACAGCAGTTCCGCGTTTCGATGCCGGAAATTACAGCGATGATGCGCGCACCGGATCATAAAAACTTCCGCGAATGCGGCGATCAATTTTTACGTTATTTTCTGCGTGGACTGGCAGCGCGCCAGCATGTGAAAAAAGGCTAAAAAATTGGCGGTCATGTTTAGAGCATGACCGCCAACCGATTATTTCACTTCTTTAAAACCAGCGGCTTTCATCACCAGTTCCATTTGCGCCATAGTGATACCTTTTTTGGCATCTTCAGCAGAAACGTTGATTCCTGAAATACCCTGCAGGGCTTTAAAATCCACTTTTTCCATATCGATAGTCACGTTTTCCTGCGCGTAGGTATCGGTATAGGTTAATTTTTCTTCAACACCCGCGATGTTTTTGTATTTGGCGCTTAACGGCTCAAGTGTCTTGGCAGCATCTTCTTTGGTGGTTGCACCAATGGAGGCAAATTGAATTTTGGTTTCAGAAGATTGCTTAAGCACCTTGTCACCTTTGTAGACATAGGTAATGGCAATTTCAGTGCCGTTCAGATTGGCGCTGAATTTCTTCGATTCTTCTTTGTCACCGCAGCCAGCAAGAGAGAAAACCAGAACAGATGCAACAACGAGGGAAAACAGCTTATTGAAAGCCTTCATGTAAAACTCCATTTTATTTAATCAAGGAACTGGTGACTCTCACCAGGGGCTATATAGGATATGCCTAATACCGTGGCGTGAGCAGTCCGGAACTGGAGTAGAACTCTTAGTAAAAAGCACTATTTCATCCTTGTTGCTGAAGCATGGGGAATAATTGTTCGCAAAGCAAAACACCGTTATTCATTGCTTCTACCCGTGCCTCGCTTTCTGTATTACGAAATTGTCCCAACACATGTGCCAGCCGATAAAAACCCACCGCGGTGAGGTCATTCGCCAGCAACTCTGCCTGACCAATAGCACTCTGTTCCTGATAGCGCCAGCCGTTATGGAGCAGTTGAATAAGTAACGCCTGGCAGCGTATCAGCAACTGATGAGCAGTAGACGGCACAGGCAAAACGCTGGCAGAAGGTAGCGGTGCCACAGGCGTAGTTTCTGCGTCCAGCGCCCAGGCACGGGTTTTTGTCATCATCACCCGTGGTTCCAGTGTCAATTGCCCTTCAACAAAACTGACAAAGCCAGAAACCAGACACACGGGGTCGTCTGTTTGTTGCAAAAGCGCCGCCATGCGTTCAACGGCATAAGGTGCGCTGGCTGAGGCTGGTAATGATAACGTCAGCACATTATCTTCCCCTTCGCCGCTAATGACCTGCGCATCCAGCGTCTGGCGGCTGCTGTCCCAACCGAGCGAAATACACTCAGCGACCGGCAGAATAAATAAGTTATCGACCTGATTAAGAGGCCGTATGCAGGCGGGGGGACGCTGGCGTAAATATTCCCGCAAAGCCACAATGCCCGGCTGGCGTAACGGCGCGCTCAACATTTGCCAGGCATCAGGCGACAGCGGCACAACGCTGCTTAAGCGGTTGCGGGTAGCTAACAGCAGCTCGCCATCGGCACTGCGTTTTGCTGCTTGTGAAACAATTTGCCCGCCCGCCAGTGCGCCAGCCTGAAAACTAAACAGCCGACGCGTAGCTGCCGGTGAGTTTTCCTGTTCACTTCGCGGCCAACTGCGCGAAAGGTGCAAAATACTGCCGGTGTCGGGATCGGTAAACCAGATGCGTAAACCATAATGCTCAATATCCTGCCAGCAACGCATACCTAAAGACACCAGCCGCAGATGATCAAGCTTTGCTTCTCCGGCAATGCCAGAGCCAACGACCGTGCGCCACGGCACAGGAGGAACTTCACCAATACTGTCGCGCCGGGCCATCTCTTGTGCGCAATTTAATCGACTGTTTAATGCCGCAAGCTGATGTAAGCATTCTCCGGCATTATAGTGGCTGGCGCGGGCGTGGAAGGCATCAACGCTGGCGCGCAGTTGCCGTAGCGATTCACTCACCCAGCGCCAGTTGCAGGTCTCTGCCGCCTGCAATGCGCGGTTGAATGCTGCCTCGTAATGGATGAGCGGCTGGCTGATGCCGCCAAGCCATAATGTCTGGCTTAATTGCTGAACATATTGACGACACGCGTTGCCTTCTTCGCTGGCAAACGGATCGTCAGATGATGTGACGTGTTCGCTGCGCATCTGCCAGATTAAATGGTTAAATTCTGCTTGCTGCGCTTTGGCCTCGACGAAGGCCTGTACCGCCAGTACGACATGTTCGCAAAGTGTGCCTTCAATACAATCACAACGGGCGAAACGAATACTGCTGCGGGAATAAAAACGCACATCGCTCATCGGTAAGCGGGCAGAGGGAATTTCACCCGGCGCACAGAACAACTCAATGGTGATGCCTTTAGCGACCAGCGCCTGTGCGCGTTTGCGGGTAGCATCGGGAAGGGTAGCCAGTTCTTCCAGCCAGATTGCCGGATCCCACTCTTCTTCTTTTTCCGTAGACTGAGTGGTGGCACAAAGTCGTTGATAACTTAACACCAGCATCACGCGATGACGGCACATACCGTTGGCCCCGCAACTGCACTGAGCCTCTTTCAGTGCCTGGCCGTTCGCCAGCTGGGTACGGACACCGTCACTGAAGGTGGCGATTAAAGCGTCGTTCTCATGGCTGATCTCCGGGACGTTGCCATTTTCCAGTTCCTTAAGACTGCGCTTAACAAAACCGGCATTGCTTAACGCCGTCAGGGCCTGCGGTGTCAGTTCTAATAATTCCGGACGTAGTGAATTCATGACTGAAGATTCTCCGCAAGCCATGATGCCAGCTCGCCCGGCGTCATGGCGGCTATTTGTGCGCCGACATTAACCAGCGCCTGGGCCGTATCGCGGTCATAGCAAGGTGTTGCGGTGCTATCGAGCGCTGCCAGTCCCAGCACTTTGATGCCGCTCTGGACACACTTTTTCACCTGATGCGTCAGTAATGATGATGAACCCCCTTCGTAAAAATCGCTCACGAGGATAATGACGCTTTTCGCTGGTTGTTCAATAAGTTGCCGACCATACTCCACGGCACTGGCGATATTGGTCCCGCCGCCCAACTGTACTTTCATTAATAACTCTACCGGATCGGCAACGTCTGCCGTGAGATCAACGACGCTTGTGTCAAACGCCACCAGATGGGTACGAATGCCGGGTAACTGCCACAAACAGGCCGCCATCACCGCAGAGTGGATCACCGAATCGACCATCGATCCGCTTTGATCAACCAGTAAGACCAGTTGCCATTGTTCGCTTTGGCGTTTAATGCGGCTGTTAAAGCGGGGGGATTCGATATACAACTTGCCGTGTTGCGGGTGCCAGTGTTGCAGGTTGGCGCGCAGAGTACTTTTGAAATCAAAGTTTCGCGCCAGTGGAATAAATGAACGGCGACGGCGATCGCGGACACCAGAAAAAGCCTGACGAACTTCCTTTGCCAGTCGAGCCATAATTTCTTCAACAACCTGGCACACTATCCGGCGGGCGGCAGCCAGTACTTCGGGGTTCATCAGATGTTTGGTGTGCAAAACAGCGCGTAGCAGGCTTTCAGAAGGCTGCATACGTTCCAGCACGTCGAGATTCGTCACCACATCTTCAATGCCGTAGCGCAGCACGGCATCGCTTTCCAGCCGCTCAATCACCTGCTGCGGAAACAGCGTGTGAATACTGTTGATCCACTCAGGGGTGGTGAGATTTGAGCCACCTAATCCACCGGAACGTTCACCACGCTGGAGCCGTTCAGGATCGCGCCCATACAGCCACTCCAGCGCGTGGTCTATCTGCCGGGCGTTGTCATCCAGCCCACAAAGCGTCGTTTCTGCCGCTTCGCCAAGAATTAATCGCCAGCGTTGTAGCTCACGGGTGGTCAGAAGATCGTTCAGTTCAGACATGGAAAACTCCCCAGTTTTGCAGCGATGCCAGTGCCTGCTGTTCGAGTTGTTGATGATGTGCAATGGCCTGTGGTGGACAATGCAACGGCATTTGCAGCGCCGAAACGGGAAGTTGCGCCAGTTGATAATGCTCAAGCACCTGATGCGCCAGCGTCCCGCGTTCTCGTGGTGGTAGCCAGGCCATCGCCGCGCGTAAATCGGGCAGGGCGTTAATAAAATCGGCTTCACTCAGTTGATTTAAATGACTGCTGAAACCGGCGATAAATGCCGGCTGACAGGCCAGTTGATGGCGGGCCAGCGCCAGCAAACCGTGCAGCGCCTCACCAGATTGTGCCGGGGATAACTGCGCCAGCATCGTCAGCGCCGCTTCGGCACTGGCGTTGGGATGTTCCAGACGCATTAGTGCGCCAAGAGCCGCGCCGCGATCCAGCGCCGGGGCATGAATTGCCTGACTGCGTCGCTCCAGTAAGGCTACCGCCGCAGAAAGAGAAACGCCGGGTAAATTAACGCCGCTATGTAGATCGCGCAGAATATGGCAAAGCGCTTGCCAGCTATGCAGGTGAGCGTGAAACTCCTTTTCATCCGGTCTGCCGTTAGATTCACACAGCCACAGCGTGCGATCGATAGTCGCGCATAACGTCGTTTGTAATATCTGCGCGCCTTGCATACCGCTAATTTCATCCAGCCGCCATAAGGCATAAAGCACTTCCAGCGCCTGGCCCATTTCGGCAAATTGATTTTCCTGGGCGATTAATAGTGTGAGTTGCTCCAGTAATTGTTGACTGAAGGACGCCAGACCCGCTAACGCCGCCTGGCTAAGACATGTGGTGATACTGCCGATTCCGCCCGCGTCCAGCATATCGGCTTCTAATTTATTGCGTGCGGCTTCCTGGAGTGTGGCACCAAAACAGGCGGCCTCAATCAATGCCGCATGCTGGCTAAGCGGGCGGGTTAATTTCCAGCGTTCTTCACCGTTGCCTGCAAGTGTCAGTGTACTTCCCTGCTGGCGTACAATCCCAGGGTTCTCCAGTATTGCCAGCCGATGTAACACCTGACTTTGCGCCAGCCCATCGGGGGTAAAGCGATTTAAGGTAAGCTCCGCCGGAAGGGAGATTGCGGTACGTTCCAGTTCGCAGGTGACATCTTTTGGCAGAGGCGGTTGTGGCGTAGAAGGGGCAAGTTTACCGAATCCGTCACCCGCTAATGTGTCTATCAACGTTAGCAGAATCGGATCGGTATCGGGATGAATAACGCCGCGATAGCTCCACGGCAACGGCGCGTTCAGGGCTTCTTTAATCAGCGAGCCTGCTATGGCATCCAGCCAGTCAGTGCGTAACGGTAGTGTATGACCGCGCAACTGTGCCAGCGCCATCGCATGCAGATGAGCGGCAGCCATATCCGCGGTAGAAGCGGGCAATTTGTGCTGGCGCAAACGGGTAAGGATAGTTTTTAGCAGTTGTTCACCGGCCTTCTGCAAGCCCCACTGCCAGCACCAGTTTTGCCATACCGGGGCAGGCATTCCTGAAAGGTATCCTGCCAGCACATCAAGGCGCTTTTCACTGTAGGGTGTGAGATAACAACCTGTAACGGCATCTGCCAGCGAGGGCAATTCTGGCTTGTTAATTTTCTGAGGGCATTCGCGCCACATCTTTGCCAGTGCCGGAGCGTGCCAGCCACCGCAGACAACTAACACGTCGCCATTATTTTGCTGCATCGCCCATCCAATCCAGCGGGCCATAAAGGCTTCGCGCTGACGATTGAGCGCATCGCCGGAGGCGTCGCCCCGCAGTTGGGCAAAATAGTGCGCCAGCGCAGAGGGTAATGCAGTTTGCTGGCTTTCATCTTCGAACAAGTGATCCCACAGGGTATCGCTGTTATCCATGCGGGTGGCACGCAGCAGTAAGGCCTGGCTTTCATCTTGCGTATCAGGCGAATCGTCCTCTTCTTCACTCTGCGCCCAGCAAGGCAAATCGATGAAGTAAGTTTGTGCCTGAATGCGACGTGCGGCTTGTAGCGCCTGCCACTCCGGCGAAAATTCAGCAAATGGCGTCCAGGCACCACGCCCGGGGGCTGCACCGTCCTGATACTGGCAATAACTGTAAATAGCTACCGGAAGCTGGTGGGCTAAAAACAGTTCGTCTACCCGGTCATTAAAATCAGCCGGGCCTTCAATCAACACGTATCGTGGCCGCTGGCTTTCGATTAACGATTTCACCAGCCGGGCGCAGGCCGGACTATGATGCCGGATGCCGACAATTAACGGCTCGCTCATGCATCTTTCCTCACGGCAGGCGGTGGCGGGCTTGATAATAAGCCTGCCAGTGAGCTTCTTTATGTGTGGCGACACGCTGTTCGAAGTAACGGCGCAGACGCGCGCGATCTTCTTCGTTATCTTTGACGATGGTTCCGGCAATACATTCCACCAGGTCGGCAGGCTCCCCCGCGCGATTCGCTAAAAACCAGGCGCGGACGCCCACAGCATGGGCCACGTTCACGGCTTCAGCGGTGGACATAATCGCTGTCAGTGTATCCATTGACGTTTTCTTTTCGCCGTTGGCACGCAGATCGCGGAAGGTGCGGACCAGTAATTCCAGTACCGCGTCAGGCACTTTATGCGGAATACCGCTATGGGCCAGCAAACGCGCCGAAGCACTGGCGACCAGTTCCAACTCCTGGGCGAAATCCATAATCGGAAAAACCGTTTCAAAATCGAAGCGACGCTTTAGCGCAGCACTCATTTCATTGACGCCGCGATCGCGGGTATTGGCAGTGGCAATAATATTAAAGCCTTCTCGCGCATAGAGCTGACTGGCTTCACCAGTGAGTTCCGGCACCGTCATCACCCTGTCAGAAAGCATACCTAACAGACAGTCCTGCACTTCCAGCGGTGTACGCGTTATCTCTTCGAAACGGACGATTTTGCCGTCGCGCATTCCCTGATAAAGCGGGGCAGGGACCAGCGCTTCCGTTGACGGACCATGATTGATAAGCAGGGCGTAGTTCCAGCCATACTTGATTTGATCTTCGGTGGTAGATGCCCCGCCCTGGATGGTTAACCCGGCATCGCCGCTAATAGCGGTTGCCAGTAATTCAGAAAGAAGAGATTTTGCGGTACCCGGTTCCCCCACCAACATCAAACCGCGGCCGGTAGCAAGAGTGACTAACATACGTTCGACAGCGGAGGGGCTAATCACCACTTTACGGCTGATATTTTGCGCTTCGTCGCCAAGGATAAAAGCACGGGCCGCAGGCAAACTTAACTGCCAACCGGGCGGGCAAGGTGCGTTATCATTTTGTTTTAATTTTGCCAGTTCATCGGCGTATAACACAGCAGCAGGCGGACGCTGCAGATGATTATTCTGCGGTGACATATATTCATCCCTGAAATGTATTAATGAAATAAACGATATTTTACGCGCAATAAATGTTTGGCGCATTAGTTGTTTGAGCGAAAAATATCTGGAAAGCAGATCACAGTAAATAAAAAAACCTGCTGGTGAGGCAGGTTCTTTTATTTACTATTTTCAGGCCTAACACCACAGCCTGTGCAACATCGTGTTCCAACGAACGAATTATAACCACGGCTGGACCCCGTTGCAATTAAGATAATGAGATTTATAATCCAGGCCATTGGGACGTTGCGCCGGATCGGACCAATTTGAATTATTTAGAGTATATTATTCTATTTCTTGGTTGAATATATTCTGTAGTTCACGATTAAAAATTGCTATTACAGTTTCAGGTGATTCACCTCGTAATTTCCGCTCATCAATACACTCATCTCTTATATAAATCAACGCATCATTTATTAGCGGGTCAGCATCTTCTCGATCACGTTGATGAAATGTTGGACGTAGCCGGAATCGCTCCAGTCGATAGACGGAACCTGTAAATAATTCAGAGCATTTATGGATCTCAAGTCTGAAGGAAAACGGATCTTCAGGTACAGGGACCTCATAATCGTAAATAGCAACCAGCTCTTTTTGCACGATCATCGCTTTCCCCGCTGGTAAGTCGTGTTGATAACGGGCAGTTGCATCACTGCCCGCTGTGTTTTAATGGAAAATGACGTCAGGTGCGCTTAACGCCTCACTCAAATCAAACACATCAAGTTCGGCAAAAGTGACGGATTTATTGTCACGGTACACTCGAAGAGAACGGAAGCTCATTAGCGCTTTGCTATCAACATTGTAGTGGTTAAAACCGGGTGAAAACTTAAGGACCAGCCGGTACTCACCCAGGTTATAGACAAATGCGTCCTCATAGCCTGACTCCCAGCCTTTGTATCGCATTCCCATAAGTTGCCCAACGGTAGCGGATTTACCTTCCCAGCGAGTCAGGCTGTTACTGGTTGACTCGTCAGGTGTGAGCAGCACCGTGCGGCGCGACAACTGGCGAAAAGGCGGCATAATTTCGTAATCGGCAAAAAGCTGTGCAAATTCACTGCGCATTTCTGCTGTCATTTCTAACGGGTGGGCAATGCCAATCAGAGCGTCCGCAGGCAGGTCAATTGGCTCATCTTGCGCATTGCAGAACTCCCCCTCTGCGGCCACACGAAAGGCTTTGAGTAAACAACGCGGTTCATTTGCCGGATAAACCCCCCATATTAATCGCTGGGTAACCAGACGGGTAAAGGGATGATTAACAAACAGAGAATGAAAATCTGCCAGCGACCAGCGTCGGGTGGTACGTAGGGCCGTTTCAAGACGCGGGAGCAGGTTTTTGCTCACCTGAGTAGCATCTTTTTTTAGCCCTTTTAGTCGGGCCAGTGCCTCGGGCGCTTTCAGTTGATCGTCATCGGCGCGCAAACGGGGAACGCTTTTCTGGCGAACGTTTTGCTGATCAAAGATAACCGGGTTGAGATTTTCATCGAAGCGAACGGTAAACTGCCGGGGACCAAAATCAAAACTCAACGCCTGCGGATCATCAAGGCCCAGGGTTGGGACTAATCTGTCCGCTAGCTCTTCCTGGCTTAGCCCGCGATTTTCTGCGACCACCTGAAGAAATTCCGCCGCGTTATCACGTAAGGGGCGGGATTTAGCCCGTTGCGATATATGATGCAGCTGTATCAGCGCCATATCATTATTCATCAGGGTAAGGATGTTCAGGCCGCTGACAGCACGGGCAGATTTGCCTTCTTGTGGCCAGGCGAGGATCTGTGTCGTCAGATCCCGTGCCGTGCTTTCGTCACCAAAGAGACTTAACGCCAGAAATGCCCAGTTGTCTTTTGCGGGGGCACCAGCTTGTTGCCACGCAGTGAAGAGATCCCAGGCAAAAGCTGCCAGCGTTTGTGGCTGGCAGAACGTTTTCAGTTGTTCCAGCCCGCTATAAAAACGTCCCCCCTGGGTAAAGCGCAGCATTTCGCCGATAATTTCCAGAGCGTCATTGGTAACAGTTTGATTATTAGTGATAAGGCGCGGCCTGGACCACATTTGCGGATGCCAGAAATCAGGGGCTTTTGGAATGCGTGCCGGGTAAATGTCCATTGGACCCTGTTTAAGCAACTGCTCCAGGGCAGACCATACATCTGTACGCTGCCAGCGGTTTGCCACGGTTTGTAGCAATTCGCCATGTCCCTGTTCGTACAGTAAACGCAGGGCAAGTAATGCGGCTTCGCTATTATCGCTGGGTTTGGTAAAGACAAGAGGGATAAGTGCACTAGCCGTATGTTCCGGCCATTGTAAAATCCACTGGCGAGCCAGATCACGCTGCGCCGCGAAACGTCGCCAGACGTGGGCAACAGGCAGCGCCAGTTCTGTTGCGCCAAAATTTAAAATTAACGGAAATGTTTCTTTTGGACGATGTGAAAAAGCCAACAGCAGACCTGGTAGCGCATCCAATCCGAGGATACTGAGAAAATAGTCCTCACCCGCGAACAGATGCTTTTTCTCATTGATACGCAGCCAGAAGGTCAAAGCCATCTCACGCGGCAACTGTGCCAATAAATACAGGTTCCAGACACTCTTTTCCGGACGATAATGTGAGTAGTTGTCATTTTCCCATATGTTAATTAACGCTTCTATGTGACCGCTGCGGAGCGCCTGTTCTGCTAATTGTGCTTCCGGGGAGTTCCAGCCATTCAGGATCTCTTCAACCCGCCCCTGGTAGTAATGCCACTGAACAAAGAGTGAATTGCGTGCAGCATCCAGTTTTCCGGGGAGTATATAATTCAGAAACAGCCATACATCATCCCCAAAACCCAGTTCCTGTAATACAACTCGTCCACTTTTTTGTTCCATGCGTTGCGCAAGAGATTCCGTGCTGAAATAACGGGCAGGCTCAGTGGCGGCAAGCCTCTCTTGTTCGCCTGGTTGCCAGTAAACTTGCGGAGTTAATTCGAGCGGTGCCAAATCAAGACGTGGAGCTGTCATTTTTTTCTTACTACGCCACGGTGGTGAAACGAGGATTTCTGGCAGATTGCTGTTATCGGTGCCATCAATAACCGGTTTGGGCGGTGCCGATAAATAACTCTTCAGCACTGACTGGGGTTGAGTACTTAACCACGGCATCACTTCTGCTGCCAGTTGTGGCTGCGATGCCATCAGCGTTTGTAACAGCGTACGCCAGTATTCATCGCGTGCTTTTTGCTGTGCAGGCAGCTTTTTGTCTTCGATGATTGGATAACCAGGGCGGGCTGGTGGTTCTGTTAACGCCAGCAGTTCTGCCAGTGCGGCGAGCGTCGCATGGGGGAAGTTTTTATGGTATTTAGCTACACGTTGCAGGCTGGGTTTGTTTTTATCAGCCACCAGTAGCAAGGTGCGGATGACTTGCGGATGGTTAATTTGTACCAGCAGACTGCCGCAATCTTCTTTATGGGCATACATCGCGAGGCGCGGAATGGCTGCCAGTCCTTGTTCGCGCAAAAGGGCGGCGCAGGCCGCGTAGCCGAAGTGGTTTTCATGCGACATGTAGCTGGCTTCTCGATCGCTAAATATATCCTGGCTCCAGTAGTGTTCGAGTTTTCTCACCGCTGTGGGGTCATTAGCAACAACTTTTAACCACTCCTTAGAATGAAAATGAGTTCGCGGGCATTCAAGGCCTACCAACTCATTGGCTATTTCTGGTTTTTCCGGGAGGATCAGCGCAATAAAAGGGCGGCGAACTTTGTTTATTCCTGGTAGTGCGGCAATGAGTTTGTCGGCGCAACGCTGCCAGCAGCTTTCCTCTGCCAGAGAGAGATGCTTACGCAGTCGGAGATCGAATTCGTTATAGGTTTCTGAGCGATAACCATAGCCATAATCCTCGTCCTGATACTGCAATGTCACTACCAGAGGATCACTCTCATAACACCGCGCAATAAACTGGCGTGCAATCACCACCTCAGTCGCATATTCCAGCCCCTCTTGTTGGACGATTTCGTCGAGCAACTGTTGGCTGTCATTTTGCGCGATACAGGCTAGCGCCGCCATTGTCCGGGCCGGGATTGAGGGTTTGTGTTCGCCGATCAAGTTGATGGCCTGCGTGATGGCGGACTGCCACTCCAGTGAAAAATTCTCATAACGCCAGACAATGTTTTTTTTCTTCTCAGCTTTTTGTAGCAATTCATCACCCAATGTCTGGATGAGACTTCCAGTGATAACGGACACTGGTTCGCCCGGCCAGCGACGATGACTGAGCGGCGTTTTGCCTTTTTTATATTTCAGTTCCAGTTGGGCGTTATCCGCCAGCCACGGTAATTCCTTGTCCATGCTCTTTCCTTATTCAAACAGGGCTTCAATATCGTTAATTAGCTCGCTGGCGGTGATGGCATCGATTACGGAGAACTGCGCTTCCTGTGTTGAATTACTCCCCCAGCCATATCTTTCTGCTTTGCCTTCCCATAGCCACAGCTTGCTTAAGAGCTGCTCAGCGCTGAGTTCGGCTGGCGACATGCCTACCGCAAAGCCTTCATCGATTTCCATGATTAACGACCAGCGACCCAAAGGTTTGATCATCCATCCGATCCAGCCTCCATCCTGTGGTTCGCCCTTTATCCAGCCTTTATTCGCCAGCCCCATGACCCGACCACTCGGGCATTTTCTGCCTGCCCAGCGGGTCAGTTCACTGGCATTGCGCTCGGCTTCTGTCAGGGCGTAGCTGTTACGGTCGAGCTGGCGGAACGGTGGTAGCAGTTCGTAGTCGGCAAAAAGCTGACCAAAGGCGGCAGCATCCGTTGGTGATATTTCCAGAACGTGAGGAGTGCCGATAGAGATATCGCCTTCCGGCAGGGTGAAAAGATCATCGTCAGCGGTGCTGGAGCTGTTATCTTCTGCTACGCGAAAGCAAGCCAGTAGCTGGTTTTCGGCGCTATAAACGCCCCAAATCAGACGGCGGGTTAAGTGACGAACCAGCGGATGCTCAACCAGGAAGAGCTGGAAGTTTTCCAGCGACCAGCGGCGGCGCAGGCACATGGCGGATTCCAGCCTTGCTACCTGCTGGGCGGCGATGGTACGCGCATCTTTTTTCAGCAATTTGTAGCGGTTAACCGCATCGTTCGCCCGCGTTTCATCATCGCTTTTGTTCGGTTTGGGCAGGTCTTTCAGGCGGCTGCCGGAAACATCACGCACAAACGGTTTTAAGGTTTCATCAAAGCTGACGGTGAACTGCCGTGGGCCAAAATCCAGCAGCAGCGAACCGTTATCATCCAGACCGAGATCCGGTGCTAACCGATCTTCAAGCTCCGCCACCGTGAGTTCGCGGCTCTCGGCAATGTCGGCAATTTTTTCTTTTGCCCGCTCCTGTAATGCTTTGAATTTCAGTTTCTGGGCGATGCCGTTAAGCTGCATAAGGGCGATATCACTACCGATAGCAGCGAGAATATCCAACCCAACGGTGGCGCGTTTATGCTGGGATTCACCAGGCCAGGCGCGTATTAATGGCGTCAGTTTGCGGGCGGTGTCATCGTTACCGAGAACGCCTAACGCAGTGAACGCCCAACTCTCTTTCGACGGCGCGCCAGCGGTCTGCCAGGCGGTAAACAGATCCCAGGCAAATCCCGCCAGTGAGTCGGCGGAACAGACGTCTTTCACCTGCAATAATCCCGGATACAGAGCCTCTTCCTGAGGGAAGCGGAGCATTTCACCGAGGTGGAGGAGGGCGCTATCTGGCAGTGATTGGGCATTTGCTTTTAATACCGGGCGCGTCCAGAGCGATGGCTGATAAAAGGCCGGAAGAGTGGGGATTTTTGTCGGGTGATTATCTAAGGGATCGAGCGCAAGCAGAGCGTTCACCGCATCGGTTACTTCCGGCTGGTTATAACGTCGGGCGATTTCTTGCAGTAATGGCTGATGACCGTTTTCGGTAAGCATACGCAAGGCAGCGCGGGCGTTATCCTGTGCTTCACCGGCTTTGCCGAGCGCCGCAGGCAGCAGGCCGGTAAGGGCATGTTCCGGGTATTTCAACAGCCAGCTACGGGCGTTTTCGCGTAGCGTTTTCAGTTTGTTGAAGGCACGGGCGACGGCAGGAGCCAGCTCACTCGCTGCGAAGTAATTCGTGATGGGCAAGGCTTCTTGTGGATAGCGTGCAAGTGAGTTTACTAACCCAGGTAACCCTTTGAGTCCAAAATGTAACATGGAGTATTCGGTATCGGTATGTGGAGATAGGGTAAGGGCATTCCATGCTTTTACTGCTTTCTCCAGCGGCAATGTTGTCAAAATCCCCAACTGCCAATAATGCCCGGTAGGTGAATGAAACACCTTAAATTCACTTAGTAAGGTTGAATAATCTTCATTTAGCCATGCCTCAACTACCGCTTCGGGAGCTTTAATATATGTACCAGCGATCCGTCGTTGAAAACCCATCCTTGCCAACAGGTTGGTAGTACTTTCTTCATGGCTAACCGTGATGTGTTTTGAATACCAGATATATTTCGCCAAAAGTTGATTACTGATTTCTTCTGTCAGATAACAGATTGGCTCAATGCCTAATGGCGCTAAATCCAGCACCGGAATCGGCGATTTTTTCTTTTTCGAAAGCCAGGGAGGGGAGACTACTACGGCTGGCAGTAGATCGGCGCTGGCATGGTTTGAGGGCTGTGTCAGTTGTTGCTGGCATGATTTCAGTACGGCAACTGCGGGTGTCGAGAGCCAGGGAATGACCTGTTCTGCCAGTGCTGGTTGTGAGATAAGCATTGTCATTAGCATAATGCGCCAACTGTTCTCTTCTTTTTGCCCAAGAAGTTCCGTCAGTGCCGCCATTGCTGCATGTGGGAACGCAGCAATGGCTTTCGTCATCCGATCGTGACAGCGTTTAGTTTGCCCGGCTACACGTATAAGCAGTGTCAATGCGAACGGATGATTGATATGACGCAACACATCGGCGCAGTAGTCACTTGCGGCATAGGGAGCAAATCGGGGCAGGGCTGCAACACCTTGCTCCTGTAATACGGTGGCTGACCATATCGCACCACAATAGTAATCATCAAAAATGGCATATGGTTCGTGATATTTTTCTAATGAGGCAAGAATGTGCTCATCAGTCGCCACTATTTTTAACCACTCAAGCGAGGGTAATTTTTTTTGCCCCAGTAGACGCTGGGCAATTTCATGTGCAATTTCTGGTTTTTCGGGTAATAACAAAGCAATTAATGGTTGCCGCCATTCTGGAATATGTGGAATTGCGGCAATAAGTTTTTGTGCACATTTTTGCCAGAGAGACTCTTCCGTCAGTGATAAATGTTTACGTAGGCGTCATTCAAATCTGGAATATTGCTCCAAGTAGCTAGGTGCAATGCCAGACGGCAGAATAATAATGACATTATTCGCATAATCCCATTCAATATCAATCTGTTGAAGGTGTATTATTACATCAGTAGCATATTCCAGACCGCCTTCCTGGACGATCTGATCCATAACATCCTCACGCACTTTATATCTTGTGCATTTCATTTCAAGTGCCGTGAGTACAGCCATTACTGGTGATGGTAACTGTGTTGTTTTCAGGCCGTCGATCTGACTGATCGCCTGGGCGACGGTGTTTTGCCATTCTAAAGAACAGGCGCTGAAGTCAAATGTGGCTGTTTTATTATCCCGTTGCGACACACTACAGGCTAAGCGACGTAATTGGGGCAATTTGTCTGCTTGCTGAACAGGAACTCCGGGAAAGCGGCGATGACTTAACGTGGTGTGTACAACTTCGGGCGGAAAAACGACAGCAATATCTTTCGCCAGCCACGGTAAAACAGCATCTGTATTTTTGTCAGGCGCACGGGTTTCTGCTACGAAAGAGGGTTGTTCCTGAATAATGGTGGATAAGTCCGCTACCTTGAGAGAGCCCGTTACCGTTTGGGAAGGTTGCAAAGAATTATCCTTCGCTTGCTCCACATACCCCTTCTTCACCTTCTCCGCAATCAGCTTAAGCTCCGCTTTTGCCGCTGCCGCAGCATCTGAAAAACTTTTTATCTGGCTTTGCCCTTTGGTGCCAACTTTTCCCCAACTGATATGCAACTCGTTTCCCTGTTGCTCAACTGCCCTGAATTTATGTGATTTTTCGTCCTGATAGATAAAGTGTCTCATTCTGCATCCCTGTAATTTTATCCAGTTGAATGCAGATGCTACCAGTATTTATGCGGGTTAGAGAGAGACAAAATCGCAAGAAAACAACTTTAGGAATTTATAAAGAAAAGGCGCTGTCGATGCAGCGCCTTGAAGGGGGATTATTTCACCTGATGACCCGGTTTAGCACCGGCATCCGGGCTTAGCAGGAAAATATCTTTCCCGCCAGGACCGGCAGCCATCACCATGCCTTCAGAGATACCGAAGCGCATTTTACGTGGTGCCAGGTTAGCCACCATAATGGTGTGACGACCAATCAGTGCCTGCGGATCCGGGTAAGCAGAACGAATACCGGAGAAGACATTGCGTTTTTCACCGCCGAGATCCAGCGTCAGGCGCAGCAGTTTGTCAGAACCTTCAACAAACTCTGCGTTTTCAATCAGCGCCACGCGCAGGTCAACTTTAGCGAAGTCGTCAAAGGTGATGGTTTCCTGAATCGGATCATCTGCCAGCGGGCCAGTTACCGGCGCGGCAGCGGCTTTTACTTCTTCTTTAGAGGCTTCCACCAGTGCTTCAACCTGCCTCATATCGATGCGGTTATACAGCGCCTTGAACGGATTCACTTTGTGGCCCAGCAGCGGTTGCTGGATACCATCCCAGGTCAGTTCCGTATTGAGGAATGCTTCTGCACGCTCGGTCAGTTTCGGCAGTACCGGCTTCAGGTAAGTCATCAGCACGCGGAACAGGTTGATGCCCATTGAGCAAATTGCCTGCAGGTCGGCATCGCGGCCTTCCTGTTTCGCCACCACCCACGGAGCCTGTTCATCGACATAGCGGTTAGCCAGATCAGCCAGCGCCATGATTTCGCGCACGGCTTTACCAAATTCACGGCTTTCCCACGCTTCACCAATCACTTCAGCGGCATCAGTGAAGGTTTTGTACAACTGCGGGTCAGCCAGTTCGCTTGCCAGCACGCCGTCAAAACGCTTGTTGATAAAGCCCGCATTACGGGAGGCCAGGTTAACCACTTTGTTAACGATATCGGCATTCACACGCTGAACGAAATCTTCCAGGTTGAGATCGATATCATCAATGCGCGAAGAGAGTTTCGCAGTGTAGTAGTAACGCAGGCTGTCTGCGTCAAAATGATTCAGCCAGGTGCTGGCTTTAATAAAGGTGCCGCGAGACTTGGACATCTTTGCGCCGTTCACCGTCACATAGCCATGAACAAACAGGTTGGACGGCTTGCGGAAGTTGCTGCCTTCCAGCATGGCAGGCCAGAACAGGCTGTGGAAGTAAACAATATCTTTACCGATGAAGTGGTACAGCTCGGCGGTGGAGTCTTTCTTCCAGTATTCATCGAAGCTTACGCTGTCGCCGCGCTTGTCGCACAGATTCTTGAAAGAACCCATGTAGCCAATCGGTGCGTCCAGCCAGACGTAGAAATATTTGCCCGGCGCGTTCGGAATTTCAAAACCGAAGTAAGGGGCGTCGCGGGAGATATCCCACTGTTGCAGGCCAGATTCAAACCACTCCTGCATTTTATTTGCCACCTGCTCCTGCAACGCACCGCTGCGGGTCCATGCCTGCAACATTTCGCTGAAAGAGGGCAGATCAAAGAAGAAGTGTTCAGAATCACGCATTACCGGCGTAGCGCCAGAAACCACCGATTTCGGCTCGATCAGTTCAGTCGGGCTGTAGGTCGCGCCGCAGACTTCGCAGTTATCGCCGTATTGATCCGGGGATTTACATTTCGGGCAGGTGCCTTTCACAAAACGGTCCGGCAGGAACATGCCTTTTTCCGGATCGTACAGCTGAGAGATGGTGCGGTTTTTAATAAAACCGTTTTCTTTCAGGCGAGAGTAGATAAGTTCTGACAACTGGCGGTTCTCTTCGCTGTGCGTCGAGTGATAGTTGTCATAGCTGATGTTAAAGCCTGCGAAATCAGTCTGATGCTCCTGACTCATTTCGCCAATCATCTGCTCCGGGGTGATACCAAGCTGCTGAGCTTTCAGCATGATCGGTGTACCGTGGGCATCGTCGGCGCAGATGAAGTTGACCTCGTGGCCGCGCATTCGCTGGTAACGGACCCAGACATCAGCCTGGATGTGCTCCAGCATATGGCCGAGGTGGATTGAGCCGTTAGCGTACGGCAGTGCGCACGTCACCAGAATTTTCTTCGCGACTTGAGTCATAGTAGGCATTACTTCTTAATAGTGAAAAGGGGTTAGATAGTACCAAATGGGAAAATGTTAAGTAAGTACTTCTCTATATTCTTCAGGTAAACTATCAGCTGATGGTTTATCTATACAAAAAAGGAGTCGGGATGAACGAACAATCCCAGGCCAAATCACCAGAAGCCTTGCGCGCAATGGTCGCCGGGACACTGGCCAATTTTCAGCACCCAACCCTGAAGCATAACCTCACCACGCTGAAAGCGTTGCACCATGTCGCCTGGATGGACGACACGTTGCATGTGGAACTGGTTATGCCGTTTGTCTGGCATAGCGCGTTCGAAGAGTTAAAAGAGCAATGTAGCGCCGAACTGCTGCGCATCACCGGGGCGAAAGCTATCGACTGGAAACTGTCGCATAACATAGCCACTCTGAAACGCGTGAAGAATCAGCCGGGAATTAACGGTGTGAAGAACATTATCGCGGTGAGTTCCGGTAAAGGCGGCGTGGGTAAATCGTCCACGGCGGTAAACCTGGCACTGGCGCTGGCGGCAGAAGGGGCGAAAGTCGGCATTCTGGACGCCGATATCTACGGCCCATCAATCCCAACAATGTTGGGCGCAGAAAATCAGCGTCCAACTTCGCCGGACGGTACCCATATGGCACCGATTATGTCTCATGGCCTGGCAACCAATTCAATTGGTTATCTGGTCACTGACGACAATGCGATGGTGTGGCGTGGACCGATGGCGAGCAAGGCGTTAATGCAGATGTTGCAGGAAACCTTGTGGCCGGATCTCGACTATCTGGTGCTTGATATGCCGCCAGGCACCGGTGACATTCAATTGACGCTGGCGCAAAACATTCCAGTAACCGGTGCAGTCGTGGTCACCACCCCGCAGGACATCGCGCTGATCGATGCGAAAAAAGGCATTGTGATGTTCGAGAAAGTCGAGGTTCCGGTGCTCGGTATTGTCGAGAACATGAGTGTGCATATTTGCAGTAACTGTGGTCACCATGAACCGATTTTCGGTACCGGTGGTGCAGAGAAACTGGCTGAAAAATACCATACACAGCTGCTGGGGCAGATGCCGTTACACATCTCCTTACGTGAGGATCTCGATAAAGGTACGCCAACGGTTATCAGCCGTCCGGAGAGCGAATTTACCGCTATCTACCGCCAGCTGGCTGACCGCGTTGCAGCTCAGCTCTACTGGCAGGGTGAAGTCATTCCAGGCGAGATTTCCTTCCGCGCGGTCTAACGCCTATTAACCATTCTGGTTATTCTTCATACACCGCAGAGATGTTACATTGATGCGGTGTATTAGTTTTTGCCGCATTAATGAACACTTATTTAATACTGCGAATATTCTGCGGACCTTCGTCCGAAACTCTACAAAGTCGATTGATCATACAGGCAATGCTTCATTATCATCCTTCGTGGCTGTGTAGTGGATGTACAGCTATAGTTTGTTATGCACTCATTCTATCCAGGCATAACCTTTACTACAGGGATAACGTTCAATGAATAAGTATTGGCTGTCAGGAATTATTTTTCTTGCCTATGGATTGGCTTCTCCCGCATTCTCTTCAGAGACTGCCACATTAGCGATTAATGGCAGGATCAGTCCCCCAACATGCAGTATGGCTATGGTTAATGGTCAACCTCAACAGCATTGTGGTCAGTTAACGTATAATGTTGACACCCGTCATCTGTTTTCTTCGCCCGTCAAAGGTGTAACGACAGAAGTGGTTGTTGCAGGTAGCGATAGCAAACGTCGAATCGTGTTAAATCGCTACGATTAATTTGGCAACCTGATTTTAATTGCATTTAGAAAGCCGAAATCATTTATATAAATGATTTCGGCTTTTTTATTGATATCAACAATACCATTTACATAAATCTACATTAATTGATAGATGCGATAAATAGTTAATACTCTTAAATATTTTTTGTATTTATATTGCAATGGTTAATTTGTTTTAAATCAATAAAACAATGTGTTTACATTGCGGCAACTTTTTTGATGTGAGAAATTTGTTTCCAAGAGATACAGACTCTTAACAACCAAAAATAAATTTTATTAAGGAACATATTATGAAACGTTCAATTATTGCTGCCGCTGTCTTTTCTTCTTTTTTTATGAGCGCTGGAGTATTTGCTGCAGACGTTGATACCGGAACATTAACTATTAAGGGGAATATTGCAGAATCTCCGTGTAAATTCGAAGCGGGTGGTGATTCAGTAAGTATTAATATGCCGACTGTACCAACCAGTGTCTTTGAAGGTAAAGCTAAATATTCTACCTATGATGATGCAGTCGGTGTAACCAGCAGCATGTTAAAAATTAGCTGCCCGAAAGAAGTTGCTGGTGTAAAACTCTCGTTGATTACCAACGATAAAATAACCGGTAACGATAAGGCGATAGCCAGTAGCAACGATACCGTGGGTTACTATCTCTATTTAGGTGATAACAGCGATGTCCTGGATGTTTCTGCACCTTTTAACATTGAGAGTTATAAAACAGCGGAAGGTCAATATGCTATTCCGTTTAAAGCAAAATACCTGAAACTGACAGATAACTCAGTGCAATCAGGTGATGTGTTATCTTCTCTGGTTATGCGTGTGGCGCAGGATTAATAAATAAAATTGTAAGTTTCTCCAGGTAATAAACATGGCCGCTATCCCATGGCGGCCTTTTAATTTAAGAGGCATTAAAATGAAAGGATTATTATCTTTACTCATTTTTTCTATGGTCCTTCCTGCACATGCCGGAATTGTTATCTACGGGACGCGCATTATTTACCCGGCAGAAAATAAAGAAGTGATGGTGCAGTTGATGAACCAGGGAAACCGTTCTTCGCTGCTGCAGGCGTGGATTGATGATGGCGATACGTCATTACCACCAGAAAAAATTCAGGTTCCTTTCATGTTAACGCCACCAGTGGCAAAAATAGGGGCAAATTCCGGGCAGCAAGTAAAAATCAAAATTATGCCGAATAAACTGCCCACTAATAAAGAAAGCATTTTTTATCTGAATGTTCTGGATATTCCACCAAATAGTCCAGAGCAAGAAGGTAAGAATGCACTGAAGTTTGCGATGCAAAACAGAATTAAGTTGTTTTACCGGCCAGCGGGTATTGCTCCGGTAAATAAAGCGACATTTAAAAAATTGCTGGTAAATCGCAGTGGCAATGGTTTGGTGATAAAAAATGACTCAGCTAATTGGGTGACGATTTCGGATGTCAAAGCTAATAATGTCAAAGTCAATTATGAAACTATTATGATTGCCCCCTTAGAAAGTCAGAGTGTTAATGTCAAAAGTAATAATGCAAATAACTGGCATCTGACCATTATCGATGACCATGGCAACTATATTAGTGACAAAATTTAATTGCAGGAGCTGCCTATGTTGAGAATGACCCCACTTGCATCAGCAATCGTAGCGTTATTGCTCGGCATTGAAGCTTATGCAGCTGAAGAAACCTTTGATACCCATTTTATGATAGGTGGAATGAAAGACCAGCAGGTTGCAAATATTCGTCTTGATGATAATCAACCCTTACCGGGGCAGTATGACATCGATATTTATGTCAATAAGCAATGGCGCGGGAAATATGAGATTATTGTTAAAGACAACCCGCAAGAAACATGTTTATCAAGAGAAGTTATCAAGCGGTTAGGCATTAATAGCGATAACTTCGCCAGCGGTAAGCAATGTTTAACATTTGAGCAACTTGTTCAGGGTGGGAGCTATACCTGGGATATCGGGGTTTTTCGTCTCGATTTCAGTGTCCCGCAGGCCTGGGTGGAAGAACTGGAAAGTGGCTATGTTCCACCGGAAAACTGGGAGCGGGGTATTAATGCGTTTTATACCTCTTATTATCTGAGTCAGTATTACAGCGACTATAAAGCGTCGGGTAATAACAAGAGTACATATGTACGTTTTAACAGCGGGTTAAATTTACTGGGGTGGCAACTGCATTCTGATGCCAGTTTCAGTAAAACAAATAACAATCCAGGGGTGTGGAAAAGCAATACCCTGTATCTGGAACGTGGATTTGCCCAACTTCTCGGCACGCTTCGCGTGGGTGATATGTACACATCAAGCGATATTTTTGATTCTGTTCGCTTCAGAGGTGTGCGGTTGTTTCGTGATATGCAGATGTTGCCTAACTCGAAACAAAATTTTACGCCACGGGTGCAGGGGATTGCTCAGAGTAACGCGCTGGTAACTATTGAACAGAATGGTTTTGTCGTTTATCAGAAAGAGGTTCCTCCTGGCCCGTTCGCGATTACAGATTTGCAGTTGGCCGGTGGTGGAGCAGATCTTGATGTCAGCGTGAAAGAGGCGGACGGTTCGGTAACCACCTATCTGGTGCCTTATGCAGCGGTGCCAAATATGCTGCAACCCGGCGTGTCGAAATATGATTTTGCGGCGGGTCGTAGCCATATTGAAGGGGCGAGCAAACAAAGTGAATTTGTCCAGGTGGGTTATCAGTATGGTTTTAATAATTTATTGACGCTGTATGGCGGCTCGATGGTCGCGAATAATTATTACGCGTTTACTTTGGGGACTGGCTGGAATACACGCATTGGTGCCATTTCCGTCGATGCCACTAAGTCGCATAGTAAACAAGACAACGGCGATGTGTTTGACGGGCAAAGTTATCAAATTGCCTACAACAAATTTGTGAGCCAAACGTCGACGCGTTTTGGTCTTGCGGCCTGGCGTTATTCATCGCGTGATTACCGGACATTTAATGATCACGTTTGGGCAAACAATAAAGATAATTATCGCCGTGATGAAAACGATGTCTATGACATTGCCGATTATTACCAGAACGATTTTGGCCGTAAAAATAGCTTTTCTGCCAATATGAGCCAGTCATTGCCAGAAGGCTGGGGTTCTGTGTCCTTAAGTACGTTATGGCGAGATTACTGGGGACGTAGCGGCAGCAGTAAGGATTATCAGTTGAGTTATTCCAATAACTGGCGGCGGATAAGCTATACCCTCGCGGCAAGCCAGGCTTATGACGAGAATCATCATGAAGAGAAACGATTTAATATTTTTATATCGATTCCCTTTGATTGGGGTGATGACGTTACGACGCCTCGTCGGCAAATATATATGTCTAACTCAACGACGTTTGATGATCAGGGGTTTGCCTCAAATAATACGGGATTATCAGGAACCGTTGGAAGCCGGGATCAGTTTAACTATGGGGTCAACCTGAGTTATCAGCATCAGGGAAATGAAACGACAGCTGGGGCGAATTTGACCTGGAACGCGCCGGTTGCGACAGTGAATGGCAGTTATAGTCAGTCGAGTACTTATCGACAGGCTGGAGCCAGTGTTTCTGGGGGCATTGTCGCCTGGTCGGGTGGCGTTAATCTGGCGAACCGTCTTTCCGAAACGTTTGCTGTGATGAATGCCCCAGGAATTAAAGATGCTTATGTCAATGGGCAAAAATATCGCACAACAAACCGTAATGGAGTGGTGGTATACGACGGAATGACACCTTATCGGGAAAATCACCTGATGCTGGATGTGTCGCAAAGCGATAGCGAAGCAGAATTACGTGGCAACCGGAAAATTGCCGCCCCTTATCGCGGCGCGGTTGTACTGGTTAATTTTGATACCGATCAGCGCAAGCCCTGGTTTATAAAAGCGTTAAGAGCGGATGGGCAACCATTAATGTTTGGTTATGAAGTCAATGATATCCATGGTCATAATATTGGCGTTGTCGGTCAGGGAAGCCAGTTATTTATTCGCACCAATGAAGTACCGCCATCGGTTAATGTAGCAATTGATAAGCAACAAGGACTTTCATGCACAATCACCTTCGGTAAAGAGATTGATGAAAGTAGAAATTATATTTGCCAGTAATAGTCAGGTGGTTCTATGGAAATTCGCATAATGCTATTTATATTAATGATGATGGTTATGCCTGTGAGCTATGCGGCATGTTATAGTGAGTTATCTGTTCAGCACAACTTGGTTGTTCAGGGGGATTTTGCACTTACTCAAACACAAATGGCGACATATGAGCATAATTTTAATGATTCGTCATGCGTGAGTACAAATACTATCACCCCTATGAGCCCGTCGGATATTATTGTTGGACTTTATAACGATACCATTAAATTAAATTTACATTTTGAATGGACCAATAAAAATAACATCACGTTGTCAAATAATCAGACCAGTTTCACCAATGGTTATTCGGTAACGGTGACACCTGCGGCCAGTAATGCAAAAGTGAATGTTTCTGCGGGGGGCGGCGGTTCAGTGATGATTAATGGTGTTGCGACATTATCCAGTGCTTCATCATCGACACGCGGGAGTGCCGCAGTACAATTTCTACTGTGTTTATTAGGTGGCAAGTCATGGGATGCATGTGTAAATAGCTATAGAAATGCATTGGCACAAAATGCAGGTGTCTATTCCTTTAATCTGACCTTGTCATACAACCCGATAACCACAACCTGCAAACCGGACGATTTATTAATTACTTTAGAGGGTATTCCCGTTTCACAATTACCAGCCACAGGTAACAAAGCAACAATAAATAGTAAAAAAGGGGATATTATTCTGCGTTGTAAAAATTTATTAGGTCAACAAAATCAAACATCACGGAAAATGCAGGTGTATTTATCAAGTTCTGACTTGTTAACCAACAGCAACACAATACTGAAAGGTGCGGAAGATAATGGCGTAGGATTTATTCTTGAAAGTAATGGTTCGCCAGTCACACTTTTAAATATCACTGATAACAGCAAAGGATACACAAATTTAAAAGAAATTGCGGCAAAGTCAAAACTTACAGATACAACGGTTTCAATTCCGATAACAGCCAGTTACTACGTCTACGATACAAACAAAGTTAAATCTGGCGCACTGGAGGCAACCGCATTAATCAACGTGAAATACGACTAATAACAAGCAAGACGAGCAAGTGGCTAATAATAAAAAATAACAAGGTGTCTGCATTTCCCCCTCATGATGAGGGGGATTTTTTTAGCGATGATAAAAAATCTCACCGTCGTAGGCTTTAATGATTTTACCGTCGGTGTCGCTGATCAACACGTACGCGCCACCCATATAGGTCCAGTGCGTCCCGGCATCAGGCGCGGGCAGGTTACGTAACTGCCACTGCTTAATGTTGTACTCATCGGTGCGGTACATCTCTGGGACGGTATCACCTGGTTTGAAATGCTTAAAGTCAGCAATGAAACTACTTAACTCATACTTAGAAATTCCCGAGGTATTGGTCGAACCCGCGGTGGCTGGTGCGGCCCAGGCGGCACTGGTAACCAGCAAAAGCACACCCAGCAACATCTTATTTTTAATGGTCATAAACTCTCCACTTTGGGGATCTGTAATATCAGTCGCATATCTTTCCTGCCATACAATATAACTGACAAGCGATATTTTGTTAGTGATCCCATGATTTCGTAAAAAGTGTAAATGAAAGGATGCCCTAAAAGCATCCTTAGCGAGCAGAGAGTCAGCGGAAATAGCTGATTTAAGAATCATCCTGGGCTGAAGATAACATGCAAGCCTAAAGGATTGAGTTATCGCATTATGCCCATGAAGCCATGTACGCCCATATACACACCAACTAAGCCAATCAACAGACTGGAAAAATAGGGGGCGCGTTTAGCGAGAGTGTTAAATCCGCTCCAGCGTTTTGCGACCTGCTGAACGCTGATTGCTGCGCCAACGCCTACGGTGACCAGCGTTAACGCCAGGCCAATGCTGAAACTGACGACCAGTGTTGCGCCCAGTGTCAGGGCTTTCAACTGAATGCAAATCAACAGCACGGTAATTGCTGCCGGACAGGGGATAAGACCACCTGTTAAGCCAAATAACAAAATTTGCCAGTTGGTGACCTCTCTACCATCAAAGCGTCGTTTAATATCATTGGCATGGGCTCGTGCATGGGCATCCTGATACTCGCCATGTTCGTGATGGTGATGATGTCCATGGTCGTGGTGATCTTCGTGATCGTGATGATGATGCTCATAATCATGCCCGTGCATATTCTCCAGCCAGTTGCGTTCGCCGCGCCAGGTACGCCAGAACATCCAGAACGCGGTGCTAATAATGATCACTGCGGAAATCAGCTGGAGCCACGGTTCTGCTGATTGAGCAGTAAAGCGCTTACTGATCACCATCCCGCCAAAGGCAATCAACCAGACCACCGCGGTATGCGAAATGGTTGCTGCCAGTCCGAGCATCACCGCCTGTTTAATGGTGCCTTTGATGGCGATGATAAACGCCGCCATCATCGTTTTTGAGTGCCCTGGTTCCAGGCCATGAAGCGCACCAAGTAAGATGGCGCTGGGGATGAAGAACCAGGCGTTTCCTTGCTGAAGAAGAGTTGTAAATTCGGTCATGATAATAATTCTTAGTATTAATTCGGCAATCTGATTCTACTCCCCCCCAGTACCTGATACTACCCCCCAGTAGATTAATAGTGCTATGATTTTTCATATTCTTGTTAACCAGGTGTTGCCATGTCTCATACAATCCGTGATAAACAGAAACTGAAAGCGCGTGCCAGTAAGATTCAGGGCCAGGTCGTGGCGCTCAAGAAAATGCTCGACGAGCCGCACGAATGCGCTGCAGTTTTACAACAGATTGCTGCTATCCGTGGCGCGGTAAACGGTCTGATGCGGGAAGTGATTAAAGGTCATCTGACGGAACACATCGTTCACCAGGGGGATGAGCTAAAACGTGAAGAAGATCTGGATGTCGTTCTGAAGGTGCTGGATTCATATATCAAATAATTTATTAACGCGATTGTAAAACTGCCGTTTTTCCTCGTTTACAACGCGTGCGCTGGACATTACCATCCTCCTCTGCGATTTATCATCGCAACCAAACGACTCGGGGTGCCCTTCTGCGTGAAGGCTGAGAAATACCCGTATCACCTGATCTGGATAATGCCAGCGTAGGGAAGTCACGGACCACCAGGTCATTGCTTCTTCACGTTATGGCAGGAGCAAACTATGCAAGTCGACCTGCTGGGTTCAGCGCAATCTGCGCACGCGTTACACCTTTTTCACCAACATTCCCCTCTTGTGCACTGCATGACCAATGATGTGGTGCAAACCTTTACCGCCAATACCTTGCTGGCGCTCGGTGCATCGCCAGCGATGGTTATCGAAACCGAAGAGGCCAGTCAGTTTGCGGCTATCGCCAGTGCCTTGTTGATTAACGTTGGCACACTGACGCAGCCACGCGCACAGGCGATGCGTGCTGCCGTTGAGCAAGCAAAAAGCTCTCAAACACCCTGGACGCTTGATCCAGTAGCGGTGGGTGCGCTCGATTATCGCCGCCATTTTTGTCATGAACTTTTATCTTTTAAACCGGCAGCGATACGTGGTAATGCTTCGGAAATCATGGCATTAGCTGGCATTGCTAATGGCGGACGGGGAGTGGATACCACTGACGCCGCAGCTAACGCGATACCCGCTGCACAAACACTGGCACGGGAAACTGGCGCAATCGTCGTGGTCACTGGCGAGGTGGATTATGTTACCGATGGACATCGTATCATTGGTATTCACGGTGGCGATCCGTTAATGACCAAAGTGGTAGGAACTGGCTGTGCATTATCGGCGGTTGTCGCTGCCTGTTGTGCCTTACCAGGCGATATGCTGGAAAATGTCGCATCTGCCTGTCACTGGATGAAACAAGCCGGAGAACGCGCTGTCGCCAGAAGCGAGGGGCCAGGCAGTTTTGTTCCACATTTCCTTGATGCGCTCTGGCAATTGACGCAGGAGGTGCAGGCATGAAACGAATTAACGCTCTGACGATTGCCGGTACTGATCCGAGTGGTGGTGCGGGGATTCAGGCCGATCTTAAAACCTTCTCGGCACTTGGCGCTTATGGTTGCTCAGTTATTACTGCACTGGTGGCGCAAAATACCCGTGGCGTACAGTCGGTGTATCGCATTGAGCCTGATTTTGTCGCCGCCCAGCTCGATTCGGTGTTCAGCGATGTGCGAATCGATACCACTAAAATCGGTATGTTGGCGGAAACCGATATTGTTGAAGCGGTGGCAGAACGGTTGCAACGTTATCAGATCCAAAACGTGGTACTCGACACTGTTATGCTGGCAAAAAGCGGCGATCCGCTGCTTTCACCTTCGGCGGTTGCTACGCTGCGCAGTCGATTATTGCCACAGGTTTCATTAATAACGCCAAACTTGCCCGAAGCTGCCGCCTTGCTCGACGCGCCACACGCGCGCAACGAACAGGAAATGCTGGAACAAGGGCGATCGCTGTTGGCGATGGGCTGTGGCGCAGTGCTAATGAAAGGTGGTCATCTGGATGATGAGCAAAGCCCGGACTGGCTGTTTACTCGCGAGGGTGAACAACGGTTTACCGCACCGCGCATTATGACCAAAAACACCCACGGCACTGGTTGTACACTCTCTGCGGCGTTGGCTGCACTACGCCCGCGCCATACAAACTGGGCTGACACCGTACAGGAGGCAAAAAGCTGGCTTTCATCGGCGTTAGCCCAGGCCGACACGCTGGAAGTTGGTCACGGTATTGGTCCGGTTCACCACTTCCACGCCTGGTGGTGAGCACCGTACTATAGCTGCTTTGGTTATTGTCAGTCTTTGGCACTGACATTCAGGGATGAAACCAATGCAGCTGAGAATCACCAGTCGAAAAAAATTCACCGCTTTATTATGCGTTCTTGGGCTAATTTCCATCATTGCAATTTATCCGCGTCAGACGGTGAATTTTTTCTATTCGACAGCAGTTCAGATTAAAGACTACATCCACTTCTACGGTTATCGCCCGGTTAAATCTTTCGCAATTCGCATTCCTGCCAGTTATACCATTCACGGAATAGATGTTTCGCGCTGGCAGGAGCGGATCGACTGGCAGCGGGTGGCAAAAATGCGCGACAACGGTATCCGCTTACAGTTTGCTTTTATTAAGGCGACGGAAGGCGAAAAGCTGGTGGACCCCTATTTTTCGCGTAACTGGCAACTAAGCCGCGAAAATGGCATGCTGCGTGGGGCGTATCATTATTTCTCCCCGTCGGTATCCGCTTCAGTTCAGGCGCGATTATTTCTGCAAACGGTGGATTTCTCACAAGGCGATTTCCCTGCCGTGCTGGACGTAGAAGAACGGGGAAAATTATCGGCAAAAGAATTACGCAAGCGGGTAAGTCAGTGGCTAAAAATGGTAGAAAAACGCACGGGAAAAAAGCCGATTATTTACTCAGGAGCCGTTTTTTATCACACGAATCTGGCGGGCTATTTTAATGAATATCCGTGGTGGGTGGCTCACTATTATCAACGTCGTCCGGACAATGACGGAATGGCCTGGCGCTTCTGGCAGCATTCCGACCGTGGACAGGTAGATGGCATCAATGGTCCGGTGGATTTTAATGTGTTTAATGGCACGGTGGAGGAGTTGCAGGGATTCGTTGATGGGATTAAAGAAACGCCTTAAATAAGAAGCAGTGATATACTCCCACCAGACTCCCTGGCAGGAAAAAGACAAATGGAACAAGCGCATACCCAGCTGATTGCCCAACTGAACGAGCGTATTTTAGCTGCGGATAACACGCCGCTTTATATTAAGTTTGCCGAAACGGTAAAAAATGCCGTGCGCAGCGGGGTGCTGGAGCATGGCAATATTTTGCCCGGTGAGCGTGATTTAAGTCAGTTAACCGGCGTTTCGCGCATTACGGTGCGCAAGGCGATGCAGGCGCTGGAAGAAGAGGGTGTGGTGACGCGTTCGCGCGGTTACGGCACGCAGATCAACAACATCTTCGAATACTCGTTGAAAGAAGCGCGAGGTTTTTCTCAGCAGGTGGTATTGCGCGGGAAAAAGCCCGATACGCTATGGGTTAACAAGCGTGTCGTGAAATGTCCCGAAGAAGTCGCGCAGCAGCTGGCGGTCGAAGCAGGAAGTGATGTCTTTTTGCTTAAGCGTATTCGCTATGTCGATGAAGAAGCGGTATCGATTGAGGAATCGTGGGTTCCGGCGCATTTAATTCATGATGTTGATGCCATCGGGATTTCACTTTATGACTATTTCCGCAGCCAGCACATTTACCCACAACGTACACGTTCCCGCGTTAGCGCCCGGATGCCGGATGCCGAGTTTCAGTCACATATTCAGTTAGATAGCAAAATACCGGTGCTGGTGATCAAGCAAGTGGCGCTTGACCAACAGCAACGGCCTATTGAGTACAGCATTAGCCACTGTCGCAGCGATCTATACGTTTTTGTGTGCGAGGAGTAGTTCCTCGCGCGTTGGCGCACAATCACCGCCCCGATGCCCGACAACCCACGACGCCACTGCATTGCCCAGTAATACGGCATCCGCCAGTGGCAGACCAGAGGCCAGCCCGGCAAGTACGCCACCTGCATGACTGTCGCCCGCCCCAATGGTGTCTACAACTTGCGTTGGAAATGCCGGAATGCAGCCAGAAGCGTCGTTGCTGAAATACCATGCACCCTCTTTATCGAGACGAACGATCAACGGCGCGGCAGATTTCTCCTGCCATTGCTTGCCAAGTGTTGTTATCTCTGCGGATAAAGCAAAACGTTCGGCGGCAATCTCAGCCTCTTGACGATTGAGTGATACTAAAGGTCGACAGGCCATGATCCGCGCCAGTAATGCGTCCGGGATATCGCCGATACGTGGGCCAAAATCGATAAACGGCGTCACGTCTTGCAGCTTTTCCAGCCATTCCACTAACAATTCGCCGCAGGGCGAGGCCAGTTGATAACCGGAAAAATAGAGCAGGCTGCCAGGCGCAACGGTTAATCGCGCCAGCCACTGGCGATTCCACTGATTTTCCACACCGCTGAATGACATAAAAGTGCGTTCGCCATCCGGCTCAACCAGCGCCAGACACCAGCCGTTATCGCCTTCGGCGTTATCGATCAGGCTGATTAACCCCTCTTTCGCCATCCGGTTGCGAATAATCTCCGCCCACACGCCCTGACCGAGCGGCAAGGCATTACCCGCTTCGATGCCGAGGCGCTTTAACGCCACGGCAATATTCAGTGCGCAGCCGCCAACGTTAACGCTCTGCTGCTTCAGTTCGATATCGCACCCACGCCAGGGGAGGGCATAAGCGTCGGCGATCACATCAATGACCGCCGCGCCGACGACCATCACCGGCTGACGCGAGGTTAATTCAGGCAGCAGCGTGTGTAATCGAGCGCCGCTCATACCGCCTCCCGTTGTTGACGATATTTCGCCAGCGCTGTGGCATAGCGGTTGAAATCAAGCTGATTTACCGCATCCAGTTCCGCCTTTAATGCAGGATCGATAGCGTTAACGCCATGCAACGCGCCGCAAATCGCCGTCGCCATAGCGCCGATGGTGTCTGTGTCGCCGCCAAGGTTAGCGCACAGGACGGCGCAGCGATTCGGGTCGGTTTGTGCCAGTTCAACCAGCGCAATGGCGCACGGAACGGACTCAATAGTGCTGGTACCTGCGCCAACGACCTGGTAAAGCTGTTCGCTGGCGGATTCGGTGCCGTCGGCATTGCGCACAATTTTCAGCGCAATCTCCAGACGTGCTGCCAGTGAGGCGCTGAAGGTAGTGATGCGTTTTTGCTGTGCATGTCGCGCAATTGAAGGCAGTGAATCTACAATCGCTGACCAGCTTTCTCCGTCAATGGCACGAGAAATCGCCCATGCGATGACTACCGCGCCTGCAATCGCCAGATCGGATTTATGGGTCGGGCTGGACGCCAGCGCCACATCATCAATAAAGGAATCAACATCGTGCGCCGGAAGCAAACAACCTAATGGCGAGACGCGCATCGCTGCGCCGTTGGTCACGCCGTTGTTTTCCAGTTCAGCAATGGGTTTACCGTCGCGAATGGCGTTAAGCGCAATCTTCGAGGTCGGACCAAGTACGTTTTTGTTAAAGGCGTCGAAACGCAGCGCCCAGTCGAGAATATTACGCCCAATCAGATTCGGATCGATCTTGCCTTCACGTTCCAGTAACGCATCCGCCAGACACAGCGCCATCGAGGTATCGTCGGTGAATTCGGCGCGGTTAAAATAACAGGCCGCGTTATTCTCCTTTGGTCCAGGAAGAAAACGGTCAATCCAGCCAAAGTGTGCTTTAACGCGGCTGCGTGGCCAAAGCTCGGAGGGCATCCCCATCGCATCCCCTAACGCCTGCCCATAAAGAGCACCGAGAATACGTTCTGTTTTCATTTAACTTCCCCTTGTGTCAACGCAATATCGCGATCATCGACCTTGATAGCCGTAATTTCGTTGTCGGATTCGCGGAAAAAAATCATGAACAGCACGGCGATAATGGCAATCATCACCGCGCCAAAAGTCCACATCCCGGACCAGTTGAAAGTCAGTCCGTTTACCGGTTCCTGATAAGCGAACATCTTTTCCATCATCACACCGCCAAGACGATAGCCGAGCAAACTGCCGAAGCCCTGGCAGCAGAGCGTGATCAGCCCCTGCGCGGCGGTACGCATATGCACGGGGGCTTTTTTATCGACATAGATGTAAGCGGTAACGTAGTAAAAATCGTAACTTACGCCGTGAAGCAAAATACCGGGGAACAGTAACGCGTAGGTGAAATATTCATCCGCACTACCGTAAATAAAGAAGCCATAGCGGATCGCAGCGGTGACCAGACCAAGCAATAATACCTTTTTGATACCAAAGCGTTTAGTGAAAAACGGTAATGCCAGCATAAAGAATATTTCAGAGAACTGGCCGAGCGTCATCCAGCCGGTGGCATTTTTCATGCCGACTTCGGTCAGATAACCGTTGGCAAAGATGTAATAGAACGCCAGTGGCATCGCAAACAGGAATGAACAGAAGAAAAAGACGAGGAAGTTTTTATCGCGCAGCAGGATCAGCGCATCCAGGCCGAGCATGACTTTAATATCCATTTTGCCGGTGCTTTTTGGTGGCGTGTCGGGCAGGAAAAACGCAAACACACCGAGCAGAGCAGAACTTCCGGCGGTAATCAGCAGCGGGATGTTAGTCGGTGAGATATCGGCATACCCCAGTATTTGCGGCAAGAAACCACATGCCAGACCGGAGGCAATCCAGCCGATAGTGCCCATCACACGAATGCGCGGGAAATCACGCTCCACATCCGGCACGTTGGCAAAAGCGATGCTGTTAGTCAGCGCAATGGTCGGCATATAGGTTAGAGAGTAAGCCAGCAGTAACGGAAAGAACCCGGCAAAAGTGGTCTGTTGCGCAGCGAAATACATCAGCAGCGCGCCTGCGAACATCAATACCGCCAGCACTTTTTGCGCCGAGAAAAAGCGGTCAGTGATGGAGCCAACCAGAATTGGCGACAGGATCGCCGCAATGGCGGTACAGGCATACGACCAGCCAATTTCTCCGGCACTAAAACCGCTTTTACTTAACCACAACCACAATGGCACAAACCACGCGCCCCAGATAAACCATTCAACAAACATCATGAACGACAGCTTTGCTGTTGTTTTCATCTTTTAATTCCTTCATGACAGGTAATGTAAGGTACGCGATGACAATACCACTTAATAATACCTTTTAAATACCTTTGCGGTGAAAACTTGACCGCGCTAACATTTTTTCTGATGAATCGAGCCAACAGAAAACGCTGAAAAAACATCCAAAAGATGGAAAAACTCGCCCGTAACGACCAGGATTATGATTGCCCGCAAAAGGCGGGCCAGGACAATCCATAGCCGATATCCAATCGGAATTTACGGGAGCATAGTAATGACAGATATTGCGCAGTTGCTTGGCAAAGACGCCGACAACCTTTTACAGCACCGTTGTATGACAATTCCTTCTGACCAGCTTTATCTCCCCGGACATGACTACGTAGACCGCGTAATGATTGACAATAATCGCCCGCCAGCGGTGTTACGTAATATGCAGACGTTGTACAACACCGGGCGTCTGGCTGGCACAGGATATCTTTCTATTCTGCCGGTTGACCAGGGCGTTGAGCACTCTGCCGGAGCTTCATTTGCTGCTAACCCGCTCTACTTTGACCCGAAAAACATTGTTGAACTGGCGATCGAAGCGGGCTGTAACTGTGTGGCGTCAACTTACGGCGTGCTGGCGTCGGTATCGCGGCGTTATGCGCATTGCATTCCATTCCTCGTCAAACTTAATCACAACGAGACGCTAAGTTACCCGAATACCTACGATCAAACGCTGTATGCCAGCGTGGAGCAGGCGTTCAACATGGGCGCGGTTGCGGTTGGTGCGACTATCTATTTTGGCTCGGAAGAGTCACGTCGCCAGATTGAAGAAATTTCTGCGGCTTTTGAACGTGCGCACGAGCTGGGTATGGTGACAGTGCTGTGGGCCTATTTGCGTAACTCCGCCTTTAAGAAAGATGGCGTTGATTACCATGTTTCCGCCGACCTGACCGGTCAGGCAAACCATCTGGCGGCAACCATCGGTGCAGATATCGTCAAACAAAAAATGGCGGAAAATAACGGCGGCTATAAAGCAATTAATTACGGTTACACCGACGATCGTGTTTACAGCAAATTGACCAGCGAAAACCCGATTGATCTGGTGCGTTATCAGTTAGCTAACTGCTATATGGGTCGGGCTGGGTTGATAAACTCCGGCGGTGCTGCGGGCGGTGAAACTGACCTCAGCGATGCAGTGCGTACTGCGGTTATCAACAAACGCGCAGGCGGAATGGGGCTGATTCTGGGGCGGAAAGCATTTAAGAAATCGATGGCTGACGGCGTGAAACTGATTAACGCCGTGCAGGACGTTTATCTCGATAACAAAGTCACTATTGCCTGATGTGAAATCATCCTCTCCCATGAGGGAGAGGATGAGTGCCTGATGCGTTTCGTTTTTCAGGAGATATTCAATGCCTTCTCAGTCACTGGCGCAGAACTGAATCCTGGCTGCTCAACGCGAATGAATGCGCAAAGGACAAAGGCCAATAGATACAATGCTGTATAGGCAATGACCACACCGATAGTGCTAAACCACGGTAATAACACCACGGCAATTGCCGGAGCCAGGAAGTTAGACATACCCGCAGAGAGGTTGTAAACCGAGATTGCAGCACCTTTGTGTTTTGGTTCCAGTGCCGGGAAGACAGCGGCCATCGGCACAAATGCAGCAACAAAAGTTCCCAGAGCAATCGCCGGAATCATTGCCATCCAGTAGTTGTGACCAAAGTATTGCGGCATGTAGTAAAACGCTAAACTTGATGCTGCCATCCCGAGGCAACCAAACCAGCGAATAACACGCATCCAGCCCATTTTTTCTGCCACAATCCCCCAAAAAATATTAGAGAAAATAGTGGTAAAGAAAAATGCCGCCCAGACCTGCAACCATTCAGAGGTGGTGAATCCCAGTTCATCCACAAACATCATTGGCATAATGACCGCAAAACCGAATAACGATAAGGTATTTATAATGCGCACAATACTGGAGAGAAAAATATTGCGGTTGGTATAAAGTAAAGTTACTGCCCGACTTAATTCTGCAAACTTCTCACGGGGAGTTAAATTATGCATATGTCCAGGCGTTTTAACATGACGCAAGGAGATCATGGCAATGACACCGCCAGCAAAGCAGAACGCCAGTGCCAGCCATAAGGTTCCCATTTCACCCATAATCGGTATCGTAAAACTGGGAATATAACTGCCAGCAACACCGATCCCTACTGAATATACCGCCCAGTACCAACCCAGAGCAGAACTGGAATTTTCGCTACGCACGTTATGAATAATAACGACGATAAATGAGTAGAGAAATAGCGGATACGCTAAACCACGAATCCCGTAAAACAGCAGGATTAACCCATAGTTTGCCTGTCCTAATCCAAAGACCAGAAACAGAACATGGAATACGCACCATAGGACAAAACCAATCAGCATGGTTTTTTGCGGCGTGATGATTTCCGCTACTACCCCAGAAACCCAGGCGGAAAGGGCAGCCGCCAGGCCGTAGAGCGTAAAGGCAAAAGAGGCTTCCGCAGGTGTGAAGCCTAACGATTTAATATAGTGCGATAAGAATGCGAGTTCGAAACCATCACCAGTCATAAATACTGCGATGGCGATATATCCCCATATCAGATGCAGTGGCAAACCCAACCACTGTTTATTATTTCTGGACATATAAACCTCGTTTTTAGGGTGCAGATGAATGCACTCCGGGATATTACCGGAGTGAGTCGTTATTAGTGATTGCCTGAAAACAGCGTCAGGTGGCTGGTTAATTAGTCTCTGAGTAATTTTGCAGTATGCTGCAACTGCTTATAGGCCTCATATCGACGATGATGAAGAGATTGATAGCGTTCTTGCGGATAATAATATTTATCCACATGGGTGAATTGTTGCATCGCTTCGCCAACAGAAGGTGCAATATTTCCGGCGACAGCACCAAGAATGGCCGAGCCTAATAAAACCGGTTCGCAGCATTGCGTGGTAATGACCGGAATACCGCAGGTATCTGCCAGAATTTGTCGTACCAGTGGATGCTGCCCGGCACCGCCGCTAATAACGATATTTTTACTCACTACTCCCTGCGCTGTTTGAGCGTCGAGAATTTGGCGCAGACCATAACCAATTCCGCATAATCCAGCGATATACAAGGCGAGTAAATTATCCAGATCTCGCTCCATACCCAGGCCACAAATTACCGCTCTGGCATGAGGATCTGCGAAGGGGGCGCGATTTCCGAGAAATTCCGGCACCACGTGTAGCCCTTTCGCCAGGGCGACAGCATCTGATGGTTGCGCCGTTTTTTCGAGGATTCGATCAGCAAGCCAGACGGGGAGGGGCTGATTCACACGTTGTGCCATTTCGCGAGCTTCTTCAACAGCCGGATGGAAATCAAGTAGCTGGTCAATAGCTGCTCCCGCAGCACTTTGCCCGCCTTCAACTAACCACAGACCTGGAACCATCGCACTGTAATACGGCCCCCAGACACCCGGTACAAACGAGGGAGAAGTGGTAGATGCCATGGTGCATGAAGAAGTGCCGAAAACATACGCGAGATTGTTCAGCGCTCCACCTTCTACGCCAACCGTACCGATGCCACCAGCGTGAGCATCAATTAACCCTACAGCGACAGGTGTGCCGGGGAGTAATCCCATCTCTGCCGCGGCTTGTGCTGTTAAACCATTTCCACAAGGTGTTCCGGGAGAAACAATATGATGACCAATGCGAATAAAATCTTCATCCGCTAACTCTGCAAGGCCAATGGTGCGGAAATAATCTGGATCCCAGCGATTTTCATGTGCCAGCCACGTCCATTTACAGGTAACAGTGCATACTGAACGCGCTAAATCACCGGTAGCCCGCCAGGTCAGAAAATCGGCCAGATCGAAAAATTGTCCGGCACGTTCGTAGATCTCTGGCATATTTTCTTTCAGCCAGAGAATTTTCGGTGTTTCCATTTCAGGCGAAATTTTACCACCGACGTAGTTCAGCACCGGATGGTGAGTGGCATTGATTCGCTCTGCTTGTTCGGTGGCGCGGTGATCCATCCACACAATGATATTTTGCTTTGCATCTCCTTCCGGGCTGACAGGCAATGGATCACCGTTTTTATCCAGTACCACCAGAGAACAGGTGGCATCAAAACCGATGCCTGCCACACTTTGTGCACAAACGTCTGCCAGAGTGAGCGCATTACGAATACATGAACAGACCGCCTGCCAGATCTCCTGGCTGGACTGTTCCACGCGGCTTCCGCTGCGCCGCGTAGTCGTGATTTTTTCTGTGGCATGGGATAGCAGAGATCCGTTGAGATCAAAAATCCCGGCGCGGACACTGCCTGATCCCACATCAACACCAATAACGGTTTTGGTTATTGTCATGATTGCGCCCTTACAGATCGACACTGCCAGGCAGGATCACTAAATCTCGCACGGTGACATTTTTCGAGCGGGTCACCATAAACAATACTGATTCCGCCACTTCAATCGGTTGCATCAGGCTACCATTTGCCAGGGCTTCTTCCATTTTGGCTTTTGGCCAGTCATCAAGCAGGGCAGTGACTACTGGTCCTGGCAGCACCGCACCCACACGCACGCCATATTGAGAAACCTGGCGGCGGGTAGTGTGTACGAATGCCTGAACGGCAAATTTGGACGCGGTGTAGATCGGTTCCCAGATAACCGGAACGACGCCCGCGATGGAACTGGTAAAAATTATATCGCCCGACCTCTGCGCAATCATATGCGGCAGGACTGCACGGACACAGCGAAACGCCGCATTTATATTCAGATTTAACACACGATCCCAGACATCTGGATCACCTTCAGCCACTGGGCCGCCAATATAAGCGCCTGCATTGGCATGAAAAATATCCAGCCCACCCGCCAGTTCGATAATGTCCGCCAGCATGTTATCGACTTGCTGATTATTGAAGAGATCGAGTTGCAGCGCGTACGCGTTTTCGCCTAACTCAGCGACAATCTTGTGCAGTTTGTCGCCTTCCCGGTCAATCAATACTACCTTTGCTCCTGCATCGAGCAGCGTTTTTGCACATTGCAGGCCAATACCTGACGCAGCGCCAGTGATAGCTGCAACTTTGCCATTAAGGGGAGTATTCATAGAGGGCACAGAGTGATTCATCATATAATCCTTTTACCAGGGCGAATTTATAGTCTCTGTTTGCTTGCACGCACTGAACGGGAATTTAGCTGCCGTGTGAAGCAAACTGCTCAATCGATGAAGCAGATCTAGCACTTGCTTAAATTCTCAGCAAGAGACATTCAAAATGAAGAGGCAAATTTGTGACACGCGTTGAGAAAACGAAGAAAACGACCATTTACGACCTGGCAGAATTAACCGGCGTTTCTGCCAGTGCGGTAAGCGCTATTTTGAATGGCAACTGGAAAAAGCGACGCATCAGCGCAAAGCTGGCTGAGAAGGTCACCCGTATTGCGGAAGAGCAGGGATATGCCATTAATCGGCAGGCAAGTTTACTGCGCAGTAAAAAATCCAACGTTATTGGCATGATTGTGCCGAAATATGACAACCGATACTTTGGATCGATTGCCGAAAAATTTGAAGAGATGGCGCGTGCCAGAGGATTACTGCCAATCATCACCTGTACGCGGCGACAGCCAGAACTGGAAATTGAGGCTGCTCGCGCCATGCTCTCCTGGCAGGTGGATTGGGTCATTGCTACCGGAGCGACTCAACCGGATAAAATAGCCCAAATGTGCCAGCAAGCGGGCGTACCGACACTGAATCTGGATCTGCCGGGAACACTGGCGCCGTCGATCATTTCTGATAACTATATGGGGGCGAAATTATTGACGGAAAGAATTTTAGCCAACAGCCAGAAACGCTATGGCAAGCTGGCACCTTTGACTTTTGTCGGTGGACGTATAAGCGATAACAATACTGCTGAACGTTTATGTGGTTTTGTCGATGCCCATCAGGCTTTGGGGATAACCGTACCGGATGAACATAAACTGGTTACCGGCTACTCTTCTGCTCGCGTAGAGGGATTACTGAAAGAGGTCTTCCAAAGCTCTGCAGTATCGCTTCACGGGTTATTCGTCAACTCGACAATCTCTCTTGAAGGGGTGGTTCGCTGGCTGGCGCAAACCGGGCAGACGGGAGCCAATCAACCGCCAATGGGGTGTTTTGACTGGGATCCTTTTGTTTCTCTGCTCGGGCACGATATCGATATGGTTCGTCAGGATGTACCCGCCATGCTCGAAAAAGTGTTTGAAATTGTGGATTCTGGCGATACCACCCTGCGTCGCATTGAGATACCGCCACAACTCATTCCGAGCCTGAATGTTGTCAGCTGAGATTAACGTGTCAGCAACCAGCGTGCGGTGTGTTCATCGGTGACCAGACCGTTGATCCACCCACCTTTTAATGCTGCGAGGATCGCCGGACGTTTATCCTCACCACAGGCAGCTGCGATACGTGGGCAGTTGCTTTCGCGGATATCATGGCTGGTGATCATCTGGTTGATCTGGCTTTCCACAACATTGCCTTCAGCATCAATAAAGCGTCCGAGGATTTCACCAACGCCTCCGCGTGCTGTTAACTCTTCCAGTTGCTGCTCATCAATAAAGCCATCTTTGAAAATAGGGCTTTGACGACCTAAAGCACCAATACCCACGAAAATAACATCAGAGTCACGCGCTACGGTAGAGACGTTGCGGAACAATCGATTGGTTGACCACATTTGGTACTCTTCGCGGGACTGAGCATAGCGTGGAGCTGGCCACTGGTAATATTTTCCCTGAATTTTTCTCGCCAAAAGCAGCGGTACGTCGTCGTAATAGTTACATTGCCCGTGTTCATTCATGGCGCTAATCAGCGCCACACAGCGGGTATTCTGACTATCAAAATCGATACGTTTAATGGTTTTCTTCAACGTTAAGCCAGAACCAATACCAACGATGGTCGGTTTGTCACCCTGTAAGTAACGCGCCATCAGTTGATAACAGCCAAATGTCACGCTGTCGAGCGTACTTTCAATACTGTAAACCGGCATAATATTGCAGTCGGTTAATTGGTACTTTTCCTTTAACAGTTGGGCATAATCGAGACAGTTGGCAACCGGATGATGCAATCCAATCGACACAATCCCTTCGTCTTTCGCTGCTGCTATCAGGCGTTGAACCACTGGCCGTGAAGTACCTAACTGACTTGCGATTTCACTCTGATTAAGTCCGGCAATGTAGTACATCCATGCCGCCCGTACTTTTTGATCGAGCCTGATGTCATCTTCTTTGTTCACGTTTCCCTACCTCAAAAGTGGCGTGCGGAATCGTGAAAATCCCGCAACTGATTAGCGTCATTTTGGCCATAGCTTTACCGCGAGGCAAGTTTATTGCTTTGATTTGGTCATTTGTAATTTTTTTGGTCAATTGTTCTTTTGTGATCTAACGCTCTTAATTAACTCAAATGTTCGATTACAGTTCAGCCATAACGTCAATGGAGAACGAAACAATGAACGAACAATTTACATGGCTGCACATCGGGTTAGGTTCTTTTCATCGCGCACATCAGGCGTGGTATCTACACCGTTTGCAGGTGATGGGCGATAAACGCTGGAGCATTGCTGCGGGCAATATTCGTAATGATGCTGAACATGTCGTACAGGCACTCAGTGCACAGAAAGGTCGCTATGTGCTGGAAACCGTCAGCCCGGAAGGGGTAAGCGAATATGAAGAGATCACCTCAATTCAGAAGTTGATACCGTGGCAGGCAGATTTACAACCGCTGATTGCTGAAGGGGCAGATCCGAAGACAAAAGTGATTGCTTTCACCGTCACCGAAGGCGGGTACTACCTGAATACCAGTCACAAACTGGAAGTTAACAATCCTGATTTAGCGGCAGATCTTAAAGGGGGATGCAAAACAATTTACGGTGTTATTACCCGTATCCTCGAAGCACGTATGGCAAATAACGCCGGACCACTAACCCTGCTGAATTGCGATAACGTGCGCCATAATGGTGAACGTTTCCATGATGGCCTGGTTGAGTTTCTCCAGCTAACTGGCAAACAGGATGTCATCGACTGGCTGAGTACAAATACCACTTGCCCGAATACCATGGTTGACCGCATTACGCCTCGTCCGGCAGCAGAACTTCCGGCACGGATCAAGGCTCAAACGGGTATTGCCGATAAAGCGCCGGTAATGGGCGAAACCTTTATCCAGTGGGTCGTGGAAGATAATTTCCGTGATGTCCGTCCGGCACTGGAGAAGGTCGGTGTCGAACTGGTGGCGTCGGTAATCCCCTATGAAGAGGCGAAGATTCGCATTCTTAACTCTTCACACAGTTGCATCGCCTGGGCAGGTACGTTAATCGGTCAAAAATATATCCACGAAAGCACAATGACCGATTTTATCTATCAGATTGCCGACCGCTACGTGACGGAAGATGTCATTCCTTGCTTGGGCGATAACGGTATCGATTTGCCAACCTACCGTGATGTTGTACTCAAGCGTTTTACCAATCCACATATTCAGGACACCAACCAACGCGTCGCTGCGGATGGTTTCTCGAAAATTCCGGCGATGATTGCCCCCACACTGCGAGAGTGCTACCAGCGAGGCGTTCGCCCGAATGCCACCGCCATGTTACCTGCACTGTTTTACGTATTCATGGAGCAATGGCATCACGGCAAACTGCCCTATGAATATCAGGATGGCATCCTTGATGCACCAGCTGTCCATGCAATGTTCCAGTCTGCCGATCCCGTCGCTGTTTATGCCAGTGATAAAGCGCTGTTTGGCGATTTAACCGAACGTGAAGATTTTGCCGCGTTGTTGCGCGAAAAAATCGCTGACGTCTACGCGTTAATTAACTAACCAGGAGGCGGTTATGTATCTGGGTATCGATCTGGGCACATCGGAAGTTAAGGCGCTGGTCATTGATGAAAACAATGAAATTGTTGCCACCCATAGTGCGCCGCTGACCATTCAGCGGCCCCATCCACACTGGTCAGAACAATCGCCGCAAGCCTGGTGGGAAGCGACGGAATATTTAATGTCGACCCTGCGGGAAAAATGCGGTCACCACTGGCAGGCGATCAAAGCCATTGGCCTTTCTGGTCAAATGCATGGTGCCGTCCTGTTGGATGAAAAAGGAGAGGCGATTCGTCCGGCGATTTTATGGAACGACACCCGCAGTGCGCAGGAGTGTGCGGAGCTGGAAGAGATCGCACCAGAGTTGCATCAGGTAGCGGGAAACCTGGCGATGCCTGGATTTACCGCCCCCAAATTGCTATGGGTACGGCGCCATGAGCCGCAGCACTTTGCGCGCATTTCCACCGTTTTACTGCCGAAAGACTATTTGCGTTTCAAAATGACCGGCCAAAAGATTTCCGATATGTCGGATTCTGCTGGCACGTTGTGGCTCGACGTGGAAAAACGCGACTGGTCAGATTCGTTGCTGGAAAAATGTGGCCTGACACGGGCGAATATGCCGGAACTGGTGGAAGGTTGTGACGTTTCTGCCACTCTTTCCCCTGAAGTTGCCAGCCGTTGGGGGCTGACATCTTCGGTTGTAGTTGCTGGTGGCGGTGGCGATAACGCCGTGAGCGCAATTGGTGTGGGGGCCGTTTCTCCCGGAGATGCGTTTATTTCTTTGGGAACTTCCGGGGTGTTGTTTGTAGTGACAGATGCCTATCGTCCTGCGCCGCAATCAGCAGTCCATGCTTTCTGTCACGTACTACCGAATTTATGGCACCAGATGAGTGTAATGCTCAGTGCCGCCAGTTGTCTGCAATGGTTCTGCCGTCTGGTGGGGGTAACGGAAACAGAGTTACTGGAAGAGATTGCCCAACTTTCTGATGCAGACAAAGCCAGTGCACCGATGTTCCTCCCGTATCTTTCTGGTGAACGTACGCCACATAACGATCCTCATGCCCGGGGATTGTTCTGGGCGCTGACACACTCCAGTCAGCGTGCGCTAATGGGATATGCAGTGCTGGAAGGCGTCAGCTTTGGTATTGCCGATGGGCTGCGAGTCCTGCAAGAAAGCGGTACGGCAATTGAGCAATGCTCGCTGGTAGGTGGGGGGGCGAGAAGTCCATTCTGGGCGCAGTTACTGGCCGATATTCTCGATATGCCAGTGGTGACGCATAAAGGCGGTGAAACGGGTGGGGCGCTGGGAGCCGCGCGTCTGGCCTGTCTTGCTGCGGGAAAACCACTGGCGGCAGTGTGTGAAAAACCTGAAATCTTCAAAACCTGGCGCAGCGATCCTGAACGTCATAATGCGCTGATGCAACGATATCAGCAGTTTACTGCGCTGTATCACAACGACCTGAACTATCGCAATCAATAACATCTGTCACAAATGCCCTCCGGTGTTTGCACCGGAGCGGCGTTTTGTATCCTACAAACGAGGTCACTATGTCGTTAACAAATAAACAATGGCTGGGATTACCCTTAAATCTGGTGTGGGGATATATTGCCATTGCCATCTTTATGACCGGAGACGGTTTTGAACTGGCATTCCTGTCGCATTACATTAAAGCACTGGGTTTCACGCCTGCAGAAGCCTCCTTTGCCTTTACGCTCTATGGCCTGGCGGCAGCGCTTTCCGCCTGGGTTTCCGGCGTAGTTGCCGAAATTATTACGCCACAAAAAACCATGTTTATCGGCTTTGTGCTGTGGTGCGTATTTCACGTGCTGTTTCTGGTCTTTGGTCTGGGGCAGGCGAACTATGGGTTAATCCTGCTGTTTTATGGTATTCGTGGCCTAGCCTATCCGCTGTTCCTCTACGCCTTTATTGTGGCGATTGTCCATAACGTACGCAGTGACAGCACCAGTGCTGCTCTGGGCTGGTTCTGGGCAGTTTACTCTATTGGTATCGGCGTATTCGGCAGCTACATCCCCAGTTTTACCATTCCGCTTATTGGCGAAATGGGAACATTATGGCTGGCGCTGGCCTTCTGTGGGGTTGGTGGCGCTGTTGCGTTAATTTCTATGCGCAAAGTAGAAACACCACGCCATATGCAAAACCTAACCACAAAAGAGAAGTTTAGCGAACTGGGCCGTGCGGTGACTTTGCTTTATACCAACCGCAATATTTTGCTTTCCAGTATTGTTCGCATTATCAACACCTTATCTTTATTCGGATTCGCCGTAATTATGCCGATGATGTTTGTTGATGAGCTGGGCTTTACCACCTCTGAGTGGTTGCAGGTCTGGGCAGTCTTCTTCTTTACCACCATCTTCTCTAACGTATTCTGGGGCGTGCTGGCAGAGAAAATGGGCTGGATGAAAGTTGTTCGCTGGTTTGGTTGCGTGGGAATGGCGCTTTCAAGCCTGGCGTTCTACTACATGCCGCAACATTTCGGTCATAACTTTGCTATGGCGCTGATACCTGCGGTGGCACTGGGGATCTTTGTTGCTGCATTCGTACCGATGGCAGCCGTTTTCCCGGCACTGGAACCGAAACATAAAGGAGCAGCTATTTCGGTTTATAACCTTTCAGCCGGGTTGTCCAACTTCCTTGCTCCGGCAATCGCCGTGGTACTTCTGCCTTATTTCAGTACTATTGGTGTGGTTATCGCTTACACCACCCTGTATGTGATAGCGTTTATTATTTGCCCGTTTATTCGCGTCGAACAACCGGGATTCTCAAATCAGCAAGTGTGTGAAGGGAAGACCGCCACCATTTCCTGATGACGACAAGCCTGGTGTGGTGCCAGGCTTTATTGCGAGGAACAATGTTTAATTGTAAAGCAGTCATTTTTGATATGGACGGCGTCATCATTGATTCGGAAGGGTTATGGCGTGAGGCACAAAAGGGAGCACTGGCAAGGTGGGGCGCATGTGTCAGTGACGAAGAGTGTATAAGACTGACTAAAGGTAAAAGGCTGGATGAGATTGCCCAAACCTGGTGTGAATATTGTCATTTACACATTGAACCCGCACTGTTGGAAAGTGAGATTCGCCGCCTGATCACTACGTTGATTGCCGGGACGGGCGAAGCGATGCCAGGCGTTCAGGACGTGTTATTTTTTTTGCGCCGGAGTGGCTATCAACTGGCGCTGGCAACCTCTTCATCTTACCAGGTGATCGATGCTGTACTGACAAAACTCAATATTCAGCATTATTTTTCGGTGATTTGTAGTGCTGATGACGAAAAGCATGGGAAACCCCATCCGGCAGTTTATCTTTCTGCACTGCGAGAATTGCAACTGTCTGCTGCAGATTGTTTGGTTATAGAGGACAGCGTGAGTGGTTTTCAGGCAGCACAGGCGGCAGGAATAAACACCATTGTGGTATCAGAAGATGCCCAACAAACCTGCTTTAATGCGGCGAGTGCAAGATATTTATCGATGAATGAATTACTGGCAGCGTTAGCCGTAGCTGCGTAACAAAAAAGGGTGAGCGCAGAAGATCCCAGGGATGATGCCGGTCTGCTAATCCTGCTTCTGCGCTTGCTTTTATTTAACGTAAAAGCGGGCAATCTGGTGGCAGACGGCAACGCAACGCTGCCGGAAGTATTTCAATATGAAAATTTTGCCCACTCAACGGTTCGCCATCAAGATTAAAGGTGATGTCGTGTGGTGCCTGAATATCAAACCACGACGAAGCGCCTTCGATAATATTCGGGTTATCTTCGTCAGATTTTAAGGTTGATACGAGAGCCGGAAGTATTTCATCGCCGGTAAAAATGCGCAGTTGCAGCAAGCCATCGTTAATTAACGCGTTCGGACACAATTGCTGACCGCCACCGGCCTGACGCCCGTTACCAATACCAATGACCAGGGCGTCACCTTGCCAGTGAAAGTTTTCACCGCGGATTTCACAACGGTCCGGTTGCAGAGTATCCATACGCATTAAGCCATGAATGATGTAAGAGACGCTACCCAGCGCGGCTTTTAATTTTTCCGGCGTTTCTGTGGTAATACGCGTCCCAAATCCGCCTGTCGCCATATTAATAAAACAGGTTTGTTTGTTGACCTGCGCCATATCTATCGCAATGGCGTCACCGGCAATTGCCAGTTTCAGCGCCTTATCCAGTGCCTCAGGAATCCCTACGCTGGTGGCAAAATCATTGGCGGTTCCTAATGGTAAAATTCCCAGCGCGGGTATGTCATCCCCCTCACACTGAATCAACGCCGTAGAAACTTCATTAATGGTGCCATCGCCACCTCCAGCAATCACCGTTGCGACGCCCAACTTCCGGGCCTCCTCTACAAATCGTGCGGCATCACCTTTCTCCCAGGTGACCCGCACATGGATCGTCATTCCTTCCTCACGCAACAGCATAATTGCTTCGCGCAAGGGTAGATTGTCAGTACTTTTGCCATTAAGAATCAGTAAGCTGGCGGGAAATTCTGCCATGATCGTATGTGCCTTTATGATTGGTCTGTAGATAGTGTAGAGCAGAAAACAAAAGGTGGAGTCAGAACAGGATGAAAGTCGGAGGATAAAAAGTCAGTTCAAGCATGGGTAATTCAGTTGTTACCACCAGGAGCTTGCAATGGGGGCAGTGAATGTTAACGGTAGCCACCGGTAAATTTGAAAAAAGAGCAAATATCTAATATTCAACTAAACAGTGGCATCTTCAATATACTATTCCAAATATATTAAAGCTCCCATAGGGTTACCCGGAAGGGCCTCTGAGTCTGTAATTCCTACTTATGTAGGAAATGTTGTACAAAACATTTATTATAATCCTATTCAAATATAATGATCGGCCATTATTATACTTAAACACTAGAGAGTGTCGTTGGTATTTAATGGGGGAAGGTGAGGTGAATAAAATAGCTGCTATATCATTAATTAGTGTTTTTCTTATGTCTGGTTGTGCTGTGCATAATGATGAGACAAGTATCGGTAAATTTGGCCTTGCATATAAAAGTAATATTCAGCGTAAACTCGATAACCAATACTACACCGAAGCCGAAGCTTCTTTAGCCAGGGGTAGAATATCTGGTGCAGAAAATATAGTAAAAAATGATGCAGCCCATTTCTGTGTTACTCAGGGCAAAAAAATGCAAATAGTTGAGCTGAAGACAGAAGGTGTAGGATTACATGGTGTCGCTCGTCTGACATTCAAATGTGGAGAGTGAGAATATTTTTTGGTAAGCGTCAAATATGTGCGTTCTGGTTGTGCTTAGCCGGAACCTGTGCGAGCACGATGCCGTTACGTGAAAGGCATCGTGCTATGAAGGGAGATTCTATCGATGTGGTCAATGGAAGACGGTGACCAGGGATAGGGCTTATGCATAAAAAATAAGCCCGTGTAAGGGAGATTACACAGGCTAAGGAGGTGGTTCCTGGTACAGCTAGCATTTTATGGGTTATGTTTTTCAGCGAAACGGATGATAACCTTAATAAATGCAGCTGTATGTGATCGGTTTCTAAGAATTTTCCATCCGGGAAAAATAATCGAAATTAATCACTTACCGTGTGGGTTACGCGTGGTTTCCCCGGAGAAATTACGCATCAGCAGAGCGTAATTGAGCTCAAGATCCTGCGGGACCGGGAGCCACACAGTATAACCATCGCCTGGTGCGACCGGCATCGCTTCACCTTTGGCGTTTTCCATGTGCTCAAGGGTAAAGTTAATGTTGCCTTGCGGCGTCATCAGCTCAAGGCTGTCGCCAACGGAGAATTTATTTTTCACCGCTACCGCCGCGAGGTCCCCCTTGCGCTCACCGGTAAACTCACCAACAAACTGCTGGCGGTCAGAAACTGAATAACCGTATTCGTAGTTCTGATAATCGTCGTGAGTATGACGACGCAGGAAACCTTCGGTATAGCCACGATGCGCCAGACCTTCCAGAGTTTCCAGCAGGCTGGTATCGAACGGTTTGCCCGCAGCGGCGTCATCGATAGCTTTACGGTAAACCTGTGCGGTGCGTGCGCAATAGTAGAAAGATTTAGTACGGCCTTCGATTTTCAGCGAATGCACGCCCATTTTGGTCAGGCGTTCTACATGGGCGATGGCGCGCAGATCTTTCGAGTTCATGATGTAAGTGCCGTGCTCATCTTCAAACGCGGTCATATACTCGCCCGGACGCTGGGCTTCTTCGATCATAAACACTTTGTCGGTTGGCGCGCCGATACCCAGCGTCGGCTCAACATTTTGCACCGGAATCGGCTCGTACTTGTGTACGATGTTGCCAACGTCATCTTCTTTCCCTTCCTGGACGTTGTACTCCCAGCGGCAGGCGTTGGTGCAGGTACCCTGGTTCGGATCGCGCTTGTTGATATAGCCAGAGAGCAGGCAGCGACCGGAGTAGGCCATGCACAGTGCGCCGTGAACGAAGATCTCGATCTCCATATCCGGCACCTGATTGCGGATCTCTTCAATCTCTTCCAGCGACAGCTCGCGAGAGAGGATCACGCGGGTCAGGCCCATTTGCTGCCAGAATTTCACCGTCGCCCAGTTTACGGCGTTAGCCTGCACCGAGAGGTGGATCGGCATTTCAGGGAAGTGCTCACGCACCAGCATAATCAGCCCTGGATCGGACATAATCAGCGCATCCGGCCCCATTTCCACCACCGGTTTCAGGTCACGGATAAAGGTTTTCAGCTTGGCGTTGTGCGGTGCAATGTTGACCACGACATAAAACTTTTTCCCCAGCGCGTGGGCTTCATTGATGCCGAGCTGAAGATTTTCGTGGTTGAATTCGTTGTTGCGCACACGCAGGGAGTAACGCGGCTGGCCCGCATAAACAGCATCTGCGCCATAAGCGAAAGCGTAACGCATATTTTTCAGCGTTCCCGCCGGGGAAAGGAGTTCCGGTTTAAACATAATTCTCTCGTTCTGATGACAGGTCAGATCCGCTTCACCTGATGAAGCGGTTAGGGGAGTGCCCCCACTTTAAGGGCGGGCATTGTAGCGCTGTGGGGGGATCTGGTAAAGCGCCGGACGCCAACAACCCACGCCCGGCATCGTAATTACGTATTGTCTTTCACCGTCTGGCTTGTGCCATTGGCTTTAACGGAGGCAATTCCGGTTTCACGAGATTGCGCGGTGGCGTACATCTGGCTGGAGCCGATAATTTGATGATTAGCGGCTTTCAGATTGAAATAGAATTTGCCGTTACTTGCCGTTTTTTTCTCATAGCGTTCTTCTTGCGGGCTGTTGCTACGCACCGACGCGATGCCCTTTTCCGCAGAGGCTTTTGAGGTATAAAGCTCGCTGGTGAGGATAGTCTCACCATTGCCCGCTTTTAGCACAAACCGGAACTGATTATCACTGCTCTTACTGAGTTCAAACCAACCAGCCATAATGACTCCTTGATTGAAATTGTGTATCGAAAACAGCATCTAAAGGTGCTGTTTACCGATTAAAGTATGAGCGATTTTCTGATGCCTGCCAGGGCGGAGAGATAATGTCAGTTTGCTGACCATGCGTGGGATAATGTTGCCGGATCTGGTCTGAACGCCATCTCCGGCTAACAAAATAATGTCGCTAAAACTAAACGATGCGGCAGGCGTCGGCTTCCCAGCGGTAACCGACGCCATAAACGGCGCGGATAAATGACTGTTCGGCGTCGAGAGATTCCAGCTTGCGGCGCAGGTTTTTAATGTGGCTGTCGATGGTGCGGTCGGTTACTACGCGGTAGTCGTCATAAAGATGATTGAGCAATTGCTCGCGGGAGAACACTTTTCCTGGTTCGTGAGAGAGCGTTTTCAGCAGACGAAATTCCGCAGGCGTCAGGTCAAGCATTTTACCGCGCCATGAAGCCTGAAAACGACCTTCGTCGATAATCAACGGGCTTTCAGCATCCTGTTGCTGCAACTCGCGCTGCGGTTTGCAACGGCGCAAAATGGTTTTGACGCGCGCTACCACTTCCCGTGGGCTGTACGGCTTACAGATATAATCATCTGCGCCAATCTCCAGCCCCAGCAGGCGATCGATCTCTTCGATTTTTGCCGTCACCATCACGATCGGAATGTCAGAAAAACGACGAATTTCCCGGCACAGCGTCAGGCCATCGGTGCCAGGGAGCATCAGATCTAACAGGATCAGATCCGGTGGTGTCTGGCGCACATACGGCAGTACCTGATCGCCGTGGCTGATAAGCGTCGGCGCATAGCTCGCAGCACGCAGATAATCAATGAGCAACTGCCCCAGCTTCGGTTCATCTTCCACGATCAAAATACGCGGTGTGTTTTCGTCGATTGGTAACTCGGTCATACTTCTCTCTGTAAATCCCGTTCCAGCGGTAACTCTACTGTAATGCTTACCCCGCCAAAAGGCGAATGGGCAGCAATAATGCGACCATTATGTGCTTCAACAATGTTCAGGCAAATCGCCAGCCCCAGCCCGGAACCGCCGCTGGCACGGTTGCGGGAACCTTCGGTGCGATAAAAACGTTCAAACAATTTTTGTAGCTGATCGTCACTGACACCTGGCGCACTGTCGGCAAAGGTCAGGCGCACCGTTTTGTCGCGCTGCCCGGCAGAGATTTGCAGGCTGCCGCCGCTGTCAGTGTAGCGCAGGCTGTTTTCCAGTAAGTTATTGAATAACTGCATTAAACGGTCGCGATCGCCAAATACGGTAATACTGTCTGGCAGGGAAAATTGCAGTTTCAGGCCACGACTGGCGAATCGTTCGCGAAATGCGCCGCCCGCCACTTCCAGCAGTGGGATCAAATCTACCGGTGCTTTTTGATAGGCGAGAGCGCCTTCATCAGACATCGACAACTGATGGAGATCGTCAACCAGTTTGGTCAGTGTACCGACCTCCGCCTGTAAAGACGCCACCGTCTCCGGCGTGAATTTACGCACGCCATCCTGAATGGCTTCCAGTTCACCGCGCAGCACCGCTAATGGCGTACGCAGTTCGTGAGAAATATCGGCCATAAAATCGCGCCGCATTTGCTGGTTTTTCTCCAGTGTGCTGGCAAGCTGGTTGAAGTCTTGCGCCAGTTTGCCCAGTTCATCTTCACTGGTGGGCGTTACGCGGGTAGTGAAATCGCCCGCCGCCAGTTTGTGCGTGCCATCGACAAGTCGTTTTACCGGTGCCAGTAAACCGCGCGCCAGCAGAAAAGTGGCAAGTGCCGCGAGTAACGTTGCCAGGGCGACAATCAACCAGCTGGTTTGCCGCTGTTGTTTATCGAAATTGATATCAGTATTGCGCGTTAACCGCTCAACGGGGGAGGCGATCACCGCGCCAACTTCCGCACCGTTGACCAGAATGGGTCGCCGTGTACCGTCAGGTGGAATCGGCGCTCGCGGACCAACCAGCACTTTGTTGTTTTGATCAACCACCCAGAACTGGGTACGCCAGCCGTGCGGTGGCATACCCGGGCCGGGTTTATCTTCCGAATTATCGTGTTCAAATGAACGCAGGATCTGAAAGACAAAGCGATCATTGTTGCGCAGGAAGCGCCAGTTGCCATGCTGCGCATACTGCTCGCCAAGCGCATCACTTAACAGTTGTAATCGCTGTTCATTACCATGCTTGATGTAATCAATAAAGCCACGCTCAAAACTGATACGCACCGCCCAGTGCATACTGATCAGCAAGACAATGCAGGTGGCGAAAATCGCCAGAAACAGTTTGCCGGTAATACCGGGTCGCCAGAACTTCATTGCGCGCTCCTTTTTCGCCGCGAAATAGCTACATTTTGATGCGTATCGTTCGGCACTCTGGCAAAGATGAACGCCGGAAGGGCGATGATCAACGCCATGCTAAGCCAGGTGTACATAAAGACGGTTTGTGTGGTGCCGCTGTCGACGCTGACATGCTGTGAACCAAAAAGTCCCAGCAACAGCCCGGCGATAGTGACGCCGATACTCATCGACAATTGCATAATCATCGACAGCAGGCTGTTGCCGCTGCTCGCCAGATTGTCCGGGAGATCTTTCAGCGTCAGGGTGTTCATGGAGGAGAAACGCGTCGAGTTGACCATCCCTTGTAAAAACAGGACGAACGGCAAAACGTAGTACCAGCCCAGCAGGGCGGTAGTCATAAACAACAGGGTGACCAGCGACAGACCCAGCGTGGTCGCTACCAGTACCCGACGATAACCAAAGCGATTCACCACCTGTACCACAATTCGCTTCATTCCCATGCTGCCAAGCACCATCGGGATCATCATCAGTCCGGCATGAAACGGCGAGAAACCGAGGCCAATTTGCAGGAAAACCGGTGTCATAAAGGGCAACATGCCACTGCCAATACGTCCGGCAAAGCTCCCCGCCAGGCCCAGCGAAAAGGTACGAGTACGGAACAGTTTCAGACTGAACAGGGCACGGTTGTTATTTCTGGCGTGCAGCAGATAAAGCACCAGTGCCACCACGCCAACTGCGACCAGGCCTGCAATCGTCAGCGGCGATAAACCTGTACCTTTACTGCCGTCCAGCGCCAGGGTTAATACCGCCATGCCAACCGCCAGCAATAAAAATCCGGAGAGATCAAAGCGCCGCGTCTGCATGGTGTAGTTTGGCATTAACAGCAATGTGGCGATCGCACCGATAATCCCCACCGGAATGTTGATCAAAAAGATCCAGTGCCACGATGCGTACTCCACCAGCAGACCGCCGAGCGCCGGACCGAGCAGCGGACCGACCTGACCGGGTAACGTGACAAAGGTCATCGCCGCCATATATTGCTCGCGCGGTACGATTTTCATCACCGTCAATCTGCCGACCGGCACCATCATCGCGCCGCCAACGCCCTGTAACGCGCGTGCCAGCAACAGTTCGTTCAGCGTGCCGGAAAGCGCGCAAAACAGTGAACCGAGAGTAAACAGCACGATGGCGGTAAAGAAAATATTGCGCACGCCGACTTTGTCCGCCAGCCAGCCGCTGGCGGGCAGCATCACCGCCACGGTCAGCACATAAGAGACAATGACCATGTGCATATGCAACGGACTTTCCCCCGAGGCTTTGCGCCATTGAGGGAAGGGCGGTGTTTACGATGGTGGTGTCCAGCGACTGCATAAAGAAGCCGAAAGCCACAATCCACAATTGCCAACGGGTGCTGTCGGGAAGATCTGTCATTTACTCGGTTACCGTTTGTTTAGGTTTACGCGAAAAACGCAGCCGCAGACGGTCGAAAAAGAGATACACCACCGGCGTGGTATACAGCGTAAGGAGCTGGCTCATTACCAGTCCGCCGACAATGGTGATCCCCAGGGGTTGCCGCAGCTCCGAGCCGTCGCCGCCCGACAATACCAGCGGCAGCGCACCAAACAGCGCCGCCAGGGTAGTCATCATAATCGGGCGAAAACGCAGCAGACAGGCCTGGAAAATAGCTTCCTGCGGCGTCAGGTTACCGTGCCGTTGGGCTTCAAGCGCAAAATCGACCATCATAATGGCGTTTTTCTTCACGATGCCGATTAATAGCATGATCCCTATCAGGGCGATTAGGCTGAACGGGGCATTGAACAGCTCCAGCGCCAGCAGCGCTCCAACGCCCGCCGAGGGCAGGGTGGAGAGAATCGTCAGCGGATGTACGTAACTCTCGTAAAGGATACCCAGCACGATATACACCGTGGCGATGGCGGCGATAATCAGGATCACCTGCGAGTTCATCGTCTCCTGGAACACCTGCGCCGTGCCGGCAAAACTGCCGCGCACCGTCGAAGGCACACCAAGCTGGGTCATTGCGCGATCGATCGCCGCACTGGCGTCCGAGAGCGATTTTCCGGTCGGCAGGTTAAACGAAATGGTCGAGGCCGCCGATAATCCCTGATGATTCACCGATAGTGGGGCATTCGCCGGTTGCCATTTAGCGAAATACGACAGCGGGATCGCTTTTCCTTCGTTATTGATAACGAACATTTTTTCCAGCGCGCTGATGTCCTGGGTATAGCGCGGATCCACTTCCATCACCACTTTATACTGGTTCATCGGCTGGTAAATGGTCGAGATTTGCCGCTGACCGAAGGCGTTATTTAACAGGCTGTTGGCGGCTTGTACGTCGATTCCCAGCCGTGCCATGGTGTCGCGGTCGTAAACCAGATTCATCTCCGCGCCGTTATCCTGCTGATCGGAGTTCACGTCCGCCAGTTCCGGCAACGTCGCCAGTTTTTTGCGGATTTTCGGCTCCCATTCGCGCAGTGCCGCCAGGTCGTCGGATAACAACGTGTACTGGTAGCTGGCGTTCGACTGACGCCCACCAACGCGAATATCCTGTACCGCCATCAGGAACAGATTCGCCCCCGGTTCTTTCGCCAGTTTTACGCGCAGACGGTCGATAATTTGCTGCGCCGTTTCGCTGCGTTCGTCGCGTGGCTTGAGGGTGATAAACATCATCCCGCTGTTCACTCGCGAACCGCCTGTAAAGCCGGTGACATTATCCACTGCCGGATCGTCACGGATAATTTTCATGAAATCCTGCAACTTACCGCGCATCGCCTGAAACGAAATACTCTGATCCGCCTGAATCCCGCCCATCAACACGCCAGTGTCCTGCTCCGGGAAGAAGGTTTTCGGGATCGAGATATACAGCCAGATATTCAGCGCAATGGTGCCAAGCAGCACCACGCCCACCAGACGGGTATGATTGAGCACCCATTTCAGTGACTTGCCGTAGCCTTGTTGCAGGGCTACCAACATGCGACCAAAACCACGTAGTCGCTTTTGCTCGCGCGGCTTGCTGGCTTTCAGCATCCAGCCACACATCATTGGCGTTAATGTCAGAGAAACCAGTAACGAAATACCAATGGCGACAGAAAGCGTCACGGCAAACTCGCGTAACAGTCGGCCCGGCAATCCGCCCATCAACAGCAGCGGCAGGAACACCGCCACCAGTGACAGACTCATCGACAGCACCGTAAAGCCGACTTCGCGAGTACCTTGTAGCGCGGCCTGTAGTGGTTTCATCCCCGCTTCCAGATGACGGGCAATGTTTTCCAGCACCACGATGGCGTCATCCACCACGAAACCAGTAGCGATGGTGAGCGCCATTAACGACAGGTTATTGAGACTGAATCCGCACAGGTACATCGCCGCAAACGTACCAATCAGCGAAACCGGCACCACAACGGCGGGAATAATAGTGGCGCGACCCGAGCGCAGGAATAAAAACACCACCAGAATCACCAGCGCCACCGAGATAATCAGCGTTTGCTCGACTTCTTCCAGCGAGGCGCGAATGGTGGGGGAGCGATCCTGGGCAATTTGCAGATCAATCGCCGCCGGAATGGTCTCCTGCAACTCCGGTAATTTTGCCCGGATGCTGTCAACCGTCTGGATAATATTGGCTTCCGGCAGCTTGCGGATCATCAGCAAAATAGCTGGTTTGGCGTTGGTCATCCCGGCGTTGCGCACATCCTGCACCGAGTCAGTCACCGTCGCCACATCACCCAGACGAACCGCGCCGCCGTTGTTGTAATGAATAATCAACGGCTGATATTCAGCGGCGGTTTTTAGCTCATCATTGGTCTGGATCTGCCAGCGGTGAGTGCCATCTTCCAGTGCCCCCTGTGGTTTACGCACGTTGGCATTGCTGATGGCGGTGCGTACGTCGTCCAGCGAGACGCCCTGATTAAACAGCGCCTGCGGATTCAGCCCGACGCGTACGGCGGGCAGTGAGCTGCCGCCGACATCGACATCACCAACACCGTCGATTTGCGAAATCGTCGGAGCCAGCTGCGTCGAGGCGAAATCGTACAGTTCACCCTGAGAATAAGTATCGGATGTCAGCGTGAGGATCATAATTGGCGCATCCGACGGGTTCGCTTTGCGATAGGTCGGACGGCTGGGCATCCCACTGGGCAGCAAACTTTGTGCAGCGTTGATCGCCGCCTGCACATCACGCGCTGCGCCGTTGATATCCCGGTCAAAATCAAACTGCAAAATAATCCGCGTGCTGCCGAGCGAACTACTGGAGGTCATTTCACTAACCCCGGCAATGCGCCCAAGTGAGCGCTCCAGCGGCGTGGCAACGGAAGACGCCATTGTCTCCGGCGACGCACCGGGCAGCGAGGCGCTGACCATAATCACCGGAAAATCGACCTGCGGCAGCGGGGCGACCGGCAGCATACGGAAGCCCAGTATGCCGCAGAGGGTAATGGCGACCGACAGTAAAATCGTCGCCACCGGGCGGTAAATGAAGAGGGCAAAAAACTTCACTTACGCCTCCTCTTCATGGCGAGCAAAGCGACTTTTGGTCCACAATGCCAGGCGGTCGAACAGCAGATAAATCACCGGCGTGGTGAACAGCGTCAGCACCTGGCTGACAATCAGACCGCCGACCATGCCGATACCTAACGGACGACGCAGTTCCGCGCCGACCCCGGTACTCAACATCAGCGGCAGCGCGCCAAGCAGAGCCGCCAGGGTGGTCATCAGGATCGGACGAAAACGCAACAGACAAGCCTGGTAGATGGCATCGCGCGGCGACATGCCTTGCTCGCGCTCAGCAGCCAGCGCGAAGTCGATCATCATGATGGCGTTCTTCTTCACGATACCGATCAGCAAAATAATGCCGATAATCGCAATCACATCCAGCTCACTTCCGGCAATCATTAATGCCAGCAGTGCGCCGACCCCTGCGGTGGGTAGCGTCGAGAGAATGGTGATCGGGTGAATAAAGCTCTCGTACAGAATGCCGAGCACGATATACATCGCCACCACCGCCGCGACAATCAGCCAGACAGTGCTGCCCAGCGCCGACTGGAAGGCGAGGGTGCTGCCCTGGAATTGCGTGGTGATATCCACCGGCAGATTCAGCGTCTTCTCGGTGTCCATAATCGCCTGCACCGCATCACCCAGCGAATAGTTATCCGGCACGTTAAAGGAGATGGTCGTTACCGGGAACTGATCCAGATGGTTGATGGAGAGCGGCGCAAAACGCTGCTCAATTTTGGCAATTGAGCTTAGCGGCACCACGCCACCGTCGCTGCTGGTCAGGCGAATGGTATCCAGCGCCGCGAGGCCTGGGGTATTTTCGGTGTTGTGTTCCAGCACCACGCGATACTGGTTAGCCTGAGTATAAATAGTGGAAATCAGCCGCTGACCAAACGCGTTGTACAGGGCGTTATCGACATCCGCCATGCTGATCCCCAGACGGCTGGCGCTGTCGCGATCAACATTGACATACGCCACCAGCCCTTTGTCCTGCCAGTCGCTGGAGACATCAGAAAGCTGTGGCAGTTGCTGGAGTTTTTCCATCAACTCTGGCACCCAGGTACTGAGCGCATCCAGTGAGGTGGCCTGCAAGGTAAACTGGTACTGGGTGCGGCTGACCTGAGTATCGATGGTCAGGTCCTGCGTTGGTTGCAGGAAGAGATCGACGCCCGGCACTTTATCCACCGCCGTTTGCAGACGGGCGATGACTTTTTGCACCCGATCATCACGTTCATCCAGCGGTTTGAGGTTGATCTGCAAACGCGCACTGTTCAGCGACGGGTTAGTGCCATCAACGCCAACAAATGAGGTCAGACTTTGCACTGCCGGATCCTGCAAAATCACGTCCGCGACCTGGCGTTGCCGCTGGGCCATATTGGCAAAGGAGCTGGATTGCGGTGCCTGCAAAGTGCCCTGAATAATGCCGTTGTCCTGTACCGGGAAGAAACCTTTCGGAATGAACACCCACAGCAGCACGCTAAGCAGCAGCGTGCTGAGTGCCACGCTTAAGGTCAGCCACGGATGATTCAGCACTTTCGCCAGTCCACGACCATAGGCGGCGATTATCCTGTCGAACATTTTTTCCGAGGCACGGGAGAAGCGGTTCTGTTTACGCAACGACTCCTGGCTGAGCATCCGCGCGCACATCATCGGTGTCAGGGTCAGCGACACCACCGCTGAGATCAAAATCGCTACCGCCAGGGTAATAGCAAATTCGCGGAACAGTCGCCCGACGATATCGCCCATAAACAGCAGTGGGATCAACACCGCAATCAGCGAGAAGGTCAGCGAGATAATGGTAAAGCCGATTTCACCTGCGCCCTTGAGCGCCGCCGCCAACGGTTTTTCGCCTTTTTCGATATAGCGGGAAATATTTTCGATCACCACGATGGCGTCATCGACCACGAACCCGGTGGCGATAGTTAACGCCATCAGCGTCAGGTTATTGATTGAAAAATCGAGAAACACCATGACCGCGAAGGTGCCGATTAACGACAGCGGCACTGCGAAGCCGGGAATGATGGTCGCCGGAATATTGCGCAAAAACAGGTAGATAATCATGACTACCAGCGCGATAGCCATCATCAATTCAAACTGGGTATCGTTGACCGATGCGCGGATATTGGTGGTGCGATCGGAAAGCACTGTTACCTTCACCGATTTCGGCAGACTCTCGGTGAGCTGTGGCAGCATCTGCCGGATGCTGTCGGCGGTGGAGATAATGTTAGCACCGGGCTGGCGCTGAACATTCATCACAATGGCCTGTTCTTTGTTCGCCCATGCGCCAAGCCAGCTGTTTTCTGCACCTTGCTCTACGGTTGCGACATCGCCAAGACGAATCGGCGCGCCGTTCTGGTAGGCGATGATTAGCTGGCGATACTCTTCGGCGGATTGCATCTGGTCGTTCGCGGAAAGCGTGACCGCACGGGAAGGGCCGTCGAGGCTACCTTTTGCCGAGTTAACGTTAGCGCCGGTAATGGCGGTGCGCACGGTTTCGCTGGTCAGGCCGAGGGCGGCAATCGCCTGAGCGTTAAGTTTGACGCGAACAGCCGGACGCTGACCGCCGGAAAGCGTCACCAGGCCGACGCCGGAAATCTGCGAGATTTTCTGCGCGACGCGGGTTTCCACCATATCTTCCACTTGCGTCATCGGCATGGCGGTTGAGGTGACGGCGAGCGTCATGATCGGCGGATCTGCCGGGTTCACTTTGCTGTAAACCGGCGGGTTAGGCAGATCGCTCGGTAGCAGGTTAGTGGCGGCGTTAATCGCGGCCTGCACTTCCTGCTCGGCGACATCGAGCGGTAATGTTAGCTGGAACTGTAAGGTGATAACTGACGCACCGCCGGAACTTTGCGACGACATCTGTTTCAGGCCAGACATCTGCCCGAACTGGCGCTCGAGCGGCGCGGTAACGGCAGAGGTCATGACATCCGGGCTTGCACCTGGGTAAAGCGTGACTACCTGAATGGTCGGATAGTCCACTTCCGGCAGCGCCGAAACGGGCAGGGCGCGATAACCGATAATCCCGGCGAGTAAGATCGCCACCATCAGCAGCGTGGTGGCGACAGGACGCATAATAAACAGGCGAGACGGGCCGCCTGTGCTGCTCGGGGGTAACACCTGCATCAGAAGCGTGCTCCTTTTTTCGCGTATTCGCGGCTGGTGGCTTTCTCTTCTGGAGTGGTGGCGCTCTGGGCTTCCACCACTTCCACTTTCGCCCCTTCGGTCAGGCGATCAATGCCGTCTGTCACCACGCGATCGCCCGCAGAAATACCTGCACGGATCACCACTTTCTGACTGTCCTGAATGCCCGGCGTCACCAGATGTTTGCTGACCTTGTTTTCACTATTCAGCACCCAGACAAAATGGCCTTCATTGCCCATTTGCAGGGCGGCTGATGGGATCACTACGGCGTTTTGTTCGGTGTCGACTAACATGCGCGCGTTAACAAACTGATTGGGAAACAGCGCATCATCCTGATTATTAAAGCGTGCTTTCACTTTAATCGTACCGGTTGTGGCATCGATTTGGTTATCGAGGCTTAACAGCGTGCCTTCACTTAATTTCTTCGAGTTGGTGCGATCCCAGGCTTCTACCACCAGCGGTTTTCCGGCTTTCTGCGCCTGCACGACGGTAGCGATATCGCTTTCCGGCAGGGTAAAGAGCAAATCGATAGGATGCGTCTGGGTGATCACCACGATCCCGGTGGTATCACCACTGGAGATTTGGTTACCAACATCAACCTGCTTGAGACCAACGCGACCATCGACTGGTGCGGTGATGCGGCTCCAGTCGAGTTGCAGCTGCGCGCTGGCGACGCTTGCTTCATCAGCCTTAATGGTGCCTTCGGTTTCACTGACCAGCGCCTGTTGGGCATCCAGCTCCTGACGGGATACGAGATTGGTTTTTGCCAGTTGCTGATAACGCGCCAGGTCACGGCGGGCGTTAGCAAGCGTGGCTTTATCTTTTGCCAGTTGGCCCTGGGCTTGTGCTAATGCAACTTTGAACTGGCTGGGGTCAATTTCTGCCAGTAAATCGCCTGCTTTGACCTGCTGGCCTTCCTGGAAATGTAACGCCATCAGTTGACCGTCCACGCGGCTGCGCACCGTAACAGTATTAGCGGCGGTAATGGTGCCAAGCCCGGTGAGGTAACGCGGAACTGCCTGTTCTACGGCGGTCGCCGCCTGAACCGGGGCTAATGGGCCGGAACGCATACCACGGCGATCACTCGCTGGCGATTGCTGCGCTTGTTTCGTCGCCCCTGGGGCTGCACTCCGGGAGTCATTGCGGCCTTGCCAGAACCAGAATGCGGCGATGGCGGCGATAACCACCACGATTACGATTACCCAACGGGATTTATAACTGCCTTTCATCGTTAAGAGTTTCTCTTCCTGAAACGTTTCGCGGAATGATACTAGTGTAGCCAGCCAATAAGGGAGAAAAATGGAGGAATTATGAAACACTGTCTGGAATCGTCTGAATGACGGGCACATTTGCGAGCACGCATCCAGTAATAACACAGGAAACTATTTTATCTACGCGTTAGCGATAGACTGCTTGCATGGCGAAAGGAGGTAAGCCGCAGATTTCAGCCGGATGCTGAAACGGGAAAGCCCCTCCCGAGGAAGGGGCCTTAAATAAGGAAAGGGTCATGATGAAGCTACTCATCATCGTGGTGCTCTTAGTCATAAGCTTCCCCGCTTACTAAGACTACCAGGGCGGGGGAAACCCCGCTCTACCCTCACTCCTGAAAGTATGCCTTCACGGTCCGATTGTCAATCCGCAGGCTTTGCAGTCTGCGATCCTGCCAGCAAATATTCTTTGCGAGACGTCACGCAATAATCACATGTGAAACTATTTTATCCGCAAGTCAGCGATAGACTGCATTCAGGGCGAAAGGAGGTAAGCCGATGATTTCAGCGGGACGCTGAAACGGGAAAGCCCCTCCCGAGGAAGGGGCCTTAAATAAGGAAAGGGTCATGATGAAGTGGATCATCATCGTGGTGCTCTTAGTCATAAGCTTCCCGGCTTACTAAGACTACCAGGGCGGGGGAAACCCCGCTCTACCCTCACTCCTGAAAGTATGCCTTCACAATCAGATTGTCAATCCGCAGGCTTTGTAGTCTGCGATCCTGCCAGCAAATATTCTTTGCGAGTCGTTACGCAATAATCACAGAGGAAACTATTTTGTTCACGCGTTAGCGATAGACTGCATTCAGGGCGAAAGGAGGTAAGCCGACGATTTCAGCGGGACGCTGAAACGGGAAACCCTCTCCCGGAGAAGAGGGCTTTTAATAAGGAAAGGGTTATGATGAAGCACGTCATCATACTGGTGATACTCTTAGTGATTAGCTTCCAGGCTTACTAAGAACACCAGGGGGAGGGGGGAAACCTCTCCCTAACCCTCACTCCTGAAATTATGTCACTCCGCCCTTAGTGTCAATCGACGGCTCTCCGTTCTTGCGAGGCGAATAGCAAAATTTTCTGCGCCGCCGGGCCTAATTCTGAAAGTTTCTTCGTTTGCTCTTATTTCTTTATTGCAATCGGTATGATACCGGACCTCAATAATTCTCTAAGAAAGGATTTCTTATGAGCGAACAAATCACGTTTGCCACCAGCGATTTTGCCAGTAACCCGGAACCACGTTGTCCCTGCATTTTGCTGCTGGATGTTTCTGGTTCTATGAACGGTAGACCTATTAATGAACTTAACGCCGGATTGGTTACCTTTCGCGATGAGCTGCTTGCCGATTCGCTGGCCTTAAAAAGAGTGGAACTCGGTATTGTGACGTTCGGCCCGGTGCATGTGGAACAACCATTTACCAGTGCCGCTAATTTTTTCCCGCCCATCCTGTTTGCCCATGGGGATACACCAATGGGCGCCGCCATTACCAAAGCCCTGAATATGGTTGAGGAGCGCAAACGTGAGTATCGCGCCAATGGTATTTCCTATTATCGTCCGTGGATTTTCCTGATTACCGATGGCGCACCAACCGATGAGTGGCAGGCTGCTGCCAACAAGGTGTTTCAGGGGGAAGAAGATAAGAAGTTTGCCTTCTTTTCCATCGGTGTTCAGGGGGCGGATATGAAGACGCTGGCCCAAATCAGCGTTCGTCAGCCTTTGCCTCTTCAAGGATTACAATTCCGCGAACTGTTTAGCTGGTTATCCAGTTCGCTGCGTTCGGTTTCCCGCTCCACGCCGGGAACGGAAGTTGTGCTGGAAGCGCCAAAAGGCTGGACGTCAGTGTGAGCTGGCGTCTGGTTTATGCATCAGCCGTTGGAACGTCGCACATCAGCGCTGACTTGTCTTGCCAGGATGCCTGCCAGATGCAGGTTGCCTGGTTAGAAGACCAGCAGCCATTATTGTCGGTATTTGTCGCTGATGGCGCAGGCAGCGTCTCGCAGGGTGGCGAAGGTGCGATGCTCGCCGTCAATGAAGCGATGGCTTATATGTCGCAAAAAGTGCAGGGCGGGGAATTGGGGCTTAATGATGTCCTCGCAACGGACATTGTGCTGACCATTCGTCAGCGACTTTTTGCCGAGGCGGAAGCCAAAGAATTAGCGGTTCGCGATTTTGCCTGCACGTTTTTGGGATTGATTTCATCAGCTAATGGCACCTTGATTATGCAGATTGGCGATGGCGGCGTGGTGGTAGATTTGGGTCATGGTTTGCAACTGCCGCTCACGCCGATGGTGGGGGAATATGCCAATATGACGCACTTCATTACCGATGACGATGCTGTTTCCAGACTGGAAACTTACACCAGTACTGAGCGTGCGCATAAAGTTGCAGCATTTACGGATGGTATTCAGCGACTGGCGTTAAATATGCTGGATAATTCTCCGCATGTGCCTTTCTTTACCCCGTTTTTCAATGGACTGGCGTCAGCAACGCAGGAACAACTCGATTTATTACCTGAATTGTTAAAGCAGTTTTTGTCCAGCCCGGCGGTAAACGAGCGTACCGATGATGATAAAACGTTGGCACTGGCGCTGTGGTTACCATGAAACCCACTTTATATACTGCTACTGGTGAGTGCGTTACGCCTGGCCGTGAACTGGGCAAAGGCGGCGAAGGTGCGGTTTATGATATCGAGGAGTTTGTCGATAGCGTCGCCAAGATTTATCACACGCCGCCACCCGCCTTAAAACAGGACAAACTTGCCTTTATGGCTGCGACAGCTGACGCGCAATTGTTGAATTATGTCGCCTGGCCGCAGGCAACGCTTCACGGTGGACGAGGCGGAAAGGTTATCGGTTTTATGATGCCAAAAGTTTCTGGTAAAGAACCGATTCATATGATCTATAGCCCGCGGCACATCGTCGCCAGAGTTACCCTCACTGTGCGTGGGATTTTCTACTCTATGTTGCGCGCAATATTGCTTCATTTTTTGCTACGATTCACGAGCACGGGCACGTCGTGGGTGACGTAAACCAGAACAGCTTTATGGTAGGTCGCGACAGCAAAGTGGTGTTGATTGATAGCGACTCCTTTCAGATTAACGCCAATGGCACGCTGCATTTATGCGAAGTCGGCGTGTCGCATTTTACGCCGCCAGAGCTACAAACCTTGTCGTCATTTATCGGCTTTGAACGCACAGAAAATCACGATAATTTTGGCCTTGCGTTGCTGATTTTTCACGTCTTGTTTGGTGGGCGGCATCCTTATTCTGGTGTGCCGCTTATCTCTGATGCGGGGAATGCACTGGAGACGGATATTGCCCATTTCCGTTATGCCTACGCGTCAGATAATCAGCGACGTGGTTTAACACCGCCGCCACGATCTATTCCGCTGTCGATGTTACCGGGTGATGTTGAAGCCATGTTTCAGCAGGCATTCACGGAAAGTGGCGTGGCAACCGGGCGTCCGACGGCAAAAGCGTGGGTAGCGGCACTTGATTTACTACGCCAACAGTTAAAGAAATGTACCGTTTCGGCAATGCATATTTACCCCGGTCATTTGACCGACTGCCCGTGGTGTGCGCTGGATAATCAAGGCGTTATCTATTTTATTGATCTCGGCGAAGAGGTCATTACCACCAGCGGTGATTTTGTGCTGGCGAAAGTCTGGGCGATGGTGATGGCGTCAGTAGCACCGCCAGCATTGCAATTGCCATTACCCGATCATTTCCAACCGACTGGCAGGCCGCTTCCTTTAGGCCTGTTACGGCGTGAATACATCATTCTGATTGAGATCGCACTGTCAGCGTTATCGCTGCTGCTTTGCGGCCTTCAGGTAGAACCGCGTTATATCATTTTGGTTCCCGTGCTGGCGGCTATCTGGATTATTGGCAGCCTTACAAGCAAAGCGTACAAAGCAGAAGTCCAGCGACGAAGAGAGGCTTTTAATCGCGCAAAAATGGACTATGACCATTTAGTCAGCCAGATCCAACAGTTGGGCGGGCTGGAAGGTTTTATCGCCAAACGGACGATGCTCGAAAAAATGAAGGACGAAATTCTTGGGTTACCGGAAGAGGAGAAACGCGCTCTGGCAGCACTTCAGGACAACGCAAGGGAACGGCAGAAGCAGAAGTTTCTGGAGGGATTTTTTATCGATGCTGCCTCTATTCCCGGCGTAGGCCCAGCGCGTAAAGCGGCGTTACGGTCTTTTGGTATTGAAACCGCCGCAGACGTTACCCGACGGAGCGTTAAGCAAGTAAAAGGTTTTGGTGATCATCTGACCCAGGCGGTTATCGACTGGAAAGCGAGTTGCGAACGCCGTTTTGTTTTCAGGCCGAACGAAGCGGTAACGCCTGCAGACAGACAAGCGGTAATGGCAAAAATGGCCGCCAAACGACATCGGCTGGAATCGGCGCTGACTGTCGGTGCGACAGAGTTGCAGCGATTCCGCCTTCATGCTCCAGCACGGACCATGCCGTTGATGGAACCGCTACGTCAGGCGGCAGAAAAACTGGCTCAGGCGCAGGCTGATTTAAGCCGTTGCTGAGCCAGTTTTCAATTAACGAAACACCACTTCCGCCCAGCGTGCCAGCCCGGCGGTGACGGAGCCAAAGTCATCGCCACCTGCAATCGGAATGCCCGGCAACTGTTCTGTCAGCGCTTTTTTAATCAGCGGTGAACGGGCGCTACCGCCGGTCAGATAGATAACATCCGGTTTTTCCTGGGCGTTATCCAGCGCCAGTTGCACCTGTTCCAGAATCCGCGCCAGTGGCTGGTTGAGGGCGCTTTCCAGCCCTTGCTGGCTAATCAGCGTAGCCAGTTCATCGCTGATAAACGGCAGTGAGGCGCGGGTTTCCGCTACGCTTGAAAGCGCAATTTTGCTCTCTTCTGCGCTACGTACCAGGCGATAGCTTAAACGCTGACGCCAGACTTTCTGTAACAGGGCCACTTTTTCCGGTTCGCGGGCATCGCGTACCAGATCGTTAAGCAGACGACCGTTGGCACTACTGTAGAAATCACTTTGCGCAGGTACGTCGTTGATGGCAACCGCATTCCACCACGGCAGAATCGGCAGGGCGATGCCTTTTTCGGTTTCGCCACCCATGCCCAGTAACGGCATCAGGTTTTTAAACGCCAGCGCGATATCCAGATCGTTACCGCCAATACGGCAACCACTGTGACCCAGCAGGCTGGCTTCACGATCGAGACGCGAACGCCACTGCGGCCCCATCAGCAGCAATGAACAGTCAGTCGTACCACCGCCGATATCCACCACCAGCACCCGTTTTTCTTCCTGCAAGGTGGCTTCGTAATCCAGCCCAGCCGCGACCGGCTCGTACTGGAATACCACATCCTTAAACCCGGCACGCTTTGCCGCGCGTTCCAGAATCCCTTGCGCCTGGGTGTTTGCTTCATCGCCGCCCAGCCCCTGGAAGTTGATCGGGCGACCAATCACCGCCTGAGTAATCGCATCCGGCAGCTGCGCCTGCGCCTGCTGGCGAATGTGCAACATCATTGCGCAGACCAGATCCTCAAACAGCGCTACCTGCTGCGGTTTTAAGCCGCTGGCACCGAGGAATGATTTTGGTGATTTCACAAACCACACCTCTTCTGGATCATCAATGTACTGTGCCAGTGAGGAAAGACCGAACTGCACGCTTTTCGCCGTAACATCGATATCTTCTTCGCGGTTATAACGAATCGCCCGACGCAACAGCGCCTGCGTTTCATCGTCGTCTGCCGGAACATCATGATGGCGGTACAGCCATTCGCTTACCGCTTCACGCGTTGGCGCGCAAAGCATTGAAGGCAGCAGCGTGCTGTCGTTTTCCATTTTTAGTAATTGCGGCTTACCGTCGCGCATGACCGCCACTGAACAGTTTGCTGTACCGTAATCAAAACCAATAAACACGAAATAATCCCCATGCCGGTGAAGAAGGGGCGTGACTTTAGCGAAATGTTGCCGTCGCGACAACCGGAATATGAAAGCAAAGCGTAGCGTCTGAATAACGTTTATGCTGAAAGCGGATTAACAAGGAGATGCGATGTATACCCTGAACTGGCAGCCGCCATATGACTGGTCGTGGATGTTGGGATTTCTCGCCGCCCGTGCGGTGAACGGTGTGGAAACGGTCGCTGACGATTATTATGCCCGTAGTCTGGCGGTGGGCGAATATCGCGGCGTGGTGACTGCTATTCCGGATATAGCCCGCCATACTCTGCACATAAATTTAAGTGCAGGTTTAGAACCTGTTGCCGCAGAGTGTCTGGCGAAAATGAGCCGCCTGTTTGATCTGCAATGTAACCCGCAGATTGTTAACGGTGCGTTGGGCAAGTTAGGCGCGGCGCGGCCCGGATTGCGTTTACCCGGCAGTGTTGATGCTTTTGAGCAGGGCGTGCGGGCGATTTTAGGCCAACTGGTGAGCGTGGCGATGGCGGCAAAATTGACCGCCAGAGTGGCACAGCTTTATGGCGAACGGCTGGATGATTTTCCGGATTATGTCTGCTTCCCCACGCCTCAGCGGCTGGCAGCAGCAGATCCGCAGGCATTAAAAGCGTTAGGTATGCCGTTGAAACGGGCAGAGGCGCTGATTCATCTGGCAAATGCGGCGCTGGAGGGCACCTTACCAATGACAATACCGGGCGATGTGGAGCAGGCGATGAAAACGCTGCAAACTTTTCCGGGTATCGGGCGCTGGACGGCGAATTATTTCGCCTTGCGCGGCTGGCAGGCGAAAGATGTTTTCCTGCCGGATGATTATCTGATTAAACAGCGATTTCCGGGAATGACACCGGCACAAATCCGCCGTTATGCCGAACGCTGGAAGCCCTGGCGTTCTTATGCGCTGTTGCATATCTGGTATACGGAAGGCTGGCAACCAGACGGAACGGACGAATTGTAGGCCTGATACGCCGCATCAGGCGATGGGGAAGCACGCCTTAGTTAATCGCGAAATAACTGCTATTCACCAGCAAATCCAGCGGTTGGGCATCGGCAATCACATCACCATAAATCAAATCGACGCCGATGCCAGAAAGCGTATCCATCACCAGGGGTAAAACTACTGGCCCGGCGATGGTCTTCATCCCGAGCCGCTGAGCGTGCCCCTGAATGATCGTAATCAGCATCTCATCCATCAAATTTCCCTGCACGTTGGCGCATAACTCACCATCAAGTAGTAGGTAATCTGCCATATTTACTTTCAGCGAGTTGAAGATTTGCAGATCGCGGCCCACCTGACTGAATACGATCCGACATCCCGCCAGCCGCAGTTTTTGCACGCTTTCTGCGTGATCTAAAATCGCGTCTGCCGGAATAATCAGATGTAATAACCGTGGTGGTAAAGGGCTGTTTTCCAGCTGTTCAAGCAGTTCATTTACCAGTGTGGTGCTACTCAAACCGGCAACGGAAAGGAGGAGGGCGATGCTTAAGCCTTTACTGGCAACCGCTTTTGCGGCCTGCTGGAAAAAATCGTGGAATACCCGTCGGTCAAGAGCATGGCTAAGTGCCGGATCGCTGAAGCTACGTCGAAATGTTTGTTCATCAATAATCTCGCCTTCGCAACTCCAGAGCTTAAGTGAAATCAGCCACAAATTACGCGCTTGCGGGATCCGCGGCGAAGCGACACCGTGGGCGATCATCATCAACTGATTCTCTTTAATCATCCGCCACTGTTCATCAAGCGACATCACCGCCCGTTCGCTATGTGCGGCAGCTTGCTGCGGTTCGTAAACCGTCACCCGGCCCCGTCCACCATTTTTGGAGGCATAACAGGCGATATCAGCCTGCGACATCACTTCAGCCGCCTGATGATTGTTGTCATCAATCAAGGTAATCCCGGCACTGGCACCTACCCGATGTACACGTCCTTCCCAGATAAAGTGATAGTCATTTACGGCGCTGATAATGCGTGTAGCGATAAAACGCGCACTTTCGACATTACAATCTGGCAGCAGCAGACCAAATTCATCGCCACCGAGTCGCGCCAGCACGTCGCTGGAGCGCAGCATACTCAGCATCAATGACGCCAGTTCGCGCAACAAAGCGTCGCCAGCGGCGTGCCCGGCGCTGTCATTCACCGCTTTAAAGCGATCAAGATCGATAAACACCAGTGCATGTCGCTGATGTGTACTGTTTACCGTTTGCAGCAGGATGCGTAGTTGCTTCTCAAAACTGGCGCGATTGGCGAGATGCGTCAGTGCATCATGGGAGGCGCTGTAGCTCAGCTGGCGCAGCATTTTGCGCGATTCGGTGACGTCCTGAATCACCAGAACCGAACCAATATTGCTGCCGTCCAGAGTACTTAACGGCGTAATACTGTAATGCACGTCGTAGCTGCCGCCGCTTCGGCAGTGCAACACCACATCTTGTTCAATCGCGGAACGTGAGGTGTCGGCACTGTAAATGTTCTCCATTAATGGTCCGTTGTCGCCAAAAGTAATATGCAACACCGTCAGGAGTGGAACACCTAACGCTTCTTCCTGCGTCCAGCCGCTCATCTTCTCCGCCACCGGATTCATAAAGGTAATTTTCATCGCCATATCAATACAGACCACGGCTTCACCGATGGAATCAAGCGTAATGTGCAGGCGCTCTTTTTCCTGAAACAATGCCTCGTTAAGCTGTTTAACCTCGGTCATATCCATATTAATGCCGAGCAGACGTTCGACTTCGCCTTCTTTATTCAGTTCCCGGTTGGCGGGGGCGCGGATATGGCGGATGCCATCTTTCACGGCAATGCGAAATTCCAGTTTAAAGGGAGAGCGCGATTGCAATGAATCGCGAATCACTTTTTCGGCGTGCTGGCGATCTTCCGGCAGCACGCACTCGTACCACACCTGCCAGTTTGGTTTGATATGCGGAGGAATTTCATACAGCTCGAACATCCGCTTATCCCAGCTAAAAATATTCGGCTTAAGCTCCCACTCCCAGATGCCAATCCCGCCCGCTTCGTTAGCCAGCGTGATGCGCTCCATCAGTTGCTGATTCACCTGTTCGGTGCGTTTTAGCTCGTTAATGTCTTCAATCTGAGCGATAAAATAGAGCGGCGTACCATCGGTGTGGCGCACCAGTGAGACGGCAAGCAACGCCCAGACAACATCGCCATTGCGGTTGTAGTAGCGTTTTTCCATTGAATAGGTGTTTATTTCACCGCTGATCAGCTTTTCAACCTGTTGCAGATCTTTATTGAGATCCTCCGGCCAGGTCAGTTGCTGAAAGGTGAGTCCGCGCAGTTCTTCCTGACTGTAACCGAGAAACTGGCAGAGCGCTTTGTTGGATTGCAGCCATTGCCCCTCGGTGCCCACTAATGCCATGCCGATGGCGGAATATTCCATCGCGTTCCGAAAGCGGGTTTCGCTTTCGGAAATGTGTTTGCGTTCCGCACGAAAGGCATACATCACCATGGTCATGATGTTGGCGGGCAGCAGGATCAGCAAAAACGGTAGCCACGGCATATGGCTCATCAGGTATGTACGCGGCGTAGCAAGCAGGGAGGGATCCGCGGCCATCATCAGTGACACCATCATCACCGTGGTAAGGAAGATCAAAAAGGCTTCCATTCGTGGCAGGCGCACGGCGCTCCACATCAACAGCACAATAATGAAAGTAAAAGGCCACGGCAGATACAGCATCGAAAGCCAGCTTAACGTCAGTGTGATGGCTAACGTGAGCAGCGACTCAAAAAGCAACCGTGGGTTGCGATGGCGCAGCAGATAGTGTGGTTTAAATAACAATCCCAGCGGCACCAGTGCCAGTGCGCCGATGGATTCTGACAGTACCCATATCAAAAATGCCCTGAGAGGATCGTCTCCGGGCGTCAGCAGGATAACCAGAACACCCCCTAACAGAGGTGGAACAATGGCGCTGCCGAGTGCCAGACGCAGCCAGTCAGCCAGATTTTGCAATGGGTTATACCACGGCAGCAATTTACGCAGTAGCACTGCCCCGACCACGGCTTCAACAATATTGATGGTCGTCCAGGTCATGTTCAGCGAGCTGGTGGAAAAAAGCAGGATGGATGCGGCGATATTTCCCAGCGAGCAGCTCAGCGCAATCCCCGGCCACATGCGCCCGGCATGGCGATAAAACGCCACCATCATGATGGACGTCGGGAACCACAGTGGGGCGAGTTGGGTGCCAAACTGCGAAAGCTCAAGCGAGAAAAGGGTAAAGATAAACGAGACTAAACCTAAACTGACCAGGTGAAGCAGCGGGTGGGGCAGGGCAATTAATACATGCTGTGATTGTTTGCTCATTACCGCTTTATCCGCAAGACCAGGTCGCCAGTATTCGTTTCTGTGTTTATGCTAGTACAAAAGTTTTACATTTTATATGCGAATTGCTCATAAAGTGACGTAAAGGCGGATAATTTGCGCAACGGCGTATAACATTTTTTACCTTGTATAAAACTGATCAACGTAATTTGCCACCGGGAATTCTTCGTCAACAATTAACTCTGAGCGCGCGGCAACGCTATTCGACTGGTATCAGGCGGATGAAATCCCTATAATTGCCGCGTTTGGCGCTTCGTCGCCCCCTTCCTAACATCCAGGTTAATCAGGTCGCTAAATATATGACTGATCAGTCTCATCAGTGCGTCATTATCGGTATCGCTGGCGCATCGGCTTCCGGCAAGAGTCTTATTGCCAGTACCCTTTATCGTGAATTACGTGAGCAAGTCGGTGATGAACACATCGGCGTAATTCCCGAAGACTGCTATTACAAAGATCAAAGCCATCTGTCGATGGAAGAACGCGTTAAGACCAACTACGACCATCCCAGCGCGATGGATCACAGCCTGCTGCTTGAGCATTTACAAGCATTGAAACGCGGCTCGGCCATTGACCTGCCGGTTTACAGCTATGTTGAACATACGCGTATGAAAGAAACGGTGACAGTTGAGCCGAAGAAAGTCATCATTCTCGAAGGCATTTTGCTGCTGACGGATGCGCGTTTGCGTGACGAACTTAACTTCTCAATTTTCGTTGATACCCCGCTGGATATCTGCCTGATGCGCCGCATCAAGCGTGACGTTAACGAGCGTGGGCGTTCAATGGATTCAGTGATGGCGCAATATCAAAAAACCGTGCGCCCGATGTTCCTGCAATTCATTGAGCCTTCTAAACAATATGCGGACATTATCGTGCCGCGCGGCGGGAAAAACCGCATCGCGATCGATATATTGAAAGCGAAAATAAGTCAGTTCTTTGAATAAGCTTGATAAATTGTGTACCGTTCAGTGATAACCTGGTATGCCCTTGACGTAATTGGCGTTAAGGGAGTGATGCGCGAAAGGAGAAAATGCCATGCGTCTGTGTGACCGAGATATTGAAGCCTGGCTTGATGAAGGCCGTTTGTCGATCAACCCACGTCCGCCAGTGGAGCGTATTAACGGCGCGACGGTGGATGTGCGCCTGGGCAATAAATTTCGTACCTTCCGTGGTCACACGGCAGCGTTTATCGATCTGAGCGGTCCCAAAGATGAAGTGAGCGCCGCGCTTGACCGCGTGATGAGCGATGAAATCGTGCTCGACGAGGGCGAGGCGTTTTATCTTCACCCAGGAGAGCTGGCGCTGGCGGTGACGCTGGAGTCGGTGACGCTGCCAGCCGATCTGGTGGGCTGGCTGGACGGGCGTTCTTCACTGGCGCGTCTGGGGCTGATGGTGCACGTCACCGCGCACCGTATCGATCCGGGCTGGTCTGGCTGCATTGTGCTGGAGTTTTACAACTCCGGTAAGCTGCCGCTGGCGCTGCGTCCGGGCATGTTAATTGGTGCGCTGAGCTTTGAGCCGCTCTCCGGCCCGGCGGCGCGACCTTACAACCGCCGTGAAGATGCGAAATATCGCAACCAGCAGGGCGCGGTAGCCAGCCGAATCGATAAAGACTAATTCAGGCCCATTGAGGATACCATGAGACGATTTCTGACGACGCTGATGATACTCCTGGTCGTGCTGGTGGCCGGGTTATCTGCGTTAGTGTTGCTGGTGAATCCGAATGATTTCCGCGACTATATGGTCAAGCAAGTTGCTGCACGTAGCGGTTATCAATTGCAGCTCGACGGGCCACTGCGTTGGCACGTCTGGCCGCAGCTTAGTATCCTCTCCGGGCGAATGTCTCTCACCGCCCAGGGCGCAAGCCAGCCACTGGTTCGCGCCGACAACATGCGTCTGGACGTGGCGCTTTTACCACTACTGAGTCATCAACTGAGCGTTAAGCAGGTGATGCTAAAGGGGGCAGTGATCCAACTGACGCCGCAGACGGAAGCTGTGCGCAGTGAAGACGCTCCGGTTGCACCGCGCGACAATACCTTGCCGGATCTGTCAGACGATCGCGGATGGTCGTTTGATATATCCAGTCTTAAGGTGGCGGACAGCGTTCTGGTGTTCCAGCATGAAGATGACGAGCAGGTGACAATCCGCAATATCCGCCTGCAAATGGAACAAGATCCCCAACATCGTGGTTCATTTGAGTTCTCCGGGCGGGTTAATCGCGATCAGCGCGATCTCACGATATCCCTTAACGGTACGGTGGATGCTTCTGATTATCCGCATGATTTAATGGCGGCTATTGAACAAATTAACTGGCAGTTGCAGGGTGCCGATTTACCAAAACAAGGTATTCAGGGGCAGGGGAGTTTCCAGGTCCAGTGGCAGGAGTCACATAAACGCCTTTCATTTAACCAAATTAGTTTGACCGCCAATGACAGTACGCTGAGCGGGCAAGCACAGGTCACGTTGACAGAGAAACCTGAATGGCAGCTGAGACTGCAATTCCCGCAACTGAATCTTGACAACCTCATCCCCCTTAATGAAACAGCGAATGGTGAGAACGGTGCCGCGCAGCAAGGGCTGAGCCAATCAACGTTGCCGCGCCCGGTCATTTCTTCGCGTATTGATGAACCGGCCTATCAGGGACTGCAAGGCTTTACGGCTGATATTTTGTTGCAGGCCAGTAACGTGCGCTGGCGTGGAATGAATTTTACAGATGTTGCCACGCAAATGACCAACAAGTCGGGTTTGCTGGAAATTACTCAACTGCAGGGCAAACTTAACGGTGGACAGGTTTCACTGCCGGGCACGTTGGACGCGACATCAATAAATCCGCGGATAAACTTCCAGCCACGGCTGGAAAACGTTGAGATTGGCACCATTCTGAAGGCGTTTAACTATCCGATTTCGTTGACCGGAAAGATGTCACTGGCTGGTGATTTCTCCGGTGCTGACATAGATGCCGACGCATTCCGCCACAACTGGCAAGGACAGGCACATGTCGAAATGACCGACACACGCATGGAAGGGATGAACTTCCAGCAGATGATTCAGCAAGCGGTAGAACGTAATGGTGGTGATGTGAAGGCCGCTGAAAACTTCGATAACGTGACGCGTCTTGACCGCTTTACCACCGATTTGACGTTGAAGGATGGCGTCGTGACGTTAAACGACATGCAAGGTCAATCGCCCATGCTGGCGCTTTCCGGGGCTGGTACGTTGAATCTGGCGGAGCAAACCTGCGACACCCAGTTTGATATTCGGGTCGTGGGTGGCTGGAACGGAGAAAGCAAACTGATTGATTTCCTCAAAGAAACGCCAGTACCGCTGCGGGTTTATGGCAACTGGCAGCAACTTAATTACAGCCTGCAAGTGGATCAGTTACTGCGTAAACATCTACAGGATGAAGCAAAACGCCGTCTTAACGACTGGGCCGAGCGGAATAAAGATTCCCGCAATGGCAAAGATGTGAAGAAGTTGCTGGAGAAGATGTAGGTTACCAGGTGACCTGTCCTGTAGGCCTGATAAGACGCGTAAAGCGTCGCATCAGGCGTTCGTGGCGGCACCATTATATTCTGAATATGTAAGATCGAAGGCTGTTCCGTTCACTTGATGTTCCTCGCTACTATGGAACGCTCAAGCCGGTGAACGTGCCAGGGTGGCTCAATCGCCACCACCCTGGCAACCCGGGCTCCCGGCGGTAAATCGCCGCTGGCGTGGTTCCCTCATCTTATTCCTTTCGGCTATCGGGTACGGGCGCGAGGTAACATCACTGTAAAACGCGCCCTCAGCCCACATCCATGTGGGCTGCCCCGGCCTACAGGAAACGATTCGGCGATTTACAGCCGGACCCACACCCCCGCTGTGATGTCCATGTACCACAGACAACGCTTCATTGCTGAAGTTATAAGGCGTTACGCAGCATTGGGTAAAATGGCCGATACCATCACACCTCGTACTCCATCTCGCCATCCTTACGCAGCGGAATAATCTGCACCTTCTGCACGCGATGGCTTTCTACCTGCAACGTTTTAAGCAAATAATCCCCCACCTGAACTTCTTCGCCAGGTTTTGGAATACGCTGCAAATATTCCATCAATAGCCCGGCAATGGTGTGATATTCACGTTTTTCATCCAGCGGCAGCGGCACATATTGCACCAGATCTTCCAGCGGCATATGACCATTCGCCGTCCAGGAACCGTCCGCATTCTTCTGAATATCATGGCGGGCGTCGATCTCTTCCACTTCGTTCGGTAAGTTACCGGCAATGGTTTCAGTGACGTCACTTAATGTCACAATCCCTTCCACCGAGCCAAACTCATCCACCACAAAAGCAAAGTGTGTGCGGGCATTACGGAACTGCTCCAGGGCAGGTAACAACGGCAAGGTTTCCGGGAACACCAGCGGCTGACGAATCAACACCCGCAGGTTGAGCGGTTCGCCGCGCAGTGACTGTTGTAACAGGTCGATAACGTGAACAACACCGAGCAAATCTTCTGCGTCATCGCCATCAGTAACGACAAGCCGCGTATGCTGATTTCGCTCCAGCAACTGGCGGATCTCGTCTTCCGGCGCGTTGAGATCGATATGCTCAATATCGTGGCGCGACGTCATAATGCTGCTGACGGTACGCTGGTTAAGATTAAGTACCCGCTCAATCATCCGCCGTTCCTGCGGATTAAAGATCTGCTGGTTACCATGATCCACCAGCATGGACGCGGTTTCGGCGTCCAGTTCCGCATCTTCTTTTTGCCCGCTAAGCAGGCGCATTACCGCTTCGGTAGTCCGCTGGCGCAGTGTCTGGTTAGCGGAAAGAAAACGTCGCCGGTTAAAGATAGCCAACTGATTGAACGCCTCGATCATCACCGAGAAACCAATGGCAGCGTACAGGTAGCCTTTCGGAATGACGAAGCCGAAACCTTCCGCCACCAGGCTAAAGCCAATCATCAACAGGAAGCTTAAGCAGAGAATAACGATCGTCGGATGACTGTTAACGAACTGGGTTAACGGCTTGCTGGCCATCAACATCAGGCTGATAGCGATAACCACGGCGGCCATCATGACCAGTAAATGGTCGACCATCCCGATGGCGGTAATCACCGAGTCGAGTGAGAAGATAGCGTCCAGCACCACTATTTGTGTCACCACGCCCCAGAACTTCGCACCTTTGCGTTGCGTGGGGTTATTGCTATCTTTCCCTTCCAGCCGTTCGTTCAGCTCCATCGTGGCTTTGAACAACAGGAAGAAACCACCAAACAGCATGATTAAGTCGCGGGCGCTAAAGGTAAACGAGCGGAAGCTGAACAGCGGTTGAGTAAGGGTGACCAGCCAGGAGATAGAGGCCAGCAGCAGGAGACGCATCACCATCGCCAGCATCAGGCCAGTGATCCGCGCTCGGTCGCGCTGGGCGGGAGGGAGCTTCTCGGCGAGGATAGCGATAAAGACTAGGTTATCGATACCCAACACCAGTTCGATAACCACCAGCGTGACAAGACCTGCCCAGATTGACGGATCGGCAATCCATTCCATATGTATTAAAACCTGTACGACTGCAGTATGTGTTATCACGATCATGGATAAGATTAGTCTAAAATGCAATGTATGGGTCCACCACATATTGCAATTTTTGTTCTCTTTTAACATATATTCCACGGGCGTCATTAGTGCGAGCGCCTTGTGGGGTCTTTTGCTGTTATACAGCACCAGATATTCCGCCAGCTTCTGGTTAAACAACGCCAGATCCTCAAAGAGTAAAATTTCATTAAACTCAATAAATTGCTCTCTTAATGTCCGGTTAAAACGATCACAGATAGCGTTCATTTTTGGCGTGTAGGGATAGGTCCAGGTGTGTTTGATGGCGGCTTCCTGCAGCGTTTTGTCAAAGCTTCCCAGGAACTCTTTCCCGTTATCTGAGATGATCTGGCTGATACCGATAGGAAACAGCCGGGCTGCACGGCTGAAAAAGTGATTGACGATATCACTGTTGAGCGACGGCACAGCCAGCGCCAGTGCGTAATCGCTGTGTTCGTCGATCATGGTAATGATATAGCGACGCATTTCACCCATTCTGAGCTCAATGGCGTCCATCCCAATGAGCTCTCCGGTCTTTACCGGACGATAGTGCTTTGGCCTGCGGGGTTTGGTGGTTCGCTTTTTGACAAACAGAGCCTTACCCCGCGAGCTCAGACGTACTGGTATCATCCGCATTTTATCGTGTGCGGTGGCGATCATTCTGCCGATGGTGGAAACACTCGGGCAGGTCAGGTGGCGTTGTACGCACCAGGGCTTCAGGCGAACAAAAATCTGCTCTTTACCGAGGTTCGGCAGCTCTGTCCTGAGGCGTCGAATCTCTTTCAGCACATCGGGATGCCAGTGCTTTTTTCGTCGCACCAGAGGTGCCTTACTGTGCGGGATTGGCCCCTCAGGTCCTCCCTTGTTCAGTAACTGACGCCACCAGTAAGGCGTGCGGCAGGATACGCCAAAGGCTTCAGACGCTGCAGAAATATCGTGTTTATCCCAGAAGTGCAGAGCCTTCATTCTCATTGTTGCTATATCAGCCATCACTGAAAGCCTCAACGCATAATCGGCTGTTTGGTAGTACTTAGGATAGCCAACCATCAGGTGCTGCATTTGCATAGTGCAATCTCCCCTTACTTATCCAGAGGCAATTGCAATATCTCTGTGAACTTATACAGGCAATAACGACGCGGACATCGCTCTGCCGTGGGTGGATATATTTCCAGCGGATTAAGCGAACCGATAAGAATTATGTTCCGGAAAAGAACAGTGAAAAAATAACACCATGGCGGCGACCATGGAATAAGCTTTCCGATATCAGAACTTTATCCGCTGCGTTTCAGCGAGGGTGGCAAAAGGGCTTACTCGCGCGGTTCGTCACGGTGAGCGCTGATGCGCAGAGCAGAAGCGAAGCGCGAAGCCCGCTCACAAAACCGGCATAATTCATATTATGAAGTGAGTGCAGAATAGGGTGGATCGCAGTTCACAGCCGCGGATTCAGGCTAATATGTCGTCATATCCGGCTGTTTATACTGAAGTATATTGCCTGGCGAAATTTATTATCTATATATTCTTTTCGGGCATACGCGCGGCGGGTCCGGCGTCCAACAGGTCCCGATAGACGGGCATCTCAGCCACATCGTGCGGAGCAAAGGAACGAGCCGCTGAATAACCTGAACGAGAATAAGATTATTCTCAGTTTTAACTGTTGGTAAAAGGGAGCTGTGTGTATTCTTTTACGTGACAGTGAATTTAAGAATTTGGCGGGCATATGCTCGGGCAGTATCCGTGTATTATCAGTTTCAATGAATTTGTGACATGTACAATTTTGCAAAACCGCGTGTTTTGCAACCAAACAGGTGAAGATGAATATGGCGAATTTGAAAGCGGTTATTCCGGTCGCAGGACTAGGCATGCATATGCTGCCGGCCACAAAGGCAATTCCAAAGGAGATGCTGCCGATCGTTGATAAGCCAATGATTCAGTACATCGTTGACGAAATCGTCGCCGCCGGGATCAAAGAGATTGTTCTGGTGACGCACTCCTCGAAGAATGCGGTGGAAAACCACTTTGATACCTCCTACGAGCTGGAAGCCCTGCTTGAGCAGCGCGTGAAGCGCCAGCTGCTGGCGGAAGTCCAGGCCATTTGCCCGCCGGGTGTAACCATCATGAACGTGCGCCAGGCACAGCCGCTGGGTCTGGGCCACTCCATCCTATGCGCCCGCCCGGTAGTCGGGGACAACCCGTTTGTGGTGGTGCTGCCGGATATCATTCTCGATGGCGGCACTGCGGACCCGCTGCGCTATAACCTCGCTGCCATGGTCGCCCGTTTTAACGAGACCGGCCGCAGTCAGGTGCTGGCGAAACGCATGCCGGGCGATCTCTCCGAATACTCCGTTATCCAGACCAAAGAGCCAATGGTAGCCGAAGGGCAGGTGGCGCGTATCGTCGAGTTCATTGAAAAACCGGACGAACCGCAGACCCTGGACTCCGACCTGATGGCGGTGGGCCGCTACGTGCTGTCGGCAGATATCTGGGCTGAGCTGGAGCGTACCGAGCCGGGCGCCTGGGGCCGTATCCAGCTAACGGATGCCATTGCCGAACTGGCGAAGAAGCAGTCCGTTGACGCGATGCTGATGACCGGCGAAAGCTATGACTGCGGTAAGAAAATGGGCTACATGCAGGCCTTCGTCACCTACGGAATGCGTAACCTGAAAGAAGGCGCCAAATTCCGCGAAAGCATTAAAAAACTGCTGGCCTGACAGCTGGTGTGAAGATGAGCGGCAGGGCAAAGGCTTTCGCCACGCCGCTCATAACGTTATGCAGAAATTATTCATAACGTGAATGTTATAACGATTGTAAAGAAACGTATGGCTTCGGAGACTTCTGGTAGTTTGTCTCTGGCCTCTGTGGTGCAATGGTCGGAGTAGCGGCAATAATGCTTTGTGAATAGTCACTTAGTGCGACAATTCCTAAAGCGCAGGGAAAGCGGTCAACGTCAGCCAAAAATAAAACTTGACTGCGATCATGTTTCCGCTTTAAACATCTCACTTGCATGCATAAAAATGTGAAATGAATTGGCATGCGAGCTGGTACAGACATTACGGATAATCCCTGAGCACGGCAGTGGACATCATCGAAGGATCACAGGTATATGAACTGGCAACTCATCTCATTTTTTGGCGATAGCACCGTTTTGCTGCCCAGCGCAGCGGCGCTGTTTATTGTCCTGATGCTGCGTAAAACGTCGCGGTTGCTGGCGTGGCAGTGGAGTTTGCTGTTCGGCATCACCGGCGCCATCGTCTGCGCCTCCAAACTGGCCTTTATGGGCTGGGGTCTGGGTATTCGCGAGCTGGATTACACCGGCTTCAGCGGCCACTCAGCGCTTTCCTCGGCCTTCTGGCCTATCTTCCTGTGGCTGCTTAGTGCTCGTTTTTCCGCGGGTTTGCAAAAAGCAGCTGTCGCCACCGGCTATATTCTGGCCGCTGTGGTGGGTTATTCACGGTTGGTCATCCATGCGCATTCCGTCTCGGAAGTGATCGCTGGCCTGCTGCTCGGCGCTGCTGGCAGCGCTTTGTTCCTGTTGCTACAAAAACGTACCACCCATTCGGAAAGCCTGAGTATTTCCTGGGGCGGCGTCGCGTGCCTGGTGATGGTCCCGCTTATCCTGTTGCATAGCGGCAATAAAGCGCCGACTCAGTCCCTGCTGGGGCAAATTGCCACCGCAGTAGGGCCGCTGGATAAACCCTTTACGCGTACCGATCTGCATAAGCAGGCCTGGTAATTGCCATTTGTTTTACAGGGGAAATTAAGTTTTCGCCGGTTAATTAGACAAATAAGAAAATAATCTACTTTTTCTCGTCGACACCGATACCAAAGCGATCGCAAAGTAAAATATGCCAGTCAATTGATAATTCATATTTATGAAATAATGCAGTGCTACTACATTGTAATTGTCAATTTGCGTGGATATAGCCGTGGTCAGACGTTTCTTAAATGCGTTCAGAAAGCACCTGTTCCACGTTGGATGAATAATCCTGCATCGAGAAACTATTAGAAATTGTAGTTGACTGTCGCGTCATCATCTGATTTTGGAATGACGTATGTGTAATGGAAAAGATGTTTTTTTACAAAGGGTTATCTTTTCCTGTGCCGGCATGGTGGCGCCAGGCAGATGTTAGGTAGTTAAGAGCAATAAATAATCTTTATTGGCGAGCCGCTTATTTTTCGCCAATAAAACAGCGGATGGGATTAATTGGCAGATATTCGGGGTAATGACTCCAACTTACTGATAGTGTTTTATGTTCAGATAATGCCCGATGACCTTGTCATGCAGCTCCACCGATTTTGAGAACGACAGTGACTTCCGTCCCAGCCTTGCCAGATGTTGTCTCAGATTCAGATTATGTCGCTCAATGCGCTGAGTGTAACGCTTGCTGATAACGTGCAGCTTTCCCTTCAGGCGTGATTCATACAGCGGCCAGCCATCCGTCATCCATACCACGACCTCAAAGGCCGACAGCAGGCTCAGAAGACGCTCCAGTGTGGCCAGAGTGCGTTCACCGAAGACGTACGCCACAACCGTCCTCCGTATCCTGTCATACGCGTAAAACAGCCAGCGCTGACGTGACTTAGCACCGACGTAGCCCCAATGTTCGTCCATTTCAGCGCAGACAATCACATCACTGCCCGGTTGTATGCGCGAGGTTACCGACTGCGGCCTGAGTTTTTTAAGTGACGTAAAACCGTGTTGAGGCCAACGCCCATAATGCGTGCACTGGCGCGACATCCGACGCCATTCATGGCCATATCAATGATTTTCTGGTGCGTACCGGGCTGAGAGGCGGTGTAAGTGAACTATAGTTGCCATGTTTTACGGCAATGAGAGCAGAGATAGCGCTGATGTCCGGCAGTGCTTTTGCCGTTACGCACCACGCCTTCAGTAGCGGAGCAGGAAGGACATCTGATGGAAATGGAAGCCACGCAAGCACCTTAAAATCACCATCATACACTAAATCAGTAAGTTGGCAGCATTACCGATATTCGGCAGTAAGACTCCCAATTGTGACCGAAATCCCGTAGACTTAACGCCGCAAAAAATAAAGGCCTGACCAATTTATCAACCACAGGCCGATTAAATACGCCGTTCAGGTAGTCAGTGCGCTGGTAGCTATTAAGCCAGGGGCGGTAGCGTCGCTGAAACCACCTGTTGCTGCACAAATATCTTCTCTGAACGGCTATAAAAATCGATGCACATTGGGTGATTGACGCCATAAGATATCTATCAAGCTTATCAGATATCCTCATAAATGGGTCAGGAGCAGCTGCTGATATCGCCTGTACACCAACTTTCCCGTCTCATCGATAGCCTGTACGGTAAAATTCGCCTACATTGTGAGCTGGGTGGATGTTATAAGGGTGACAAGCAGCTTAGGGTAACTGTACTTGTCTCGCCGGTGTTGCACAGTGAAGTCAGCTGGTGCCGCGAGCGCTTTCTATCTTGGTATTCCCCTCATTCTCATTGAGATACGACAGCGGGGCTGAAAATGGATCTTGTACAATGATAAAAATTGCGCGCATTGCCGTGACGCTGGGCTTGCTTTCCTCACTGGGAGCCCAGGCTTACGCAGCCGGGTTAGTGGTAAATGATAACGATCTGCGAAATGACCTTGCCTGGCTTTCCGATCGCGGGGTCATCCATCTGAGCCTGTCGACCTGGCCGCTAAGCCAGGAAGAGATCTCCCGGGCGCTAAAAAAGGCCAAACCGTCCTATTCTTCTGAGCAAGTGGTGCTGGCTCGTATCAACCAGCGACTGTCTGCTTTAAAAGCCGATTTTCGGGTCACCGGCTATACCTCGACTGACCAGCCGGGCACTCCGCAGGGGTTTGGTCAGACGCAGCCAGCAGATAACTCGTTAGGCCTGGTGTTTAATAACAGCGGCGAGTGGTGGGATGTCCATCTCCAGGGCAACGTGGAAGGGGGGGAACGGATCAGCAACGGATCGCGCTTCAACGCCAACGGCGCCTACGGTGCGGTGAAGTTCTGGAACCAGTGGCTCTCCTTTGGCCAGGTACCCCAGTGGTGGGGGCCCGGGTATGAAGGCAGCCTGATCCGTGGGGATGCAATGCGGCCGATGACCGGCTTCCTGATGCAGCGGGCAGAGCAGGCGGCTCCAGAGACCTGGTGGTTACGCTGGGTGGGTCCATGGCAGTACCAGATCTCCGCCAGCCAGATGAATCAATATACCGCGGTACCTCATGCCAAAATTATCGGCGGACGCTTTACCTTCACGCCGTTCCAGTCATTAGAATTAGGTGCGTCGCGTATTATGCAGTGGGGCGGGGAAGGGCGCCCTGAATCACTCAGCAACTTCTGGGATGGTTTAACCGGTAAAGATAATACCGCCGCGAATGATCCTAATGAACCGGGCAATCAACTGGCCGGTTTTGACTTTAAGTTCAAACTTGAACCGACGCTTGGCTGGCCGGTAAGCTTCTACGGACAGATGATCGGTGAGGATGAGTCGGGTTTTCTTCCATCGTCTAATATGTTCCTGGGAGGGGTGGAAGGGCACCACGGCTGGGGTAAGGATGCTGTTAACTGGTACGTGGAAGCACATGACACGCGCACCAATATGAGCCGAACCAATTACAGCTATACCCATCATATCTATACCGATGGTTATTACCAGCAGGGCTATCCGCTGGGTGATGCGATGGGGGGGGATGGTCAACTCATCGCCGGTAAGGTTGAGCTTATTACGGAGGATAACCAGCGCTGGAGCACGCGCTTAGTATACGCGAAGGTTAACCCTGAGAATCAGTCGATCAACAAAGCGTTCCCTCATGCGGATACTCTAAAAGGTGTACAGCTGGGGTGGAGCGGAGATGTTTATCAGTCGGTTCGTCTGAATACCTCACTGTGGTACACCAACGCTAACAATAGCGACAGCGACGACGTTGGGGCCAGCGCAGGGATAGAAATACCGTTTAGTTTATAAGGCTGAATGCTGAAAACAGGGGAGAGAGGGTGGTAGCGCTGCAGGACGCAGTCAGCTTTTATCTTTCCACAAGCCGGCAGGGAAGTAACGGCTATGACAGCTGCTCAGGAATTGGCAAATTTTGATTTACTGATGATGTGACATTATGAAGAAAAAACTTGTTAGATTTTCGGCATTAGCGTTGGTAATTGGGTTTTTATCGGGTTGTACGATTATTCCTGGGCAGGGATTAAATAGCCTGCGTAAGAATGTGGTTGAACTACCAGACAGCGACTACGATCTGGATAAGCTGGTTAATGTTTACCCTATGACTCCCAGCCTAATCGATCAACTGCGTCCGGAGACCGTTCTTGCTCGTCCAAACCCGCAGCTGGATAATTTGCTCCGAAGTTACGAATATCGCATTGGGGTCGGCGACGTACTGATGGTTACTGTATGGGATCACCCGGAATTGACTACTCCTGCTGGGCAATACCGCAGCGCCAGCGACACCGGTAACTGGGTATACCCCGATGGCACCATTTTTTATCCATATATCGGTAAGGTGCAGGTGGCAGGCAAGACATTAAGCCAGGTACGCCAGGATATAGCCAGCCGTTTAACCACTTATATCGAAAGCCCACAGGTTGACGTCAGTATTGCTGCCTTTAGATCGCAGAAAACTTATGTTACTGGCGAAGTTATGAAGTCAGGCCAGCAGCCGATTACGAATATTCCATTAACTGTGATGGATGCGATCAATAATGCTGGTGGACTGGGGCCTGAGGCTGACTGGCGGAACGTTGTGCTAACGCATAATGGGAAAGATACAAAAATCTCACTTTATGCCTTAATGCAAAAAGGAGATTTGTCACAAAACCATCTTTTATACCCGGGCGACATTTTATTTGTTCCGCGTAATGATGATCTAAAAGTCTTTGTTATGGGTGAGGTTGGTAAACAAGCAACCATGAAGATGGACCGTAGTGGTATGACTTTAGCTGAAGCATTAGGTAATGCTGAAGGAATTTCACAAGAAATGAGTGATGCGACCGGTGTGTTCGTTATCCGGCAATTGAAAGGCGACAAACAAGGAAAGATTGCAAATATTTATCAGTTAAATGCACAAGATGCATCCGCTATGGTGTTAGGTACTGAATTCCATCTGCAACCTTATGATATTGTTTATGTTACCACCGCTCCATTGGTTCGTTGGAACCGTGTAATATCACAACTTGTACCAACAATTACAGGTGTTCATGATATGACAGAAACCGGGAAATTTATAAGGACGTGGTGATATATGTTTGATTCAATTTTAGTTATTTGCACAGGAAATATTTGCCGCTCCCCAATAGCTGAGAGAATACTTCGTGGACTCTTCATAAACAAGAAAATCGATTCAGCAGGGGTAGCTGCGCTGGTTGATCATCCAGCAGATGAATCTGCAATTAGAGTTGCAGAGAAACATGATATAAAACTTGATGGACATAAAGGGAAACAGTTCACTTCGAAGTTAGGAAGAGAATATGATCTCATACTGGTAATGGAACATTATCATTTAGAACAAGTAACTAATATTGCGCCAGAAGTTCGTGGAAAGACAATGCTTTTAGGGCACTGGTTAAACCAGAAAGAAATTCCTGACCCCTATAAGAAGAGTGACGAAGCATTCGAGTCAGTATATGAACTCATTGTCCAGAGTAGTAATAGTTGGGTTGATAGATTAGACAGATAAGATCAGGAAAATACTAATGACTTCAGTTATAAAAAATAACTCTCCTACCACAGATTCTGATGCAATTGAAATAGGAAGATTAATCGGGGAGTTAATTGATCACCGCAAATTAATAATTGCTGTTACATCCGCATTTACAGTATTAGCTGTTTTGTATGCACTTTTGGCTACGCCAATTTATCAAGCTAACGCTTTGATTCAAGTAGAGCAAAAGCAAGGAAACGCCATTCTTAACAGCTTGACTCAGATGCTACCAGATGCGCAACCACAATCAGCTCCAGAAATTGCTTTATTACAATCAAGAATGATCCTTGGTAAGACAGTAACTGATCTTGATTTGCAAACTGTAGTAAAGCAAAAATATTTTCCAATCATCGGACGTGGCTTAGCCCGTGCACTAGGTGAAAGTAATGGGAAAATTAGTATAACAAGATTATATCTTCCTGGTTCAGATGATGCAGATGCGCCAAAAGTTATTCTCACAGTTATAGATAATGAGAAATATGAAATAACAGGAGATGATTTTACAGTTCATGGTAAAGTTGGCGAATTACTTGAAGATAAAAATATCTCAATATTAGTCAATGAAATTAAGGCTGAACCAGGGACCAAATTTAATGTTATATACAGATCACGTTTAAAAGCGATTAATGATCTACAGGAAGTATTAAGCGTATCCGATCAAGGAAAAGATACAGGTATGCTAACGTTAATGCTTTCAGGAGATGACCCAGCTCTAATTTCTAATATACTAAATAGTATTAGTCAAAATTATTTAGCACAAAACGTCGCAAGACAGGCTGCACAAGATGCTAAGAGTTTGGAATTTCTGAATCAGCAGTTACCAAAAGTTCGCTCTGACTTAGATATTGCTGAAAATAAATTAAACGCTTATCGACAAATGAAGGATTCTGTCGATTTGTCTATGGAAGCCCGCTCGGTATTAAGTCAAATAGTTAACGTAGACAATCAATTGAATGAATTAACATTTAGAGAAGCCGAGATTTCGCAGTTATATAAAAAAGAACACCCCACTTATAAAGCGCTTATTGAAAAAAGACAAATATTACAAGAGGAAAAAAATAAGCTGAATAAAAAAGTAAGTGATATGCCAACCACTCAACAAGAAGTATTGAGATTGAGTAGAGATGTCGAATCTGGTAGAGCTGTTTATATGCAATTGCTCAATAGGCAGCAGGAATTAAGTATTGCAAAATCTAGCGCTATTGGTAACGTACGAATAATCGATAATGCAGTAACAGAACCAAAACCTATTAAACCTAAAAAACTAATGATTGTGGCAATAGGCGTATTCTTAGGCTTACTGGTATCTGTAGGTTTAGTTCTATTAAATGTATTTCTACGAAGAGGCATTGAATCTCCAGAGCAACTAGAAGATATGGGGGTTAACGTTTATGCAAGTGTCCCTGTATCAGAGCGGTTAACTAAAAATGTTGGTAAAAATAAACGGCGCAAAAATGAATCAGATGCACTTCTTGCTATAGAAAACCCAGCAGATCTTGCAGTTGAAGCTATACGGAGTTTACGGACAAGTCTTCATTTTGCAATGATGGAGGCCAAAAATAATGTATTAATGATTTCTGGAGCAAGTCCTAATGCTGGTAAGACATTCATTAGTACAAATTTAGCGGCAATCATTGCATCTACTGGTAAAAAAATATTATTTATAGATGCTGATCTCCGAAAAGGCTATGTCCATAAAATGTTAGGGTTTAGTGAAAGTGCTGGTTTATCCAACATCCTTTCAGGTCAGAAAAAAATTGAAGATGTTGTTACTACTGTTAAAAATGCAGGTTTTGATTATATAAGTCGTGGTAATATCCCACCTAATCCGGCCGAACTACTGACGCATCCAAGATTTGAAAATCTTCTAACTTGGGCTACAAATAATTATGAGTTGGTTATTATTGACACACCACCAATCCTTGCTGTTACAGATGCTGCAATAATAGGAAAGTATGCTGGAACAACATTACTGGTTGCAAGATTTGAGTCAAATACTGTAAAAGAAATTTTGGTCAGTATCAAACGATTTGAACAAAGTGGTATTGCAATTAAAGGATGTATTTTGAATGGTGTTGTGAGAAAAGCAAGTAGCTATTATAGTTATGGCTATAATCACTATGGCTATTCATATACTGATAAGAAATAAATTAACTCAGGCCCGTGTAACGGGCCAATCCTATACATAGCCTATAAGGAAACTTAACAATGCTAATATTTAAGCAGAGGAAAGTATGACACGCTTTGCAAAAAATATTATTTGTAGTATGTCTTTGGCAGCTTCAGACTTCATCAGTTTTGTTTTTTCACTTTATCTTTCATTGGCCATACTTTCTGTTACTCTGATGGATTTTGAAAATAGAGTACCTGAAAATCAGATTGAAAGTTGGGCGACATTGCATTGGTTATTGGGATTATGTTGCGTAGCCTGGTATGGTATACGCCTCCGTCATTATTTCTACAGAAAAACCTTTTGGTATGAATTAAAAGAAATTTTGCGAACATTAGTAATTTTTGCTGTTATTGAAATGGCCGTAATGGCTTTTGCTAAATGGTATTTTTCACGATATGTGTGGTTATTAACGTGGGTTTTAGCTGCTACGTTTGTGCCATTGGCTCGCGTCGGAACAAAATGGATTTTGAACAAATGTGGTTATTGGTTACGTGATACATGGATTATCGGAAGTGGTAAAAATGCTAAGGATGCATTTATCGCAATAAACAGCGAACATAATTTAGGTCTTCGGGTTGTTGGTTTTGTTTTTGTAGAATCGGATGATGAGAACATTGAAGGAATTGAAGGCATACAAATCAGTGAAGTAGAAAAAGATTGGTTAGATAAGATGGACAAGCGAACCCAGTTTATTGTTGCAGTAGAATCTCATCAGAGTGATGCAAGGAACTTTTGGTTAAGAGAGTTTATGATAAAAGGGTATCGCTATGTTTCAGTTATACCTACGCTTAGAGGGGTTCCATTAGACAGTACTGATCTTTCTTTTATTTTTAGTCATGAAGTAATGATATTTCGAGTGCAGCAAAATTTAGCAAAATGGTCTTCAAGATTAATAAAACGCACTTTTGATATATTTGCATCATTAACAATTATAATTATTCTATCGCCTTTGCTTTTTTATATAAGTAGAAAAGTTAAAGAAGATGGTGGTCCAGCAATATATGGACATGAAAGGATTGGGAAAAATGGAGTTGCGTTTAAATGTCTAAAATTTCGCTCGATGGTTATAAACTCCAAAGAAGTTCTCGATAAATTATTAGAGTCTGATGAGTTAGCAAGAAATGAATGGAATGAAACTTTTAAATTAAAGAATGATCCACGAGTAACTAAAATTGGTAATTTTCTACGAAGAACAAGCTTGGATGAATTACCGCAGTTATTTAATGTTTTGAAGGGCGAAATGAGTTTAGTAGGTCCTCGTCCAATAATAAAAGCAGAATTGTCAAGATATAATGATGAGGTAGGCTATTACTTACTTAGCAAACCAGGTATGACTGGACTGTGGCAGGTAAGTGGGCGCAGTGATGTGGATTATGATACACGTGTATATCTGGATGCTTGGTATGTAAAGAACTGGTCTATGTGGAACGATATTGCAATACTATTTAAAACAATAAATGTTGTCCTGAAAAAAGATGGTGCCTATTAAATGATGAATAAGGACAGGGAAATGGATAAAGTGATTTTCGACTCGCGCTGGTTTGGCCAACATGGGATTGGCAGATTTGCTCAAGAAATTTTCAAAGCCAACGATAATTTTGTAAGAATAAATCTTAAAGGAAATCCTGCTGGGAAATTTGACTGTTTCAAATTAACATTATATTTGTTATTTAATAAGGAAGCTTATTTCACTCCTGGATATAATTCACCTCTTTTTTTTCTGTCAAGAACTTATATAACTGTACATGATTTAAATCATATTGATATTGCGGGTAACTCATCGCAACTGAAAAGGCTATATTATAATTTTATATTGAAAAGGGCATGTAGAAAAGCTAAATCAGTAATCACAGTATCTGAGTTTACAAAAAAAAGAATTGTTGAGTGGTCAGGAAGAAATGCAAATGATGTAATTGTAGTCAATAATGGTGTTTCGGAAGCATTTAATATTAATGCCACTCCTTATAAAAACGAAAGGCCATATATTTTCATGGTTGGTAATCGAAAACCTCATAAAAATGAAATTAATGGAATCGATGCATTTTTACGTGCTGATATAGATAAGAAAGTGCAACTAATTCTTACGGGAGAAAGTACTCAAGCGATTTCAGACCTTCTTATAAAAAATAATGCATTGGAACGGGTTAAATTCGTTGGTAAAGTTTCAGAAGAGACACTGGCTTCACTATATAAAGGAGCGATTTTTTTGTTTTTTCCTTCGTTATATGAAGGGTTTGGTTTGCCAATAATTGAAAGTATGGCTTGTGGGACACCTGTTTTGACATCAAATATTACATCGCTTCCAGAAGTAGCGGGTGAAGCAGCATATTATATTGACCCAACCAGTTTGGACTCAATGAAATCTGGAATAGAAGCTTTAGTAGATAATAAACAGTTGCAAGATGAATTGAAAAAAAAAGGATTGTTACAGATCAGGAAGTATACATGGGATGGCGCGGTTAACAGAATAAATAACATTTTTAGGTGACATTATGAAGTCGAATGGTTTAAATGTATTCTTTTTCACTTTTTTAGTGACGGCAGCAATCAATTGCTATGCAGATGATTTTTTGCTAGGAGTAAATGCTCATATTCTCCATGACACTGAAGAGAATATAACTAAAACGATTAATATGTCCGTTGACGTTGGTATTCAATCATTAAGATTAGATATGCCTTGGTCGGAGGTTGAGCAAAAAAAAGGACAGTACCAAATCCCTGCGAAATGGGACTATGCAGTTGACGAAATGATTAAAAATGATATGAAACCACTTGTAATTTTGGAATATGGCAATAAAAATTATAATAATGGTGATAAACCGACAGATAACGAGTCTAGAATTGCATTCAGTAATTATGTGAATTTTTTGACAGCTCATTTTAAAAATAAAGTAAATTACTATGAAGTTTGGAATGAATGGGATTCATCCTTAGGTGGTACGTCACCAGGTAATAATGCTGATTATCAGAAATTAGTAAGAAGTGTTTATCCAATAATTAAGAAAAACAATCCCAACTCAACTGTTATTACTTCTGCCTTCTCATCGGCTGCCTTCGATAAGCATTTGGGTATCGGTAATGATGACTCAATGAGAACATATCTTGATTCAGGCATTGAAGATTATACGGACGCTTTTGCAATACACCCTTATACAACCTATAAGCCAAAACCCCATAATAAATACGAAACATATGTAAATGATCTAAAATATTCGGTAAGTTTGGTTACTCAAAACAAAAAACTTAATGGTAAACCATTATATATTACGGAGATTGGATGGAGTACAGTGGCAGGAGAGAAGGATGGCGTTACCCCTCAAGTACAATGCCAAAACATCATACAAGCAATAAGAGATGCAAAAGCTCACGGCATCAAAGCATTATATATTTATGATTTTAAAGATGACGGGATAGTTAGGTCAACTGGAGTCCATTTCGGATTATTAAACTATGATTGGTCACCAAAGCAGTCCTACTTGTGTCTCAAAAAGGAATTTGAAGTTAATCGTAATGAGCTGAAGTGATTTAATACACGGAGCTTAACGCTTTATTAACTCATTATTGCATAGGCGTAAGTCATGTATTTTATAATTACATCGTTTATATTGATGGTTTTCTCTTTTATATCCAAAAAGAAGTTGTTTTATGTGTCATTCCCCTTTGTCGCCTTATTCTTTTCTATGACGTTTGGTTATGGATATGATTGGATAAATTATAATGATTTTTACTATGACAGTATATATACAACAACTTTGCCCTTCGAACCTGGTTTGTTTTATTTAATGAAGTTGTTCTTTTCATTTGACTTTCCTTTCAAGTACCTTGTTTTTATTATTTATCTGTTCATATATTATTGTTGTTATTCGTTTTGTAAAAAAATGAATAATCCAATGATTGCCTTTTATTGTATGTTTTCACTTTTAGGTTTTTATATGTTTTCAGAGCAATTTCGCCAAGGAATTGCTCTGGGAATTATTCTACTAGGCTTATCAAGAACAAACAAAGAATACCCTTGGAAAATCCTGCCTTATATAATTGTGGCATCATTTTTCCATGTGTCAGCTTTAACTGCACTACTTTATAATCTTATCTTTATTGATAATGAGAGACGATTAAAACTAAATGTCATATTCATTACTCTATTTATAGCATCACTTTTAATTGTACTATCTTCTCCTGGTATTATTAGCTTTATACCATATATAGGTGATAAAGTTTCAGACTATAGTAGTTTACTCGGCAATAATAGATTTTCATTTCTTCTATATATGCTTCAACAGAAACAAAGTTATGTATTCTTGGCGCTATTGATCATAAGTATTATTATATTTAAGCAGCAAAAAAGCAAAAAGATACTCTGGGCTGTACTTTCAACTTATTTTTTGTTGTTAACTAAAATGGCTCAGTTTTTAGTAAGATTTGGTTACTATTTTGTTCCATTCATCGTTATGGGACTTGATAATTATTTTGAGTCCAAGAGCAAGAAAGGATATCTGTATGCTTATAAGACTATTTTTTTGCTAATTATTTTCATAATGTCAACCATTCCTTTCTTTATAAGTAGCTACATGAAAATATCTACTTCACCGGCTACTATATTTGATAGTAAATCTGAAATTGAGAATAAAATAAGCATTCGATGTGAAATGGTACAATTAACGGGAGTTGGTGATGGCGTAATCAAGAGATGCTATTGATTATTTCTTATCAGTAGCTCATATGTGTACGACTCTAAAAACCTTCAATTAAACAGATGCTTATACATGATATTGCCTATTACAATTAAGCTGATTATTGTTTACTATTAATATGTGAAATAAATTATGAAAAAAATTGATATCGGAATTGTCGCTGATTGGTTTATTACATATGCTGGTTCAGAAAAAGTTGTTGCAGAGTTTATAAAAGTTTTCCCTGAGGCAGATTTATACTCTGTGGTGGATTTTCTTTCCGATGAGCATAGACAGCAATTTAATAATAAAACTATTACGACGACATTTATTCAGAAACTACCTAAAGCAAAGAAAAAATATCAAACATACCTTCCATTTATGCCATTAGCTATTGAGCAACTTGATGTTTCGAAACATGATATAATTCTTTCAAGTAGTCATGCTGTAGCAAAAGGAGTTTTGACTGGGCCTGATCAATTGCATATTAGTTATGTTCATTCCCCGATACGATATGCATGGGATCTACAACATCAGTACCTAAGAGAAGCAGGTTTAAGTTCAGGAGCAAAGGCGTTACTCGCAAAATGGATCTTACATAAACTTAGAATTTGGGATGTAAGAACTGTTAATAGCGTAGATCATTTTATTGCTAATTCAAAATTTATTGCTCGAAGGATAAACAAAGTTTATGGGCGAAAAGCTGATGTTATTTATCCACCGGTAGATATTAATAAATTTGAATTATATGATGATAAAGATGATTATTATTTAACGGCATCTAGGCTTGTGCCTTATAAAAGAATGGATTTAATAGTTGAAGCTTTCAGTCACATGCCTGATAAAAAATTAATAGTAATAGGTGATGGGCCTGAGATGGCAAAAATAAAATCCAAAGCAACACCAAATATACATATACTTGGCTACCAATCTAATAAAACCCTTGTTGAGCATATGAGTAAAGCGAAAGCGTTTGTTTTTGCTGCAGAGGAGGATTTTGGTATTACTCCTGTTGAAGCACAAGCCTGTGGTACTCCGGTTATTGCCTTTGGAAAAGGGGGGGTATTAGAGACTATTCGTCCATACGGTGTGCAGAATCCAACGGGGCTTTTCTTTGATAACCAAAAGGTTGCAGATATTATAAATGCAATACAAGAATTTGAAAAAATATCCCATAAAATTTTACCTATTGACTGTCGATCTAATGCAATAAGATTTTCTAATGAGCGTTTTCAGGCAGAGATAAATGATTATATTAATAAAAAATGGGATGGTTTTAATGAAGCAAAAAGAATTGAATATTAATTTTTTAATCAATTCTTGTAAACATCATCGGTTCGATGCTTACTTTTGATTGTTCCATTCAGTCATTTTTTCATATTTGTAGGAGTGATAATGATAATCATACATGAGTATGGAGAACCTTCGCACTATATTGGTGCTACAAAGGTTGCTGAATTATATAACACTCGTTTGAGTTATTATGAATTTTCAACGCTAAAGTTGATTTTTTCTGGGGTCAAGAAAAGAAATAAAAAATTCATTTTAAAAGCTATTAGGGATTTTTTTTTACTATTTTCCTTTTTCTTGTTCCCTAGACTTCTTAAAGGCGAAACCGTAATTATAGGCATTGCCCCTATTGACTATAGGGTGTTTTTTTTTAATCGAATACTTAAATATTCTCATGTGATTTACCATACATCATGGACCAAATGGGATGGTTCAAAATACCCTAAACAGTATAGCTTTAATAAAAAGCTAATTCTTAAATGGTGGTCTTTCTTTCTAAAGCATAGAGTTAATTCATTTGCTGTAGTAACGGAGACAGTAAAACAACAATTGGTTGATAATTTTAATATAGATAAATCTAAGATTGTAGTAGTTTACCATAGTTATGAATCCTCGACTTTTAATGTCAAAACCAAAAATAAAAATGACAAGTTAAAAGCTATTTTTGTCGGTAGATTAGTAAAAGAAAAGGGCGTTGATGATTTACTAGCTATTGCAAAAATAAACTCTGAAGTCGAATTTATTATTGTAGGCGAAGGGCCTCTGAGCGAACATGTAAAAATTGAGGCTAGAGAAATTAGCAATGTTAATGTATATAATTTTATTAAAGATAAAAATAAGCTTGCTGATCTTTACCGTGAATCAACTTTTATATTGTTACCATCTAAGAGGACTCCTTTTTGGGAAGAGTTATTTGGGATGGTATTGATAGAAGCGATGGCATGTGGTTGCATACCATTATGTACAGATCATAATGGGCCAAGTATTATTCTCGGTCATAGTACTTTAAAGATTAATGTTTTTTCTGAAGATGAATATATACAAAGCGTAAATGCTTCCTTTAAAAAGTATCAGAACCAGCCACATTTGCTGGTTGAAGATAGGATTAATGCAATCGCTATAGCTCAAAAATATAGTAAAGAGTCAATTGCCGATTTTTGGGCAGCGGTAATAAAACTCGCTAAGGAATAAAAATGGTTTATATAGTTGTTCTGAATTGGAATGGTCTTCTTGATACTTTGTCCTGTCTAAATTCTCTTTTAGAACTTCAAGAGGAGAAATTTAAGGTAGTAATTTGCGATAATGGTTCTTCTGATGGTTCAGTATTAAAAATAATGGATTGGCATAATGAATTAAAGGAAGGTTTAAAGGAGCGTTTTCCAATAAATAAAATAGATTTACCTATTAACTTTAGTTCTATTAAAACAACGAATAACAGTGGGATTTATTTGATTAATATTGGTAAAAACTTAGGGTATGCAGGTGGTAATAATGTTGGAATCAATTTTGCTCTTTCTCAAAATGACATGAGTTATGTATGGTTGCTTAACAATGATACAGAAGTTGATCCTCATAGTTTGTTAAAAATGAAAGAGGCGTTTTCTAAAGATAAAAAAATCGGTATATGTGGTTCCAGGTTGGTATATTTCTCTGAGAGGGATAAATTGCAAGGGTTAGGAGGAGTCTTTAATCCTCTTTTTTGTTCTTCATATCATTATAAAGCAAACGAGAACGCTACCATAGAGTTTGATGATGAGGTGATATCAAACTCCATAGATTATGTAATAGGGGCGTCAATGCTTATTAGTGCTGAAGCATTAAATGATATTGGAGTTTTGTGTGAAGATTATTTCCTTTACTATGAAGAAATTGACTATTGTTTACGTGCGAAAAATCTGGGATATCGAATTTACTGTGCTACCGAAAGCATAGTTTATCATAAGGAAGGGGCCTCGACTCAAAAAGGTATTCTTTCTGATTATTTTTGGGTTCGAAATCGTATTCTGATTGCTAAAAAATACTATCCTGCATCTATTCTTCCTGTATATTTATCGCTATTTGTTACTTTTTTTAACAGAATTAGACGTATGGAATTGTCAAAGGCCAAAAATGTTTTAAAAATTATTTTTGGTAGTCGTGACTTATATAACTTAAAATAACATTCGCTATTAACTGAGATGATTTTCAGTCCATACTAGGTGTAACAAACATGTACAATACTTATAGAACGTTAGTTGTTGTTATTTTATATAATAAAAAAATTGTAGATTCTCTGACAATAGATTCTATAAATGATTCCTCTCTTGAAAACGCAACGTTATTTGTAGTCAATAATGGCCCTAGTATCGTAATATTGAATGATGAGTGTGCACCTTTTCTAAGTCGTCCTAATAACGATGTTAAACTTTTTAATTATACTGAAAATAGACCATTAAGTGTTATCTATAATGAATGTCTTTCAGTTAGTGATTACGATAAATATGTATTCTTTGATGATGATAGTAGTTTCGAACGTGACTATTTTGATGAGCCTCAAAACCTTGCAATGATTGATGAAAAAGTTGATTTGTTGCTCCCCCAGATAATTGATAAAACAACTGGTGGAGTTACATATCCTAGAGGTGTTAAGTTGGGGGATTATGAGGCAGGATTTATTTTTCCGCAAGATAATTACTTTTACTCTATCGGTTCAGGATTAATAATATACAAGTCATTGATAGATAAGTTTAATAAGTATAATTTGAGTTTGTTTGATGAGCGATTTGCCTTATACGGTGTTGATCTTAGTTTGTTTCGTAGGATTGAGAGGTTGAAGAAACAAAATGTAGTTATCAAGGCTATGGTGACTGGAAAAATATTCCATTTGCTATCGTCCACGTCGGAAAAGATGACGGAGTGGCGTTATCGTGAAAGGCTGTATGATAAAGTTCTCTCTATAAAATATTATTCAAAAAATCACTTTCGATTAATTGCTGGTTTGGCAAAGGCCATCTTAATTGAAATTTATAATGTAAATTTTAAAAATGTCTATCATATATTCTCTGTCTTTATAAGGGGTAAGCATCCTAGAACTTAAAGTTTGCTTTGATAATTTATTCTCTTTTTTGATGGAATACTTAAATGTCACTTTTAAATAATGCTAAGTGGAATTTTTTTTCACAAGCATTTAAGATTTTAGCTCAGCTAATTAATGTCGTTTATTTGGCGAAAATAATTCCTCCAGCTGAGTATGGTATTATGGCAATGGCAATGGTAGTGATTAATCTAGGTACTCTATTACGGGACTTGGGAACTTCCGCTGCAATAATACAGAGAAAAGAGTTAACCCCAAATTTGGTTAACACCGTTTTTTGGCTTAATGTAATAATGGGTGTCGGATTATGTATTATAGTTCTTGGTTCATCATCATTTATTGCGAGTCTATATCACCAAGATAAACTATTTTATGTACTGGTAATTCTAAGCGTGGTTTTTCCTTTATCAAGTTGCGCAGCGGCTCATCTTGCACTTCTGGAAAGGGAGTCTCAATTCAAGAAAATCTCCATTATAGAAGTTTCATCATCTACAGTTTCTGTGATCGTCGCTATTGTATTGGCGAATCTTGGATTTGGTGTATATAGTTTAGTTTTTCAGGCAATTGTACTAAATTTAATGTCTGCAATTCAGTTTTGGGTTGCATCATCTTGGCGTCCATCGTTTAAAACCATCATAAATGGTGATGAATTAAAGAAAATATTTTCATTCAGCGCTAATTTATCTTTGTTCAATTTTATAAACTATTTTTCCAGAAATACAGATAGCTTCATGATTGGTAAATTCATGAATGCCACAATTCTTGGTAGTTATAATTTAGCCTACAGGATAATGCTTTTCCCACTTCAAAGTTTAACATTTGTTGCTGCACGCTCTTTATATCCTATTCTTAGTAAATCACAAGACGACAACCTTCAGATTTCTAAAATTTACATAAATTGCGTTTTCTTTATTTTATTGATAACTGCGCCGCTCATGAGTGGGTTGGCATTTTATAGTAAACCTTTTGTAAGTATTGTTTTTGGTGAGCAATGGCATATTACAGGTGATATTCTTAAATGGCTGGCACCCACTGCGATTATACAATCTGTTCTCAGTACTTCAGGATCTGTTTTCATGGCAAAAGGTCGAACTGATGTATTATTAAAGCTTGGCATTATAGGTGCTTTTTTACAAGTTTCATCTTTTTTGATCGGTGTTCATTATGATATCAGTACTTTTGCTATGTGTTATATGATTGCAAATATACTAAATTTCTTTCCTGTTATGTATCTTTTAATGAAGATTATTAATGATACACTTTTTTCTTTGGTTAAAGCAATATTCCCTATTTTCATCGCTGTCGCTGTAATGATTTTTTTATTGTCAATGGTCCATTCGCATTATCCCTTGGGAAATATTGATAGTGCTTTCTTGCTTATAATGTTTTCCTTACTTGGGGCGGTGTTTTATTTTTTTGCAATCCTTACTTTCTCCGCGTATTTTAGAGGGATGTTCTTAGCTCGTATGAAACGGAAAACTGTGTAATTTGATAAGATTTTACATTGCATGCATTATTTTTCTATAGCAAAGAGTCTTACGCTTTGCGACAAAACCATAGTACGGTAACATAAACGTTACACCATATACGTTTTTGCTGTGATCAGACCTGACAGGAGTATGTAATGTCCAAGCAACAAATCGGTGTTGTCGGTATGGCCGTGATGGGGCGTAACCTCGCGCTGAACATCGAAAGCCGTGGTTACACCGTATCCGTTTTCAACCGCTCCCGTGAAAAGACCGAAGAAGTGATTGCCGAAAATCCAGGCAAGAAGCTGGTCCCTTACTATACAGTACAAGAGTTTGTTGAATCCCTCGAGACACCACGCCGTATCCTGTTGATGGTGAAGGCCGGGGCTGGCACCGACAGCGCGATCGATTCCCTGAAGCCTTACCTCGACAAAGGCGACATCATCATTGATGGCGGCAACACCTTCTTCCAGGACACCATCCGTCGTAACCGTGAGCTGTCTGCCGAAGGTTTTAACTTTATCGGTACCGGTGTTTCCGGTGGTGAAGAGGGGGCTCTGAAAGGGCCTTCCATCATGCCTGGTGGGCAGAAAGAAGCCTATGAGCTGGTTGCTCCGATTCTGAAGCAGATTGCTGCAGTTGCTGAAGATGGTGAGCCATGTGTGACCTATATCGGTGCTGACGGTGCTGGCCATTATGTGAAGATGGTTCATAACGGCATCGAGTATGGAGACATGCAGCTGATTGCTGAAGCTTATGCGCTGTTGAAAGGCGGTCTGGCACTTTCCAACGAAGAGCTGGCGCAAACCTTCACTGAATGGAACGAAGGCGAGCTAAGCAGCTACCTGATCGATATTACCAAAGATATCTTCACCAAGAAGGATGAAGAGGGTAAATACCTCGTTGATGTTATTCTTGATGAAGCAGCAAACAAAGGTACCGGCAAGTGGACCAGCCAGAGCTCACTGGATCTTGGCGAACCTCTGTCTCTGATCACCGAGTCCGTGTTTGCTCGCTATATTTCTTCGCTGAAAGACCAGCGTGTAGCCGCATCGAAAGTGCTGAGTGGTCCGCAGGCTCAACCGGCCGGTGATAAAGCGGAATTTATCGAAAAAGTGCGTCGCGCGTTGTACCTCGGTAAAATCGTTTCCTATGCTCAGGGCTTCTCCCAGCTGCGTGCTGCTTCCGATGAATACAACTGGGATCTGAACTACGGCGAAATCGCTAAGATTTTCCGCGCTGGCTGTATCATTCGTGCGCAGTTCCTGCAGAAGATCACCGATGCTTATGCGCAAAACGCTGGCATTGCTAACCTCCTGCTGGCGCCGTACTTCAAACAGATCGCTGATGACTATCAGCAAGCGCTACGTGATGTCGTGGCTTATGCCGTGCAGAATGGTATTCCGGTACCGACGTTCTCTGCCGCAATTGCCTACTACGACAGCTACCGTTCCGCAGTTCTGCCAGCTAACCTGATTCAGGCTCAGCGTGATTACTTTGGTGCGCACACCTATAAGCGTACTGATAAAGAAGGTGTATTCCACACAGAATGGTTGGAATAAATTTCTTCACACAGTCAGGCCATTTGGCCTGACTATTTTTAAATTTATATTTAATGTTGCAACCTGACCTTAAGCATTTCCTTTCTAAAAATATTTCTAATATCTAATTTTTAACCTTTTTAAGAATTTGCCATATTTATTATCTTGTACGCCTATATTAATCTGCTTCTGGCCTCAGTAAATTACTGGGTGTTAAATAACAGGGTTTTAATTAAAGGAAATTAATATGTTACTTCCTGTGATAATGGCTGGCGGTACCGGCAGTCGTCTCTGGCCGATGTCTCGCGAGCTTTACCCGAAACAGTTCCTCCGGCTGTTCGGGCAGAACTCCATGCTGCAGGAAACTATTACCCGACTCTCGGGCCTTGAAATCCATGAACCGATGGTCATCTGTAACGAAGAGCATCGCTTCCTGGTGGCTGAACAGCTGCGCCAGCTCAATAAGCTGTCGAATAACATTATACTTGAGCCGGTCGGGCGCAACACCGCGCCGGCCATCGCCCTGGCGGCCCTTCAGGCCACCCGCTACGGTGACGACCCGCTGATGCTGGTCCTCGCCGCCGACCATATCATCAATAACCAGCCGGTCTTCCACGACGCCATCCGCGTCGCCGAGCAGTATGCCGATGAAGGCCATCTGGTCACCTTCGGTATCGTGCCGAACGCCCCGGAAACTGGCTACGGCTACATCCAGCGCGGCGTGGCCCTCACCGACAGCGCCCACACCCCGTACCAGGTGGCCCGCTTCGTGGAGAAGCCGGACCGCGAGCGCGCCGAGGCCTACCTCGCCTCCGGGGAGTACTACTGGAACAGCGGCATGTTTATGTTCCGCGCCAAAAAATACCTCTCCGAGCTGGCCAAATTCCGCCCGGATATCCTCGAAGCCTGCCAGGCCGCGGTCAATGCCGCCGACAACGGCAGCGACTTCATCAGCATTCCGCATGACATTTTCTGCGAGTGCCCGGACGAGTCCGTGGACTACGCGGTGATGGAGAAAACCGCCGACGCGGTGGTGGTCGGTCTCGATGCCGACTGGAGCGACGTCGGCTCCTGGTCCGCCCTGTGGGAGGTCAGCCCGAAAGACGAGCAGGGCAACGTCCTCAGCGGTGACGCGTGGGTGCACAACAGCGAAAACTGCTACATCAACAGCGACGAGAAGCTGGTGGCGGCCATCGGCGTGGAGAACCTGGTGATTGTCAGCACCAAGGACGCCGTGCTGGTGATGAACCGCGAGCGTTCCCAGGACGTGAAGAAGGCGGTCGAGTTCCTCAGGCAGAACCAGCGCAGCGAGTACAAGCGCCACCGTGAGATTTATCGTCCCTGGGGCCGCAGCGACGTGGTGGTCCAGACCCCGCGCTTCAACGTCAACCGCATTACGGTGAAACCGGGCGGCGCCTTCTCGATGCAGATGCACCACCACCGCGCCGAGCACTGGGTCATTCTCGCCGGCACCGGCCAGGTGACGGTCAACGGCAAGCAGTTCCTGCTGACCGAGAACCAGTCCACCTTTATTCCGATTGGCGCCGAGCACAGCCTGGAAAACCCGGGCCGTATTCCGCTGGAAGTGCTGGAGATCCAGTCGGGGTCGTACCTCGGCGAGGACGACATTATTCGTATTAAAGACCAGTATGGTCGTTGCTAATTTTTTTCGGGACAAAACGCAGAATGACACAGTTAACATGCTTTAAGGCTTATGACATCCGAGGTGAACTGGGCGAGGAGCTGAACGAGGACATCGCCTACCGTATCGGCCGCGCCTATGGCGAATTTCTGAAACCCGGGAAGATAGTGGTGGGGGGCGATGTGCGCCTCACCAGCGAGTCGCTGAAGCTGGCGCTGGCCCGCGGGCTGATGGACGCCGGCACCGATGTGCTGGATATCGGCCTGAGCGGCACGGAAGAGATTTACTTCGCCACCTTCCACCTCGGGGTGGACGGCGGCATCGAGGTGACGGCGAGCCATAACCCGATGAACTACAACGGCATGAAGCTGGTGCGCGAGAACGCGAAGCCCATCAGCGGCGACACCGGCCTGCGGGATATCCAGCGCCTGGCGGAGGGGAACCAGTTCCCGCCGGTGGACCCGTCGCGTCGCGGGACCCTGCGTCAGATTTCGGTGCTGAAGGAGTACGTTGACCACCTGATGGGCTACGTGGACCTGGCGAACTTCACCCGTCCGCTGAAGCTGGTAGTGAACTCCGGCAACGGAGCGGCGGGACACGTGATTGATGAGGTGGAGAAACGCTTCGCGGCGGCCGGGGCGCCGGTGACCTTTATCAAGGTGCATCACCAGCCGGACGGTCATTTCCCGAACGGTATCCCGAACCCGCTGCTGCCGGAGTGCCGTCAGGACACAGCCGACGCGGTGCGCGAGCATCAGGCCGACATGGGGATTGCCTTTGACGGCGACTTCGATCGCTGCTTCCTGTTCGATGACGAGGCGTCGTTTATCGAGGGGTATTACATTGTCGGCCTGCTGGCTGAGGCGTTCCTGCAGAAGCAGCCGGGAGCGAAAATCATTCACGACCCGCGCCTGACGTGGAATACGGTAGACATCGTGACCCGCAACGGCGGCCAGCCGGTGATGTCGAAGACGGGGCATGCGTTCATCAAGGAGCGGATGCGCCAGGAAGACGCCATCTACGGCGGGGAGATGAGCGCGCACCATTACTTCCGCGACTTCGCCTACTGCGACAGCGGGATGATCCCGTGGCTGCTGGTGGCGGAGCTGCTGTGCCTGAAGAACAGTTCGCTGAAATCGCTGGTGGCGGACCGCCAGGCGGCGTTCCCGGCGTCTGGGGAGATCAACCGCAAGCTGGGGAATGCGGCGGAGGCGATAGCGCGCATCCGGGCGCAGTATGAGCCGGCGGCCGCACACATCGACACAACGGACGGTATCAGTATTGAATACCCTGAGTGGCGCTTTAACCTGCGCACGTCCAATACCGAGCCGGTGGTGCGTCTGAACGTGGAGTCCAGAGCGGATTTTAGTCTGATGGAGACTAAAACAAAAGAAATACTCAATCTCCTATCATAAATTGTTCAAAAATTAGCGAGAAATATACGAGCATTATTTAAATACACTGGTTGTATTTTAATATCTAAATGCTCATTAATTCTCATCTCTATAATTGAAAGGGCATAGAAAACTGTTATGCCCTTTTTATCTACGAAATTATTTCGGATAAGATTATTATGAAGATTCTTGTTACTGGTGGTGCAGGCTTTATCGGTTCTGCTGTGGTTCGTCATATCATTGAAAATACCCGGGATGAAGTCCGCGTGGTGGACTGCCTGACCTATGCCGGCAACCTCGAATCCCTGGCGCCGGTGGTTGGGAGCGAACGCTACTCGTTTTCCCAGACTGATATCACGGATGCCGCTGCCGTGGCGGCCCAGTTTAGCGAGTTCCGCCCGGATATCGTGATGCACCTGGCGGCAGAAAGTCATGTGGATCGCTCCATTGATGGCCCGGCCGCCTTCATCCAGACCAACGTGATCGGTACCTTCACTCTGCTGGAGGCGGCCCGTCACTACTGGTCCGGGCTTGGGGAAGCGCAGAAACAGGCTTTCCGTTTCCACCATATCTCCACCGATGAAGTGTACGGCGACCTGCACGGCACCGATGACCTGTTCACCGAAGAAACGCCGTACGCCCCGAGCAGCCCGTACTCTGCCTCCAAAGCGGGCAGCGACCATCTGGTTCGTGCCTGGAACCGCACCTACGGCCTGCCGGTGGTGGTGACTAACTGCTCCAACAACTATGGTCCGTATCACTTTCCCGAAAAATTGATCCCGCTGACCATCCTCAACGCCCTGGCGGGTAAACCGCTGCCGGTGTATGGCAACGGGGAGCAGATCCGTGACTGGCTGTATGTCGAGGACCATGCCCGTGCACTGTATAAAGTGGCGACCGAAGGCAAGAGCGGCGAGACCTACAATATCGGCGGTCATAACGAGCGTAAAAATATCGATGTGGTGCGCACCATCTGCGCCATTCTCGACAAGGTGGTGGCGCAGAAGCCGGGCAACATCACCCACTTTGCTGACCTGATCACTTTTGTCACCGACCGTCCGGGACACGACCTGCGCTACGCCATTGATGCCGCAAAAATTCAGCGCGATCTGGGCTGGGTACCACAGGAGACGTTCGAGAGCGGGATTGAGAAAACCGTGCACTGGTACCTGAACAACCAGACCTGGTGGCAACGCGTGCTGGACGGCTCCTATGCCGGCGAGCGTCTGGGCCTCAATAACTGATATCTGACTGATTAAGGAATAGATTTATGAAAGGTATTGTTCTGGCCGGCGGCTCCGGCACGCGTTTATATCCCATCACTCAGGGCGTCTCCAAGCAGCTGCTGCCTATCTACGACAAGCCGATGATTTTCTACCCGGTGTCCGTCCTGATGCTGGCGGGTATTCGCGACATCCTGATCATCTCTACACCAGACGATATGCCTTCCTTCCAGCGCCTGCTGGGTGACGGGTCGCAGTTCGGGGTAAACTTCAGCTACGCCGTCCAGCCGTCGCCGGACGGCCTGGCGCAGGCCTTTATCATTGGCGAGAAGTTTATCGGCAACGATGCCTGCGCCCTGGTGCTGGGGGATAATATCTACTTTGGCCAGAGCTTTGGTAAAAAACTGGAGGCGGCAGCGGCGAAGACTTCCGGTGCCACGGTGTTTGGTTATCAGGTGCTGGATCCGGAGCGCTTCGGGGTGGTGGAGTTTGACGAGAACTTTAAGGCACTGTCCATCGAGGAGAAACCGCTGAAGCCGAAATCGGACTGGGCGGTGACCGGGCTCTACTTCTATGACAACAACGTGGTGGAGATGGCGAAGGACGTGAAGCCTTCTGAGCGCGGTGAGCTGGAGATCACCACTCTGAACCAGATGTATCTGGAGCAAGGTGACCTGCATGTTGAATTGCTTGGGCGCGGTTTTGCCTGGCTGGACACGGGCACCCACGATAGCCTGATGGACGCATCACAGTTTATTCACACCATTGAGAAGCGCCAGGGGATGAAGGTCGCCTGCCTGGAAGAGATTGGTTACCGCAATCAGTGGCTGTCGGCGGAAGGGGTGGCGGCTCAGGCCGAACGCCTGAAGAAAACCGAATACGGTGCTTATCTGAAGCGCCTGCTGAACGAGCGTTAATGCTTTCTCCGTCAACGACAGGATACAGAGAATGAAGATTTTACTGATTGGCAAGAATGGTCAGGTGGGCTGGGAGCTCCAGCGTTCACTATCCACGCTCGGTGATGTGGTCGCGGTGGACTACTTTGATAAAGAGCTGTGCGGCGATCTGACGAATCTGGAAGGCATCGCGCAGACCGTGCGTACCGTCCGCCCGGATGTGGTGGTGAATGCCGCCGCGCACACAGCAGTGGACAAGGCAGAAAGCGAGCGGGAGCTCTCCGACCTGCTGAACGACAAAGGGGTGGCGGTGCTGGCGGCGGAGTCGGCGAAGCTGGGTGCCCTGATGGTGCATTATTCCACGGACTATGTGTTCGACGGAGCCGGCAGCCATTATCGCCGGGAAGATGAAGCAACCGGCCCGCTGAACGTCTACGGTGAAACCAAACGCGCCGGTGAACTGGCCCTGGAGCAGGGCAACGCGCGTCACCTGATTTTCCGTACCAGCTGGGTGTATGCCACCCGCGGCGCCAACTTTGCCAAAACCATGCTCCGCCTGGCGGGTGAGAAAGAGACGCTCTCCATCATTGACGACCAGCACGGGGCGCCCACCGGCGCTGAGCTGCTGGCAGACTGCACGGCGACGGCAATCCGTGAAACGCTGCGTAATCCGGCGCTGGCCGGCACCTATCATCTGGTGGCCAGCGGCGAGACCAGCTGGTGCGACTACGCCCGCTATGTGTTTGAGGTGGCGAGGGCGCACGGTGCAGAGCTGGCGATCCAGGAAGTGAAGGGCATTCCGACGACGGCCTATCCGACACCGGCGAAGCGTCCGCTCAACTCACGCCTGTCGAATGAAAAATTCCAGCAGGCATTTGGGGTGACTCTCCCGGACTGGCGTCAGGGTGTGGCTCGCGTGGTAACGGAAGTCCTGGGCAAATAAACGGGTAGCAAAAGATGAACATTATTAAAACAGATATTCCTGACGTGCTGATTTTTGAACCGCGCGTGTTTGGTGATGCGCGAGGTTTCTTCTTTGAGAGCTTCAGCAGCAAGGTGTTTAATGAGGCGGTGGGCCGCCAGGTGGATTTTGTTCAGGACAACCACTCCCAGTCCCAGAAAGGCGTATTGCGTGGGTTGCACTATCAGCTGGATCCGCACGCCCAGGGCAAACTGGTCCGCTGTGTGGAAGGTGAGGTATTTGACGTGGCGGTGGATATCCGTCGTTCATCGCCAACCTTTGGCAAATGGGTAGGAGCAGTGCTCAGCGCAGAGAATAAACGTCAGCTGTGGATCCCGGAAGGGTTCGCCCACGGGTTTATGGCGCTGAGCGACACGGTGCAGTTTGTCTACAAGGCGACGAACTACTACGCGCCGCAGTCAGAACGGAGCATCATCTGGAACGATCCGGAGATCGGGATTGACTGGCCGGCGCTGAGCGATTGCGCGCTCTCGCTGTCGGAGAAAGATCTGCAGGCACATACTCTTGCCACTGCAGAAGTATATAAATAATTAGGTTGTTTTTTCCTAAAATGGCGGGTTCCAGATGGAACTCGTCATGTTTCTTCGTTAACAAGCCGGGTCAACCGACCGACTTGACTTACCTTCCTTCTCAGCGTAAAACCGCCAACAGCATTATTTAAATTCGTGGCTATCCGCCATTACCCAGTTAACTGATTAAAGTGTAATCGAATGAAAATTACTATTTCCGGTACAGGTTATGTTGGTTTATCGAACGGTGTCCTGATTGCGCAAAACCACGAAGTGGTTGCTCTGGATATCGTACAGGCCAAAGTGGATATGCTTAACCAGAAGATCTCTCCGATTGTGGATAAAGAGATTCAGGAATATCTGGCAGAAAAACCGTTAAATTTCCGTGCCACCACGGACAAGCACGACGCCTATCGTAATGCCGACTACGTTATCATTGCGACGCCGACCGATTACGATCCCAAAACCAACTACTTCAACACCTCTACAGTGGAAGCGGTTATTCGCGATGTCACAGAGATCAACCCGAATGCGGTGATGATCATTAAATCGACCATCCCGGTGGGGTTCACCCGCGACATCAAAGAACGTTTGGGGATTGATAATGTTATTTTCTCTCCTGAGTTCCTGCGTGAAGGCCGTGCGCTGTACGACAACCTGCATCCATCGCGCATTGTCATTGGTGAGCGCTCTGCGCGTGCCGAACGTTTCGCAGACCTGCTGAAAGAAGGCGCGATCAAGCAGGATATCCCGACCCTGTTTACCGACTCCACTGAAGCGGAAGCGATCAAACTGTTCGCGAACACCTATCTGGCGCTGCGCGTTGCCTATTTCAACGAGCTCGACAGCTATGCTGAAAGCCAGGGGCTGAACAGCAAGCAGATTATCGAAGGGGTATGTCTGGATCCGCGTATCGGCAACCACTATAACAACCCGTCCTTTGGCTATGGCGGCTACTGCCTGCCGAAAGATACCAAGCAGCTGCTGGCGAACTACGAATCGGTCCCGAACAATATCATCGCGGCTATCGTGGATGCTAACCGTACCCGTAAAGACTTTATCGCGGATTCTATTCTCGCCCGTAAGCCGAAAGTGGTGGGTGTGTATCGCCTGATCATGAAGAGTGGTTCGGACAACTTCCGTGCCTCTTCTATTCAGGGCATTATGAAGCGCATCAAGGCGAAAGGTATTCCGGTTATTATCTATGAACCGGTGATGCAGGAAGATGAGTTTTTCAACTCCCGCGTCGTGCGCGATCTGGATGCCTTCAAACAAGAAGCGGATGTGATCATCTCTAACCGTATGGCGGAAGAGCTGGCGGATGTGGCGGACAAGGTATACACCCGCGATCTGTTTGGTAACGATTAATTCTGCCTGTCTGAGACTGGCGGTTCCCTGCCGCCTGATCTTACCCAGCAATAGTGGACACGCGGCTAAGTGAGTAAACTCTCAGTCAGAGGTGACTCACATGACAAAAACAGTATCAACCAGTAAAAAACCCCGTAAACAGCATTCGCCTGAATTTCGCAG
>OLIA01000008.1_pt1 | contig 158538 bp, 188 predicted proteins | sample 1609621 | NCBI WGS metagenome assembly OLIA01 (sample SAMEA4350112, study PRJEB24818) | metagenome | biome: human; feature: gut; material: faeces | place: Denmark | collected 2013-09
GTTTAATTATATCGAATGTGATTACAATCGGTGGCGGCGGCACAGTTGGTGTGGCGGCCTCAGTCCGGAACAATTTGAAAACAAGAACCTCGCTTAGGCCTGTGTCCATATTACGTGGGTAGGATCAACATTGGTATTTTTCTTTTCACCTGTGGTGGTTTCTACCTCTGTGATATCTGCCGCCCAACCCTGACCACTCAGAGCTAATGCAATACAGGCCGACAATAGAGTTTTCCTTTGCATAATAAATCCTTCTGGCGAATATAAAGAAAGCCGGATGCACTAACCCGACCAATTAGTTATTTAAAACATAGAAGACATCCAATGTTGCCAGTAGATTATTATCTAATCAAACATACTTTCCTATAATTCACAATTATAATTCAGGTGAATAAAAAAAGACCATGAAATATATAAATTGTGTATATAATATAAATTACAAATTAAAACCACATTCTCATTATAAATAATTATATGATGAAAAAACGGTATGAATTAATACTCAAATAAATAAAGCAGAGCTTAAACATAACTCTGCTTTATAATTAAAGGGACAAAATAATTTTACATCTGTTACTGTTTCGGTCGCAGATTCTCATCAAATACCAGGCGTTTCCTGCCAGGTTCAATTTCCCGCAATGGCTCGACTTGATGTAACGTCTGCTTACAGCGTGTCACCAGCACCTGGTACTCATGCGTACCCTGCTTTTTCCATGCCAACTCCTGCTCACTGAGTTCACGAATCGCTTTCGCCGGGCTGCCGACAATCAGGTAATTAGCTGGCATTTCTGCTTTGGCTTTCACAAATGCGGATGCACCAACAATGCTGTTCTCGCCAATCACCGCACCGTCCATCACTACCGCGTTCATTCCCACTAATGCATTGCGGCGGATAATGCAGCCGTGAAGGATAGCGCTATGACCAATATGTCCATCTTCTCCTACAACAGTATCCTGCTCGGGAAAACCGTGCATAACGCAATTATCCTGAATGTTCGCGCCATCTTTCACCACGATACGACCAAAATCGCCACGCAGGCTGGCATTTGGCCCAACGTAAACGCCCTTGCCGAGAATAACATCGCCGATCAATACCGCTGTCGGATGGACAAAACTCTCTTCTGGCACAACCGGAGTCAGACCGTCTATCTGATAAATTGGCATAACGCCTCCTGTTCAATATTCAAGCCGCCAAAACGTTGAAAATACAGGCTTCCCGGCGCAGGCAGTTCACCGACCGAGGTTTCACCTTTTTCACTAACGAACGCTAAAGCAGCAGGCGCTACGCGCTGATAAATGTTGATACACAGCTGACGCGCCGTATGCCCTGCCCAGTGTGCCGGAAGCAACTCCTCCGGCAACAATGGGTCTTTAAGGACGACACGGCGATAAAAATGGATCAGTAAAAGCTGAATATGAAATGCCCGCTCCGGGGTTAACTCGTCTGCCGCCTCTTTTAAAAGCGGCACCAGCGGGCGGAATGACTGAATAAAGGTTTCGTACATGGCATTTTGTTCAGTTAAATGCCAGCACTCTTCTACTCTGGCACGCAGTGCTGCGCGAGAAAGCGCCAGTGGTATTTGCGCTTCAAAACAAATCACGTTATCCGCCACACCCGCTTCATGCAAAAGTGTCTGTACATCGGCCAGTTTTTGCGACGGCGATGCCATCAGGCTGGGTGCCAGTGCGCCAAAACCTTGCCAGATCAACTGCTTTTTGACATCAGCCAGCGTTGATTTATCTAAACCTTCCGAGAGCAACAGGAGCCATTTACCATCCCATGCAGGTTGCTCTGCGCGATAAATTTTACTTTCTGCCCGTCGCGTCAGGCGCAAGCCTTTATCACTGAGGCTATAGAAACTGCGTCGCCCGATGCGGGAAACATCCAGCCAGCCTTCTTTATTAAGACGAAACAAAGCGGTGCGCACGAAACGCTCACCAAATCCCAGCCCTTCCAGCAAAGCAGCCAGACTACCCAACCAGATTTCACCACCACGATGGGAAAGCGAATCACCATACAGAGAGGAGATCAAAGATGTGCCACTGACCGGAACAGCGTTTACAGCATGTTGGATAAAAGTATCAAGTTTACTCATTCGCTTCAGTCTGTTGTTATTGTTGTGATTTATGAATCATAGCACAGGTCGTATCGACTTCTGGCCCTGGCGCTTTACCCCACCAGGGCCAGACGATACGTCAGGCACCAACAATATTGCGCAGATCAAACACCCGACACGCCTTGCCTTCTGAACGCGGGATACTGCCACAGTTAACGATCATCACATCGGTAGAGATCCCCACCATCGACTTAATCCGATGGCGCAGCTGGTGGCATACCTGGCAACGCTGCTCATGCGTCAATGTCAGGCTACTTTCTTTCAACTCCACTTTCACAGAAAGTGAATCAAGATGCCCCCGGCGGTTCACCTCCAGTTGGTAATGCGGCGATAAATGTTCGAATTTGACAATCTCTTCTTCCAGTTGTGACGGAAAGACATTTACACCGCGAATAATCAACATGTCATCGCTGCGTCCGCTGATGCGATCCATGCGGCGCATAGTCCGCGCCGTTCCTGGTAACAGTCGGGTTAAATCACGCGTGCGGTAACGAATGACCGGCAATGCTTCTTTGGTCAGCGTGGTGAATAACAGTTCGCCATGTTCACCATCGGCAAGCGGTGTGCCGTCATGAGGATTAACAATTTCAGGATAGAAATGATCTTCCCAAATGGTTGGGCCGTCGGTAGTTTCCAGACACTCCATCGCCACCCCCGGCCCCATCACTTCTGACAGGCCATAAATATCCAGTGCGGTGATCCCCAGGCGACGCTCAATCTCTTTACGCATGGCCTGTGTCCACGGCTCAGCACCAAATACTCCAACCCGCAGCGAGCAACCGCTGGCATCACCGCCCAACTGCCGCTCCAGCTCTTCAATCAGGTTAAGGCAATAAGATGGCGTAACCATGATCATATCTGGTTGAAAATCACGGATCAGTTGCGCTTGTTTTTCCGTCTGCCCGCCAGACATCGGGATCACCGTAGCGCCCAGACGTTCGGCACCATAGTGCGCACCCAGCCCACCAGTAAACAGGCCGTAACCATAGGCAACATGAATTTTGTCTTTGGGCGAGCCCCCTGCCGCACGCAAAGAACGCGCTACAATATTGGCCCAGTTATCAATATCGTTTTGCGTATAGCCGACAACTGTCGGTTTACCTGTGGTTCCCGAAGAAGCATGAATGCGCACCACTTGTTCCATTGGCACGGCAAAGGTGTCAAAGGGATAGTTGTCGCGCAGATCCTGTTTGGTGGTACAGGGAAATTTACGCAGGTCTGAAAGTTCCCTGAAATCATCAGGATGTACGCCTGCTGCGTCGAATTTGCGCCGATACATCGGCACATTTTCATACGCGTGTTTGAGCGTCCATTTCAGACGCTGTGTTTGCAACGCCTGTAACTCATCAACAGACGCGGTTTCAATCGGGTCAAGCTTTGTATTGGTTATCATTGTAGGGTACTCGCAGGTTGATATGCTCAAACACGCTCCAGAATCATGGCGATGCCCTGACCGACACCGATGCACATGGTGCACAATGCGTAACGACCGTTACGCCGATGCAGCTCATGGCTGGCAGCCAGTGCCAGGCGGGCACCACTCATTCCCAACGGATGGCCTAAGGCGATAGCGCCTCCGTTGGGGTTAACATGTGGGGCATCATCAGGCAGCCCCAATTCGCGTAGTACACCCAACGCCTGGGCCGCGAACGCTTCGTTCAGTTCAATCACGTCCATATCGTGAATACTCAGCCCTGCGCGTTCCAGCACCCGGCGAGTTGCAGGCACCGGACCAAGCCCCATCAGGCGCGGTTCCACCCCGGCGGTTGCCATGGCTACGATACGCGCCCGCGGTGTCAGTCCTTGCGCTGCTGCCATCTGTTCACTGGCAATAATCAACGCAGCGGCTCCGTCATTCACCCCGGAAGCATTGCCTGCGGTAATCACCCCATTGGCACGAAATGGTGCTTTTAACCCACGTAACTGTTCCAGCGTCGTTTCCGGGCGCAGATGCTCATCATGTTGTATTTCTGTTACAACACCTTTCTTGTTTTTCAACACAACCGGAACAATCTCCTCAGCCAGAATGCCTGAGGATTGCGCTTTTGCCGTACGTTGCTGACTGCGTAGCGCAAAACTATCTTGATCTTCTCGTGAGATTTTTAACAGTTCAGCTACATTCTCTGCCGTTTCCGGCATGCTGTCAGTTCCAAATTGCTGAGCCATGAGCGGGTTCACAAATCGCCAGCCAATAGTGGTATCGAACATCTCAGCCTGACGAGAAAATGCACTGGCTGCCTTGCCCATAACAAACGGTGCCCGTGACATTGACTCCACGCCACCGGCGATCAGCAAATCGCCATCGCCCGCTTTAATCGCCCGTGCGGCAAACCCCAGTGCGTCCAGCCCGGAACCACACAAGCGGTTAATGGTTGTGCCGGAAACACTCTGCGGCAGCCCCGCCAGTAAAGTCGCCATCCGGGCTACGTTACGGTTATCTTCTCCCGCCTGATTAGCACAGCCGAGGATCACATCATCGATACACTCCGCATCGAGACGCGGGTTTCGCACCAGCAGTTCCCGCAAAGGGATAGCAGCCAGATCATCAGCCCGAACACTTGATAATGCCCCGCCGTAGCGACCAATTGGCGTACGAATTCCGTCACAAATAAAGGCTTCACGCATCAGGCTTCTCCTGTAATGGTGCCGCCGATGCGGTGAGATTTACCGCGAAACAGCGCAACCGTTTTTTGTTGTTGGTTAACAATTTCGATGTCGTAAACACCGGTTTGCTTGCCCTGATGACGTACCTGCGCAGTAGCAGTTAAGGTGTCTCCGGCAAAGCCTGGACGCAAAAAATCAATCGTGCAGGCAGAAGCGACGGCTGCCAGCCCCTGGCTATTGCAGGCGTAGGCAAAGGCAGTATCAGCCAGTGAAAATAGCTGCCCGCCGTGGCAACTTTGATGACCGTTAAGCATTTGTGCAGTGACGGTCATGGTCACTACAGCAAAGCCTTCATCCATTGAGATAATGTCGATGCCAAGCGCTTTGGCGCAGGCATCGTTCTCATACATTGCATGGGCATTTTGCCAGGCCTTATGACTCATAACCGCTCTCCAGAAGCGCCCGTTGGCGCAGCAATGAACATGGGCGATAGCGTTCTTCGCCATAGTGATGCTGTAGATTTTCAAGGAGCCTTAATATTCGCTGCCAGCCAAGTTGCGCTCCCCAGGCAAGTGGGCCATATGGATAATTCACCCCAAGACGCATGGCGGTATCGATATCCTGTTCAGAGGCCACGCCTTTTTGAAGCGCATCAAGGGCTTCATTGATGATCATTGCTACCGTTCGCCAAATCAGCATTCCTGGGTAATCTGCAATTTGCAGCACTGTTTTGCCCTGCTGTTGCAGGTAATAAATGGCCTTGCGGGTCGCTGAGTCCGGGTTCACCGCTGCAGCAGCAATGGTCACCACCTTGCCCGCCATTTTATCGATCACTACCACCGGGCGTGCCAGTCGTATTGCCAGCGCCTGTGCCGTCTCGCCTTGTGTCTCAATCAATAAAACATCGTCAATTTCCGTGACACCGTCACTTTTCTTTTCTACTTTCATTGGGCTAAAACTGTCGCTTACCGCTTCCAGGCCAACAACTGCCTCACGTTCCGCGCGCCAGTCGTACACGCCCAGCCCACTTTTCTTGCCCAACCGTCCACCAATCACCAGTTCCTGTTGCACCAGCGAAGGTAAAAAACGACGCTCCTGCCAGAAAGCGTTAAACACCGAACAGGTGACAGCAAAATTGACGTCCTGACCAATCAGATCGGTTAATTCCAGCGGCCCCATCGGGAAACCAGCGCCATCGCGAAGTGCAGCGTCAATCACTTCTGGTGCAGCAACCTGCTCTTCCAGTGCCCGCCAGGCCTCGGAATAATAAGGACGCGCAACACGGTTAACGATAAATCCAGGAGTCGAATGACAGCGCACAGGCTGCTTACCCCAACTCAACGTTAGTTCACACAACTGCTCAACAACTTCCGCCGCCGTTGCCAGCCCACTGACCACCTCCACCAACTTCATCACCGGTGCCGGGTTAAAAAAATGCAGCCCCGCAACACGTTCAGGATTTTTTATCTCCGCAGCAATCGCGGTTATAGAGATTGACGAAGTGTTAGTGGTCAATAGCGTTTGTGGCGGGCAAACTTCCGCCAGCTGTGCAAAGAGCGCTTTTTTGACTTCCAGACGTTCAGACGCCGCTTCAATGACCAGGTCCGCAGCTGCCAGCGCGTGAATATCGGTCACCGGGATCAGGCGTTTCAATGTGCGTTCACAGGTTTCAGCAGTCAGTTTTCCCCGCGTCACGCGTGAATTTAGCCGCGCGTGTATCCCGTCGATTGCGCGGGTCAGCGCTTCAGCAGAAATGTCATACAGTAAAACCTGGTGTCCATGACTGGCAGCAACTTCAGCAATGCCTGCCCCCATGGTGCCGCTCCCAATCACTGCCACAGTTTGCACATTTATCATCATGCTATTTCCCCGTGAACTGCGGTGAGCGTTTAGCCAGGAACGCACTGACACCTTCACGATAATCTGCGCTCCGTCCGGCAAGTCGCTGATAGTCACGTTCCAGATCCAGTTGCGTATCGAGCGTATTGGTTTCAGCGCTATTTATCGCTTGCTTGATAAGTCCAAGACCAAATGTCGGTTGTGTCGCCAGATGCCGTGCCAGCTGTTGCGCGGTATCTGCCAGCGTTTCATCATCAACAACCTGCCAGATCATCCCCCATTCGTGCGCCTGTTCAGCACTCAGTTGATTCCCCAGCAGTGCCAGCCCCATGGCGCGCGCTCGTCCGGCAACGCGTGGCAGTAACCAGGTTCCACCGCAATCGGGTATTAAGCCTAACTTACTAAACGCCATGACGAATTTTGCTGAACGGGCAGCAATAACGATGTCGCCCCCCAGTGCCAGTGTTGCGCCTGCCCCTGCCGCCACGCCATTGACTGCACAGATCACCGGTTTTGGCAGTTTTGCCAGGCGACGTACCAGTGGGTTATAGAAACGTTCAACTGACATCCCTAAATCCGGTGCGGGGCCTGTGGGATCAACGTTACGATCGTTAAGATCCTGACCAGCACAAAATCCGCGCCCGGCACCTGTAAGTAACAGGCAACGGATAGTGTCGTCGCGCTCGACCTGTTTCAGGCACTCTGCCAGTTGTGCGTGCATCTCATCATTAAAACTGTTCAGGCGTTCCGGGCGGTTGAGCGTTAGTGTCATCACGCCCTTTTCTACATGACTGAGGATGAATTCCATCATTAGCGTCCTTTAAAGTCGGGCGTGCGTTTTTGTAAGAAAGCGGAGATGCCTTCATGACGATCTTCTGTTGCCGCCAGCAAGGTGAATAACTGTCGCTCCTGGGCAAGTCCGGCTTGCAAAGCCACTTCCTGCGACTGGCGCAGCGCTTGCTTTGCCGCTTGTAAGGCCAGCGGCGAGTGACGTGCCATTTTCGATGCCAGCTGTAAGGCGTATTCGAGGGTTAAATCGCTGGGGAAGACGTCGCTAACCAGCCCGGCCTGCTGTGCTTGCTGAGCGGTGATACTTTCTCCGCTCAGCACCATTTTGCTGGCTAACGATTTACCGACACTACGGATTAAACGTTGCGTTCCGCCTGCGCCAGGCATGATGCCGAGAGTGATTTCCGGCAACCCAAAACGCGCGTTCTCTCCGGCAACCACCACATCGCACAACAATGCCAGTTCGCAACCCGCCCCAAGCGCGTAACCATTGACGGCTGCGATAAGTGGTTTATTAAAGGCCTGCAATCGCGCCCATAGCTGCGGACGTGTATCGTTTAAGGTGGCCGCGAGATCTTTTTCTGCCATTTCGTTGAGATCGGCCCCAGCGGCAAAAAAGCGTGCATTACCGGTAATCACACAGACCGAAATGCTGGTATCGGTAGCCGCAGCTTCCAGTTCATTTACCAGTTGCATCAGCAGGGCATTATTTAGCGCATTACGTGCGGCGGGACGGTTAAGGGTCAGCAACAATACTCGTTGCTGACGGCTGACGATCAGTTCGCTCATGCCATCCCCTTCGCGTCAAAGTCAACCACCACATCGCTGGTCAGCGGCAGTGCCTGGCAACTCAACACATAACCTGCGGCCAGTTCATCCGGTTCCAGACTGTAATTGGTTTCCATCGCCACTTTGCCACGCAGCACTTTGCATTTGCAGGTCGCACAGACGCCGCCTTTGCAGGCATAGGGCAGATCCGCCCCCTGGCGCAATGCCGCATCGAGAATGCTTTCATCGTCGGCATTAAGCACGATTTCCCGATCCCGCCCATCCTGACGTACAGTCACTTTTTGTCCGTCACTTTGCACGTTAACGCTACGTTTGACGCGCGTGCCAGGCGTATTAAACCGCTCCAGATGAATGGTTTTATCTGGCATTCCCAGTGCTTTTAAGGCGGTTTCCGCGTCATCCATCATCGCCGCCGGACCACAAATAAATGCCTCATCATAAAGACGAAAATTAATGAGCGAGGCCCCAAGTGACTGTAATTTTTCACCGTCAATACGCCCGTGAAGCAGATCGCTGTCGAGGGTTTCCTGACTGAAAATGCACAACAACTGTAAACGCTGAGGATATTTGTCTTTCAGGTCTGCCAGTGCCTGGCGAAACATCATGCTCTGGCTGGTACGGTTACCGTAGATCAGGGTGAACTGACTTTCAGGCTCGGTTTGTAAAGTGGTGGCGATAATCGCCAGCATTGGCGTAATACCTGATCCTGCTGCAATTGCCAGATAGCGCCCCTGGCGTTCGGCCTGCGGCTGATAGCCGAAATGCCCCTGCGGCACCATGACCTCCAGCGTCATACCCTGGCGGATGTGTTCGCGGGCATAGCGGGAGAAACGTCCGCCTTCAATGGCTTTCACCGCCACACTAATTTCGCCAGGCAGATAGCTGCGGCAAATGGAGTAACAACGGCGTAATTCTTCACCATCAAAGCTGGCTTTTAAGGTCAAATGTTGACCGGGGCGAAAGCGATACGCCTCCTGCAAAGGCTGGGGCACCGCAAAGGTAATGGTCACCGCATCACGGGTTTCCGACTCGACTTTTGCCACTGTTAAGGAATGAAACGTTGTCATGGCATCCTCAAATACATTTGAAATAATCGAAAGGTTCGCGGCAACTATCGCAGCGGTACAATGCTTTGCAGGCCGTGGAACCAAATTCACTGATAAGTGTGGTATGGACGCTGGCGCAGCGCGGGCAACGTACTTCTGGCGGCAAATGGGCATGGCAACTGTGTCCGGCGGGCGGGCTAATGCCATACTCTCGCAGACGCTCACGGGCATCGGGGGTCATCCAGTCGGTGGTCCATGCCGGGTCGAGTTGCAGCACAACCTGAACGGGGGTAAACCCGTTGGTTGTCATTGCCTCACGTATCGCGCCAATCAAATGTTCCGTTGCCGGACAACCGGAATATGTCGGCGTAAAGCCGATCACCCATCCTTCTCCCATCTGTGTCACATTACGCACCATGCCTAAATCAGTAATGGTCAGCACCGGGATCTCCGGGTCCGGGATCTGGCTGAGTAGCGCCCATATCTCATGAACCTGTGGCGGTGCAATGGTGGCCAGACGTTGCATACCCATCTCCTCTGTTACCATTGCTGACCGGGCAAGACACGCTGGAGATACTGCATTTCTGCCAGCATGGGTCCAAGGTGTTCGGTATGCAGTCCTTTTTTACCGCCAGTGCGATACGCCTGCTCTTGCGGTACGTTCAATGTGGCTTCGTTGATCCCGGCAAAAACTTCGGCTTCCCACGCTGCGCGTAAAGTGCGTGGATCAACCGCAATACCCTCTTCACTCAGTGCAATATCAATCTCGTCGGCATCGAACAGTTCGGCGGTAAAACGCCACAACTTGTTGATGGCCTGCTGCATCTTTTGCCCTGATACGTCAGTACCATTGCCCAGTCGCTCCAGCCAGCCACGACTAAAACGCAGGTGATAGCGCGCTTCTTTAATTGCTTTGGCAGAAATCGCCGCCAGTTGCGGATCACGGCTTTCCATCAGACGGGTAAAGAGCGCCACATGCCATGCATCGATGAAATACTGGCGTGCAATGGTGTCGGCAAAATTGCCGTTTGGTTGTTCAACCAACAATAAGTTGCTGAACTGGCGCTCGTCTCGGGTGAAGGCCAGGGTATCTTCATCGCCTTCTCCCGCTAATTCAGCGGCATACGATAAGAAGTTGCGTGCCTGACCTAATAAATCGAGGCCAATGTTTGCCAGTGCGAGATCGATTTCCAGTTCCGGTGCGTGACCGCACCATTCACCCAACCGCTGGGAGAGCACCAGGCAGTTATCGCCCAGGCGCAAGGTGTAAGCCGTTAACTGATTCATTTCCGACCTCACATGTGCTCAATGCCATCAGGGATGGTGTAAAACGTTGGATGGCGATAGACCTTGCTTTCAGCCGGATCAAAAAATTCACCGCGTTCTTCCGGTTGCGAGGCAACAATTTCACTCGCCTTCACCACCCAAATTGAACATCCTTCGCTACGACGGGTGTAAGCATCACGGGCATTTTCCAGTGCCATCCGCTCATCGGCAGCATGTAAACTGCCAACATGGCGGTGTGATAAGCCCTGTTTGCCACGCACGAAAACTTCGTATAACGGCCAGTAAACATTACTCATTTTGAATCTCCTTATGCGACCTTACGGGCATGTTGTTTTTGTGCATGGGCCAGCGCTGCTTCCCGTACCCAGGTACCTTCTTCCCAGGCTTTACGTTTGGCGTCGAGCCTCTCCTGATTACAAATTCCGCGACCGTTAATTACTTCGTTAAACTCCTGCCAGTCGATCTCACCAAAGCGGTAGTGACCGCTTTCAGTGTCAAAATGCAGATCCGGGTCAGGAACGGTCATACCGAGCATTTCAACCTGTGGAACGGTGTTATCCACGAAACGCTGGCGGAGTTCGTCGTTGGTGAAACGTTTGATTTTCCAGGTGAGACTTCTGGCGCTGTTTGGCGAGTTATCATCGTTTGGCCCGAACATCATTAAGGCTGGCCACCAGAAACGGTTAATGGCGTCTTGCAACATCTGCTTTTGAGCTTCGCTGCCCTGCGCCAGTGCCATGCAGGCTTCAAACCCCTGACGCTGGTGAAAACTCTCTTCTTTGCAGATTTTCACCATTGCTCTGGCATACGGGCCATAAGAAGTGCGGCATAACGCCACCTGATTGACGATCGCTGCGCCATCCACCAGCCAGCCGATAACACCGATATCAGCCCAACTCAATGTCGGATAATTAAAGATGGAGGAATATTTCATCCGTCCGTCGAGCATTTTTTGGTAGATGTCTTCTCTGGCGCAGCCCAGTGTTTCGGCGGCGCTATAGAGATACAGACCATGACCGGCTTCATCCTGCACTTTGGCCAACAGAATGGCTTTACGCCGCAAGGTTGGTGCGCGAGTGATCCAGTTACCTTCAGGCAACATACCAACAATCTCGGAGTGCGCATGCTGCCCAATCTGGCGGATCAATGTCTTTCGGTAAGCATCGGGCATCCAGTCCTGTGGCTCGATAGCCGTTTCCTGGGCTATCCGTTGCTCAAAGCGTTCTTCTTGGGTCACGTCATCACCTTTACGATTCCAGTTTTCGTGAATTAATTAAAAACACGAATCACATTGTTTTATGAAAGTTACACAATAGTTAAGTAAAATCACAAATTTTGTATGTTTGAACTGTGACGGATTTCGCACCCTATTTTTATAAATCATTATTTATCAGTGCATTAATGTTTTCCGCAGTTGCTATACAGATCGCATAGTTAACATTTCGTTAAAAGATCCCTTGCTTTTTATGATTCGCGATTTAACTATTAGCAACAGAAATGTGAAACATCTGGAGAGTAGCGATGCAGCAGTTAGCCAGTTTCTTATCCGGTACCTGGCAGTCTGGCCGGGGCCGTAGCCGTTTGATTCACCACGCTATTAGCGGCGAGGCGTTATGGGAAGTGACCAGTGAAGGTCTTGATATGGCGGCTGCCCGCCAGTTTGCCATTGAAAAAGGTGCCCCCGCCCTTCGCGCTATGACCTTTATCGAACGTGCGGCGATGCTTAAAGCGGTCGCTAAACATCTGCTGAGTGAAAAAGAGCGTTTCTATGCTCTTTCTGCGCAAACAGGCGCAACGCGGGCAGACAGTTGGGTTGATATTGAAGGTGGCATTGGGACGTTATTTACTTACGCCAGCCTCGGTAGCCGGGAGCTGCCTGACGATACGCTGTGGCCGGAAGATGAATTGATCCCCTTATCGAAAGAAGGTGGATTTGCCGCGCGCCATTTACTGACCTCAAAGTCAGGCGTGGCAGTGCATATTAACGCCTTTAACTTCCCCTGCTGGGGAATGCTGGAAAAGCTGGCACCAACGTGGCTGGGCGGAATGCCAGCCATCATCAAACCAGCTACCGCGACGGCCCAACTGACTCAGGCGATGGTGAAATCAATTGTCGATAGTGGTCTTGTTCCCGAAGGCGCAATTAGTCTGATCTGCGGTAGTGCTGGCGACTTGTTGGATCATCTGGACAGCCAGGATGTGGTGACTTTCACGGGGTCAGCGGCGACCGGACAGATGCTGCGAGTTCAGCCAAATATCGTCGCCAAATCTATCCCCTTCACTATGGAAGCTGATTCCCTGAACTGCTGCGTACTGGGCGAAGATGTCACCCCGGATCAACCGGAGTTTGCGCTGTTTATTCGTGAAGTTGTGCGTGAGATGACCACAAAAGCCGGGCAAAAATGTACGGCAATCCGGCGGATTATTGTGCCGCAGGCATTGGTTAATGCTGTCAGTGATGCTCTGGTTGCGCGATTACAGAAAGTCGTGGTCGGTGATCCTGCTCAGGAAGGCGTGAAAATGGGCGCACTGGTAAATGCTGAGCAGCGTGCCGATGTGCAGGAAAAAGTGAACATATTGCTGGCTGCAGGATGCGAGATTCGCCTCGGTGGTCAGGCGGATTTATCTGCTGCGGGTGCCTTCTTCCCGCCAACCTTATTGTACTGTCCGCAGCCGGATGAAACACCGGCGGTACATGCAACAGAAGCCTTTGGCCCTGTCGCAACGCTGATGCCAGCACAAAACCAGCGACATGCTCTGCAACTGGCTTGTGCAGGCGGCGGTAGCCTTGCGGGAACGCTGGTGACGGCTGATCCGCAAATTGCGCGTCAGTTTATTGCCGACGCGGCACGTACGCATGGGCGAATTCAGATCCTCAATGAAGAGTCGGCAAAAGAATCCACCGGGCATGGCTCCCCACTGCCACAACTGGTACATGGTGGGCCTGGTCGCGCAGGAGGCGGTGAAGAATTAGGCGGTTTACGAGCGGTGAAACATTACATGCAGCGAACCGCTGTTCAGGGTAGTCCGACGATGCTTGCCGCTATCAGTAAACAGTGGGTGCGCGGTGCGAAAGTCGAAGAAGATCGTATTCATCCGTTCCGCAAATATTTTGAGGAGCTACAACCAGGCGACAGCCTGTTGACTCCCCGCCGCACAATGACAGAGGCCGATATTGTTAACTTTGCTTGCCTCAGCGGCGATCGTTTCTATGCACATATGGATAAGATTGCTGCTGCCGAATCTATTTTCGGTGAGCGGGTGGTGCATGGGTATTTTGTGCTTTCTGCGGCTGCGGGTCTGTTTGTCGATGCCGGTGTCGGTCCGGTCATTGCTAACTACGGGCTGGAAAGCTTGCGTTTTATCGAACCCGTAAAGCCAGGCGATACCATCCAGGTGCGTCTCACCTGTAAGCGCAAGACGCTGAAAAAACAGCGTAGCGCAGAAGAAAAACCAACAGGTGTGGTGGAATGGGCTGTAGAGGTATTCAATCAGCATCAAACCCCGGTGGCGCTGTATTCAATTCTGACGCTGGTGGCCAGGCAGCACGGTGATTTTGTCGATTAATCGGTGAATGAAGGGCAACGGCGAATAGTTGCCCTTTTATTTCACTAAGTTTTGTGACGTTGTCACATTATGCATGATGTGTACATCTATTTTCAGGGCATCCACTGTATGAAAAGCTGGCACACCTGCCAAACAACCTGGCAGGTGCAGGCAATCCCCTTTGCATCAGTACTGATAATGTGAACCTGACTAAACCGCCCACAGAGCGCGGTTGCTAACAAGAACACAACATCTGACGAGGTTAATAATGGGAAGCCCCTCTCTGTATTCTGCCCGTAAAACAACCCTGGCGTTGGCAGTCGCCTTAAGTTTCGCCTGGCAAGCGCCGGTATTTGCCCACGGTGGTGAAGCGCATATGGTGCCAATGGATAAAACGCTTAAAGAATTTGGTGCCGATGTGCAGTGGGACGACTACGCCCAGCTCTTTACCCTGATTAAAGATGGCGCGTACGTGAAAGTGAAGCCTGGTGCGCAAACAGCAATTGTTAATGGTCAGCCTCTGGCACTGCAAGTACCGGTAGTGATGAAAGACAATAAAGCCTGGGTTTCTGACACCTTTATTAACGATGTTTTCCAGTCCGGGCTGGATCAAACCTTTCAGGTAGAAAAGCGCCCTCACCCACTTAATGCGCTAACTGCGGACGAAATTAAACAGGCCGTTGAAATTGTTAAAGCTTCCGCGGACTTCAAACCCAATACCCGTTTTACTGAGATCTCCCTGCTACCGCCAGATAAAGAAGCTGTCTGGGCGTTTGCGCTGGAAAACAAACCGGTTGACCAGCCGCGCAAAGCCGACGTCATTATGCTCGACGGCAAACATATCATCGAAGCGGTGGTGGATCTGCAAAACAACAAACTGCTCTCCTGGCAACCCATTAAAGACGCCCACGGTATGGTGTTGCTGGATGATTTCGCCAGTGTGCAGAACATTATTAACAACAGTGAAGAATTTGCCGCTGCCGTGAAGAAACGCGGTATTACTGATGCGAAAAAAGTGATTACCACGCCGCTGACCGTAGGTTATTTCGATGGTAAAGATGGCCTGAAACAAGATGCCCGGTTGCTCAAAGTCATCAGCTATCTTGATGTCGGTGATGGCAACTACTGGGCACATCCCATCGAAAACCTGGTGGCGGTCGTTGATTTAGAACAGAAAAAAATCGTTAAGATTGAAGAAGGTCCGGTAGTTCCGGTGCCAATGACCGCACGCCCATTTGATGGCCGTGACCGCGTTGCTCCGGCAGTTAAGCCTATGCAAATCATTGAGCCTGAAGGTAAAAATTACACCATTACTGGCGATATGATTCACTGGCGGAACTGGGATTTTCACCTCAGCATGAACTCTCGCGTCGGGCCGATGATCTCCACCGTGACTTATAACGACAATGGCACCAAACGCAAAGTCATGTACGAAGGTTCTCTCGGCGGCATGATTGTGCCTTACGGTGATCCTGATATTGGCTGGTACTTTAAAGCGTATCTGGACTCTGGTGACTACGGTATGGGCACGCTAACCTCACCAATTGCTCGTGGTAAAGATGCCCCGTCTAACGCAGTGCTCCTTAATGAAACCATCGCCGACTACACTGGCGTGCCGATGGAGATCCCTCGCGCTATCGCGGTATTTGAACGTTATGCCGGGCCGGAGTATAAGCATCAGGAAATGGGCCAGCCCAACGTCAGTACCGAACGCCGGGAGTTAGTGGTGCGCTGGATCAGTACAGTGGGTAACTATGACTACATTTTTGACTGGATCTTCCATGAAAACGGCACTATTGGCATCGATGCCGGTGCTACGGGCATCGAAGCGGTGAAAGGTGTTAAAGCGAAAACCATGCACGATGAGACGGCAAAAGATGACACGCGCTACGGCACGCTTATCGATCACAATATCGTGGGTACTACACACCAACATATTTATAATTTCCGCCTCGATCTGGATGTAGATGGCGAGAATAACAGCCTGGTGGCGATGGACCCAGTGGTAAAACCGAATACTGCCGGTGGCCCACGCACCAGTACCATGCAAGTTAATCAGTACAACATCGGCAATGAACAGGATGCCGCACAGAAATTTGATCCGGGCACGATTCGTCTGTTGAGTAACCCGAACAAAGAGAACCGCATGGGCAATCCGGTTTCCTATCAAATTATTCCTTATGCAGGTGGTACTCACCCGGTAGCAAAAGGTGCCCAGTTCGCGCCGGACGAGTGGATCTATCATCGTTTAAGCTTTATGGACAAGCAGCTCTGGGTAACGCGTTATCATCCTGGCGAGCGTTTCCCGGAAGGCAAATATCCGAACCGTTCTACTCATGACACCGGTCTTGGACAATACAGTAAGGATAACGAGTCGCTGGACAACACCGACGCCGTTGTCTGGATGACCACCGGCACCACACATGTGGCCCGCGCCGAAGAGTGGCCGATTATGCCGACCGAATGGGTACATACTCTGCTGAAACCATGGAACTTCTTTGACGAAACGCCAACGCTAGGGGCGCTGAAGAAAGATAAGTGATTGTTTCAGACAAAAAAACGGCACCAGGTGCCGTTTTTTACTTATGAGCGAACCAGATTAATACCGTACACACACCGACTTAGTTTCACACCAACCGTCCAGCCAGTCGGGGCCAAAATCACGGCCCGTTCCTGACTGCTTCATCCCACCAAACGGTAAGTTAGCGTCAATTAAGGTATGGCTGTTTACCCACACCGTCCCTGCCTGTAAGCGATCGCTATATTCCAGAGCCTGGGAGAGATTTTGCGTCCAGACACTGGCAGTTAAGCCATATTCCGTGTCGTTTGCCAGTTGTAACGCCTCTTCTCCATCCGCTACTCGCACCAGGTTTACCACCGGACCAAACACCTCTTCACGAGTTAAGCGCAATTTAGCATCGGGATTTACCACCAGCGTTGGCGCAACATAATACCCCTCTCCGGCTGGTCCATTCGACCCGCGAATCAGCTCTGCTTGCTGTGCCTGCGCATCGTCGAGGAATGAACACACTTTGTCGCAGTGCGCACGAGAAACCAAAGGGTTAATCTGTGCAACAGGTGACATCCCCGGTCCCACTTGCAACGATTTTACCGCCTGCTCAAATCCACTAACCAGCGTGTCAAACAACGGCGCTTCAATATAAATTCGCGAACTGGCGGCGCATACTTGCCCTTGATTCAGGAAGCTTCCGGTCATCAAGCCTTCAATAACCCATTGCGGATCAGCATCTTTTAATACAATTGCCGGGTTTTTACCGCCCAGTTCCAGCGTTACACGCGTTAAGTGATCAGCAGCAGTTCTGGCAATACCTTTTCCCGTCGCGGTTGAACCGGTAAAACTGATTTTCGCAACATGAGGATGTGACGTCAGGGCCGCGCCGCATACAGCACCTGACCCGGTGACGACATTAAAAACGCCATCAGGGATACCAGCCTCGCTGGCCAGTTCCGCCACGCGCAACATCGTCAGTGGCGTGGTTTCCGAAGGCTTAATCACGATTGAACAGCCTGCTGCCAGTGCTGGCATCACCTTCCACATACCAATCATCAACGGAAAGTTCCATGGCACAATTCCCGCCACTACGCCAACCGGCTCTTTACGCGTCCAGGCCTGATAACGCGCCCCCTGGGGTAAGGGAATCGACAAGTCCAGCGTTTTACCCACGATTTTGGTCGTTAACCCGGCGGTATAACGCATCCAGTTCAGCGTACAGCCCACTTCAAAAGCACGGGAAATGGCAATTGACTTGCCTTGCTCCAGGGTTTCCAGTTGCGCCAGCTCCTCACTGTGCTGCTCCACCAGATCAGCAAAACGTAGCAGAATACGTTCACGCTCTGCGGGTAATCGCCCGGCCCAGCGACGCGAGACAAAGGCCCGCCAGGCAGACATGACTGCGTTATCTACATCCGCTTCGTTGGCATCAGCAGTAGACGCAATTTCTTGCCCGGTGGCCGGATCAAAGATCGCCAACCGTTTTTCACTTTGTGCGGGGCCAGGACGACCATCAATATAAAGACCGTGTTGACGATCGAGAAACTGTTGGACCTGGCTTAATACTGCTACATGCGGCTCTGTCATCACTTTTCCTTATTATTTACCCAGTGTGATTTCAGTGTACGCAGCGACAAGAAAAGTCACTTTTTTCGCTGTGACATTCGCTTTGTCAGCTGTGACAAGCTCCGCAAATCGTGACAATAACCGCTTATGTCTCTATGCCTGACAAGACTTATTTCCTATAGTCAGGCTCATTAGCTTCGTTTATTGCAACACAAATGCAACAATAAAAATACATTTCACAGAGCGAAAACGTGCCATGAACCCCGCAGTGGATAATGAGTTTCAGCAATGGCTTTCCCAAATCAATCAGGTATGCGGAAATTTTACCGGACGCCTGCTGACTGAGCGTTACACGGGTGTACTGGACACGCATTTTGCCAAAGGACTAAAGCTGAGTACCGTGACAACCAGCGGGGTGAATTTATCCCGCACCTGGCAGGAAGTAAAAGGCAGCGACGATGCCTGGTTTTACACCGTTTTTCAGCTTAGTGGTCAGGCAATAATGGAGCAGGATGAGCGTCAGGTGCAGATTGGCGCTGGCGATATTACGTTACTCGATGCCTCACGCCCCTGTTCGCTTTACTGGCAGGAGTCTTCTAAACAGATTTCATTACTTTTGCCACGCACTCTGCTGGAACAATATTTTCCCCATCAAAAACCTGTCTGCGCAGAAAGACTGGACGCTGACTTACCCATGGTGCAACTCAGTCATCGCCTGTTACAGGAGAGCATGAATAATCCGGCACTTTCTGAAACAGAAAGTGAAGCTGCGCTACAGGCGATGGTGTGTCTGCTGCGCCCGGTACTTCATCAGCGGGAATCTGTTCAACCTCGTCGTGAACGTCAGTTTCAAAAAGTGGTTACGTTGATAGACGATAATATTCGCGAAGAGATATTACGCCCGGAGTGGATAGCCGGAGAGACAGGTATGTCAGTACGTAGTTTGTACCGAATGTTTGCCGATAAAGGTTTGGTAGTCGCGCAATATATTCGTAACCGTCGTCTCGATTTTTGTGCAGATGCGATTCGCCATGCCGCAGATGATGAAAAACTGGCAGGCATCGGCTTTCATTGGGGATTTTCTGACCAGAGTCATTTTTCAACGGTATTTAAGCAACGCTTTGGGATGACGCCAGGCGAGTATCGACGTAAATTCCGCTAACTAATTGGCGTTGCATGTACTGCAACGCCAATTAGTTAAAACAGATATTTGACTATGCATTTTTCAGGGCAAAAGGCAATTTGACAGGAGTTTTTGAATATTCACCTTGTTTCAGGAAAATAGATCAATCGCCTTCTCCTGTAGCGTTATCCCGATATTGCGGTTTTGCTATTAAAATTTTCGCACCCATTTACCGTTTATCCCTTGTACATATTCCCCCGGTTTGGCCCGAGCTACGAGCTTTTGCCCGGCGAGTTTCGCGATATCATCTACCGACACATTATTTTGCTTTGCCAGTTGTTGGTAACTCGCTTTACGTTCGGCATTAATGTCGGCTACTAATTTCTCTGTTTCAGCATCCGTTTTCAGCGCAACCAGATAACCGTAAAATGTTTCACCTACCCGCCCCTGAGTTCTGGCTTCATCCAGAGTCAATGCCATTACATTGCTGCTTACCAGCCCAACAAGAAACGCACAAAGAAGTAATGTTTTCTTCATCATCACCTCAGAAAAGATCGCTACGAGTTTCAAGCAGCTCTTCGACATCTTTGTCTGCCTTGATGATGATCTCATGCTCAATTTTAACGTTCATATTGATAGTGATCGGTTCCTTAGGTGCAGCGACTTCAATGCGAGGCGTACAGCCAACCAGCATAAAAGATGACGTCAACGCAGCCAGTAAAATTTTCATTGTTTTTCCTCACACTCTTTTCCTTGCGGACAGTCATTTCCCGGCAGACGTGCGTTCTGCTCCAGCCATGCCTGGAGATTATCGCCAAAGCGTAAACTGCGCCACAGCGTAAAAATATTCTCTTCATGATGGTAATTAAGGTTTACCGTACCGCTTTTACCATCAACGCGACTGGTACCTGTAATGTTGGCCTGCATGGTTAATAAACCGAGATTATCTAAATTAATTTTTGTCGATGAACGGCTAATTTCCATATAGCGCAACCAGTTAATTGCTGAACCCGCAGTCATATTGTCTTTTACCACCGCATCCGCAGTGTCTTTATCCAGTCGCAATGTCATCGGCCCGCTATTCGCCAGCCAGCCATCTTTCACAATCCATTTTTCATTGTTCAGCCATAACGGCAGTGCACCACTAAATGCCCCGGACATGGCGAATTGTTTCGGATTGACGGCGCTAACCAGTTCGCTGGATGAGAGATTATTCAGCCGCAACAGCGCCGGGTCATGTTGCGGCATACGTAATTGTTTCATCAGTACGTTACCGCCTAACACATCGACGCTAACATCAGTCAACAGCAAGGGTTCTTCTTCAGTCCACGGATAACGCCCTTGCAAATCAGCCGTAATATTTTTCGCTGTCACCAGATTAATCACTTCGGCAATTCGCAACGTAACGGGGCCGCGAGTCCCCAGATGCCAGGCTCCATCGGCAAAACGGAAAGGCAGGACAAAATCGACACCGTTAACCTGATTATCTGGCATCCAGGCACTACCGCCTTTCAACACGCCGTGTCCTCCCGCGCGGAATCCTTGTTCAGGCGCAGCAGAAAATGCAACCTGAGCATACAGTTCACCATCGCGTAAGTTCATCTTCCAGTCGGGTGGCACCAGCGGCTGGAATACGGTCAGTGATTGTTTAGGCCACCAGGCGTTACCGCGCAGACGAATACCGTCCCAGCGACCATTTACCCGAACCGGGCCAATCTCACCAGCATGTAAATCGCCTTTAAAGAGGAAATAGGTAGGATCGCGCCCATCGACGCTAAATTTTAAGGTTGATGGCGGTAACACACTGCCGCCAGTGAACAGCGTTTGCCCGGCGTCCAGTGACAGCGCGCCGCTAAAGGAGGGATGCTGTGCGTCACGTACCCAGACGATGGGCTTGTCGAGAATTAATCGCGGCTTTTCTACCGTCATCGTACCGTATTGTAACTGGTCGAAACCGGTGGAGAGATCGGTCAGCGTAATCGTGCTGTCATGCCACTCACCTTTTCCTGCGACATCCCAGGTGGCATTCATCGGTGTAAAACTCCCTTTTCCCCAGTAGCGCCACTGCCAGCGGCCAGCGTCAGGGAGAAAATCATTCGCCAGCCCATCCATATGCAGCACGAAATCGCCCAGTTCATTTTCATGCGCCTGCAAGATGGCCTGCAAACGTCCGTCAACACCACGTTGGGTGACTTTTACACCCGCTAAAGGCCAGCGGATTTCATCGATGTCCAGCGAATCGATGACTCTTCCCTTTGAACGAAGTAACGCGCCTGGCTCAAAGGTCAGCGTTGGGTCAGACAGACTTCCACTTAGCTGCGCAGGTAAACGGGCATATAAAATGAGGTCCGCCTGTTTCGCTTCACCGGTCAGCTGCAGAGGCAGCTGACTGTTATCCATGCTTAATTTTCCTGGGCCAAAATTAAGCACCGCGTTGCCCTTACCCGCTTGCCCCTGGGTCAGCACACTCAGTCGTCCGCTGACCAGAGCGTTCTCAAGCCCTGCCTGCCAGTTGTCGACTTTGACACCCAGTCGGCCACTCAAAGGAAAACCTGCATACGGCCAGCTCCAGCGACCATCGCTTACGGTCAATTGTTGACGAGTAATTTGCCACGGCAAATCGAGCAACGGATCGCCGTTATCCCGTGCCAGCACGATCAATTGCCCGCTATTTTCCTGCCAGTCCAGCTCGGCATCCACCAGTGACGGTTCCTGCGGCAAGTTTAACGTCGCAGTAGCATGCCCACTTACAGGAAGTCCATCCGGCACGAGCGGCATAGCAAATTCCCCCACCAGTTTTACCGGCGGCTGATTTTCAAACGCGACGACATCCAGTTCGCTGACTGTAAGTTGTTGCCCTTTCAGCTGGCCTTGAAATTTAACTTTTTCGCCCTGATAACGCAGTTGCTGGATATCAGAGGTTAATGCGAGAGAGAGTTTTCCCTGCCATTCCTGCCAGGGAGAAAAAATCAGTTTATCGATATTGATCCAGGTGTTAGGCAGCATGGCCTGCCACTGCGCGAGTGTTTTTGGAGCGGCTGGCGATTGCTCCGTCTGCGGCAATTTCGCCAGACAAGCAGAATCAAGTTCTACCGTGCCGACGTTCAATAACCAGCGGCTGGGATGTGAAAGGCTGGCGTTGGTGATATGCGCAAGCTGACAATCTCCCACCAGATAACGGAGATCGGGAATGATTAAACCTTTACGCGTAATGCGTGGGCTTTCATCTAATGCAATACGTGTCCCGAGCGGTAGCCAGATGCCCGCCAGCGTGGGAACCCACAGCCCGAGCGTCATCAGCAGCGTCAACGGCACAAGAATAATCAGTAATAACAGCGCGAGAACGGCTTTATATTTACCCAGCATGGGTAGTTAATATCCTGATTTAGCGAAAAATTAAGCATTCAATACGGGTATTGTGGCATGTTTAACCGTTCAGTTGAAGGTTGCGCCTACACTAAGCATAGTTGTTGATGAATTTTTCAATATCGCCATAGCTTTCAATTAAATTTGAAATTTTGTAAAATATTTTTAGTAGCTTAAATGTGATTCAACATCACTGGAGAAAGTCTTATGAAACTCGCCGTTTATAGCACAAAACAGTACGACAAGAAGTACCTGCAACAGGTGAACGAGTCCTTTGGCTTTGAGCTGGAATTTTTTGACTTTCTGCTGACGGAAAAAACCGCTAAAACTGCCAATGGCTGCGAAGCGGTATGTATTTTCGTAAACGATGACGGCAGCCGCCCGGTGCTGGAAGAGCTGAAAAAGCACGGCGTTAAATATATCGCCCTGCGCTGTGCCGGTTTCAATAACGTCGACCTTGACGCGGCAAAAGAACTGGGGCTGAAAGTAGTCCGTGTTCCAGCCTATGATCCAGAGGCCGTTGCTGAACACGCCATCGGTATGATGATGACGCTGAACCGCCGTATTCACCGCGCGTATCAGCGTACCCGTGATGCTAACTTCTCTCTGGAAGGTCTGACCGGCTTTACTATGTATGGCAAAACGGCAGGCGTTATCGGTACCGGTAAAATCGGTGTGGCGATGCTGCGCATTCTGAAAGGTTTTGGTATGCGTCTGCTGGCGTTCGATCCGTATCCAAGTGCAGCGGCGCTGGAACTCGGTGTGGAGTATGTCGATCTGCCAACCCTGTTCTCTGAATCAGACGTTATCTCTCTGCACTGCCCGCTGACACCGGAAAACTATCATCTGTTGAACGAAGCCGCCTTCGAACAGATGAAAAATGGCGTGATGATCGTCAATACCAGTCGCGGTGCATTGATTGATTCTCAGGCAGCAATTGAAGCGCTGAAAAATCAGAAAATTGGTTCGTTGGGTATGGACGTGTATGAGAACGAACGCGATCTATTCTTTGAAGATAAATCCAACGACGTGATCCAGGATGACGTATTCCGTCGCCTGTCTGCCTGCCACAACGTGCTGTTTACCGGGCACCAGGCATTCCTGACAGCAGAAGCTCTGACCAGTATTTCTCAGACTACGCTGCAAAACTTAAGCAATCTGGAAAAAGGCGAAACCTGCCCGAACGAACTGGTTTAATCTTGCCGCTCCCCTGCATTCCAGGGGAGCTGATTCAGATAATCCCCAATGACCTTTCATCCTCTATTCTTAAAATAGTCCTGAGTCAGAAACTGTAATTGAGAACCACAATGAAGAAAGTAGCCGCGTTTGTTGCGCTAAGCCTGCTGATGGCGGGATGTGTAAGTAATGACAAAATTGCTGTTACGCCAGAACAGCTACAGCATCATCGCTTTGTGCTGGAAAGCGTAAACGGTAAGCCCGTGACCAGCGATAAAAATCCGCCAGAAATCAGCTTTGGTGAAAAAATGATGATTTCCGGCAGCATGTGTAACCGCTTTAGCGGTGAAGGCAAACTGTCTAATGGTGAACTGACAGCCAAAGGGCTGGCAATGACCCGTATGATGTGCGCTAACCCGCAGCTTAATGAACTCGATAACACCATTAGCGAAATGCTGAAAGAAGGTGCACAAGTGGATCTGACCGCGAACCAGTTAACGCTGGCGACCGCAAAACAGACATTAACTTATAAGCTGGCGGATTTAATGAATTAATAGCTGCCACAGCTCCCGGCGGCAAGTGACTGTTCGCTACAGCGTTTGCCGTTGGGTAATGCACACATCCCAATCGCCGTACCATCCAGTTGACGGGCAACAGAAAGCGAACCGCCGATCATTGCACAATTTGCTTCTCCACTACTGGACATCGACGCTTTTAAACCTGGCGCTACGTGCGCGGCAGTCGCCTGCTGAACAGGTTCACTACTACACGCCGACAACAATAAAGCGGCACACCCTACCCAAAACGCTGCTCGCATCTTTTCTTCCTCTGATCTTCAAGCCAAACGACACCGCCATAAATAATAGGCAGCACAGAGGGCGGCGTCGAGAGCTGTCCTGCGCGTTGCCCCGCATTTTTACTTTTTTATGGCTATTTTTTTGCCCTCTGTTTGATCAAAACATTCATTACGCTGATGTGGGGGACACAAAAGCGAAAATGCAGAAGAAAGCCATTTGCTAAAATTGAAAGATTACTACTGGGCGCGCAGCAATTTCGTGCGCCCCTCATTTGCGCAATGTAAGGGTGTCATATGATTACTATTGACGGTAATGGCGCGGTTGCTTCGGTCGCATTTCGCACCAGTGAAGTTATCGCCATCTACCCTATTACCCCCAGTTCCACGATGGCAGAACAGGCTGATGCCTGGGCCGGAAACGGCTTAAAGAACGTTTGGGGAGACACACCACGCGTGGTTGAAATGCAGTCGGAAGCGGGTGCTATCGCTACCGTGCATGGCGCTTTGCAGACGGGTGCCCTTTCAACATCGTTTACGTCATCGCAGGGTTTGCTGCTGATGATCCCGACGCTGTACAAACTGGCAGGCGAACTAACACCGTTTGTCCTGCATGTAGCGGCACGTACCGTTGCCACACATGCACTCTCTATTTTTGGCGATCATTCCGACGTTATGGCGGTGCGCCAGACGGGTTGCGCGATGTTGTGTGCAGCAAACGTCCAGGAAGCGCAAGACTTTGCTCTCATTTCGCAAATCGCGACGCTGAAAAGCCGCGTGCCATTTATTCATTTCTTTGATGGTTTCCGCACGTCCCACGAAATCAATAAAATTGTCCCGCTGGCCGATGACACGATTCTTGATCTCATGCCGCAGGTCGAAATTGATGCTCATCGCGCCCGGGCACTCAACCCGGAACATCCGGTGATCCGCGGTACGTCCGCCAATCCTGACACTTATTTCCAGTCTCGCGAAGCCACCAACCCATGGTACAACGCGGTCTATGACCATGTTGAACAGGCGATGAATGATTTCTCTGCCGCGACAGGTCGTCAGTATCAGCCGTTTGAATATTACGGGCATCCGCAAGCGGAACGGGTGATTATCCTGATGGGCTCTGCCATTGGCACCTGTGAAGAAGTGGTTGATGAATTGCTAACCCGTGGCGAAAAAGTTGGCGTGCTGAAAGTTCGCCTGTACCGCCCCTTCTCCGCTAAACATTTACTGCAAGCTCTGCCGGGATCCGTACGCAGCGTGGCGGTACTGGACAGAACCAAAGAACCCGGTGCCCAGGCAGAACCGCTCTATCTGGATGTAATGACCGCACTGGCAGAAGCCTTTAATAATGGCGAGCGCGAAACTCTGCCCCGTGTCATTGGTGGGCGCTATGGTCTTTCATCCAAAGAATTTGGCCCAGACTGTGTACTGGCGGTATTTGCCGAGCTCAACGCGGCTAAACCGAAAGCGCGCTTTACGGTTGGTATTTACGATGATGTGACCAATCTGTCACTGCCGTTGCCGGAAAACACCCTGCCAAACTCGGCGAAACTGGAAGCCTTGTTTTATGGCCTTGGTAGTGATGGCAGCGTTTCCGCGACCAAAAACAATATCAAGATTATCGGTAATTCCACGCCGTGGTACGCACAGGGCTATTTTGTTTACGACTCCAAAAAGGCGGGCGGCCTGACGGTTTCTCACCTTCGAGTGAGCGAACAGCCGATTCGTTCCGCTTATCTCATTTCCCAGGCTGATTTTGTTGGCTGCCACCAGTTGCAGTTTATCGATAAATATCAGATGGCTGAGCGTTTAAAACCTGGCGGCATTTTCCTGCTCAACACGCCGTACAGCGCAGATGAAGTGTGGTCGCGCTTGCCGCAAGAAGTTCAGGCCGTGTTAAACCAGAAAAAAGCGCGCTTCTATGTGATTAACGCGGCGAAAATCGCCCGCGAATGTGGCCTGGCGGCCCGTATTAATACCGTCATGCAGATGGCTTTTTTCCATCTGACGCAAATTCTGCCTGGCGATAGCGCCCTCGCAGAATTGCAGGGTGCGATTGCCAAAAGTTACAGTAGCAAAGGCCAGGATCTGGTGGAACGCAACTGGCAGGCTCTGGCGCTGGCGCGTGAATCCGTAGAAGAAGTTCCGTTGCAACCGGTAAATCCGCACAGCGCCAATCGACCGCCAGTGGTTTCCGATGCCGCCCCTGATTTCGTGAAAACCGTAACCGCTGCGATGCTCGCCGGGCTTGGTGACGCCCTCCCCGTTTCGGCGCTGCCGCCAGACGGCACCTGGCCGATGGGCACTACGCGCTGGGAAAAACGCAATATCGCCGAAGAGATCCCCATCTGGAAAGAGGAACTCTGTACCCAATGTAACCACTGCGTTGCCGCTTGCCCACACTCAGCTATTCGCGCAAAAGTGGTGCCGCCTGAAGCGATGGAAAACGCCCCTGCCAGCCTGCATTCGCTGGATGTGAAATCGCGTGATATGCGCGGGCAGAAATATGTCTTGCAGGTGGCACCGGAAGATTGCACCGGTTGTAACCTGTGCGTCGAAGTTTGCCCGGCGAAAGACCGTCAGAATCCAGAGATTAAAGCCATCAATATGATGTCTCGCCTGGAACATGTCGAAGAAGAGAAAATCAATTACGATTTCTTCCTCAACCTGCCAGAAATCGACCGTAGCAAACTGGAACGTATTGATATTCGTACATCGCAGCTGATTACACCGCTGTTTGAATATTCAGGTGCTTGCTCCGGTTGTGGCGAGACGCCGTATATTAAATTACTGACTCAGCTCTATGGCGACCGGATGTTGATCGCTAACGCCACTGGCTGTTCTTCAATTTATGGCGGTAACCTGCCCTCTACACCGTATACCACCGATGCCAACGGTCGTGGGCCGGCATGGGCGAACTCTCTATTTGAAGATAATGCCGAATTTGGCCTTGGTTTCCGCCTGACGGTCGATCAACACCGTGTCCGCGTGCTGCGTCTGCTGGATCAATTTGCCGATAAAATCCCGGCGGAATTACTGACGGCGTTGAAATCAGACGCCACGCCAGAGGTTCGTCGTGAACAGGTTGCAGCTTTACGCCAGCAACTCAACGATGTTGCCGAAGCACATGAACTGCTACGTGATGCAGATGCACTGGTGGAAAAATCAATCTGGCTGATTGGTGGTGATGGCTGGGCTTACGATATCGGCTTTGGCGGTCTGGATCATGTATTGAGTTTGACGGAAAACGTCAACATTCTGGTGCTGGATACGCAATGCTATTCCAACACCGGTGGTCAGGCGTCGAAAGCGACACCGCTGGGTGCAGTAACTAAATTTGGCGAGCACGGCAAACGTAAAGCGCGTAAAGATCTTGGCGTCAGTATGATGATGTACGGTCATGTTTATGTGGCGCAGATTTCTCTCGGCGCGCAGCTGAACCAGACGGTGAAAGCGATTCAGGAAGCGGAAGCGTATCCGGGGCCATCGCTGATCATTGCTTATAGCCCGTGTGAAGAGCATGGTTACGATCTGGCACTCAGCCACGACCAGATGCGCCAACTCACAGCTACCGGCTTCTGGCCGCTATATCGCTTTGATCCGCGTCGTGCCGATGAAGGCAAACTGCCGCTGGCCTTGGATTCACGCCCGCCGTCAGAAGCACTGGAAGAAACGTTACTTCACGAGCAACGTTTCCGTCGGCTGAATTCGCAGCAGCCAGAAGTGGCAGAACAGTTATGGAAAGATGCTGCAGCTGATTTGCAAAAACGCTATGACTTCCTGGCACAAATGGCCGGAAAAGCGGAAAAAAGCAACACCGATTAAATGCTCTGGATAAGGATTATCCAATTCTAAAAAAAAAGCCCGGACGACTGTTCGGGCTTGTCTTTTTATATGTTGGAAAATCAGTGGCAATGCAATGGCCCAACAGAAAATAAAATCTGTGACAATAAAGGCATATAACCCGCGCAGAATAACGTATAGCAAATTAAAAGTATAATTTTTATTTTGTATGTATTATCTTCGATACATTCACCAGACTTATTATCATTTCAGAGGAATTATTTGATTAAGGTTTTACTTAAGGCGTAACAAATGATATTTATCGGCTAACTGAACTTCTCCTTTAGGATGTTTTCACTCCCCGAAATGGGGATAAAAGGCAAATAAAATAACTAAAGGATTTATTCAATGAAAAGCAAAGTACTGGCACTTTTAATTCCTGCCCTGCTCGCCGCAGGTGCTGCACATGCAGCCGAAGTTTATAATAAAGACGGCAACAAATTAGATCTGTATGGCAAAGTTGATGGCCTGCATTATTTTTCTGATAATTCAGCGAAAGATGGCGACCAGAGCTATGCGCGTCTGGGTTTTAAAGGCGAAACCCAAATTAACGATCAACTCACTGGCTACGGTCAATGGGAATACAATATTCAGGCAAACAACACTGAATCTTCAAAAAACCAGTCATGGACCCGTCTGGCATTTGCCGGGCTGAAATTTGCAGATTACGGTTCTTTCGATTACGGACGTAATTATGGCGTAATGTACGACATCGAAGGCTGGACCGATATGCTGCCTGAATTTGGCGGTGACTCTTATACCAATGCAGACAACTTTATGACTGGTCGAGCCAATGGCGTCGCGACTTATCGTAATACTGATTTCTTCGGTCTGGTAAATGGTCTGAACTTCGCGGTGCAGTATCAAGGTAACAACGAAGGAGCCAGTAATGGTCAGGAAGGCACCAACAACGGACGTGATGTTCGCCATGAAAACGGTGACGGCTGGGGTCTTTCCACAACATATGATTTAGGCATGGGCTTTAGCGCTGGTGCGGCATACACCTCTTCTGACCGCACCAATGACCAGGTTAACCATACTGCGGCGGGTGGTGATAAAGCAGACGCGTGGACTGCTGGGCTAAAATACGATGCTAACAATATTTACCTGGCAACCATGTATTCAGAAACGCGTAATATGACCCCGTTTGGCGACAGCGATTATGCTGTGGCAAACAAAACCCAGAATTTTGAAGTCACTGCACAGTACCAGTTTGATTTTGGTCTGCGTCCGGCAGTCTCTTTCCTGATGTCTAAAGGCCGTGACCTGCACGCTGCGGGTGGTGCAGACAACCCGGCAGGTGTTGATGATAAAGATCTGGTTAAATACGCCGATATTGGCGCGACTTACTATTTCAATAAAAACATGTCCACCTACGTTGACTATAAAATCAACCTGTTGGATGAAGATGACAGCTTCTACGCTGCCAATGGCATCTCTACCGATGATATTGTCGCTTTAGGTCTGGTTTATCAGTTCTAAATCCTCCTGCCCGCTGTTATGGCGGGCTTTTTCTGCTTATTCTTCCTCCTTTGATCTAAATTAAAAATGTGAACTCCGTCATTACACAAAAAGTGTCATCTGGCGTTACACTTTATGCGGATACTAAAACAGGAGGTTTTATGAACAGAACGATTCTTGTCCCTATCGATATTTCCGATTCAGAATTAACTCAACGCGTGATTAGCCACGTTGAGGAAGAGGCAAAGATTGATGATGCAGAGGTTCATTTCCTGACGGTAATACCTTCACTGCCCTACTATGCCTCTCTGGGTTTAGCGTATTCCGCAGAATTACCGGCAATGGATGACCTGAAAGCGGAAGCCAAATCGCAACTGGAAGAGATCATTAAAAAATTTAAACTGCCAACCGACAGAGTGCATGTCCATGTTGAGGAAGGCTCGCCCAAAGACCGCATTCTGGAATTGGCGAAGAAGATCCCCGCTCATATGATCATCATTGCTTCCCATCGACCGGATATCACCACTTATCTGCTCGGTTCCAACGCCGCAGCTGTAGTGCGTCACGCAGAGTGCTCCGTGCTGGTTGTGCGCTGACACTAACGCCCGCACATTGCTGCGGGCTTTTTGATTCATTTCGCAAATGTGCTGACATTTTCCCCTCTAATCCGTACCATACACGCCACAGTTTTTTATATCAGATTTCTTATGCTGGGCGTTCCGGCATGACGCATACTCTTCTGATGCCATATAACGAATTGAGTCGCTTTTAAATGTCGCAAAATCAAGAAATTAGTAAGAAAGAACAATACAACCTGAACAAATTACAAAAACGTCTGCGTCGTAACGTGGGCGAAGCCATTGCTGACTTCAATATGATTGAAGAAGGCGATCGCATCATGGTTTGCCTCTCCGGGGGTAAAGACAGCTATACCATGCTGGAGATTCTGCGCAATTTGCAGCAAAGCGCGCCAATCAATTTTTCGCTGGTGGCTGTTAACCTCGATCAAAAGCAACCGGGCTTCCCGGAACACGTTCTGCCCGAGTATCTTGAAAAGCTGGGCGTTGAGTACAAGATTGTTGAAGAGAATACTTACGGTATCGTGAAAGAGAAGATTCCAGAGGGCAAAACCACTTGCTCACTGTGTTCTCGCCTTCGTCGCGGTATCCTTTATCGTACCGCAACGGAACTGGGGGCGACGAAGATCGCGTTGGGTCACCATCGTGACGATATCCTGCAAACGTTGTTCTTAAATATGTTCTACGGCGGTAAGATGAAAGGTATGCCTCCGAAACTGATGAGCGATGATGGCAAACATATCGTTATTCGTCCGCTGGCCTACTGCCGCGAGAAAGATATTCAGCGATTTGCCGATGCAAAAGCGTTCCCGATTATTCCGTGCAACCTGTGCGGTTCACAGCCTAACCTGCAACGTCAGGTGATTGCTGACATGTTGCGTGACTGGGATAAACGTTATCCAGGGCGTATCGAGACGATGTTCAGCGCGATGCAGAATGTGGTGCCGTCGCATCTGTGCGATACCAACCTGTTCGATTTCAAAGGCATCACCCACGGTTCTGAAGTGGTTAACGGGGGTGATCTGGCGTTTGATCGCGAAGAGATCCCACTACAACCGGCGTGCTGGCAGCCAGAAGAAGATGAAAATCAGTTGGATGAGTTACGGCTGAATGTGGTTGAAGTGAAATAACCAGGATAGCGCCCGATGCGCAAGCGTATCGGGCTACTCTTATGGAGGCCGGATAAGACGCGGCCAGCGTCGCATCCGGCAATCCCGAATAAGATGTTTACTCTTGCACCCGGCAATTCAACATTTCATTATTTTAATAACCGCACCCGGCACGTTTTTCCTTTAATCTTCCCGCCCTGTAACTGTTTCCATGCTTTATGAGCAACAGCCTGACGGACCGCGACATAGACATGCGCCGGATGCACGGCGATTTTGCCAATATCTGCGCCATCAAGCCCGATATCTCCTGTCAGTGCACCTAATACATCACCCGGGCGCATTTTGGCTTTTTTCCCGCCATCGATACACAACGTTGCCATTTCTGCTTCCAGCGTCGCAATGGAACTATTAGCTGGCGGCGTTTGCCAGTTAAGTTTTATCTGCAACATGTCAGAAATGATATTGGCCCGCTGTGCTTCTTCCGGAGCACAGAAACTGATCGCCAGACCGCTATTTCCTGCACGAGCTGTACGACCGATGCGATGTACATGAACTTCAGGGTCCCACGCCAGCTCAAAGTTCACCACCAGCTCAAGCGATTTAATATCCAGACCACGCGCAGCAACATCAGTCGCGACCAGTACACGGGCGCTACCGTTAGCAAAACGTACCAGGGTCTGATCGCGATCGCGTTGCTCCAAATCGCCGTGTAATGACAATGCACTTTGCCCTACTTCATTCAGCGCGTCGCAGACAGCCTGGCAATCTTTTTTGGTATTGCAAAACACCACGCAAGAGGATGGCTGATGCAAGCTTAATAACCGTTGCAACAGAGGAATTTTGCCTTTGCTGGATGTCTCATAAAATTGTTGTTCAATGGGTGGCAAAGCATCTGTTGAGTCAATTTCAATCGCCAAAGGATCGCGTTGCACTCGTCCGCTGATTGCAGCGATGGCTTCCGGCCAGGTTGCCGAAAACAGAAGCGTCTGTCGAGATGCAGGCGCAAAACGGATGACATCATCAATGGCATCGCTAAATCCCATATCCAGCATGCGGTCGGCCTCATCCATCACCAGCGTATTCAACGCATCCAGTGATACCGTGCCTTTTTGCAGGTGATCCAGCAAACGCCCCGGCGTTGCCACGATAATATGCGGCGCATGTTGCAACGAATCACGCTGCATACCGAACGGTTGACCACCGCACAACGTCAAAATTTTGGTATTTGGCAGAAAACGCGCCAGCCGACGCAATTCACCTGCCACCTGATCCGCCAGTTCACGCGTAGGACACAGCACTAAAGCCTGGGTTTGAAATAGCGACGCATCAATTTGCTGTAACAAGCCGAGGCCAAAAGCCGCCGTTTTGCCGCTGCCGGTTTTCGCCTGCACGCGAACATCTTTTCCGGCAAGAATCGCCGGAAGCGCGGCGGCCTGCACCGGCGTCATGGTTAAATAACCCAACTCATTAAGGTTCGTGAGTTGGGCGGGAGGCAAAACATTCAGGGTAGAAAAAGCGGTCACAATCTATTCTCGTGGTCATCGACGCAAAGTTAGCAGGCGCGTATCCTCGCAGATCTACGCTCACGATGCGACAATTTAATCGGTTCTTCATCGGGTGGTGGGTCAGGCATGGGTTGCGGGCGAGGGATCGGATCGGGCACTGGAACAGGATCGCCAGGAATCGGTTCAGGGACAGGAATTTGCAAATAAATAAGTGTCGTCATATTTCCCTCTGGTCATTGGGTGGACTCTTAAAGGGTAGACGCTGATAAATAACAGGCAAAAAAAAGCCGACTCATCAAAGTCGGCGTCGTACGAATCAATTGTGCTATGCAGTAATTCAAAAAAGGAAGTAAGACAATATGGAGCGCAACGCCCATCGCTTGACGTTGCATTCACCTGCAAGAGAGATATTGCCCTGAATGGGTAGAGAGTTTATTGACTTCGCTCAAACTTTGCGGCGTTTTTGTATACAGACAGCCGGAAAAATTGCTTTTGTTACAACCATTTACTACGATGCAACCATAAAGCAACACCACCAATAAGAACAACTAACAGAATACAAAAAATTGAAAATCCGAATTGCCACCCGCCGCCAGGGATCCCACCAAGGTTGACGCCAAATAACCCGGTCAGAAAGGTACTGGGTAAAAAGACCATTGCCATCAACGACATTGTATAGGTACGACGAGCTAAATTTTCCTGCATCACCTGAGCGATTTCATCCGCCATCACGCCAGTCCGTGCTATACAGGCGTCGATTTCGTCAAGGCCGCGCCCAAGGCGATCGGCAATATCCTGCATCCGACGGCGTTGGTCATCGCTCATCCACGGCAAACGTTCACTGGCAAGACGAGCATAAACATCACGTTGCGGTGCCATATAGCGACGCATCACAATTAATTGTTTGCGCAGCAGAGCCAGGAATCCACGCGGTGGAATTTGCTGATCAAGGAGATTATCTTCAAGGTCGATAATTTTATCGTGCAGCTGCTCGATAAATTCACTGGAATGATCGGTCAACGCATCGCACACATCCACCAGCCATCCCCCGCAATCGGTCGGACCCGTGCCCTCTTCCAGATCGCTCACCACATCGTCCAGCGCCAGCACTTTGCGTTGTCGGGTCGAAACAATTAACCGCCCGTCCATATATACACGCATGGCGACCAGTTGATCGGGGCGTTCATCGGTGCTGCCGTTTATACAGCGCAATGTAATCAGCGTGCCTTCACCGAGACGGCTGACTCGGGGACGCGTGCTCTCGCCCGCCAGCGCATCACGTACGTTATTGGGAAGCAGCGGTGTTGTCGCCAGCCATTGGGCGCTATCATGGTGTACATAATTAAGGTGGAGCCAACAGGGATGCGCTTCATCAATCACATCTGTATTTTCCAGCGGTTTAACGCCGCCTCTACCATCCAGCATCCAGGCAAATACTGCATCCGGGACATTAACGTCCGATCCCTTAATCGCTTCCACAGTGCCTCCATCATCAACGCATTATTTTGTAGTCTAGCCTTCTGGCCCTGTTACGCAACATCTCATCACCCCATTACCCTGAAATGATTAATAAAATTCTGTCTAAATTGAATACAAAAAGCAAAATGCTTTTCCGTATACAAACCGTGTGAAGTGTTAAATAGCGTCTATCATTATCAGAATTATCTGATCATATGACGTGGCTTTTTTGCGATCGGATAGCAACAAAAATTGATAAAAATAACGGGATCTCAATGATTACGCACAACTTCAATACCCTGGACTTACTCACCAGTCCTGTCTGGAATGGTTAGCTTTGTGAATAATAATTTATAAAACAGTATGTTGCAGTGCTTTTGTTTTTGGTTTTGGGTATTTGGTCACTATTTGGTACACAAAAAGAAACGAGGCGTTAGCCTCGTTTCGCGCGGCGATGTTCTGCGCACATCACCTCTTATTCTTCACTCCCAGTCAACTGACTGATAAGCGCTTCGAGTTTTGCGATCCGCTCTTCCATTGCAGTAACGTCAGCTTTCAGGCTTGCGTTTGCCTCATTCATTGCGGCAACGCTGGCTTTCAGGCTTGCGTTATCCTCTTCCATTACAGCAACGCTGGCTTTTAAGTTTGCGTTCTCCTCTTCCAGTTCAGTGACGCGATCATCCGTTTCGCGTGCCACCTGGACAAGTAAACCAGTCACTGCAGCATAGTCAACGTTAAGGTAACGTGTTTCTTCGCGTAGCTTGTTGCCGTCAACGGTCGGGCCTTGCAATTCATTACCGTAACGAGTAAACGATCCCACAGCTTCTGGTATCGCCTCCATTACTTCCTGTGCAATAACGCCAGCATAAGGCATCCCGTTTTCCCTGAGCGTGTAGGTGTATCCGTTCATTTTACGGATTGCTTTCGTCGCGTCACTGATAACGAGAATATCGTCTTTAAGGTCGCGGTCTGATGACTGATTCAGCGTTGAGCAATTAATAGAACCATTTACATCAAGCACCTGGCCTGCTGATGTTTTTTGCGCATAAAACAGATACGCAGCAGACGTGGCAACCTCAAAAACGTTTTGCCGTTCGCTTGAACCCCACACACTGATACTAAGCGGTAGTTCTGCATTACCTGCGTTCTGTAAAACAAAACGTTTGCCAGTCCCTGTTTGTTTTTTAATTACTAAATCGGCAGTTGAGTTAACCTCATCTTTGTTGATGGTTAGCGCCTGTGCTGTAGCACCGTTGACAGTACCGCTTAGTAGTTGAACTGCGCCGTCATCGCCATTTAACAGCACTTGAGCGCTACTTCTGTGGTTTTTCAGGTACAACATTTTTCCTGTGTCTACTGATGTACCTACAGACCAAGCAGAATTGGTTCCAGTGCTATCAACACCACGAACGGTACAATTCATCGCGCTATAATCTGACGTACTTCCAAGTACATCAATCCGCCCGCCACCTAATTTTGATGGAGTCGTCGAGGTTAACGACCTGACGGTCACATCCTGATTCCATCCTGAAACAACATGCTCGCTCCATGCTGTAAAATTACCATTAGTAACAAAACGAACATACACGCGTCCTTTGTCGCCGCTAATCAGCGTTTGCATGTTTATATAATCTGAATCACTAACCTTACGAATTGACTCTACACGAAGCAAAAAGTTGCCGCCTACGCCGTCAGGCTTATTGGTAATATTTGCACCACCTCCGGCAGTTCTGCATTGATAGTATTTAACTGATCCTTTATCTGTGTCTTTTATGGTCAGATTATTAAGATCGACAGTCTCTGAAGAAAAGTTTTCAGGTTCAATTGCTCCAGATATACCTGCGTTGAATGTAGCAAGGTCAGAAAAGGTTGTTTTACCTCCTACCGTTAACCCGCTATCTAGTTTTGCTTGTGTGATCACTTTGCTGTTTTTTGTGTGGTCAGAATAACTACCAAAATATAAATCACCGTCGCCAGCTATACCCAGGTATTTTTGATCAACATCATCAACCTTAAACCCAATGGATAAGTTTTTAATTGTGTTGTTGCGCGTTAAAACCAAAGGCGTATGCTGTGATCCTTTGATATTTACCGTGGTATCATCGGAGTTAGTGCTTGTGTTTGCAAATTCTGCGGTGGCTCCATTGATTTTTCTCGTTACTTTTAGATTAAGGGCTTCTACCATCCCGTCGTGACGAACAATAAAATCACCACTTGATTGACCTTTTGCGTTTTTAGCCCTGATGTGAACTTCGCCAAGCGTATCAGTATTTGTAGGCGCAAAAATAACGCCGCGTTCCGACTGATCCTCATTTTGGAACCATACATGGGCGGTTCCACTTTTTGAACGCAGGTATAGTGAAGGTGTTGCTTTAGTGATCGACAGATCACCTGACATAATATCGCCGGTTTTTTTTACCTGCGCATCGTTCGTTACATTGCTAAGTCCAACATCCGATTTCGACGGCTTGTATTTGGTTCCGTATAGCTCATTTATGTTAAAAGTACCATTGTTGAGTCTATTATCGTTACTAGAGTAAATCTTTACTCTACCGCTTTCGTAATCGATATTAATAGCTGACCACGTATCGCCGCACCGCGAGAATATACCAGAACCGTGACTGAAAATTGTTGATTCGCTACCTGTTGGTTTTCCTGACCTCCAGAAACACCCACCTTTCGCCCTTAGCTCTTGTAGTAGTTCCTTATCGGTCATTTTACCATCCAAAACAAGACCGCTACCGCCAAGACCGAAAGCGCCTATAAGCATAGCATTAGAAAGGCCTAAATCTGCTTTAGTAGGCTTGTTTACCTGGTCGTAAATCCTTGCGGCTGGGCTTTCAATAAATCCTGATGGTTGAGTATCTTGAGTGGCAAAACCCTCTGGAATGTATAATTCAGTCCTACCAGTCTGTGCCAGTACCGCAACCTTTGTGTCTTTAATAAATGCTCGTTGATAACACCAGACTTCGATATATCCATCACCTGCTACAAGGCCGTAACGCATTTGGTTATCAGTAGCCAGGTTTGGTGATCCGAGGCGGCGAATACTTAAAAATTTAGTTATATTTTCACTGGTTACTCCTCCTCCATCGCTAAGACCGCGAGCGGAGATCTCTATAAAATCAATGTTACCGTAACTTGCCCCGTAGTTACCGCCATTCGTGATCATTAGTGTCAAATGGCAGTTTCCTGAACCTGGATCGGTTAGTTTAGCGATCTTCACATAACGGACAAAGGCTTCAGTTGTAACAGGCCAATTGCATTGGACTAATGCGTTATTAGACCTTATTATCTGATTCAGATATTCTTGCGCCCTGTTCTCTGACGTTTTGGCGTTGGTTTCTGATGTTTTCGCTGCCGTCTCACTTGCCTTAGCGTTGGTTTCTGATGTTTTCGCTGCCGTGGCGGATTTTGCAGCCGCTGTTTTTGACGCTTCTGCTGCGTTCTTGTCAGTTTCTGTTTTTTGAGCATTAGCGGTTGATTTCGCTGTTTCTGCGCGAATGTTGGCAAGAAGCTGATCCAGCTGACCATCACCGCCAAAATCTTCCCACCACTCGACAGCGGCGGCGATCTCTGTTTCCTTGCCCTGGTAGTAACGCAGGGTTTCAGCTACGTCCTGAGCAAGCCCATCAACTGAGATCGAGTCAGATAGTAGAATACTGAATTTTGTCCCGGCAGGGATGGCTGGGTTAGCCGCTGGCGTCACTGACAGTTCAGTACCGCTTTTGATTTCCGTGATGGTAAAGATCTGTACAGGATTGCCAACAGCAATGAGCGTGCAACCTACACGAATGAGAGAAAGCGGCGCGGAAAAGTTTGTTCCCGTGCCTGTAACAGTATTGCCACTAATGGCAATTGTTCCAGTTGTGTAAATCATCGCAATGACTCCATTTTGTTAATTAACGGAATAATTCTACCATTTTGTGATCTGTGTTGCATTTTCTGCTTACACAAAATGTATTTGTTGATTTGTGTCAATATACGAAATGTGCTTTTGTCGGATATTTAAGCCACCGGATGAACCGGATGAACAAACGAGAATGAGGCTTTAAAAATGAAAAACATGTTCAAAGTGGTTTTGTTCGCTGCTGCTGTAGCTCTTACTGGCTGTGCTGTTGATAAGGAAGCCGCATTGCATAACCTGCCGAATAGTGGAGTAATTCCACAGGATGTTGTTTATGATGTTAACGGGCATCTTGTCTATGACACTGAAAAACTGCCTTATACTGGTCAATGGTGTCACGAACTCGATCACAACATGCGCCGCATCGGTAGCCCTTCTAACTGTGTAGCTAACTACTAAAAGAAAACCCCGCGAGAAGCGGGGTTATTTTTTATATCCATGTTCCTGAACTTCTTGTTATAAGTATTAAACCTGGTTTTCTTTTTGCTGCATTAGATGTATTGGTAAAGTCTTCCGTCACCTCTACTGTAATTGTTGGGTATGTGAGGCCAGATACACAGTGCACCGCGACAGTTGACATTGCTGGGGTTGATGCTGGCCTTTCTATATTAATTGTTTTTTTGTGTCCGCTTATATTTATAGTTACATTGATGCGAGAAGATTCACTATATGTATAGTATGACAAATCATACGGAATCATAACGTAAACTGTTTTTGATAAACTTGATGAACTTGAATCAAGATAAGTTTTCGAAACGCGCCTGCTGCCATTTCCCCTCATTGACGGAAATACATCCTCGTTTATCACTGACATACTTGCTACGTCACCAACAAAACTTGTAGCTTCAACTGCTCCAGTAAATTTACCGCCAGTTGCGTAAACAGTACCGTTAAACACACCAGCATAAGCGTATACCGTACCCCTTACGGTTACCTGGTTAAATACTGCGTTACCGTCTTTATCTATCGCCCATCCTGTACCGTTTTCCCAGCTGTAATTAACTGACTGTATTCGATCAGCTATTTTGGCGGAGTTGATAGTTCCGTCCTTAATAAACGCTTCATTCACATACATCGCGCCATTGGTGACATAGAATGGCGTTATATATGTTCCGTTTGCTTCCGTCATCAACACGAAGCGGTCAACAAGGAAGATACACTGCGACTGGAAGTTAGTGCCATCACCAGTGAGGCCAAGCGACATACCTGTCGCGTATTTCATTCCGTTGTTGTCGGTCGCCAGCTTGATAGAGTACGACGCATCAACATTACCTTTGAAGTCGGTTAACGCTTTCGATGTCGTCTCTATCGCCGTTTTGTTCCCGTTAACTGTTACTGTCAACTGATCAATTTTGCTTGATAATGCCTCGTCAGCCGTTGCCATTGCCTGCGACCATTCTGTAATACTTGAGTTTACTGATTCGAAAGACGCTGAGATCTGGCTAAATTTTTCCGCGCTTGATTCCTCATGCGTAGAGAGCGCCGTAGACACTTCAGATACTTTTGAATTGATCGTACTGGTAAGCGATGCACTGAGGCCGCTTATTGCGTCTGCGCGTGCTTTTGTTTCGTCGGCGATGGCTTTGTCCATCCTGGTGACGTTGCTTGTCACTTTATTATCAAGCGTGCTGACACTTGCGCTAACTTCGCTGATAGCTTGTCCTCTGGCGCTTGTTTCGTCTGCAATTGCCTGATCAAGACGGTTTACGCTTGCTTCAGTCTTCCCATCAAGATTAGTGATAGATGCGTTTACCCCGCTAATGGCTTCTGCCGTAGCTTTTTTCTCTTCAGCAATAACATTGTCAATACGGTCAATTTGCGCGTTTGTTTCTCTGAGGCCTTTCTTGTATTGGGCCGTAAGAGTAACTCGCGTGTTGGTTTGAGCGATTGAGTTATTGATAAGTGCAATAGATGCGTTTTGCAGGCTTGCTTTTGCCTGATTTATTTCGTCGCTGTTTTTGCCAACATTATTTTCAACAGTGCCAAGATTTGCGCTGAGGCCTGATATTGCCTGTGCGCGGGCGCTTGATTCATCGGCAATTGCCCGATCAAGACGCTTAACGCTGGCGTTTGTGTTGCTTTCTAGTGTTGTTAAATCAGCTTTAACCTCTGTTATTGCGTCGCTTCTTGCCTGCGTTTCATCTGCTATTGCTTTATCAAGACGGGAAACGCTCGCATCGGTTTTACTTTCAAGACTTTCTATCGAAGCATTCACACCGCTGATGGCTTGTGCGCGAGCGCTGGCCTCGTCAGCGATTGCCTGGTCAAGTCTGCTTACTTCTGATTCGGTGTTGCTTTCAAGTGTGCTGATACTTGCATTAACGTTACTGATAGCGTCAGTGCGTGCCTTCGTTTCGTCAGCAATCGCCTTATCAAGACGATTAACGTTACTTGTAACTTTGCCGTCAAGTGTGGAAATTGACGCTTTCACACCATTGATAGCTTCAGTTCTCGCGCTTGTCTCATCTGCTATTGCTTTATCAAGACGGCTTATACTTGAGTCAGTTTTCTTGTCGAGCGCTGATACCGAGGCATTTACTCCACTGATGGCTTCACTGCGTGCACTGGTTTCGTCTGCAATCGCTTGATCCAAACGTTTAACGCTGGCGTCAGTTTTCTTGTCGAGCGCTGATATACTTGCGTTAACGTCGCTGACCGCCTGAGTACGCGCACTGGTTTCGTCGGCGATAGCTTGATCAAGGCGGTTAACGCTGGCGTCAGTTTTCTTGTCGAGATTGCTTATTGAGGCGTTTACACCGTTAATAGCTTCAGCGCGGGCGCTGGCCTCGTCAGCTACTGCGCGTTGCACGTTAGAGATTTGACCTTTAAGGTTGGAATCCATCGTATTCATTTCTGCTGTGATGGTTTCCAGTGATTCCGCTGTCGCCTTTTTCTCTTCAGCGATAACGTTGTCAATACGGTCAATTTCCGCTTTAGTCTCTGTCCTGCCTTTCTTGTACTGAGCGGTAAGAGTTACGCGCGTGTTTGTCTGTGCAAGTGAGTTATTAATAAGAGCAAGTGACGCGTTTTGCAGGCTTGCTTTTGCTTGCGCCAGTTCGCTGCCAACTTTTTCGCTTGACACTTCTAATGAGTCAATTCTTGACTCATGCTGACCAATATCATCGGCGTTTTCCTTAACTTTTTTATAAAGATCTTCTGTTTCTTTTTTGAGTGTATCGGTGTCAGCTTTTATTGTTCCTGTTTCTGTGATCAGGTTGTCAGTGTCAGTTCTTAAATCTTCGGTTATGTTGGTCAGGTTGTCGGTTTCAGTCCTTAAATCGTCAGTTACGTTTGTAAGATTATCAGTTGCAGTTTTGAGGTTGTCGGTAGCTGTTTTTAGTTCATTTGTAGCATTTTCAATAACATCCGTGCGGTCGCCAAGATCTTTGATGTCACCAATCATTTCCTTGAACTGTTCCGACTCCATGACGTCCTTCATCACGTAGTCACTGATTTCATCAAAATTCTCTGTCGGCTTACCTGATGCCTCCACAAAGTCAGACACGCCAAAAGCATTGCGTGTGCGCACATAAACGTAATATGTATGGCCCGTATTCATGCCGCCAAACGTCCACTGATGACCACGCCCGGTATATTGTGCCTTAGTGGTTACTGATGCCGGATCGGTGATCTGTGTTTCACCTGAGAAATAAAACTCATAACTGGTGTCAGTGGTAAGCGTTGTTTTGCTGATCGGGTACACGGTAGCCTGGAACACACCAGGAACCCAATTAACGCCAACTGGTGCAGCTGGTGCGCCAATGACCAGATCAATTATACTTTCAGCACCTTTCATGCCTGTGTCATTTCTGCCACGAATGCCTAATGAGTACGTCCCCGCATCAATGCCATAAAAATCATAACTGTAATTCGTAGTTTCGTAACTTTTAACTACGGCCCCCTCCGAATTGTATACGCGGATTTCAAAGGTCAGGCGATGAGTTGTCGTCAGTGTTTCCCATGTTGCGCGGCATTGAACTGTTTCAGATCCAATGTTTAACACCTTCAGGTTTTCAATGTTCGGAACGCGGAAGTGATTAAGCGTGTCGTTGTTGACCTCAAAGATTGCGCCTTCATCAACTACAGCCTGTTTGTGCGGGTCATGCTGTGCCGCCTCTATGGTGTACACGCTGTTATTTTCAGTTTCCGCCACGCTGACGATTCGACACAATACGGGTTTCGCTGCGTTAGTTGACACGGCGAATACAGTACCGTTACGAATCCATGCCGGAGCGGATGCAAGGGTAATTTTGTTCCCGCTAACTCCGGTGATCTGGTGTTTTTTAAATTTGCCGTCACTGTCAAGCAGGCTAATGGTATCGCCAGGGGCGATATATTCAGAATCAACCTTATCAACGGTGATAACCCTGCCGTTGTTTGCCACGATGCGACCGCCTAAACGAGCGCCTGCGCGGTTATTGTCGAGTATCTCGATAATATCACCAGGGGTGAAGTGAATTGCGTCACGGGCCATTTTAAACGTGAATTTAGACGGCTCGCGTTTTGCTGTTTCTATCAGCCACTTCCCGGCGCGGTACGCTTGCCCGCGTGACGTGCACCCGAACGCCTCCAACGTGGTTTCGTTATAACCATCGCGGGCGATTAGTTCATCATCTGCTACGTATTCTTTTGACTGCTCCCAGCCGTTTTCCGGGTCAGTCCATGATACGATCACGGCGTTGTAACACTCTGCAAGCGGAAGACTTGAGCGAGTAAACGCGCCATCAACGACGTTTGCGTTTGTGATGGTGGCAATTGGATCTTGCGGCGCATCAATCATTACAGTAAGGCGCTGTCCATCCCATAACGCGATGCCACGGAACATACCTGCGATGTTATCAAGTAGGTCGCGGGCGCTCATTTGCTCCGTAATGTAAGCGTTGAGCGTCATGCGAGGTTCAAGGCCACCATAGCCATCATCAACCAACTGATCGCAGTATTGAGAAAGCACGTACAAAGCGCCATCATCAACATCAATGTAACCAGCATGTTTAGCAAGCCCGAAGCGCTCATTTTTAACCAGATACCGGAAAATCCACGCAGGGTTATTGGTGTACGCTTTTTTGAATCCACCAAGCCATAAGCCCGAATATGTGCGCGTTTCTGTGTTGTAGTTATCAGGAACATCAACAATCAGGCCGCGAAGGTGATAGGTACGCGTAGGCGTATCAGTATATTGATCGTGGTCAATTACTGCGCCAGCTACAGCGGTATGAGGATAAGACAGGTTATCGTCAATTATTTCGCTGTAACTGCTCCACCGCGTATCGTTCCGCAATAGATCGCTGTGGCTGTCTGCTGTTATGCGACGCACGCGAATATCAAACGGTTTTTCGTCCGGTGCTTTAATGATGTGAGCTTCCAGATACTCACCGCTTTGTTTACCGGGGCCAATTTGTATATCCTTAATCAGCGACCATGTAGAAGATGATGACGGTTTAACATCAACCATCAACATGACGGATGTATTGTACTGGTTGCCCTTTTCATCTGACTGTACTAGAGCATCGACACCAAGATTTAACCTGACACGGGTAACGTTTGGATCTGAAACAGTCCTGATTATTGGCGTGTCGTGAGTTACCTTTGTGTTGACAATAACGGTTGATTCAATGGCGTTGAAGCCGTTGATTGGTGATTGGTCAGCCGTGCCGTTGCGCCAGGCTACACTAATCCCCGGGATTGATGTATTCCCGTTTGCGTCAGTGATGGGCGTGTCATTAAGCATTACGTTGTTTAATGGCGCATTCTGGTTAACTACTCCAAAAATTGGTCCTTCACTTAGAATATCTAAAACCCGATAAAATTGTTTATGAAACAAATTATCATTAAGCAAAGTTGGTGTTTTTGCTTTACCGCCGCCACTAGACATATAGACCCCCTGTTTCGTGTAATTTCGTGTATCCTGCGCCAGCTTTATTTAGCTCTTCAATCATGAATGACCGCCACGCGACGGCGGCATTAATAGCCATTTCAAGTCCACCGCACGCTATAACGCTAAATGATTTACTAACTCTTTTGTCGTTATCAGCGGTGATACGTGCTCTAATAGATCTCCCTTCTGCGTGCCAACATATCCCAAATGGCAATCCGCTCTCCCTTGTCGCGCGACCTATGGTCATATTTCTGGCGTTACCTTTTTTATCTGTTACGCGTATGTTATTGAATTTATTATTAAGCCCATTACCATCAATGTGATCGATGATCTCACTGCGTTTTAATTTTCTGCCACTGCATAATTCGTAAACAATCCGGTGAGCATAATAGCGACGGCCCTTCCATGTGATTTTCCAGTACTTATTGCCGCTTTTTGCCGCTACTATTTTTCCTGCCGCATCGCCAGTCCTCGCCGTTCTGCTGTTAGCGGTGACTTTCCACCTTAAACATGAAGGAGAATCTTCATCATAAACAAACAATTCAGACCAGTTCACTGTAACCCCCTATTAACTTACAACGTCTAAGGCGTCTTTGTTATTACTTGTGTCTATGCCTAACGATCCGACGTTTGAACCTATTTTCATTTCACCCAACAGGATCGGCACTGGTCTACCCTGGCCAACCTTGTTTTCAACGCTGGTGTATGTGTTGTTAGATATGGTGTTATCTTGTGCGCTTTCTGCTGATGTTTTTATCTTCATGTTGCGAGACATGAAGATCGAGAACGCAACGCTAACAACCGAAACACCGATCAAAATCCAGCCTACAACGCCAATCCCTGCAATACCGCCTTCCACCACTGGCGCAACAATGACGGTAGTCCCGTCCGGGTATTTACTGTTAACCGCTGCGGGCGCGGTCTTTTCGTTATAATCTTTTCCGGCAATTCGTAAGCGCAACGGGGTGCTTAAAAACGCCTTTTTGAACTCATGATTCTGCGCAACCAATAAGTTAAGCCCTTGCGCTGGAGTATCAACGTTTAAACACACCTTGCCGTAATATCTTCGAAGATTGCCCGTAAATCTAAATTTGAGCATTTGTCAGATCTCCATATTGAATGCGTTTGTCTAACATAAGCGGGCCGCATTTGCTCGCGGCGGCTTAACAGTCCGGCATTGTCATGATGCAAAACAGTGTTATCGCCCAGGTAAATCATCGCGTGACATGGGTCAGCGCCTTTAAACGGCTGGCGGATAATCACATCACCTGGCTGAATGCTTTGCGCGTCAACCTGATAAAACCCGTTTAGCGGCAAGTTTTTTAAATACAGGTTTTCACCACGCAGCCACCACCCATCAATGCGCTCAAAGTCCGGCAGATCCACGCCGCAAAGGTGATAGGCGTCACGGAAAAGCGAGTAACAATCTGTTTTCCCGTGCTCAAATTTACGTCCCAACAGGTGCGCCACCGGGCGGAATTTTCTAACCCTGCCACCGGAACACAAATACCACGGCAGGCATGAAATAACCTGCTGTTGTCGATCCCGTGCTGACAATACCAATGAATCGTTAGTGTGTGAGTGGAAAACGGCGGTTATAACGCCTAATTCGTCAGCCTTGATATAATCGTCAGGCGAGATTTTAAAGCTGTTATAAGGCGTTTCAGACACGTTTAAGCACGGGTAAAAATAATCGTTATCTATCACCAGCCCGCATACTTCCTCGTCAGGGTGGGCTGCTGCATAGCGAATCATTTTATCTTCAAGTGCCATAATCAACCCACCTTGCTAGATCCTGGGAAACATGAAATTGGCAACGGATTCGGGCGCGGAAAACGCAAACGGCAACCACTCAGGCGGTGGCTGCATTTATCCAGCTTTGGATCATTTGTCGATTCGTCTTTATCTGTAGCTACAGGGCCGCCACTGTATCCGCAACCGTCGCCCCGGTATTGCCACTGGCAAACGTCAGCGAGAATTGTGCGCCCGGGGATAACAGCTTTATCAGCATCAATTGGCGTTGACAGCTCATATTGCACCTGGTCTGCCGTTTCTTCGCTCATCGCCTCAACGACGTAAAAAGATACAGCCTCAATAGATGGATCTGCATCTGGGTTGCCGTTGGGGAAGTTGATAGCGTCAAGGTATTTTACTTCCACCTGGCGGCGCGTAACCTTCATTCCTCGCAGGTCGTTGAAATCGTTATTCATCCCGGTGATTATCCCGCCAATGTTGGCTACTACCATTTGTGGACGTGAATAGACACCCTCGTTTTTCATTTCGAAGCCAGTTGCCTCGATCGGGTAGCTGTTGTAAGCCACCCCCTTCCAGATAACCGGGCCGTAATAGCCATTCGCGCCGGAATGGAAGCGGATAACCTCGCCACCCAGGGGCGTGAGGTCTAATTCAAACAAGTCAATTACCGCGCCGACTCCGGCATCCACGGAATCAATAATCATTTCTGTAGGTATACTGCGCATTTTTTCACCTTGTCATTTTGTGATCGCCGTCACGCTAAATCATACCAAAACGGTTGATCGCGTTTTTTACAATATGTATATTGTACTCAAAAGGAAGCAGGGTTAACAAAATGGCGCGGAGGTGTGAGATGGCTGATAAGGTGTGGAGGTTGACGGTGTTCCTGACTGATGGCAGGGAAATGACAGTTGCTCTGTATAAGGATGAAGGCGAGGCACTGACTGACGCGCTTTTACTTGCTGAAGATGACCGCGTTTTGGGATACAGGATCGAACCTGTCAAATGAGAGGTTAACAAAATGCAAAAATACAGATTAGACGTTTGGACTGATAAATGTGAATGGGAACGCATGGGCCTATTTGACACATATACTGCGGCGCGTGATGAAGGTCGCGAATTACTTCGCTGTTGGTCTAACGCTCGTGATTTTGTTATTACTCCGGTCCGAGTACCGGATAAGGTGGAAGAGATGAACCCGAAAGATATTAACTTTAACGTCAATGTTGATTTTGCTGATTCTATGGATCAGTCTTGCCCTGGTGAAATACACGCAAAAGGATTTCCGGCTGACGATCCAGAAGCAAAACGCGAATACGAAAAAGCGGCTAAAGATTTCTGTATCGATAATCTTTCAGCATTCGATAAATAAGGCGGTAACATGGGGCGGCGCAATCACAGTGATTATGTGTACACGTTGAAACAGGCCGCCCGCCTCATCGGTTATCATGAGCACGAATTTATTGATTTGCTGATTGAGCGCGGGATACTGTACCAGGTCTGTTTAACGCTGTACCCAAAAGCGAAATACCTACAGGAAAAGTTATTCATCATCATGACGGATGAAAACCAGGTCAACCATTCATTCGTCACTGATAAGGGCGTTAATTATCTGCGTGATAACTTATAGGTGACAGATTATGAAAATAGAAGTTTTGGCGCTAATAATAATGGGACTGATGGTATTTGGTGTTCATGCTGCCGATTGGGACTGGGCGGCGATAGCCAACAACATGGCGCACGCTCACCCAATGAGTTTGCTGTATATTCACTACTGACAAGAAAACCCCCGCGCGAAGCGGGGTTGTTTTTATACATCGTCAACCAAAAATAAAACTTCCTTCCCATCCCTGGATCTGCACCCCACGTACCCATCGCCAACGTCGTGTAAATACCATATATCGCCATTGTCAGCCTTTACAGTAAGGTCGTTGATCTCATAGTCGTCAAACAATGTAAAAGCGTCAGTTTTGTCAACTACACAAGTCCCGTACATATCAACCCCCATTAGCCAACAACTTGCTCAAATGTTGCGTTTAGCGTGTATACAGGCCCGTCCTTTGTCATACTCCAGCTACGGCAAACAAAAAGCCTTTGCACACCATCCATAGACGGCGACCAGTAAAAAGCCTCGACAGCGCCGCGCGCCCTCAAGAATGCTTCTGCCTGGATCGCCACGTTTCCACCATCACCGCACCCTGCGCTACTGCCTTTAAAAACCAGGGTGTATTTATCAAGTAATGTGTTAATCCCTTTTGCCTGGCGCTGTTCATATCCATCACCAAGTTTAATGACTGACACATTTGGTTCCCTGGTCACGCTGTAGCTTCTTTGCGGCGTCCATCTGAAAACTTCCGGCATGATTCCCCCTATAAGTTACATATTGTGTACATCTTTACGCGCTTCTACGCGAAAAATGAGAACTTCGTCACAAGAATTATACCCAGTTTACAAAATGGCTTCACACAGGACGTAACAAGATGTATATAGAAAGCAAGAAGAGAAAGCAGTACCAACAAAGGAGGGGCATCATGAAACGCTATGTAGTGGTAATGCTGAACAACGCATTCGAACAGGTGGAAGTGGCGATTGTAAAAGGCTTTGATGACGCATTCAAATACGGTCAGTTCATGATGAATGCAAAAGAAGATGAATACCGTGATTTCTTCCTGAAACTGGTCAGCTAATTGATTGCGGGGTGGATTATGAAATTGGTGGCGATTGGTAAAAACCTGAAAGCACAGAAAAACGCACAGGACCGGATCATCAAAAAGGGCAAGGCTTTATTAAATGCTTTCCTGAGAAAAGAGGCCAACCCCAAAAAATTACGCGATGGCTACGGTTATAAATTTGATATTAACCCCGACTGGCGGTTATTCAGCGAAGATTTAAAGGCGTGGTTGATTATCGATCACCTGGAATACAACAGGCACTGCGGGGTGAAAGGCGCTCACAAGTGACACGGATTTGAATGTTGCGGAGGAAAACAAAATGAAAAACCCGGTAAATAAAAGCAACGTAAAACGCATAGCATGGGTGCTAAAATATATGGATAGCAAAGGGGATACATATACATGCCCATTTTTCAGGTATACTGACGCGGTATTTGCCAGAAGCGTACACGGTGGAAAAATTGAAAGAGGATATACAAGTTTTGAGAACAACTAAAAATAGCCCCGGCATTGTGCCGGGGTTTTGTTTATTTGCGGCGAGGTTGCAGCATTCCTCCAGGTCGTTGCGATTCCCTTGCCATCATTTTCATTGCTACACGTTCCATTGTCTGCTCAAGTCTGCGACCGTCCTCGTCGCTAAACCCGTTTGTGGTCTGAACGGTAATGTTAACAGGCATGTTGATGCCGCCACCATTGAAAAGATCGCGGCCAGGAATAACCCTGCCATTTTCCCCAGGGATCATATACTGACGCCCGTTGCTCGTCTGGAATAGCTCCGGTATTCCGTGTTCCCCTACGCGATACAGACTTCCACCATTCACAGAACCACCATTATAACGCCCGCCGCCAAAAATTGACGTTGCCAGCGACATGATCGCAGAAAGCGCCGCAGCACCAGCCGCAGCCCAGCTACCACCAGTTGACGCAGCCGTCGCAGCCGCTGCCGGGGCCGCAGCCGCAGTAATCTCGCCCTGCGCTGCCACAGCGCCCGCCGCTGTGCTTGCCTGTGTAGCCTTGCTTTGCGTTTCCATCATCAATTGATCTGCTATCCAGTTAGCGGCTATTTCCGAAAGTTTATTGCCTACGGTGTTAAGTATGCTGCTTCCCAGGTTGGCAAAAACCTCGCTTAATGATTGAGTACCGTTTAACAGGCCAGTAAGCGCATTACCCATGCCACCCTTGAGGCCGCTAACACAAGCACCAATCAGGCTGTTTGTGTCGCTTTGCGCCTGCCATTGTTCCCACTTCAGATCGCGGATCTGTTGTTCATATTCTAACTGCGCCTGTCTCTGTTGTGCCTCTGTAGCGCCCAGGTCTAATAGCATTTGCTTTCTTACTGCCCATTCATTTTGCGCCTGTTTGATTGGGTCAATTTCGCCCCTAAGCTGATCCATTGGGCTTACTATATGCGCCCATTTGTCTTGCAATTCTTCCACCGGGATTTGTGCCAATTCGTCCTTCAGTTCCTTGCCTATCCCCTTTTGCGCTGCCTTGTACTCAAGGAGGGTTATTTTACCCTGAGCGAATGCGGCATCAATGGCCTTGCCGTTCTCTAATGCTTTGCGCTTAGCGGCGGCGTCCTTGTTGTACTGGTCGGACACTTTTATACCTTCATCACCAAGCCGATCAACTTCAGATTTCTTGTCTTTTTTTCCTTTTTTCGGTTTTCCTGGCTTATCTACTGGCGGCTCGAATCCGGTGATCTTGCCGTCGTCAGCGGTGTCGGTTCCCTTGTTTTCTTTTGTTTGGTTAAGTACGGCCTGCCAATCATCCCAAAATTGCATTCCCTTACCAAGTCTTTTACCGTATTTCTTCTCATAATTGGTGTTATATTCTTCTGTTTGCTTTCCTACAATCTCCTTCATCCATTTGTAGCCATCCATTAGCGCCTTGATTGGCGTTACCATTCTAATGATTTCTTCCGCCACCTCGCCAGCCTTAACAGCCACGTCGTCAAACATGTCTATGAACTCACTGCCAGCCGTTTTGAGTGTATTAAAACAGGTTGCGGCGAATTTAGCGCCTTTACCTAATCCCTCAACGCCGCCAGTTATTAAGTCGATAGCTGACACAACGCCATCTGATATGCCGAAAAGATCGTCAAGTTGTTCGACAAGCCCCATCACCTCAACTTTAAGCTCATTGATAGCCTTGCCGGACGTGCGCGGCAACTGTGCAAACTTCTCGTTTGTTTCCTGTGTAGCTGCCTGAATCGCGTTAACCATCCTTTCAGCCGTGATCTTGCCGTCCAGCATTTCGGCGCGGAACTGGCCCATTGACAACCCCATATGGCGGGCCATTGTCTGTACGATGGTCGGCGTGTTCTCTAACAGGCTGTTAAACTCTTCAGCACGCAGCACGCCGCCGTCTATAGACTGGCGGAACTGGCGCATAGAATTAGACATCTGTTCCGCTGACGCGCCTCCTAACGCCCCCATCTTCTGAATAGTGCCAACCAGGTTGAGCAATTGGCCTTCCGTAGCGGAAGTATTCTTTAGTGAAATAGCCAGGCCTTGCCACAATTCGCCAGTGTCTTTAAGGCTTTGCCCGGTTTCCTTTGATATTTTTTTCAGGCCGTCAAAAACACGTCCTGCGGCCTCTGCGTCACCTGTGAGCATTTTAATTTTGACACGAAGCATTTTTGCTTGCTCCGCCATGTCAATAAACTGGCGCACTGCCTCCGCAGCAAGTAGCAGATGTATAACCCTGGTCAGGGCTTTGATTGATGTCTTCAGCGTGTTTACCTGGCGGTCAGCGCGCTTTGCGCCGCGCTCCATACTGTCAAAAGCCTGGTCCGCCTGCCGTTGCGCGACAAGAAGCTGACCAGTTTTTGCATCAACTTCGTAATAAATTGTACCTAAACTGGTGGACATGATTTAACCTCGTAAAAAGTGTGATACTGATCTCTATTTTATACAAAATGGCTTCACTTCAACGAATACATTTTGTATAAAGAGGCTAAAGGAAAGTGATAGAGTAAAGGGATTTAGAAGGCCTGATTAACCGGAGGAAGCAAAAGAGGATAAGAAAATGAAAAACGTAAACTACCGCCCCAACGAGCACGAGCGTTATGCCGACTTTATCGAAGAAATGTTGAAAGCACTTAAAAACAAAAACTAAGCGGGGTAAGTTATGAAACGGTTAATTAGAGCGGCGATGATGGCGGTAATGGTTGGCCTAGCATTCAACGCCAATGCAAGCGAAGCAATAAACATAAACTGCAATGAAGTAGCAAACAACGTTGCCGAATACCATAAAATTTTCAAGAAGGAACCGGCAGCCATTAAGGTTTTTTATGAAGCAATTAACAAGCATTTTGAGGGTAAACCCGTTTATGCAAGATGGTTTAATTATGGGATTGTGAAGGAGGCTGCTGTAGGTGTCGTATTAGAAGGTAACAATGAAATAAGAAACAGAATAGCCAACGAGTGCAACGCTGATAAAGCCGCATTTGCTGAAAGAATATTTAACGAAGGCGGCGCTGGTGTAAAAAATCATGCTATCGTTGATTTAGGTAACGGCAGAATTGAAATTGTAAGGATCAGATAATGAGCGCTATCAAAAAGCATCATAGACATATAACGCCCGGTTCTACCGGGCTTTTTCTTGCTCGCGATTTTTCATCAATTCAAGCACCCTTTTAGCGGCCTCCATTTGCTCATCATAATCACGTTTATTTATATGAACGTTTGGCTTACGTTTCTCGTTTCTTTCGTCTGGTGGCGTTTTAGCGCGTACAGCGGCCCTGTATCCGGTCATTGTCATGCCCCATGCTTCAGATTCAGACAATCCCAGGTGAGCAACGGCAGAATAAACATACTCAAGGATGTCGAATGTCTGCTTATAGTCGCCTTCCTGCTCCTCGCCAGCGTCTTCATCTGGTCCGTCACCAATTAAGCCGTGATACATGCAGTGTTGCGCCAGCGTGATAACGTCGCTGGTGGGCATCAACCCAGGTTTCAGTCTCAACTTACCCGAAGGAGTAAAGCTGCATTCGCCCAATAACTGGCCTATTTCGCATTCTGAGCAACATTTCAGGACGTGGATGGACGTTTGCACTAACTCACCATAACAACGCGCCATAATGCGATTGCGGAGGTCTGGATCCGTTGGCAAACGCTGTGGATATTTACCACCGTGCACAGTTGCGAAGTATTCGACCAATTCCCTGTCACTGCCGATCTTAGCCATTGCAGCAAAGCAGGGATTAAACACATACCGCCTGCCATCGACCACAGCCGCAAATTGTCCTGTTCGAACATGAATCATAGCTGTCACCTTAAAAATAAAGGGGCCAAATGGCCCCAATGTCAGTATTTATTGTTACGCCGCCGGAACGTCAGCCACTGTGACCTTGCCAGCGCTTTCGCATTCAATGGACCAGGTGGACACATCGTCATGCGGATCCTCTTCTTTAAAGGAAGTGCAAAGAAACGGGCCTTCAGTTACATCAAGCGGAGAAACAATTTTTAACCATACGATTGGCTGAGAACCAGTTACCTCGCCAGGGTTAATAACGTGGCGTTTCAATTCTTTCTGATTGTGAATGGCTTCTGTGCGTGACACGCCGTCACCTGAGAAAGAAACGGACTTGTAAGTAACCAAAGATTCTTTGGTGTAGTCTGCTGATTTGTCAGCGGTGGCATCTGCTGTTTCCCATTCCACGGAAAGGGATTTGCCACGCATCATTCCTAACGCTTTATATGCGTCGGTTTCAGGTTTCGCATTAGGGCAAGCGATAGCGTAAAATACGGCAACGTCGCGGCCTAAGAACGAACCTTTATCACAAGTCTGAGACATGTTTAGTTACCTCTTATCTAGATATGATGGTTTGAAAAGCTACGGTAAAAATAAAGCGCCCTTCTTTTGTCTGCATTGCAGGAATAGCGCCTACTGGCTTCATGTGTGTAATTTTATCAGTTTTATACTCTGTTATCATACTTTGCCGTATTGCGTCGGCGAGGTCTTCCACTTCACTGATATTTGCGTCATTACGCGCTGAAATAATCAGGATGCGAAAATAGTCACGGGTTATCGCCTCTTCTCCCGCCGCGCCGCCGTTTTGCTGAATAACAATATATCTGCTGTTATTCGAATTGGCTCGCTCATTCCAGAAACGGGCCTGCAAAATATAACCTTCGTCGTACCCGTGGGATTTAATCCAATCCCTTATTTCGTCGTATACTTCGCTGCGTTTCATGTTTTGTAACCTTCTACAATCGTTTTATAAATATCGTCGGCGTTATCTGGTTCTTCGAATGCCTTGCGCAAAAATTCCGGTTCCGCGTTTGGATCCCAGTAATCACCCTTACCAGTACCGCCGCCAAATTCGACGCCTTCTCTTGTTTTGCCGAAATGTTCGCGCGGCTGGCCTTTTAATGTGCCTGGCATATTGTGTACCCATTCAGCGTAACGGGCCGTATATCCCAGCCGTAACTGCATACCCTCAGCCGTGCTACCTATGTACTGGAATTGACTGTTAATTAAAAAACCAGTATCGATCGGTGTCATGTTCGCAGCGAATCCACCAGCAACAAGCCCCACTCGCCATAATACATCGTGCGTTTTTCTGTCTGTAATTTCCTTTATTTCCTGCTTCAATCGCTCCCTGACGCGTTTAACACCCTTAATAGGCATAGAAAACCCCTTTAATATTTACTTTACACGCTGTTACCTGTAATGATTTTATAATCCGGCGTGTCGTTAAACATGCTCATATCCCATTCAACCACGCCGGAGATCTCATTCGCGCCAGCTTCAAGCGGATCAGAAAAAGCCGTGGTGTCACCTGGTGCAATCATCCACCCTTTCCGGGGGCGCTCCACTGGTTGCAGGTTGTAAAGCAGTTCGGTAAATATGATGTAACTAACATCGGTTTCACTCCCGCGCTCGTCTTCGTCTTTACCTTCCGTCGACGTCCAGGCGCAATCAATCAGGTAAGGTTGCCCGTATACCTTCGAATTATTCCAGTCGTCACGCGTTACGGGGTAAATGGTGGCTAATGCCTTGTAGCTGAATCTCGCGATCTTACTCATAGCCATAGCTCCATTTAACGATTTTCGGATGGGTTTTCGCCACGCGCGGGCACAGAATTACCCATTCACCAGCATCATTAAGATAGGCCGCCACCTGTCGCCCGGTGTCAGTTTTCACCCACACGCGGGTAAACAGTTTCGGCAATAGCGGATCCGGTAATGTCAGGTCGTTCCACATTGTTACATCCTCCCGCTTTTACCTATCCAAAGCCCAGCGTGTGCGGTGTTTTCTGGATCTGGTGGAATCAGTTCGGCTGTACAGTGATGTTTATCAAGGGAGTAAAGCAACGAGCAGGCTGCCTTCCATTTTTTATTAAAATCGACATAGCGGTATGACTGGCCTGCACCGTTCGGACCAGTTTGCGAGGAAACGTACTTGTTAGCCTGGGTGAGTCCTAACAGGCCAATCAGGTAAAGTTGAACCAATGTTGCAGTGGAGGCCGGATAGTTGGCATCAAGGCATTCGTTAACGCTGTTTGCCTGCTCCACCAGCAAAGATAAGATAACGTCTGGCAGGTCAATACCCTGGCTTTCAAGATATTCCCGCGCCTGTTCTGTAGTGACCATTTTGTTTTCTCCACATACAAAAAAAATCCCCGGCATCGCGCCGGGGAGTTACAGGAAATAAGAAATTATTTGTGACCGTAAACTACACCGGAACGGCCCAGCATGTCGCAGGTGATTTGTAAGCCTTCGGCAGACATGATTTTGAAGTTGTAGTTATCAGTAGGCATCATGCGCGGAACAGGAACTACACCAGTAGTCATACCGATCAGCGGGGTGATGACATCACGGCGGCGCTGATAAGCAATGATTTCGTTGCCTTTCAGTGCAAAGGTCTGACGGATTTCACCAACAGGGGCGAACGGCATAACCGTATTAAGTACACTGCCAACGACAGCACTGTTAACGATATGCGGACGTGCCAGGTTAGCCATGATTTCAGGTGATACCCACATCACATCATATTTTGCAACGAAGTTATTGCGGGCCAGAACACCAAATTCACCAACGGTGAAGAAGTCGATCAGTGCGTCAAATTTTGCAGTGGTAAGGTCAGTGGTCAGAGTCAGTTGCTGGGTGTTTTTATGTTTTTTAATACCCATAGCTTTATGACCATCAACCACGATGTTTTCGTTACCTTCAAGGTAGAATTTAACGCGTGCTTTGTTGAATTTTTTCAGTTTCAGGCGCTGACTGTCCAGGGCAAGGTCGATGCCTACAGTATTTAAGCCCTGGGCTAAACGCCAGTTAACACCGTAACCCGCTGCGAACATCGGGATCGGGTCGCCATCGCTGCCGTATTCGGTGTGATCATAGCCGTGCGGCGCCTGACCATCCATAGACATTACGACTTCATCGTTGATGTCGCCGGATACGCTGTACATTTTCAGTGTTTTACCGATAGGCAGTACGGTTTGTACACCCATCAGGTCATTTACGATTTCAATGCCGATTTCTTCGGTGTTCAGTTCGATGATCTGGTTATCGATTTCTTTCCAGAACTCTTTTGCAAAGCCACCAACGGCGTTACAGGCAATCATTTCAGCGGTCATGTTTGCTTTATTTGCTGCAATCATGGCGTCATGCTGATCGTTGAAGATGTTGCGTTGCGCCCACAGTTCTTTCCAATGGCCCTGCATACGGGCGTTGGTAGCGAGGTTTTCTTTAGTAAAGTACATGTTTTTCCCCTTTTAAATTAAGCTACGCGAACGCGAATGAGGTCTTCCGCTTCCAGGGTTACGTCTTCCTGGCAGTATGCGATGATTGGGTCCGCAGTACCCTCATCACTCGGCGCGGTAAACAGCTTGACGCCAGTAGCAGAAAGAGCGATAGCCGCGCCTTTGGTGTAAGTGGCAGCGGGAACACGAAGAGCAAACTCACGGCCCTGTTCTACATAATCAGCAACAGCCGTAGCATTAGCTGCAATTGCATCAGCAATGGTTTTACCTTCATGGAATGCCGGGTTAACGACAAACAGTTGAGTTGCGCCCACATCAGTTGGGGTGGCTTTAGCAAATTTACCGCTAGCCAGTTTAACCAGTTCACCCGGTTTTAATTCAGCACCAGCAAGGCGGGTTTCGGTGATGGACTTACCATCAATATTTACACGACGAAAACGAAACATTGTGATCCCCTTTTAATTAGAAATAAGTGTTAAAGTCTGGTACTTCGCCTTTTTTACCTTCGCTTGCTGCATTGGTTGCCATCGGCGCGGCTTTGCCCAGGGATTTAAACATTGCTTCTAACGCTTCACCACTTAATGCGTTAGCAACAATTTCGCCGTGTACTTTTGCTACTGCGGCGCGTTTTTCTGCTACTTCTTTATTTGCGTTTGCTGCGATCTCTTCTTTAATCGCTTTCTGATTGGTCTGTAATTCTTCTACGCTTGCCTGTACTGGTTTAAGTGCTTCAGCTACTGCACTGGCGATATTAGCGGATAAACCTTCGTTAATTTCTTTTACCAGTTCGGCGCGTTCTTCTTTGGTCAAAGGCATGGGATCGTCCTCCGATTTATTGGCCTTAATTTTTTCATTCAGGGAGAAAAGATTAGACAGGTGTTCAGCGAACTGAGCGAACCATGATTTACTTTCCTCATTGGTTACAAGCTCGCCATTATTGAGAATAATTTTATCAGCCTGTTTTTGGTAGTTGTATTTTTCCGCGTAATTTTTATTAGTAGCAATTGTCACTTCTTTGTCAGTGAAGTCCACGACATAGACATAATCGGCATCAGGAAGTAATTCACGCGCCGCTTCTGTCAGTTGTATTTCAAGCGTGCGATAGCTGTTTTCTTTCATTGCCACCGCCATTAAAGGCTTCGCCTGGTCAGTGTTAACCATCAGGCCAACGCCCTGTTCTGGCGATGCGGCTGGCGGTTCATGCAGTAAGATAGCGTCATGGTCGATAGACATGATTTTGACAACGCTGTCAGCACCCTGGGCTTTCATCTCTTCGGTGGCTGGCATACGCTGACGATATACGGCTACAGATGACCAGATCGGATCTTTGCTTTCGCCTTTTTCCAGCGCTTCCAGTCTGCTTAATAATTCGCGGCCTTGTTCTGAATGGCTGGCAGTTTCAACATCAACCCATTTTTCCACATAAACACGGTTGCCGCGTAATTCGACATTTCTGTTCCACGCTCCACAAAACCCAATATTTAAACCTTCAGGGCTAAATGCGGAAACAAATTCACCGTCAACCGTAGGATGGCCCAGCGGTGCGAGCGTGCCTTCCAGTGACTGATAATTAGCGATAATTTCAGCTTCCGGGTAATATTCACGATTCATAACGATGTTGAAGGGCAATGTATATGACGGGACTACAATATGCTCGCGCCCGTTATACGTTTCCCGGCGGATGGTATTAGCGGTTAATTTGGTATTAACCTGAATCAATTCTTTACTCACGGTTTTTACTCCCAATCTTCGCCATATTTAGCGTGCGCAACCTTATAGTTTTCTTGCGCCCGTTCTAATATTCGTTTGTTTAATATATTACCGTCTTCGTCAACTAATACGGTAATAGTGCTGCATTTGCAGTTAATTGAATTAGGGGATCTACTCCACCATTCGCGCTGCTCTTCTATGGTGTATGTTTTTCCGTGTCGCTGTGCATGTAACAGCCTGGTAGTCGGTGACAATGCCGAAATGTGCATTTGCATGGTGCGCAAGTTAAGCTCATCCGATGCGGCCTCTGCCTCATCCATACGCGCTGTGCGTAACGCTGTGCATATTTCAGTACGGGCAATACGTTTGCACCTGTATAGCGGCAATTGCGTTTCCTGCTGCAATGTACGCGCTATTTCGAGTGGGTTTAAGCCACGGGCCATGCCTTCGGTTAATCGGCGGGCCATGTCCTTCTTGATCTGTGCTGTAAGCCCGCGCATCTCTTCAAATACACGGGTACGGACCAGGGCAAGACGCGTGCGATAGGTCTGACTGGTTAATACCGCCGACACTTCAGGGTAAGCCCTGGAATATGTGACTGACTGGTTAGCGAGGTTGGCATATTCCTGAGAAGTGCCGCGCTGATATGCCACCTTCACGTATTCCTGCCAGAACCAGAAGTTTTCCGGGTCTGTTAACTCGAATATTTCATCAATCATGTCGCTGGCGTCTTCCAGCAAATCATGTAATTCGTCGATGTAGATCTGGAAGGTGTATTTTTTATTAACAGCCAGGGTATATTGTATTCTGTCCAGTATGGCGATATATGGATCGGCTACTTTCTTCAGGCAGGCTTTAAAACGCTTGATAGCACCAGACCTTAACTTCCCTGTCATGGTCGGGTCTTCGGTGTTAGATGGCATTATCGCGGCTGGAGGTATTCGCCTGATTATCTTCTTCACCCTCATCATCGTCCTCCTCTTCCGTTTCTACTTCACTGGCTGGGCCATCGTATCCGGCAGCCTCGCGGATCTCGTCACCGCTAAATATTTCTTCACCAGTAGCCAGACAAGCCTGATTGATTTGTGCCATTTTGTCTGCGGCTTCCAGTAGCTCTGCTTTGGTCATGGCGTTAAGGTCGTCCCATAGCACTGATACATCTACTGGCATACTGATAAGGTGTAGATCTGCCATCTTGCGGAACAGATCTTCAATCTCGCCACCGATTTCCTCCCTGCGGGTCATGCAGCGGCTGTTGAAGTAACGCAGGTCTTCGGTTGATGCACGCTCTCCCTGTTGGTTCCCAACCAGGATGCGGGTTGGAATATCAACACCAGCGGCGGCGGTTTGCAGGTTTACATCATAGGTTGATGACGGGTCAGACACGGCAGTAACCAGCGGGCTTACTGTCGCACCCTGTAACGCCATCATTACGTCATTACCCTTATTCATTTCAGCCGTAGCCTCATTGAATCTTTCGCGTAACTCTGTAACGTCGCAATCGTATGTTGCAGCCAGGGAACGGAAGTCAATCTCTTTATCGAACGAAATGGCAAGCTGACGCGCTGCGTTTTTCAGGAATGATTCACCACTACCGCCTTCCACTTTTTCCAGTGATACGAATGCGTTATAGGAAGGTTCAAGGAAAGCGATGACATCATCAGAATAGTCGCCAAAGATGAATATGCGGTCAGGGTGGATCTTTCTGGCAATGGTCTTACTGTTAATGCGTTCTTTGTATTCCCACCATGTCGGCAGGCCATAATTTTCACTGTCCGGGTCTTCTTCGAACTCCTTCGGTGTAAGAGCGCCAGCCCACACAGGGGTAAATTTTGCAATGCCTACGCCTTTTGTCACTGGCTGATCCCACGGCTTGTTATCTCTGATATGAATTAACAGACCAGAGTAACGACCAATGAGGCGGCGGCGATCACATTCAGCAACAGTGCGCCAAAATCTGTTGTTAAATTTCTTCTTGATTTCTCTTTCCCACGGTGTTTCCTTTTTCGCTTTCTCGTCTTCAGTTCCCTCAATCATCTTTGGCTTGGTGCGCCAGCAAGTCGTAACAATCTTTTCTACAGCACCGTGAGCGATGCCGCCGCGTCTGTACAGTTTGTATAGATCGTGGTACGTGATCTCTTCTTTGAATCCGTATTCACTCCACGCAGCATCACGTTTGGCATCTATCCCCATAGTGAATGGGTTGGCTGCGGCATAGCGGGCGTAGGCCGCCTGGCGTTGTGACAAGGCAGCATTAACCGCCAATTCTAAATTGGATGGCATAATGTTTACTCCTGAATACATGTTTACGCGTTGCTACGCGAAAAATAGAAAAACTTGTGGGGGATTGTGGGACGGTTTTTAAAATCCGCGCAGGCGCTTCGGTAACATGAGGCCTATCGCCTGTGGCTGGCTTAGTTCGGTAATACCCCATACCATTGCGTCCATACGGTCAGGGGATTTTTTAGCGGTGGCTGGCACATATTCCATCATTTGATTTTCCAGCGTGTACAGGCTGCCAGTGTGGGCCACCCTTCCCTGCGCATATAGTGCCGATATTGGCTCTGCACGGGCGAATTTACCTTTGCTTGCGTGCACCTTAACAATGCGGCCTTTGAATCCGGCATTGCGTAGCGTGGCCTCTGCCATGTCACCGCCCTGGTTGGTTTCGATAACCATCGCGTCAGCTTCATGGATGTCATATGCTTTCATGGATGCTTGCGCCCAGTCGTTAGGCGACATGCGGCCTGAATAGTCACCATCAACAGAATACTGAGCATTCTTACCGCCACCATATGCGGAACACGCCATGATCCCCGTTTCGTCAGATTCATCAGATGACGTTGTCGCCGGGTCGATGGCTATTACCGTGCGGATCTTGTCCTGCGTTATCTGCATCCGGTGCGCTGCGGTTATCATCGCTTCAGTCCACAATGCACCCTCTTCGTCGAATTTACGCGGGCGCTGCATGTACTGGGCCTCAAATGACCGCCTGTGTGCTTTCAGTCCAGCTTCATGGGCGTCATTGTGCTTTTTAGGCCATAGCCAGCCGTCTGGCAGGTTGTGAGGAATAGGGATAGCGAACTCGTTTTCAGGATACAAATCCCGGTAGTCAACGCTGTTGTCGATCTTCACTGGCAGGTTCAGGTGATACCATTTCTCCCCGCTTCCACCACGTAGCAGGTAGCCGGACAAATCATCGTAGTGGATGCGCTGCATGATGACGATAACAGGCGTCGTTTGCACTGCCAGACGTGAAGCAAGCGTGTCGTTATAGTTAGTGTTTACCTGCTTTCTCACCACGTCAGAGTAAGCGTCGGCGGGCTTTAATGGGTCGTCGATGATTAACGCGCCGTTAAATCCTGGTTCCATATACCCCGCACGGAACCCAGTAACCTGGCCAAGCGATGAAGTTGCATACACGCCGCCACCGTATTCAGTCCACCACATCGATTTTGAGTTTGCATCGTTGCGGATCTTCATGGGCCACATTGCCTGATACTCAGGCGTACAGATCATGTTTCTTACAGTTGAGGAGTTGAGTAGCGCCAGGTTGTTGGAATAGGAAACGTGAAGGAATCGTGTGCGGGGATTTATTGCGAGGGACCGCGCCATCATATTGATAGTAGCGATCATGGTTTTGCCGTACCCTGGGGGGATGTTGATGATGAGTCGGGTTATCTCACCATTGACAACGCGTTGTAGTGCGTCGCGGATAGCTAAATGATGGCCTGAGATTAACATCTTCGTTCCGTTCGCTTGCTTGTAAAAGTAGCGATTGAAAAACAGGCCATCGTTTTCACATTTGGACTGAATAACTCGTTCTTTGATTGTCAGCATAATCACACCTCATCTTCTACTTCCTGAACGATGCGGGCGATTTCTTCTTTCGTTACTTCCACCTGGACGGGTGCTTCTTCCTTGTTACCTACAATCTCCTGTGTAACGCGTTCACCATATTTGCGCGGTTGCAGTTTTGCCAATAGCCATTTACGGGTTTCAATCATCAGTTGATGTCTGCGGCATTGGTCTTTATCGGTGTTCTCCGCTGCGTCGGCTATATCGATAATCTCATCAGCCAACACCTCAAATCCGATCTCCTTCGCGCGCGCGTACATGGTGGAAAACTCGGGCACATCACGGAACCATTTGAGGATTGTTGAACGGTTCGGCATGTCAGGCATCTTCGAGATTTTGTTAATACTCTGACCGTCCGCCACCAGCTCACAGATCTCTAATGCCTTTTCTTCGGTATAGCCATGCGGACGGCCCGTCTTTTTGGCTGCTGGCTTTTTATCGTCAGCCTTTGCCTTTTTCGTGCGGGCCATAATTCACCTCTTAAAATTTATTCACTATATATAAACACTCAATTAATGTTGCGAAGTATATTGATACACCCAACAAGCTGGATAGATCTTTCATTTTTTCCTTATTACGATAAAGCCACCATAGTGATAACAATCGCAACAACCAGGAAAAAGAAATCAAGCCATTTCATTTTTTAACTCCTGCGATTCAGTTAACACTTAAAAGCACCGCAACGATGACGATCACTATAATCATGCAAAAGAAGTCTGCCTCTCTCATCTTTTTAACCCTCGATAAAAATCAACGGCAATAACCGCAATAACAGCCACCAGCAATAGCATTTCGTATGCGTTCATTTGATGCTACCCATAACAAGGCCGATGATGATAATTATGGCGATAATGCCCAACATCATCCCGCACATAATCGCCAGTAATTCGAATATATCCATGCCGTCACCTATACAACATTCTTCCACCAGAAATAGATAATGACGGCGACCAACGACCACCAGATGAGATCGTAAATACCCATTGCGAATACCTTCAGCTTTCAATGAATATCATGATCGCCAGCCATACAGCGACGCAGGCAGAAAGTATAATTAGCGGGTCAATCATATTGTCACCCCATTTAATACTTGCTCATTACGGTTATCAGTACGGCTATAATAAAACCCACCAGAAATGCAGAAATACCGATTAATCCGGCAATGATGTAAGCGTCCATAATCATTACTTCCACAACAAAAACAATATTACAGCCGCCGCCATTCCGATAAATAAATAAGCGTCCATAATCACCCTCGTTTAAAGCTCATCACACGCGGTACAAGCGCTTCTTTTGCTTTAGGCTTACGTTTGCCTTTCTTAGTGGGTTTTTCTTCTTCCTTCGGGTGTTCTGCCTGTTCTAACTGATCAAGTGTCTTCTCCACTACTTCAGCCGCCTGCATTGCTGCAACCTCCGCTTCGTTTGATTCAGCCAAGATCGGGAAGAATGCATCAAACATGCGCCCAATCAGGTAAGCATAAGTCTCGTTTGCGGGGTGGCTGTCATCAGTGGTAGCCAGCACACCGACATCACTTAAACAGTGAAAGGTAGCGTGGGCCACTTCATGGACCAGCGTGCCTAATTCATGGTCAAATACAGCAACAACATAGAAGTTACCGCCGCCTTCACCAGTACAGGTTAACGTTAATCCACCAGCAAGCTCGAAGCCGGGATCGATTGGAATTCCTGCCTTTTCGCAAAACTCGTAGAACATGTCGCGGGTCGGGCAGAAGAAAACTGTTGTATGCTCAAAAAGCGGAATCTTGAATTGAGGCAACTTAATGCCTTTAGCCTTAGCCATCAGAATATTCCTCTATCCTGAAAAATATAACCCCCGCAAAACTGGACACCGCAGGGAGTGAAAACAGCTATAAAACACTGAAAACGGCGCTGCGTGAGTACCGTTTCCAGAATTTTATAAAACTGGACCTGCTCAACATCTCTGGTAAACAGATCCGAACGCTCTTCCTACGCTTGGCAGGTGAGTAATGGCGCTTTCTTCTACCCAGGTAGCGCCTGACCTGTTAATGGGACTGTTGATCCGGTATTACGTGTTTTTGAATTTCCGCCGTCGCTCGCGGGAAGGATTGGCCCGGTTATGGCTGGCTAGCAGAAACGGCGACACGTCCACGCGCTGTTATTCTTTGCGTAAGCACTGCGTTTTGATGTAGCCCTGAAGCGCGGTTATCTTCGCGTCTTTCTCTTTTAGTTGTTCTCTGAGGGATAAATAAGATTGTCGAGCAGAGGCATCAAGTTCGCAGGTGGCTCCATCAATGCGGCTGGCGGTTCCGGCGGGGTCGGACACTCGCACGGGTATTGCGTTGACGCGCAACCGGATAGTACCGTTATCAATGCCAGTGCGCAGATCGGCAATGTCAGATCTGATAGCTTTAATCTCATCGTGATACCTCTTATCAAGTTTTGACAGTTCGGCGTTTCGCTCCTTCATCTGCTGAATAGTGTTACTTGCCGTTTTCAGTGCGCCTTTCGTTACCGTGACTTCTTCCTGCAACCTTGCCGCCTCACCCTGGTAATAACATGTTACGGCGGTCAGTCCGGCAATAATGCAAACAACAACGGCGATGATTAACGTCTTCACCTTGTCCATTTCTCACCCCATTCGCAAACGGCATATTCAACCTCGCGGCGGTTTACCAGGCCTTGCCACTTCTTACCGCCAGCGTATACCCAGCGTTTAAGCTGTGCGCACGCTTCTGATTTCTTGCCGTCATTGAGTAGCTTTAATAAGGTTGATGTTTTGAAGTTGGTTGCGCCTACGTTATAGGCGAATGAATAAAGTGCTGCGCGGGTAAAATCTGATATTTCGACTTTAATATAGGGATCGATAGCTTTTGCGGTTTTATGCAGATCTTTGTTTAACAAAGCATCGCATTCTGATTGCGTGTAAGTTTTACCAAGCATGATGTCTTTTCCGGTGTGACCATGACAAACAGTCCACACACCAACAACATCACGATAAGGATCGTACTCCACGCCCTCTAATGGCTTAATCATCACCGCCGCAATTGCTATCGCCCCACCAGCCGCCGCCGCAACAATCTTGTTTTTCAGCGATTGGCTAATCATTTACTTGTTCCCCATTCGCGCGTCGTGTTCCTCTTGCGCTCGCTTGTTCTCCTGTGATTTAAAGTAATAATTAACGGCAAATGTGCCTACGGTTGATAAAATACCCACAAAGACGGCAATGTCATTGATGGTTATCGCGCCGAAAAAAGCAGTTACGGCCCCAGTCACATACGCGCACGCCTCCCGTATTCTGTCGAACATAGATTTTCCTCCAACAAAGCAAAAACCCGGCGCGGGGCCGGGTAATTACAATTTCGCATTGTTAGGAAATATTTTAATCTGTTTGTTTGCGCTCTACAAATACGGCGTTAACGATAAGGTCCAAGCAAACGAACAAGCCATTCTTTGTATTTGACGGCAACGTGTTTTGGTGCAAAATATCCTTGCACTTCCTTACCGCCTCGCCACTCCCTTCTAAATTCGCACTCGTTTTGATACTCCTTTCCGCTTTTACTATCCAGCCAGCAAGCAGGTGAGTAACCTTTTTCACTTCCGAACCGATGCCATATTGATGACAGTAAAACCCTTTCTTCCATATTGCCCCCCCCCCAACAAATACGGCTTTACGCTGTTCTGTATATCAGTCCGTTATCAAGCAATGTTTGCATGTGTTCGCGATCCATGTCGCTTAATTCCCAATAAGGAACATCTTCATTCCTTATCATCACCTCTTCGCCTCTTACCAAATAGGCGATGTCAAATACCTTATGCAAATAGATGCCATCTTCGATCTCGTTCATAGGTCGCTAGCCTTTACCAGTTCACCAGCATCAAGAAATATTTTAATTGTTTCTCGCGTCGTCTTAATGATTGGCGCTACCCACTCGCCACCGCCAACGCGGATACGAATATCATCGCCTTCTACGCGGTAAAACAGCCTGTCGACTACTGTTGCTGCGTACACGCCATCTTCAATCATTTTTGCGCTCCTTAATGGCTCGCATGATGTTAATACGCATAGCGTCACTGAATGCGTATATCGTAATGAAAGGCCAGAAGACTAGCTCGAACCAAATAATGCCGTCACTATCAACAGCTTTCTGAAAAGCGCCCATTAAAATGACACCAGCCAGGTAAATTATAACTACCGCAACAATAATGCATTCAATCATCTTCACCCCCAAGATCATGATAAATATCGTTAGGGTCTTCACCATGTTCCTCGCAAAAACGCTCAAATAGCGCCCAATTTTCAGAAAGAAACATGATTAATAAATTTTTATACCACTCTTCCATTTAATCATCCTCATCGTCTTCATGTTCAGCCAGGAACTCATCAACCACGCGGCAAGTCACTGGCGGGATGTATTCGAAATCATCAGAATCAAGATCAAGCGTCCGGCTGTCGCCGTCATCGTCCAGCGTATTCATCCCTAACTCACCGAAAGGGCCATACCCAATATGGCCCAGGTATTCACATCCAATCGTAAAGCCAGGATATTCACCCTTACACCTGACCTTATACATCTTATTTGATGCGCTCAATTTTAATTCCCCCTTCTTCTCCTTCAGTCATTTTGTATTACGCAATCAGTTCAGCACCAATCAATTCCACTTCAGCATCAGGGCAAGGATTGAGAACAACAGATGCGAAAACAAAATGTTTAACGTGATTTGCATCTTCAAGATGTTTCACATCGAAAGGCGGCTCAGATACATGGAAGCATTTAACGTTCGTGTCGTCTTCAGTGGCTACACGGAAACATGCGCCAGGTTGTCCGGCGAATTGTCCAAGTTTTTCTTCGTTCGGAAAAGTACCACGGAAAATTTTAACGCTGATAAATTTAGACATTGATTAGTCCCCTTCTTAAAGAAATTAAAATTCAGCACCGGGTAAGCTACGCGCTTTATTCACCGCATCGTGTTTTAACGATAAACCAGCGTGATAATTCATAATCCCCATATTACCAACTGGTATTTCATTATTTTCTGCCTTTATTCTGAACAACTGGTTTTTTGTGAAAATTCTGTCTCCATCGGTGATATATAACCAGTCTCCACGCTTACCAACAACAACATGAGATCGGCCTAAACTGTCTTTAAATTCGTAATTACAGAAAACATCACCTTTAGGCACTTCAACAAAACAGCACGCAATGAACTTATTGCTTTTCATGATTTTGCCATCCGCCTTTCTGTGCTCATATATAACAAAACGGCGCTGCATGAACAATGCCATTTCGTATACATTGTGATACTAGTCACATTTTGCGCAATTAACTTTTATCAGAAAACACCTTTATAATCGACCGTGTATTTTGCCACCAATTTCCATTCACAATAGTTTCCCATGTCGCGCGGTTGCCAGCCTTTCATACCAACAGCACTTCGCGCAGCGTGGCGGCGACAGTTGTCGTTAAGATCTACAACACACCACGGCTGAAGGACAAACATGTACTGCGCCTCGTTAACCAGGATCGCCATCTGCTTTCCTGTTGCCTTATCTTTCGCCCGGAAATAACTTACCCTGATTTTCATTTTTAATAACCTCAATCAACATTTCTTCTTCAAGGTTGGCAGGACGTTTACGGAATACACCGGCAAAAACCAGATCGTCGAGTAGGTCTTCACGCTTAAATAACCACTCTTTCATTATCACCCCGTCGTCACTGCGATACACGACGCCGTTTTTAAGAAAATAAAAAGTGTTGGTGTTTGTCTGGAGGTACAGATCTTCGTAAACGTCCATGATATTAACCCTCGACTACTTGCAGCCCGCGCCCCTTATCGCCAACGAAGTCGCCCAGGCTGAACGTATACGACCACGCCGGATTGATATAATGGTCATCAGCACCAGCGGCGATTAAATCAGCACCGTTAATCATGCAAGTGACATCATCGCTATGAACGACATTAACCACCTTACCAACAACCTGTTTCAGTGACGGATAACCGTGATCGTGCAAAAATTTGACTTTCATTAATCTGACTCCCAACGCTCAATACTGATTAAAAAATCCCGGATAGCGTGTCGCTCGTCGCGCGTAGGTTTGCGCTTACGGTAAATTTTAAAATCGAACCATGCCTTTTCTTGCTCGAAATCCAGATCGTAAGCAAGCGCCTCAATATATCCGCATTCGTGATACTGGTACGCCACGCCAGCACGAACAAAAAAGCGGGTTTTATCCCGCTTGTGCTCATAGATACGCATATTAACCCCGTTATGCAGTTGTGTAGCTGTCCACCAGCTTTTCATCTTTCATTCTGGCAAGCTGTGCGATGTTCATCGTGTAGCCGCCATCGGAGAAAAACCACTCTGCCGTCTTGCGACGAAAAGTAATATCATCATGGTTGCGCGTCCATGTAGCGATCACCACGCGCTTTCCGTCAGTGGCGAACATAGACAATTCATTATCAACAACGTCGATAGCCTGCCAGATTTTTAGCTCCATTATTCACCCAGTGTCACTCGTTTGATTTCGCTTTCCGCGCGAGATTCTTCTTTGAATAGCTCCGCTATGGCGTCTTCATAGAAAACCCTGTATTTCTTCCACCATGTTGATCGGCTTACAGGGAAAACAAGCTGATTAACCGCCTGCCGAACAAGATCTACTGGGAAACGCGAGTAACCGCGACCGCCGCAGTGCTGGCACGTTTTGAATACTGGCATTTCCGCAGCTTCACTGGCTGCTTTATCCGGTACTTCGCCACGGCCCTTGCACTGTTTACAATGATTGAGAACTTTTCCATGCCCCTTGCATTTTTTGCAAAGGTGTTTTTCTCCGTAGTCGTCAAACGTAAATTTATATCCGCCGCACTCCATACAAGTTTTTTCCGTAGCGGCACTCTGGCAATAATCCCGAAACGCGAAAACGGCAACAAGAATAATGAGATCATTGCGTTTAGCCTCGTCCAGTTCCATAACGTATTCATAATCTTTTGCCATAGCCCTTAAACGCTCTATAAGCAAAACTACGGCCTTATGTTTTTCGGCTTGTGATAGTTCCATCTTCCCTAAAAAAGCGCTATAACCAAGCTCTACGCGTGATTGCGCCATACCTGCGGCAGTTAGCGCATCCGTAGTATTAAGCGCATCCGGGGACGTTCCCCTGCTTTCATCTGATAAACGCGGTGATTTTGGGAAGTGGAATTTAAGAATTGATTCCAGATTCATTATTTGCCCCCGTAACGAGCAATAAGTCGTTTACGATCAGAAATAGACTGGACTAACTTCCTCTCAAGCTCTTTCAATGCAAGCAATTCGCGCATATGAAAAGCCTGGATTTGTCGGACTGTAGCTAAATCATGCTCATCGCGCTGAATATCTATTTGCAGATCTTTGATTTCGTTTTTCATTTGTCACACCACATATTAGTTTCGTATTCACCAATATCCGGTAGCAGGTCGCCGCGTTCGCGTACCTTGATAAACAATCGCCCGCCTTTTACCTTCCGGCAGCGGACAAACTTCATTGCGTCAACCTGGCTGTCATCGGCCCAAAAACCGGAATAAGTTATAGCGTCAAATAATGCTTTCCCAACATTATCAATATCGCGGCGGCGTGCGTCTGGCGGGGCAATATACACGGTTATTGATAATCTGCATTGAAGACTTATATCAAGATTAAGTAGCTCTATAATATCCTTCACCTGCTCCCTGTATTCTTTACCTTCCTTGCTTATGTAGTTAACTCCCCTGGCGTGGCGGTAATACCTGTTGCATGATGGCGGATAAGGAAGGCTAAAAGTATATTCATTCATGCCGCTTTTCTCCTTACTTACCGTGATTTGGATGAAAACCGTATTTAATTTCAGCTTCTTGTCTCGCTTTGATTGCGTCCTCAATTTTGTCGAATCTTCCTAAAGTAATACATTTATAATTTACCCAAATTTGCGAATACCATTTCTCGCGCTCTTTATCCCAATAAACACCAATATAACCACTGGTATTGTTTTTGTTTTTTGGTCTATTCTTCGCGTTCTCCTTGCCTAACACCAATCTAAAATTATTAAGCCTGTTATTGCTAGGGTCGTGATCCAAATGGTCTATCTCGTACCCTTCCGGGATCGGGCCGTTGTGCATTTCCCAAATAATGCGGTGAACTTTGTACGCTCTACCTTTTAGAGTGACGCGTTTATATCCCTTGCTTTTTATTATATTTCCAGCTTCATCACCTACGTTAACGCGGTTAGATGTTTTTACCTTCCATCTTAATATATACTTATCATCAATATAAAAGTAATCACTCCAATTTATATTCCCCATCATTTATAATTTGCTCCGCCTTTAATGCATTATAACTAATTAAGTCAACAAGCGTATCAATCGGATTTCCACCATTAGCCAAAATAGCCTCTAAACGCGCCTCCTTGAGGCAAATCATTAGATCCCATACATCAAGTGGTGTTAAATTTGTCCCCTTCTTAGCGTTGTATATAGTGGCTATTTTTGGCGCTGATTTTTCTTCTTTTCTGTCGTAGCCGTTTTGTTTACCTCTTTGCTCGATTGTTTCCGCTGCAATTCGTAATAAATCTGCCGCACTAGTCATTTTCTGCACCTCTTGCATATAGCTCTTTACGTGTTATATGTGTAAAAATACATTCATGTCTGCACCGTGGATGCCAGATCAAAAACAAGCTGCCTTTGTTGTTTCCGCTTGCTGGTTTCCCTGTCCCAGCATTGATAAACGCCAGACGCCCGCGCGTGATTAATCGGCATTCGTTTGCCGTCTCCACGCCGTTCATAAACCAGCTAACAGAAATGTCAGCGGGCAATAACATTACGCAACCGATGTGATTTCGGTGATGTTCAAGCGCCGCTTTATCAACGAATGGCCCAGGGTTTGAATATGGCGGATTAAGCCATACATACTCACCAGGCATTGCCACCGCTCCCCACGGATAAGTAAGCGTGTCCATTTCTTCGGTTATATAGCGCGGAACTAGCGCATTTGCCTTATTAGCTGCCACGTCCGCGACAAATTCAAATTCGCGATCCATTCCTCTGAAAACTGGTTTAGGCGTTTGCCATAGGTCTTTTATTTCTTTCGGCGTATGGCTTCCGCCGTAATCATTTTTCATTACGCCCCCTTAGAAATAATCCTGTTCCGTTCCCCAACGGTTGTTTAAATACCCAACCAACCACACAAAACGCTCAATGCTGATTAGTGGGGCAACCTTGCGATAATGCTTATCTAATATCATCCGCGTGGCTTTATCGCTGTATCCGTTTTTCTCTACCTCCGCTTTGCAGGCAGAAAGCGCGGCGCGGGCGGCAGTCTTTACGGCGTTAAATTGCGGCTCTGACATATTGAATAAAGCCATAGGATCACCATGTATCATTCCCAATCCTGCCCGGCAGTCCAGCAAAAACCAATAAATGCACTACCAGCCAATAAAAAGCGTACCGTAAAAAGAATACGTTCAATGTCGTTAAATTCAGGCAGCGACCACGTAATAAACATAGCCCCCAGCATGATAACACCGATAACAGTCAGGGCCGCCAGGAAAACAAAAAGCGTAGCCAAAAGCCACGCCACCAACCAGTTAAAAAAGCTCTTAACCATTTTAAACCTCGTCTATTACACCACCTTGCACGCGTTCCTTAATGTCCCATGTGTGAGACTTACATAATTCTTGATAATAATGATCCGGCCTGCTGCCGAAATACCATTTACCACCCATATAAAAATAAACGCCCGAAAAACTTCCGGGCGCTGCCTTTGTTGCTTCTTCTGGAATCTTCCATTCTTTATACTGTTTAAACTTCATACATTAACACCGCCTTTTTAAGTGCGCTTAATTCAAAGTGCATAAGACGAAAATGCTGTACACCACCAACAATACTAACCTGATAAATATCACCGACACAGTTATAGTAATAACAACCAAATTGACCGATTCCGGCTAATTTAGCGTTATCCGGTATCATGTATTCGCCAACCTTTTTCATAACTCACCTCATATGGTATTCAATAAACCACCTGATAAACAGGCATAAGGCAATAAAACCCCAGCAAATGCACATGAATAACAGTGATTCGTCCATAGTTAAGCCTCGATCAATGCGTAGTCAAATTTACCCAAATATCTTTCAAGGCTGACTATCTCAATGCCATCAGCGCATCGCTTCCATACAGACACCTGGTTTTCATTTTCCCGGAAGTGCATATTAGAAAGCACTTCATCGGCTGGATAGCTTTTCCCGGCGACGTAGGCATCACTACCAACGCCACCTTCAGCACAATAAAGCATTAGTTCACGGGCCATCTTGTTTTCCTCCGTGCCGTAAACCTTATGATTTCAGTTTACAAAACGGATACGCGATCACAACACAAAATGTATATTTATGTGATCGCAATCACGCTGTTAATGCAGTACACGTTTTTCAGTTTCAGGCATTGGCTGTGCCATTTTCCGTACTTCATTAAGAACGGATATGGCCGCCTGCACACCTAAATCATTTGCACGCATGTTATTACCAACCATTTCGCCATAAAACAACGGCATGATCTCCTTTACGTCTTCCTCGTTGTGCCCTTCATCAACGCACTTCTGTAGCGCCTTAGCCTCAAAGACACTTTTCATTACGCCGCGCATAGAATGCAGCGCAACGCTACCAGTATGATTTTCATCTAACGGGAAAATAACAGCGCTTCCGAACGCCAGCGGGTCAATCTCTTCCGGAACTGGTACGCGCCCATATTCCTCTTCCATGCGTTTTACGAAAGCAAGACAGAAGACATAGCGAGCTACAGATGTTTTTTCTTCCGCGCTTAAAGATACATAATCGCGGATGTTTGCATCCATCACAATATCAACAATCTGTAACGCCAGATTCAAATCAGCGTCATACTTGCCAGCTTCCATATCTTTCAATACTTCGTGATAATCTTTAATTTCCACTTCATGAAAACTTGCGTCTTCAGTGTAGCGAGTGATTAACATGCCTTCGCTGCCGAGTGAATAAGCTGTTTTGATGTCGTTCATGATGTTTGTCCTTTTATAGTGGGTGATGCCATTTCATTTCAGTTTCTGGATTGAACGGGTTTCCTTCGCTTGAAAGGAATAAATCACGCGCCCGTTTCAGTTCTTCCGGGCTTATTTCTATTTCATCAATCTGACCAAACGATCCAGGCATCATCCGTTTTAAATCAGATAGCGGGCGCATAAGGCCGCAGCCACGCAACAACATATCTAACGCGAACTGCCGCCGACCACCAGCGTCATTGAAGCGCCGCGAATAAGGCACAACAACGATCCTGCGTTCGAACTCAATAAATAGCGATAGCTTGTTAGTGACTGAATCATAGCCTTTGTGGAATTTAATTTTCATCTAACACCTCGATATATTGTTCAAGATGCCATCTGCCGACTTCCTTCAGGTCTTCATCGTATATAACTACTTCCCCGCCCTGCATGATCATGAAGGCAGCGGCTGTAAACTCGTGTCCCCACCACGCCTTTAATCGCTCACCGCCTTTCAGGTCTTTGACCTTTACTTCTTTTATAGCCATACGCCGTACATCCCATTCAGTCCGGCGAACAATTTCCGCCAGTGGTCTTCAACATAAGCCAGGAACGGCTTAACGCGAACATTGCGGGCCTTCAGTTCAATATCATCAAAGAAACGCGGTTCGATGATTGTCCCGTCCAGATATTTAACCAGTAATGGGCGTTCGAGATCGTTACACATCTTATTCAGTACAACCAGGCCAGGGTCATCACGATATTCAGGCAACACGACAAGATCACCAGACTTTGCATCAATCACATTCATCGCAGCAACCCTCCGAAAATAAAGCTAACCAACGCAGCAAATCCGCCACAAAGCACAACCACAAACAGGAAGCAAATAATGCAAAACGCGACCGTCACAATATCCTTACCGACTTTCATGATTGGCCTCACATGTTAGTAATAAGTTTAATGATCGCTACCGTGATATAAAGAGATGCGCTGAGATACAGCACGGCGATAGATAAAGCCGCAAGAAGTGCGGCAATTTTTGCAAGGTTCATTTGCCACCCTCCGCAATGAACTTATTAAGCCACTTGTTATTAGCCAGGCGTTCGGCATCTTCGCCGAATGATTTGCGGTTAATTAATTCCTGGCGAGTAGGCTGAGGCCACTTATCCGTCCACCCGGCAGACGTATCAAAATCATACAGGCCACCATCAAAAGTGACATAGTCATCAGCTGTGTCAGGCATTTCTTTATCAACTTCTTTTTCTTCGATCATGATTTAATACCTCATTAATCGTTAATAACCTGACCCATACGCCCGCGATATTTGCGCATACGTGGATCGACATATTCAGGCCAGTGCATATCCGGTTTTCTTTGCAGTGGATAAAAACTTGCCTGCCAGTTGTCGAACCATATTTGTTTTGCGTATAGGTCACTAAATCTTTTTGCGAATCTCTCTGCTGAATCTCCATTAATGAAAAAGCCCGCTGCTATTTGCTCGCGGGCATCGTCAATCACCTGCTCCCTTGTCCGTGGCGACGGCGGCGATTTTAAATAATCATCCATCGCTAACCACCTCGTCATGCGCGTTGGCTCCCTCACCATGCTCGTGGTGCCACGCTCGATGGCATAAAGGACAAAGCCACATAACATCCAACGGCTTGTCATAATCGCAATGGTGAGCGTGTACGCGGTCGCTTCTTCCGCATACTTCGCAAGGTTGCCTAATTAGTTTGCCGCATTTAATCGCATATTTCACTAACCATCCAGCACGATATTTCTTCTTATTATTAAGCCTCCATTTTTTGCCCGCCTTATTAAAACTATCTCTCCCTTGCTCTGTTTTTCTATACTCGTCATAATATCCATATGAGTTGTATCTTTCTCTATATTCTTTTATTTTATCTTCGTTATCTCTCCTGTATTTGTCGTTATACTTATTTTTACAGCTCTTGCATTTATTACAATAACCGTCACGTTTTGAGTTATCTTTATGAAAACAAGAAAGGGGCAATAATGCCCCACATTTAAAACATCGTTTATAACGCGTAAATTCTGTGTCGTCCATATTGTAACCCTACAGGAGCAAATGGAATATCATCGTCGAAGTCCATTGGAGGCTGATTATTCCCGTTATTACTATGCTGCTGCGGTGGCGCTTTCTGCTGCTGGCCTTGCTGCTGGCCCTGTTGGTTAACAGCCATAAATTCAAACTCATTGACCGCCACTTCTACCGCAGTCCCCTTCGTGCCGTCGTTCCGGTCATATTGCCGAACATCCAGGCGACCGCTTACCACTATTTTCCCACCCTTGCGGATATGTGGCGCTAATTTTTCCGCACGCTCGCCAAATATCAGGCAAGTGATCCACATTACCCGCTTATTATCACCGTAGCCATTCGTTACAGCTAACGGAAAACTACCAATCGCTTTTCCGTTTTGCGTGTAGCGAACTTCCATATCATTCCCGATATTACCGCCCAGTGTGATTGAATTTAAGCTCATTAACCGATCTCCCCGTTAAGCTCTTTTAAGCGAATGTCATAAACGTCTTTCGCTTTCTGTTGCTGTTCTGAATCTTTAGGCAGTAGTTTCCAGCACTTCCCGAAGATCTCGCGTAACTTGTTAGCGTCCTGCGCTTTCGCTGCCGCATCACAGAAACGCGCTAACACCTCATCAGGATTTGGCGGCGCTTTCTGCTGCTGTGGTTTCTGATTAGGTTGTTGTTTTGGTGGGGTTTTCTGCTGGCGAGGCTGCTGCCCTGTCTGCTTAGCGTATGCGTCAGTATCAGGATCTCGCGCATCGTCAATACAGAACAATCCGTTCAAAGCATATTTACGCGCGTAACTTGATGTTGCTCCTGTTAACTGGCTTGCGTCCATTCCCTTCTTGCTTTCTTCCTCCCTGGCGTAAGCCGTTACCGCTATCTCATTCTCACCGTCGCTTAGTGTCGCAGTGGCTTTCACATAATAGCGATTGCCGATCAGGATAATTTCATCACTTACAGTCAGCGTAATACTTTGAAGCAGTGGTTTGACCGCTTCTAAAATATCCTCCGCCGACCTGTAATTGTATCCGCCGAAATTATTACGCTGATTTTTCGGCGCGTTCAGCGTTTGCTGAATCGTCCACAGTTTTTTATGTAACTCTGTTTTCACTCTTTAATCTCCTTCGCTGTTAACACTATGTATAAGGCTTTATTCGCGGCGCTCCACATTTCGGCATCGTGAAGCATTTCCGCTACCGCAAGTTTGAATTGAAGCGCCTCGATAACCATAATGTAACCTCCGAATGTTTACATTTTGTATTAATGGTAACGGACTTTATCCAGGGGTTTCTCCCCTAAATGGCGTGGTTGCGTTGCGTGGTAGTAGCTGCCGCTTTCATTTTCCGTATACCATTTTACTGATCCTTTGCGACGTTCTTTAATGCTATTTGGTTTGCACCTTTCCTCGTTTGCAAATCGAATAGCTTTATCCACATTGTCTGTTTTATTAATTGCAGGTGATGATTTTCTTTCGTTTTCTCTTTTTATCCTTCTGCGTTCCCTGGCGTTCATTTTGCTATCACATTTTCCATACATAATTGTAACGCTCATAATCTGATCTCCGTATATCCTTGATGAAACTTAATAAAAAATCATCTTCGTTAATTGCCGCACTTCCAGCGGCTGACCAGATTTTTAATGAGCGGCTTAACATCTTTCAACTAATCCCGCAATCATCGCCGTTCCCGGCGTGACCTTGCTCACTCCAAGCAAGCTGACTCGTCGCCTTGCGTGCGGTTTCGTGGGGGATGTAACGCTTTAAACACCCCATGCGCCTTGTTATCAGTGCCGCTTTCGGTCCCCCATTGGGGAGTTACTCCACGGTTGACAAGGTGTTAAGCCTGATTTTTAAAGTGCCAGGAAGCCGCTTTTGTTACCTGCGCCCTTCCTTTGACTCGCAATATACGCCCCGTAAAACACCGAGTCAATCCATTTTGTATACTTTTTTAAAACATTTTATATGTTATTGATATTTAAACAATAAATAACGTTTTCTGTTTACGTTTTGGTGCTTTCATGGCAAAGAAAAGCCGCCATCCGGCGGCTAATGTTTATGGCAGGTTTACGATCTTCGCATCAACTACCACGCCTATGATTTTTGATTCTGGATTCATAGGGATTGGCGGATACAGCGGATTGAGCGAACGTAAAAGCCTTTGACCTCCATCAATAATCAACTGTTTAAACGTCGGTATCTGCCCTTCCTCAAGCTGGGCTATAACCAGTTTGCCGTCAATAGCTGGCGCGTGCGGGTCCACGAGTATCATCGTCCCCGCCGGGATGCTCAACCCCTGCGGCGCGTTCATTGATTCACCTTTGGCAACCAGCCAGTAACTATCATCTGAACAAATAACGCTAGTCGTAACGTGTGGTAATGCTGATCGCCTTGTGTCATCCATATTGTTTACTGTATCCTTCCAGTCAATAACCGGGTAACTACCTAAATCACGCGGCGGTGCGGCCTGAAGTGTATTAGAAACAGAATCATCAATGACCATACCATCATGTGTAACAGTGAACTGCCGACGACCAAGCGCCCGCATAATCCGCGCAATATCTTCAAGATTTGGCTCGCGGCGACCGTTCAGCCAGTGTGACAGGCCGCCTTTAGTTATCCCCATGAGATCTGCGAGTGAATCCTGACTCATGCCCTGCGCCCGCATGAGCTGCTTTGCTAAGTCATACCATTTTGTTTTCATGTCGCTACCCTATAACCTCAAAAAGTTTGATGCAAGTCACAAAACGTGTATTTTAAGCCTTGATCTTAAAATTCCATTTTGTAAACTTGCAGACAAGGTAAGGCCATACTTGCAAAGACGCAAGGAAAAAGATAACGGAAGGCACAAAAAGGCACATACCTTAAGCTCTTTAAAAATCCGGTGTCGCTGCGAAGCGAAAAACAAATATCACGCAACGGCGGGATCTGTTGAGCGGTCAGTCACTGCTATCTAATGCTAATGGGATGCCCGCCCGCGCGTTCATTTTAACCATAGGAGAAAATACAATGAGCATGAACATGATTAGCGAAGTATGGAAAGTAAAACTTAACAGCCCGATTCAAAAACTGGTCTTAATGGCTCTGGCTGAAAAGGCAGATAACCGCCGTCACGTCATGGTATCACGACAAGAAATTGCAAAAATGTGTGAACTTCCTGTTCATACGGTACATGATGCCTTCGCCGCGTTAATGCATAAAGGGTTTGTTTGTCGTCTTGATGCGTTCAGTGATGTCTATGTAGTGATGTTACCGGAGGAATGATCTATGAAGTGGTTTAAGCATGATAGCGATGCGAACCGCGATGAAAAACTTCAAAACGTCTTGCTTGATTATGGCCTGGAAGGGTACGGGCTTTATTGGTATTGCCTCGAACTAATAACTTATGACGTAGATCAGCACAATCTAACTTTTGACCTACGACATGACGCGAGAATCATTGCGCGAAACGTCGGATCGACTGAAAAACGTATAGAAGAAATGATGAAATACTTCATCGAAATTGGTTTGTTTGAATGTTCTCAAGGCCACATAACTTGTTTAAAGTTATTGAAAAGGCTGGACCAATCAATGACTTCTAAAAGCGCATACAGGGCAGCCATAAACACAGCGAAGGAGCAATTAAAATTAGAAAAGTTAATCAATCCAACACAAAAAGGTCATGATAGGGTCATGACCGGGTCAGGAAAGGGTCATGAATTAGAATTAGAAGTAGAAGAAGAAAGAGAAGAAGAAAAGAAAAATATAAAAAGAAAAGAAGTCAATCAGGACGGTGATTTCCAGGTAAGCGAGGCGGCTTATCGTTGCTTAGCCTTCTACAACGACAAGGCTGGATGCAAATGTCGTGATGCTAAGCCATTCATCGAACTACTGACAGAAACAAAAACACGTAAAGCGTATACGGAGGATGAGATCACATTAGTGATTGAGTGGGCTTTAACGCAATGGCGTAGCCGTGGCGGAACACCTAAACCTATCAACATTTGCCGGGTAACTAAATTTGACGGGTATCTTGCTGATGCTGAACAATGGCGCAATCTGTCAGTTACTGTAAACGCTGCCGATGTGGTAAATGAGTTTAACATCACGTTTGATGGCCTGTTGCCACCTGCTGAACTGGATCGGGATCTTGAACGTAAAATATATGCGTTCACTGACTACCTGAAAGACAAAAGCATTAACGGATTTATCGCCTACTTTGAAGCATTCAAGAGCAAGGCTTCAGACTTTTACTTCGGCGATGGCTTCACAGCGACACTTGATTTCCTGCTTAAACCAAAAACGCTACGCGATACACGCGCAGGCGCTCTTTGACCAACCACGATCCACAAAAACCCAAAATAACCCGCAAAACAAGCTCGCCAGCGAGATAAATCGCATGTGGTGCTACACTTGCTTACCTTTTTGCGATTAGCTCGTTATAGAGCGTTACAGAGAGGATTTCAAAAATGGACGGTAAACACGTTTTTGCCCTGGTCTTTGCCATCGCTGCGGCAATCGCTGTTAACGTCGCTTTGTTCGGCGGTTTGTTCCTTCTAGTCAATCCATAACCTACCCACCATTCTGTAAATCAAAAATTAGCCACCTGAGAGCGTCTATAACGCAATAAGACACTGCAACCTGTGCAAACGGGTTACGCGGTGGAATTTTGCGTTGTAGAGCGTTTTACGGAGAAAATACAATGTCTGATTTAATGGTTTTTGATGTCGATAGCGAAGTATTAATAATTTCATCGCGTGAAATAGCAGAAGCAACAGGCAAGGATCATTCTTCTGTGGTTGTGCGTGATATTAAAAACATGCTGATCGATTTAGGGTTTACTGAGCATGATTTTTATCCTGCAAAAATGCAGGATTATGAATTTATAGGGTTTTTGTTTAAGTACAAGCACTACAACGGTCGCAACGTCATTGATGAGGTTTTGCTAAATAAAGAGCTAACAATGTGCTTGATCACTGGCTATGACGTTAAGCAACGCATGAAGGTAATTAAACGCGTTAAAGAGTTGGAGGAGGCGCAACACAAACTAGCTTTGCCGGATTTCACTGATCCGGTTGCGGCAGCCCGCGCATGGGCGGATGAGGTAGAGCAAAAATTATTAGTTAAGCAAGAAAATGAACGGCTTACACTGGTTAACAAACAGCTTGCGCCAAAAGCTGCTGTATGTGACGCGATAGTCAAAAACGATATGCACCGCACGGCTTCAGAGGTAGCTAAACCGCTGGGAATGTCAGCCGTAAAATTAAACAGAAAACTTTCGGCGGTTGGTGTTTATGATCTTCGCTGTCGCCGCCGTGTATTCAGTCAGTGGTTTATTGATGAGGGCTACGGTGAAATGAGGGTAACTCACGATGGATATGAGCAGGCTGTATTCACTGCTAAAGGACAAGTATGGATCACTGAGCTTTTAACTTGTAACTAAGTATACAATTTGTTATTCGTGAGGAAATGACACTATGTCACAAAGAAAAATCAGCGATGAGCAATTGATCGCTGAATATAACAACGGTTTAACGTACAAGCAGATCGCTGAAAAATATGGCATGTCAAAACGCAACGTCGAGCGGCTAGGCGCAAAACTGGCGAAACGCGGTTTAATATCCACGCGTCGCGCACCGGGTTTTGGCGTCAATGCTGAGTCATTGCTCGTCGATAAGGATGGCAATGTGATCATGCGCTGGATTAAAACAGCCCGTGACCGCGACGAAATGGAACAGTTAATGGAAGCGGCCCGCGACGCTTTCACGGATGAAATACCACGCGCGGAGGCTGTGCCAGTGCCTGAAATTGATTTTCAAAAAAGCCTAGCCCTTTATCCGGTGTTTGATCTGCATATCGGGCGCTTGCTCATAAAGCTGAATGCGGCGAGAGCTACGACACTGGGATCGCTGAGCGCGTGTTGAATGACTTCTTTGACTACGCTGTTGGCGCTGCTCCGATGTCTGAAAAAGCCGTACTGCTCCTCGGTGGCGATCTGCTTCATTCTGACGGTATGGTCCCGGTGACGCCAATAAGTGGGCACATTCTTGATCAAGATAGTCGCTACGCAAAACTTGTTTATGTGGCGATCCGGTCTGTCCGGCGGGCGGTAGGTAAAATGTTGTTAAATCATAAGGATGTTGAAATCCAGGTGTTATCAGGCAATCACGATCAGTCTGGTATGATTTGGCTACGTGCGGCGCTGGCGGCTTTTTACGAAGATGAACCGCGCGTGACGGTTGATGTGTCACCTGCTATCGTCCACCACACGCAGTACGGTAAAACATTTCTTGCTTACCACCACGGGCACACTATCAAAAAGCCAGAGAATTTATTGGCTGCTTGCATCTCTGACTGGCGGGATGATTTCGGGAAGTCAGTTGCTGTTTACGCCCACTGCGGGCACTGGCATCATCAACGGCTGATTGAATCATCGTTGGGCGTTGTTGAGTATCACGGCACGTTAGCCGGTAAAGACGCTTACTCAACTAATGGCGGCTGGCGGTCACGTCGTATGGCGGCGGTGATTATTTACAGCCAGGATCATGGGGAGATCGGGCGCTTTGTTTATTACCATGAATACTCCATTTTGTAAACCGGAGGTAATGACATAATGGTAACTGAGCAAATGAACTCACTACGGCAGGAACGTGAAGCGTCAGTTATCGGCGGGCTGCTGTTAGGCGGCCTAACTCCTAACGCACAAGATGTTCTCGCCACTCTTGATCCTGAAGTGTTCACGATTCCGCTGTATAAACGTGCGTTTGAAGTTATCCGGGCGCAAGCCAGAAACAGAAATCTTATCGACGCGTTATTGGTTGGCGATGAGATTGGCAATGAAAACTTTGTACCGCTAATGCAAACGGCGCGATCGTGCCCGTCTGCTGCCAACCTGAAGGGATACGCACAGCTACTACGTGAAGAGCACCAGCGGCGGCAGATGTTGGAACTCATCGACGATATGCGCTACAAACTGGAAACGGGGACGCTTGAGGTCGTCAAAGAGACGATGAAAGACTTTGATTCCCGGTATTCAAAATTGAAGGTAACGAAAGACAAGATCATTCCGGTGTTGTTGCGCGATGCGGTACAGGAATACACGGAGGTGTTAAGCAAACGCATGGAATGCGGTGTCAATTCTGACAACATCAAAACAGGGATAGAACCACTCGACGAAATGTTAGGCGGCATTAACGCTACTGATCTGGTGCTTCTCGCCGGGCGCCCTGGGTCTGGTAAATCTGCGTTGGCGCTGGCAATTGCCCGCGCTGCTGCTGAACGCCCTTACCCTGGCAGCAAGGATCAGCGGGTTGGCGTTTTGTTCTTCACGCTTGAAATGTCACTCGATCAGATGACTGAACGCGCTATAGCTGGCGCTGGTAATTTATCAACCGACTGTCTGCGTAATCCGGTAAAACTTGATGATGAGGGGTGGGCGCATGTTGGTCAGGGTATGAGCGCACTTGCTAATCTTGACGTGTGGATCGTTGACGCATCGCAGTTAACGGTTGAGGAAATACGCGCCACAACGGAACGGATGAAACAGGAGCATCCCAACCTGGGTATGGTAATGATTGACTACATCGGGTTGATGAAGCTGGCTAAGGCTGAACGTCATGATCTCGCCGTAGGGCAATTATCATGGTCGTTGAAGATGATGGCGAAAGAATTGCGCGTACCGGTGTTGGCGCTGGCGCAATTATCCCGCCGCGTTGAGGAACGACCGAACAAGCGTCCTAACAATTCTGATCTGCGCGATTCCGGTAATCTTGAGCAGGACGCTGACAGGATAATCATGGTATACCGCGATGGCTACTACGATGAGCAGTCTGTAGCCCGCGAATATATGGAAATCATTGTATCTAAAAACCGTCACGGCAAATCTGGCACTGTTTACCAGCGGTTTGATGACAACGGCAATATCTTACCATGCGACCAGGCCCGCGCGGCTGCGGCGTGTATTCAGTCTATGAATCATCGTACAAGCAGATTTAACCAACGAAACAACCAGAATAACGCATCCTTTTAATCAATATGAGCAAACGGCTTACCAGAAAGTTTACCGCTTTCTGGTGGCTGTTATCGCGTTTAAAGCGAGGCTGAAAATGAAAACTTCATACCAACAACAAATAATTGATTTTTTAAATGACGCTGTTATTTCAGGTGAGGGAACGATAGTTAAATCTATTCCTGGGCCGGAAGGTGAAATAATTTGCGCTTTGGATGCTTTAGTTTCTGATGGCGTTATTATCAAAGTAGATCTAAATAGTAAAAGATTATCATATTGCTTGAAGTCAGTAAGAGAAATGGCGATAAGGGATATAATCCCTTTGTTTTCAAATAGTAGCGGGTATTTTTCAGCGGAAGATGTTAAAAATGAATTGAATATTAATATAAACAAAGGAAAGGTCGGGAGAATATTGCGGATGTTAGGAAGTGAGAACCTATTAACTGTTAATAAGTTTGACGGTAAATATTTTTTCAGAAACGCGCGTTTTTATGGTTATTCAAATGTTATCGCATTTAATTTTAGTAACTTATTAAACGAATACCGTAAAAATAACGGGCTGCTTCCTGATAAACCAGTATTTGAGATCGAAAAACTTAACGGTGAAGCGGGGTTAGAATTATGAGACGTGTAATTTTTTATTCAGTTGAAACATTCATTGACGAATCTCACTTTAAATTTCCATGCAATTCTTGCGGTGCGATGGTTTATACGCCTCCACTAATGCGCAAATACAGGCACGTAAAATTTAACCGGGTTTTTGTGCCAATTCGTTACGCGTTGCTGGCGTTGCGCGGTGAACTACGAAACACAATGCGGATTGTGTAAGGGGTGATTATGAATAGGGAATTGGATTTAACCGTGGAGGATTTGAGTACGATTGCGGAATACATGCGCGGTGACGATCCTGATAAGCCTGTCACGGTTGATATAAAATATTTAAAAGGCGCTTTTATGACTTCTTCGAGATTGGTAAGTCTTGATGCAATTATAAAAGCGCGCTGGGAAAGTTGGCAGGAATATAAAGCGAAAAATAAGGCAAAAAGAAATAATGCGGCAAATTAGATTTGAAATAGTAAACGACGCCGTAAAAGAAAACGCTATCAGGCAGATAAGGGAAATCCAGCCTGATGATAAAAGCCCGCTGATAATCACCATCCAGGAGAAAACGCGCTCGCTGAGTCAAAACGCGTTGCTTTGGGCGTTACTGACAGACGTTAGCGATCAAGTTAACTGGTACGGCAGGAAGCTGTCACCTGAAGACTGGAAGGCGGTATTCACTGCCGGGCTTAAGAAATATGGCGTTGTCCCTAATCTGGATAAATCCGGCTTTGTTGTGCTGGGAACGTCAACCAGCCGGATGAGTAAAGCAGAATTTAGCGAATTAATCGAACTGATCTACTCGTTCGGCGCTGAACATAATGTTCAATGGTCTGGTGATACGAAATTAAACGAGGAATTTATAAAACGCTGGGGGCAATAATGGAGCGTTATTACATGGCTAAACCTACTGGAATTTTGTATAAGATTGATGGCGAATACGTTTATTACTTTCACAACCAGGCGCGGGAGTGGCGATTGTGTCACGCGCACTTTCAGCACGAAATAGAAAATCACCCTGAATATTTTATCAAAGTTGACAATGTAACTGTGGCGTAATTGAGGATAAGCAAATGAATAAACTTAAAGTAATTGGCGTGATTAGCCATCGCACTAACCCTGAGTGTTACCCATCGTTTGAGGTAACAACATGCCGCACAGAATATAATTTTGGATCATACTATTTATTTGGTGTTCGCGCGGATGGCGGTACTTATTCGGTTATGGCTGCAAGCTGGAAATTTGATAAATACGCTAATTTATCTAATAAGGATGATGACGGCATGAATAAAGAAAGTGAGATCATTGATGAATTAATCGAAGATGAGCGGCATGATTGCGAAACGCAACCAGAAAAAACGAAATGGGCCGTAGGTGATAAACCTCCTGTTAATGTGTGGCTTGATTGTGTGGGTATGACCAGCGGAACGGTTCTTGATGTCGTCAAGTTTTTATATCTCGGTGATAATTGGGCTATCGCTCACAGTAAATTAATATCAGATGTGGAAACGGTAATTACATGGAAACAATACTCTTATCGCATTCACATTGACCAGAAAGAAAAGGCACTTGCTGAAATTGCTTTCGCACTGGCTACTAAGGTTATCGGTGAAGATGCGGCGAAAGAGATTAACTTTAACCGCGACAACGAATTTTCGTGCGATTATCGCAACATGGCGCAAGCTATTATTGACGGATGTATCGGACACGTTGAATACACGGGGAAAAGATAATGGATAAGATCGGCACAATTCTTCTTAGTCGCCCTGCCATCTGCCGGATGCTGGGCGGAATTAGCAGGGGAACGTTTTATTTATGGCGTAAAAAGTGGGAGGAAAACGGAACCCCATTCCCGGCCCCGGTTGATGTGTTGGGGACAGGGCGGGGCGTCATGTACCGCTATCAGGAGGTGATGCGGTTCTTTGATAAGATCGGATTAACGCCAGCCAGAGATAAGACGTAATCCGCAAATTTATTTAACGCCTCCTTCTGTTCGTCAAGATAATCATATTTGTCGTACACCGCCAGTATTCCCCTGAGTGAATGGCCTAAGATCTTTTCCGCGATATGTACCGGAACACCTATAGCTGAAAGGTGTGTCCGGCACGTCCTGCGGAGGTCGTGACAGGACCATGATTTACCGCCCATCCTTTTACGCACGAAGATTGCTGCTACTTTTATCACTGATGCGTTTACTGGCCTGTTACCGCCGTTAATCACTGGCGGGAACACATAATCATACTCATGGGAGGATAATACCTCCCTGAGCATTTTTATCGACAAATCTGATAATCCCCGCCTTATTTCACTTCTTGTCTTCGCCACCGCTGCCGGGACGGTCCACACCCCGTTATCCAGGTCGAGGTGCTCCCTTCTCATTTTCTGCAATTCCCCCACCCTGCACCCGGTGAGCAATAATAGCTTTAATGCTATCTTGTTCTGACGGTAGATCTGCGAATCATCCACCGTTCGCCAGAAATGGCCTATTTCATCGCATGATAAATAACGCTCGCCAACCGCATAATTCTCGCCTACGTCAATAACCCTGATATTGTTTATCGCTGTACTGGTCATTAGCCCGCGCCGGATAGCACTGTTCACAACAATCTTCATTCGCTTAAGTATCAGGCCAGCCGTAACCGCGTGGCCAGCCGCAGTGATCTCGCCGAATATGTCCATCCATTGTTTCGTGCTTACATCATCGGCAATATACTCACCGAATTTATCGACAACATGGCGCTTAAGCGCGCTCCTGACGTCATTATATGCAACCAGCTTAATAACGTTCGGCAGGGATAAATAGTCACTCACAATGGCGCTTATTGTTAATTTGCCACGCTCAATATTTATCGCTTGCTTTACTGAAACAGTTGGGTTTTTCCCCTTCGCTAATAGCTCTTTGTATTCTGCCACCGCGTAGCGTGCATCTTTCAATGTCATACTGCCGTAATCGCCAATCTTCATCCTTACAGGCTTACCGTTGAACCTGTACCTGAACTGGAAAATAATTTTCCCCTTCGGGCTTATCCTGGCAGACAAGCCGTCGCGATCCGCTATCTCGTTCGGGCCGTCATATGGCTTGTTTGCTATTGCGCGTAATTTCGTATCCGTCAGCATTCTGATACCTCTTTTTTGGTCACGATTTGGTACACAGTTTTATCTGAACGGATATTAACACCATTGAACGGATTTAAACACACGACAGGATGATTGAGATGTAACTTAGTGAATTTAAATGATATTTTTTATCAACCGTGAACGAGTCTGAACGGGATTGAACACCACGAATCGTTACTGTCTGGATCGTTTCGCCCTTTGAGGAACAGTTAATTTATGCCAATAGCGCGGCGAAACTGTTGATGCAAGACCTCACGTTTAGTCAGCTACGAACCGGACCCTATTCCGTCTCCTCACAAAAAGAACTGCCGAAATACCTCTCCGATCTGCAAAACCAACACGATATTATCGAAATCCTCACTGTTCAGCGTAAAGAAGAGGAAACAGCATTGAGCTGTCGGCTTGTTTTGCGAAAGCTGACAGAAACAGAACCGGTGATTATTTTCGAAGGTATCGAAGCGCCGGCAACGCTGGGTTTAAAAGCCAGTCGCTCGGCAAATTATCAGCGCAAAAAACAAGGTTTTTATGCGCGCTTTTTTCTGACTAACTCTGCACCAATGTTGTTGATTGACCCGTCACGAGATGGACAAATCGTCGATGCTAACCTCGCCGCGCTCAATTTCTATGGTTATAACCATGAAACGATGTGCCAGAAACATACCTGGGAAATAAATATGCTCGGGCGTCGCGTCATGCCTATCATGCATGAAATCTCGCATTTACCCGGTGGTCATAAACCTTTGAATTTTGTTCATAAACTGGCGGATGGTTCGACTCGTCATGTGCAGACCTATGCCGGACCGATTGAAATTTATGGCGACAAGCTCATGTTATGTATTGTGCATGATATTACTGAGCAAAAACGGCTGGAGGAGCAGCTGGAACATGCTGCTCACCATGACGCGATGACCGGATTACTGAATCGGCGACAGTTTTATCACATTACGGAACCAGGCCAAATGCAGCATCTCGCCATCGCTCAGGATTACAGCTTGTTGCTCATCGACACCGATCGTTTTAAACACATTAACGATCTCTATGGGCATTCTAAAGGTGATGAGGTGTTATGCGCCCTCGCCCGCACCCTCGAAAGTTGCGCTCGCAAAGGCGATTTGGTGTTTCGTTGGGGAGGCGAAGAGTTTGTCTTATTGCTACCAAGAACCCCACTGGATACCGCGCTTTCGCTGGCTGAAACTATCCGCGTAAGCGTGGCAAAAGTGAGTATTTCGGGCTTACCACGCTTTACCGTCAGCATTGGTGTGGCGCATCACGAAGGAAATGAAAGCATCGATGAACTGTTTAAACGCGTTGATGATGCTTTGTATCGGGCGAAAAATGATGGACGCAACCGCGTGCTGGCGGCATAAGCCGCGGATGCATCTCGAGATCAACGACTGCGCTTAGCGTGGCGCTCCCAGTTTTCTTGCTTCGCCTGCGCCGTTTTACGTAGTGCGACGTAACACGCCCCGCTGCCGCCATGATGCGGTAGCGCGGTGCAATATGCCTGAACATCATCAAATTCGGTCAGCCAGCGCGCCACATAGCTGCGGACAATATTGGCATGCGATTTATCATCCCGCCCTTTACCATGAATAATCAGCACGTTACGCAAACCATCCGCCAGGGCTTGTTGAATAAAACTGAACACCATTTTGCGGCACTCTTCCACCGGCTGGCGCAAAAGATTCAGGCTCGCCTGTTGCGGATATTTACCACTGCGCAGCTTATCCAGCACCCCATGTTGCAACCCTTCCCGCCGAAACTCCAGCGGCTGACTTAGTGGGATGATGTCGAGAAATCCGGTGGTGAGGAAATTATCAAGCTGCAGCGTGTCGATACGCTGCGGCGCACGTTGGTTACGCGTTGGATGCCAGTGGACATCGGTAGCACGTTTCAGCGGCTGGACATCTTCCATGGCGTCAAGAAACAGCGATTTGTCGTCAAGGTTCATGTTACATCCTCCCGCAATTAAGAGCGCGATATGATAACCAGACCGGGTCGGTCCAACAACGTATTACCCAAATTTCCAGTAATAAGTTCCAAATATTGCCGATATTTTAAGCAAAATACTTATGCATGATTATTCATTCACGATATTAATAATGTAACTTATATTTTCGTGAAATCTGTCACTGAAGAAAATTGGCAACTAAAGGTTAAAACCGTTATAACACAGTCACCGGCGCAGAGGAGACAATGCCGGATTTAAGACGCGGATGCACTGCTGTGTGTACTGTAGAGTCTGGCGGATGTCGACAGACTCTATTTTTTTATGCAGTTTTAACTTTGCAGATAGCCGCATTCTCGCCGGAATTGCGTGATTAATGACGCGGTCAGTGGTGTCTGGCGACTATCACGCCGCTGAATCAAATAATAGGCCGCTTTCGGTAAAATTTCGCTAACCGGCAACATCACCAGCCCCTGTCCGTGCAAGGGATCGCAGCCCATTTCTTCAGGCAGTATGCTGAGAAAATCGCTTTTTGCCACCAGACTGATACAGGCTGAGAACGTCTCGCAGACTACACCGACCTGTGGCGTTTGCGCCTGATCGTCAAGCAATTCACTCAACTGTTTGTAGTAGCTGCCGTGTGGCGTCGGCATTGTCCAGCTGTAATCCAGTAACTGTTTGATCGAACGGGCACCAATGGCGGGGTGTCCCGGGCGGCAAAAGATCGCGAATTGCTTTTCCAGTAATTTCTCAAAAGTAAATTCGTGGTCGTACGGTCCCTGATAATAGGTATTGATGGTGAAATCCAATTCTCCCTGACGCAATTCATTAATCATCGACACCAGTTGCCCTTCCATAATGCGTACTTTTACCTGCGGATGCTGCTGATGAAAACGAGATATGACAGCTGGCATCAGACTGCGGGAAATACTGGCCCCCATGCCGATATTAATCTGCCCTGCCAGTTGCCCTTGTCGTTGGCGAATATCCTCTTGGGCTGCGCGCAGCTCTTCAAGAATTAGACTGGCGTGCTGATAAAAACTTTCACCGGCATCAGTTAACGTCACGCCTTTACTACGGCGAAAAAAGAGTTGCGCCGCTAACCCTTCTTCTAGCTCCTGAATAGATTTACTCAGTGCCGGTTGCGACATATTCAACATTCGGCTCGCTCCGCGAATGCTGCCCTGACGAGCCACTTCAACAAAAGCCCGAATTTGATGAATTTTTACCTGAAAAGCCATGACGCCACCGATAACCGTTATTTATCAGACCAAAGAAACTGGCATCTACTTTAATGCAGATGATTGTGTCAGGGTAATTTATGAACGGTTAAAACTGTGAAAAATCAGTTAGTGATAAGTAAAAACTATCGCTACGTGAACCGGGTCACACTTTTTACTGATGACGGGAAAGGTTATGGAGTCTTTGAATCAATTTGTTAATTCGCTTGCCCCAAAATTATCGCACTGGCGACGTGATTTTCATCACTATGCAGAGTCTGGCTGGGTGGAATTCCGCACTGCCACCCTTGTTGCGGAAGAATTGCACCAGCTCGGCTATTCACTGGCGCTGGGTCGCGAAGTAGTTAATGAAAGTAGCCGGATGGGATTACCTGATGAATTCACTCTACAACGCGAATTCGAGCGCGCTCGTCAACAGGGTGCGCTAGCACAATGGATTGCGGCTTTTGAAGGTGGTTTCACTGGTATCGTCGCCACCCTGGATACCGGTCGCCCCGGTCCGGTGATGGCTTTCCGTGTCGATATGGACGCGCTGGATCTCAGTGAAGAGCAGGATGTCAGCCATCGCCCCTACCGCGACGGTTTTGCGTCATGTAACGCCGGAATGATGCATGCCTGTGGTCATGATGGACATACCGCCATTGGGCTTGGGCTGGCGCATACCCTTAAACAGTTCGAGTCCGGACTACATGGCGTCATCAAACTGATTTTTCAGCCTGCAGAGGAAGGTACGCGTGGCGCGCGGGCGATGGTCGATGCAGGTGTCGTAGATGATGTTGATTATTTTACTGCCGTGCACATTGGCACTGGCGTACCTGCGGGCACCGTGGTGTGCGGCAGTGATAATTTTATGGCAACCACCAAATTTGACGCGCACTTCACCGGTACCGCCGCTCACGCAGGCGCAAAACCAGAAGACGGTCACAATGCCTTGTTGGCGGCAGCACAAGCCACTCTTGCACTGCATGCAATCGCCCCGCACAGCGAAGGAGCTTCCAGAGTAAACGTGGGCGTTATGCAGGCAGGAAGCGGTCGTAACGTTGTTCCTGCCTCGGCGTTGCTGAAAGTGGAAACACGCGGGGCCAGCGACGTCATTAATCAATATGTTTTTGACCGTGCACAACAAGCGATTCAGGGCGCAGCAACCATGTATGGTGTCGGCGTTGAAACTCGTCTGATGGGTGCAGCTACCGCCAGTTCTCCTTCGCCGCAATGGGTCGCATGGTTGCAAAGTCAGGCGGCTCAGGTCGCGGGGGTCAATCAGGCCATTGAACGTGTTGAAGCGCCTGCGGGTTCCGAAGATGCCACATTAATGATGGCCCGCGTGCAGCAACATCAAGGGCAAGCCTCCTACGTGGTGTTTGGCACACAGCTGGCGGCAGGTCATCACAACGAAAAATTCGATTTTGACGAGCAGGTTCTCGCTATTGCCGTCGAAACGCTGGCGCGCACCGCGCTCAATTTTCCCTGGACGCGAGGTATCTGATGCAGGAAATCTATCGTTTTATCGACGATGCGATTGAAGCCGATCGCCAACGTTATACCGATATTGCCGATCAAATCTGGGATCATCCAGAAACACGTTTTGAAGAGTTCTGGTCAGCGGAGCATCTGGCTTCGGCGCTGGAATCTGCAGGCTTCACCGTTACCCGCAACGTAGGCAATATCCCAAATGCCTTTATTGCTTCGTTTGGTCAAGGCAAACCGGTTATCGCCCTGCTGGGAGAATATGACGCCCTGGCAGGTTTAAGTCAGCAAGCAGGTTGCGCGCAACCTACATCCGTGACGCCCGGTGAAAATGGTCACGGTTGCGGACACAATTTGCTGGGAACCGCCGCCTTTGCCGCTGCAATAGCCGTCAAGAAATGGCTGGAACAATATGGGCAAGGCGGCACGGTGCGCTTTTATGGTTGTCCTGGCGAAGAAGGCGGCTCGGGTAAAACGTTCATGGTTCGCGAGGGGGTATTTGATGATGTGGATGCGGCACTCACCTGGCACCCGGAAGCCTTTGCCGGTATGTTCAATACCCGCACGCTGGCAAACATTCAGGCATCATGGCGCTTTAAAGGGATCGCAGCACATGCCGCGAATTCCCCTCATTTGGGACGCAGCGCCCTTGATGCCGTAACGTTGATGACCACTGGCACCAACTTCCTCAACGAACATATTATTGAAAAAGCGCGCGTACACTATGCCATCACAAATAGCGGCGGGATCTCGCCCAACGTGGTCCAGGCGCAGGCAGAAGTGCTTTATCTTATCCGCGCCCCCGAAATGACCGACGTGCAGCATATTTATGATCGGGTCGCCAAAATCGCCGAAGGTGCGGCATTGATGACCGAAACCACGGTTGAATGCCGCTTCGACAAAGCCTGTTCCAGTTATCTCCCGAATCGCACCTTAGAAAATGCCATGTACCAGGCCCTATCCCATTTTGGTACCCCGGAATGGAACTCCGAAGAACTGGCTTTTGCGAAACAAATTCAGGCTACGCTCACCTCCAACGATCGGCAAAACAGTCTGAATAATATCGCCGCAACCGGTGGCGAAAACGGCAAGGTTTTTGCACTACGTCATCGTGAAACGGTACTGGCGAATGAAGTCGCTCCATATGCCGCCACCGATAACGTGCTTGCGGCATCGACTGATGTCGGCGACGTCAGTTGGAAACTGCCTGTTGCCCAGTGTTTCAGCCCCTGTTTTGCCGTCGGTACACCGCTACATACGTGGCAACTGGTTAGCCAGGGGCGAACATCTATTGCTCATAAAGGAATGCTGCTGGCGGCGAAAACTATGGCAGCAACCACAGTCAATCTCTTCCTTGATTCAGGGCTATTGCAAGAATGCCAACAAGAGCATCAGCAAGTAACGGACACGCAACCGTATCACTGCCCTATCCCGAAAAACGTGACACCGTCACCTTTAAAATAACAACAACAACGCAAACACAACAACCGAGGAATGCCCATGAGTATGTCATCCATACCGTCGTCCTCCCAATCCGGGAAGCTCTATGGCTGGGTCGAAAGAATTGGTAACAAGGTTCCCCATCCTTTTCTGCTCTTTATCTATTTGATTATCGTACTCATGGTGACGACGGCAATTTTGTCGGCCTTTGGCGTCAGTGCGAAAAACCCGACCGATGGTACGCCGGTCGTGGTGAAAAACCTGCTCAGTGTGGAAGGATTACACTGGTTTTTACCCAATGTTATTAAAAACTTTAGCGGTTTTGCTCCACTTGGTGCGATCCTGGCGCTGGTTTTAGGTGCCGGTCTGGCGGAGCGCGTCGGCTTACTGCCAGCACTAATGGTTAAAATGGCATCGCATGTTAATGCCCGCTACGCCAGTTATATGGTGCTGTTTATTGCTTTTTTCAGCCACATTTCTTCCGATGCGGCGTTAGTGATCATGCCACCGATGGGTGCGCTGATTTTTCTGGCGGTGGGCAGGCATCCAGTTGCAGGTTTACTGGCTGCCATTGCAGGCGTAGGTTGCGGCTTTACGGCTAATTTACTGATTGTCACAACCGACGTGTTGCTGTCGGGGATCAGCACGGAAGCGGCAGCTGCGTTCAATCCGCAAATGCACGTCAGTGTAATTGATAACTGGTATTTTATGGCCAGCTCCGTAGTCGTACTGACGATTGTTGGCGGCCTGATAACCGACAAAATCATCGAGCCACGGTTAGGTCAATGGCAGGGAAACAGCGATGAGAAACTGCAGACATTGACCGAAAGTCAGCGTTTTGGTTTACGCATAGCAGGTGTCGTATCGCTACTTTTTATTGCTGCGATTGCGCTGATGGTGATCCCGCAAAACGGGATATTGCGCGATCCGATTAATCACACCGTGATGCCATCACCCTTTATTAAAGGTATCGTGCCACTGATCATTCTTTTTTTCTTTGTTGTCTCGCTGGCTTATGGCATCGCTACCCGCACAATTCGACGTCAGGCGGATTTACCGCATTTAATGATTGAACCGATGAAAGAGATGGCGGGATTTATCGTGATGGTTTTTCCCCTCGCCCAATTTGTCGCCATGTTTAACTGGAGCAACATGGGGAAATTCATCGCCGTGGGGCTGACCGATATACTGGAAAGTTCAGGGCTTAGCGGCATCCCGGCGTTTGTCGGTCTGGCGTTGCTTTCCTCTTTCTTATGCATGTTTATTGCCAGCGGTTCCGCAATCTGGTCGATTCTTGCCCCCATTTTCGTACCAATGTTTATGCTACTTGGCTTTCACCCGGCATTTGCGCAAATCCTCTTTCGTATTGCCGACTCATCCGTATTGCCTTTAGCGCCGGTATCTCCTTTTGTTCCACTGTTTCTTGGATTCCTGCAACGCTACAAACCAGACGCGAAACTGGGTACTTACTATTCGTTAGTCTTGCCCTATCCACTTATCTTTTTGGTGGTATGGCTGCTGATGTTGCTGGCGTGGTATCTTGTCGGTCTGCCGATAGGTCCGGGTATTTACCCACGTTTGTCTTAAGAGAGAACGGATGCTGAGATTACTTGAAGAAAAAATTGCCACGCCACTGGGTCCACTGTGGGTGATTTGCGATGAGCAATTTCGCCTGCGGGCGGTTGAATGGGAAGAGTACAGCGAACGCATGGTGCAGCTGCTGGACATCCATTATCGCAAAGAAGGCTATGAGCGCATTTCTGCCACCAATCCAGGCGGTTTAAGCGACAAGCTTCGTGAATATTTTGCCGGTAATCTTAGCATTATTGATACGCTTCCCACTGCTACGGGGGGGACGCCATTTCAGCGCGAAGTCTGGAAAACACTACGCACTATCCCCTGCGGGCAGGTAATGCATTACGGCCAACTGGCTGAGCAATTGGGCCGTCCTGGCGCGGCGCGTGCCGTTGGTGCGGCAAACGGATCGAATCCCATCAGCATCGTCGTACCTTGCCATCGGGTTATTGGCCGAAACGGCACCATGACCGGATATGCAGGCGGAGTTCAGCGAAAAGAGTGGTTATTGCGCCATGAAGGTTATCTTTTGCTGTAAACATTAAACAATTTGTGCCAGCTTGTTCACACTTTTATGTAAAGTTACCCTTAACAACTTAAGGGTTTTCAAATAGATAGACATATATTTACATCTAATATCGGAATTCTCTGCTGTTAAGGTTTGCTTAGACTTACTTGCTCCCTAAAAAGATGTTAAAATTGACAAATATCAATTACGGCTTGAGCAGACCTATGATCCCGGAAAAGCGAATTATACGGCGCATTCAGTCTGGCGGTTGTGCTATCCATTGCCAGGATTGCAGCATCAGCCAGCTTTGCATCCCGTTCACACTCAACGAACATGAGCTTGATCAGCTTGATAATATCATTGAGCGGAAGAAGCCTATTCAGAAAGGCCAGACGCTGTTTAAGGCTGGTGATGAACTTAAATCGCTTTATGCCATCCGCTCCGGTACGATTAAAAGTTATACCATCACTGAGCAAGGCGACGAGCAAATCACTGGTTTCCATTTAGCAGGCGACCTGGTGGGATTTGACGCCATCGGCAGCGGCCATCACCCGAGCTTCGCGCAGGCGCTGGAAACCTCGATGGTATGTGAAATCCCGTTCGAAACGCTGGACGATTTGTCCGGTAAAATGCCGAATCTGCGTCAGCAGATGATGCGTCTGATGAGCGGTGAAATCAAAGGCGATCAGGACATGATCCTGCTGTTGTCGAAGAAAAATGCCGAGGAACGTCTGGCTGCATTCATCTACAACCTGTCCCGTCGTTTTGCCCAACGCGGCTTCTCCCCTCGTGAATTCCGCCTGACGATGACTCGTGGCGATATCGGTAACTATCTGGGCCTGACGGTAGAAACCATCAGCCGTCTGCTGGGTCGCTTCCAGAAAAGCGGCATGCTGGCAGTCAAAGGTAAATACATCACCATCGAAAATAACGATGCGCTGGCCCAGCTTGCTGGTCATACGCGTAACGTTGCCTGATTTTTCCGCATAACTCACTATCCTTCTGTCATATCATTAAATTTTTCTGATTTATTGATCTGGCAGAAGGTTCATCACTGTTTCATTCACCAGATATGGGTTAATCTTTTAATTACAAACTGCGTTGACAGTTGTTGTAAGGAGACCCTGTATGGCTATGTATCAGAACATGCTCGTTGTTATCGATCCTAACCAGGACGACCAACCAGCATTGCGGCGAGCTGTTTATTTACATCAACGGATTGGTGGCAAAATTAAAGCCTTTTTGCCGATCTATGACTTCTCATACGAAATGACCACCCTGCTCTCCCCGGACGAACGTACCGCTATGCGTCAGGGCGTCATCAGCCAGCGTACAGCCTGGATCCACGAGCAGGCAAAATATTATCTCAATGCTGGCGTTCCCATTGAAATTAAAGTGGTCTGGCATAACCGTCCTTTCGAAGCCATCATTCAGGAAGTGATCAGCGGCGGACACGATTTGGTGCTAAAAATGGCGCACCAACATGACCGTCTGGAAGCGGTGATTTTTACGCCAACGGACTGGCATCTGTTACGCAAATGCCCAAGCCCGGTGTGGATGGTGAAAGACCAGCCGTGGCCGGAAGGAGGCAAGGCGCTGGTGGCGGTGAATCTCGCCAGTGAAGAGCCGTATCATAATGCGCTCAATGAAAAACTGGTCAAAGAGACGATCGAACTGGCAGAACAAGTCAACCATACCGAAGTTCATCTGGTTGGCGCTTATCCGGTAACGCCAATTAATATCGCGATTGAACTGCCGGAATTTGACCCGAGCGTTTATAACGATGCCATTCGTGGGCAACATTTGCTGGCAATGAAAGCCCTGCGGCAGAAATTCGGCATTAATGAAAACATGACGCACGTAGAAAAAGGTCTGCCAGAAGAGGTGATTCCTGATTTGGCGGAGCACTTACAGGCGGGGATTGTGGTTCTGGGCACGGTAGGACGCACCGGTATTTCAGCAGCATTCCTCGGCAACACGGCGGAACAGGTGATTGATCATCTTCGCTGCGACCTGCTGGTCATTAAACCTGACCAGTATCAGACACCCGTTGAACTGGATGACGAAGAAGACGATTAACGACTCTTCAATAACTGACAAGGCCCGAGTTATCGGGCCTATTTTTTACTTACTGCTCTTCGCCGCCAAGGAAATAAATTCCCAACGGGATTGCCAGCAACACAGTAAAGACCAGGCTATAAACAAAAATCATCGATGACTGAATCACATACATTGATGTCGTCCACTCAGACAGCGGAATATTGTACTGTTCTATAACGCCGCCGATGGTCGCGCGAGTCACAACCGACGCCGCAATAATGAAAACCGCCAACAAACCAAAGAGAAATTTCTTCCCTTTCGCTGACTTCAGTTTCGCCATAATCATGATGTAATCCTTGTGCAGACAAATTTCTTGTTACCTAAACGTAACAATACCATGACATTTCACCGTTGTCTGCTCTGAAAACCTCACCTCTTAGCTGGATTTACAATCAACGCATTGATTAGTTAGCTAATGTTGCTACTTCCTTCCCTGACTATTGATGATCTGAATGAATTGTCGCGGTAAAATAGCCCCGCCAGGGGTTTCCGGCATGACGACAATTATCTGGAGGAGCCTGATAAAACAATGATCGCTGAACTGTTTACAAATAATGCGCTTAATCTGGTCATTATTTTCGGTAGCTGCGCAGCATTGATTCTGATGAGCTTTTGGTTTCGCCGTGGAAATCGTAAAAGAAAAGGATTTTTATTCCATGCGGTGCAATTTTTAATCTACACCATAATTATCAGTGCTGTTGGTAGCATTATTAATTATGTTATAGAAAACTATAAACTCAAATTTATCACCCCAGGCGTTATCGATTTTATCTGTACGTCCCTGATTGCGGTTATTCTGACGATTAAGCTATTTTTGCTGATTAATCAGTTTGAAAAACAGCAGATTAAAAAAGGTCGCGATATCACCAGTGCGCGGATTATGTCGCGTATCATCAAAATCACCATTATTGTGGTGCTTGTTCTGCTTTATGGCGAACATTTCGGCATGAGCCTTTCTGGCTTGCTGACCTTTGGTGGTATTGGTGGTCTGGCTGTCGGTATGGCCGGTAAAGATATTCTGAGTAACTTCTTTTCCGGGATTATGCTCTATTTCGACCGTCCTTTCAGTATTGGCGACTGGATCCGTTCACCGGACAGAAATATCGAAGGTACAGTAGCGGAAATTGGCTGGCGAATTACCAAAATTACGACCTTTGATAATCGTCCATTGTACGTACCGAACTCGCTGTTTTCGTCGATCAGCGTAGAAAACCCAGGACGAATGACCAACCGCCGCATTACCACGACCATTGGTTTACGTTATGAGGATGCGGCAAAAGTGGGCGTTATTGTCGAAGCTGTACGTGAGATGCTGAAAAATCACCCGGCCATCGACCAGCGACAAACCTTACTGGTTTATTTCAACCAGTTTGCTGACTCTTCATTGAATATTATGGTTTATTGCTTTACCAAAACCACGGTATGGGCTGAATGGCTTGCTGCACAGCAAGACGTTTATTTGAAGATTATCGATATTGTACAGTCACACGGCGCGGACTTTGCCTTCCCCAGCCAGACGCTGTATATGGATAACATTACACCGCCGGAACAGGGTCGCTAAATCAGACATCACTGGCGTTATGCACAAGGGTAACGCCAGTTCCCATCACATCAATGCTTCACAATATACATAGTCCGACTGTACGCCACATCTTCAGGATTATTAATGGGATAACCTTTCAGCCACGGCTTGATTAATCGTCCATTGGTATATTGATAAATTGGTGCAATCGGTGCTTGCTCCATGAGGATTTTTTCTGCCGCGTTGTAATCGGCATTACGCGCTTTAACGGTATTTTCCGTCGATGCCTGGGCCAGAACTTTGTCATATGCCGGATTGTTAAAGCGTGAAATATTTCCTGAATGCGTTGACGTTAATAATGTCAGGAAAGTGGAGGGTTCATTATAATCCCCCACCCACGAGGCGCGGATAACATCAAAATTGCCGGTGTTACGGCTATCGATATAGGTTTTCCATTCCTGATTTTGCAATTTAACATCTACGCCAAGGTTCTTTTTCCACATCGATGCTACAGCAATCGCAATTTTTTGATGGTTTTCTGAAGTGTTATACAAAAGCGTCAGCTTCAGCGGTTTTTGCGGACCATAACCAGCTGCGCTCAACAAAGTTTTTGCCTGCGCATTCAGTTCTTCCTGACTCATTTGTTCAAACGGCGAAGGTTCCGGCGTAAATCCCGCGGTAACATCTGGTGTAAAATGCCACGCTGGCTTTTCGCCCGTCCCTAATACTTTTTCGGTCATCAGGCGGCGATCTATCGTCATACTTAATGCCAGACGAACGCGCTGATCTGCCGTCGGCCCTTTTTGCGTGTTAAACGCATAATAATAGGTCCCGAGCTGCGGCGGCGTATAAACCTGCCCCGGAATATCCTTCAACAGCTTCTGATACATATTTTTCGGGAAGGATTCGGTGATATCAATATCCCCCGCGAGGTAACGCTTAGTGGCTGCGGATTCCTGATTAATTGGCAGGAAGGTCACTTTTTGCAGTACCGTTTTGGCGTTATCCCAATAATGGGTATTCGGTACCACGACCAGTTTTTCATTGACTACGCGCTCTTTAAGAACATAAGCGCCATTGCCGATCAGATTTCCGGGTTTCGTCCACTCTTTACCGCTTTCTACGTTGGCTTTTTGCACCGGGAAGAAGGCAAAGTTAGCGGTTAAATTCACAAACCACGGCAACGGTTTATCAAGCTGAATTTTCAAAGTATGGGCATCAACTGCGGTGACGCCAAGCTGGTCAGGCGTAGCTTTACCATCAATAATCGCCTGTGCGTTGTTGATTCCCGCCAGCGCGGCAAACCATGCAAATGGCGACAATGTTTTTGGGTCCACCAGACGTTGCCAGCTGTAGACAAAATCTTGCGCCGTTACCGGTGTGCCATCCGCCCATTTTGCGTTATCGCGCAGGGTAAAAGTCCAGATACGGTTGTCATTACTTTTCCACTGAGTCGCAACGCCGGGGACAATCTCCCCTTTTTCGTTCTGATTCACCAGACCTTCAAACAGATCGCGAATGACCTGAATCTCTGGCAGGCCCACGGCTTTAGCGGGATCCAGCGACGCAGGCTCATCTTTAATGTGGCGCACCAGCTCCTGCTTCTCTGCCAGTACTGTGCCGCTCGGAACTTCTGCAGCATACGAAAGAGAAATGCTGCTGACCAACAGCGCACAACACGTGACTGAAACAGAGTGCTTCATAAGTTTCCCTCTAACCGACATTAAAATTGATGCGTAATTATTTGTTTCGCCTTAAAGAAATGCAAACAACTTCCATCAAAAAAGTGACAAAGGAAGCATCAAATGTTTTAAGTATCAATATATCAAATCAGATTTAGTGTAAATAATAGTCTCCAAAATGCGGTAAAGCACATAGAACTCCGAACACTACGTTCGGGCTTCGCACGTTCAAACCCGTTTTCGGTATCATAATCAGCATCTGTCGCCATTGTACGAAGAATAAAAAATGACCAAAACGTTGAAAGGAACTGAGAATACGTTAAGAGAAGAATTAAATTAATGTATCAGCAAGTAGTGCTAAACAGCACCTTTATACTTCAGCCTATCTATAAATAATGAGAATGCCGAGCCAGCATGTCGACGGTGTGGATAGTACAGGTGATAACCGGGTAAATCTGGTGTGAATTTATCCAAAACACGTATCAGTTTTTTTTCTTTAATAGCCCGCTCAACCTGATCATAAGGTAGATACGCCAATCCATGCCCATCAATTGCAGCATCAATGATCAGGTCTATCGTATTCAGTAAAAGCTGACCTTCCATGCGAACACGAACTTCACGTCCACCGCGTATTAATCTCCAGCGATTTGCTGTACCCGATGTGGGAAGATACAAATTAATTGCCTGATGATCTATTAATTGTGACACTGACGTTGGAACACTTCGGCGAGAAAAATAATCCGGTGAGCCAACAATAGCCATTGGTATATCTGGCCCGATTCGAATGGCGATCATATCTTTATCCATCTCCCCACCCAGACGGACGCCTGCATCAAAACGTTCAGAAACGACATCGGTCAAACCATAATCAATGGTGAGCTGAATATCAATTTCAGGATGCGATTTCAGGAATGTGCGCATTGCTGGTAACAATATCGTTTTTGCTGCATGTTCTACAGTAGTAATACGTATTGTCCCGGATGGGCGGTTCTGCAGATCGCTCAGGGATGCCATGGCTGAATCTATGTCATGCAACATAGGGCCAAGAACAGACAAAAGATGCTCGCCCGCTTCAGTTGGAACAACGCTGCGCGTGGTTCGCGTCAGAAGCCGCAATCCCAATCGTTCTTCTATACGACGCACTATCTGGCTTAAAGCTGACTGCGCCATGCTCAGGCGGGCTGCTGCACGAGTGAAGCTACGCTCCTCTGCAACGACGACAAACGCCATCAGATCAGCGATTTCTTCACGCTTCATTCAGTATCTCCATGCAATCTATTAATCATTTAAATGATAGGTCTAATCATGATTTTGGGTCTAATCAACTTAATGATCAATATCTATAGTGATATCACCAACCGTTAAAACGAACCGACAACTCCATGAGGAACGGAATGATAAATAATAAAGTCAGCTTCACTAACAGCAATAATCCAACCATCTCTTTGTCTGCAGTGATCTATTTCCCTCCAAAATTTGATGAAACCCGTCAGTATCAGGCAATTGTGTTATCTCACCCAGGTGGGGGCGTTAAAGAACAAACGGCCGGAACCTATGCCAAAAAACTGGCGGAAAAGGGATTTGTCACTATTGCTTATGACGCATCTTATCAAGGTGAAAGTGGCGGCGAGCCGCGTCAGTTAGAAAACCCATACATTCGTACTGAAGACATCAGTGCCGTGATTGATTACCTGACAACGCTTTCTTATGTCGACAATACCCGAATTGGTGCGATGGGAATTTGTGCCGGTGCAGGATATACAGCCAATACTGCAATTCAGGATCGCCGCATCAAGGCCATCGGTACCGTTAGTGCGGTCAATATTGGTTCGATATTCCGTAATGGTTGGGAAAACAATGTGAAATCTATTGATGCCCTGCCATACGTTGAAGCGGGTTCAAACGCCAGAACCAGCGATATTAGCAGCGGAGAATACGCCATTATGCCACTGGCACCAATGAAGGAGTCCGATGCGCCGAACGAAGAACTGCGTCAGGCCTGGGAGTATTACCACACCCCTCGCGCGCAGTATCCAACAGCACCGGGTTACGCTACTTTGCGCAGCCTTAACCAGATTATTACCTATGATGCTTACCATATGGCGGAAGTGTACCTGACTCAGCCGACGCAGATTGTGGCGGGCAGCCAGGCAGGGAGCAAATGGATGAGTGACGACCTGTACGATCGAGCATCAAGCCAGGATAAACGCTATCACATTGTTGAAGGCGCAAACCATATGGATCTTTATGACGGCAAAGCCTATGTGGCTGAAGCAATTTCAGTATTAGCTCCGTTCTTTGAGGAAACTCTGTAATGAAACATATTCAAATCCGCAATAGTGATATGGACTGGCATATTGCTGCCAATAATCTGGGATAATTTTCATGAAAAATGTACTGATTCTTGGTGCTGGCGGTCAGATAGCCCGCCATGTGATTAATCAACTGGCAGATAAGCAAACCATTAAACAAACTTTATTTGCCCGTCAGCCAGCAAAAATCCACAAACCCTATCCAACTAATAAAATGCAAACAACTTCCGGCAAAAAAGTGATACAAGATCGATGACATAGCGTTGAAGAAAAGGATTTGATAATCCGCAAAATTTGCACAACACTGCCTGTAATACTTCCTGAACCAGAGACGATCATGACCGTAACCCGCCCACGCGCCGAACGCGGCGCATTTCCGCCCGGAACAGAACATTACGGACGTTCATTATTGGGCGCGCCGTTAATCTGGTTTCCTGCCCCTGCAGCCAGCCGCGAAAGTGGTTTGATTCTGGCTGGCACTCACGGTGATGAAAACTCTTCGGTCGTCACGCTCTCCTGTGCTCTGCGGACGTTGACACCTTCTTTGCGCCGTCATCATGTGGTGCTGTGTGTGAATCCTGACGGCTGCCAGTTGGGGTTACGGGCCAATGCTAATGGTGTGGATTTAAACAGAAACTTTCCGGCGGCGAACTGGAAGGAAGGTGAAACCGTTTATCGCTGGAACAGCGCCGCTGAAGAACGCGATGTCGTATTACTGACAGGTGACAAACCTGGCTCCGAACCTGAAACCCAGGCGCTGTGCCAGCTTATACACCGCATTCAACCTGCCTGGGTGGTCTCATTCCACGATCCACTGGCCTGTATTGAAGATCCCAGACACAGCGAATTAGGCGAATGGCTGGCTCAGGCGTTTGAATTGCCTCTGGTAACCAGCGTCGGTTATGAAACGCCTGGCTCTTTCGGCAGTTGGTGTGAAGATCTGAACTTGCATTGCATCACCGCAGAGTTTCCGCCCATCTCCTCCGACGAAGCCAGCGAAAAATATCTCTTTGCGATGGCAAACTTGCTGCGCTGGCATCCTAAAGATGCAATTCGCCCGTCGTGAACTGAAGCGCCGGTTCCACATCTACCGCCAGCCAGGTCGGTCCGTCAAGATCGGCGAAACTGACCTGCGGCACCAGCGGTAAAGCGGCGCTAATGGCACGAGAGGTACACAACATGCAGCCCAGCATCAGACTGAAACCTTGTGCACGCGCTTCAGTCGCCAGCGCCAGCGCTTCCGTCAGACCCCCGGTTTTATCGAGCTTAATATTAACCATCTCATAGCGCCCTTTCAGCGCCTTCAAATTGCTACGAGTATGACAACTTTCATCAGCACAAATCGGCAACGGATGAATAAAATTCTCCAGCGCCGCATCGTCCTGCGCAGGAAGCGGTTGTTCAAGCATCGCAACGCCTAAATCCGCCAATAGCTGGCAACGCGCCGCCAACCCTTCTGCACGCCAGGATTCATTTGCATCAACGATCAGCGTCGCATCGGGCACAGCTGTGCGAATTGCCACCATCCGCTCACTGATAAGATGGTTATCCAGCTTCACTTTCAGTAATTTCGCGCCTGCCTGCCAGAGTGTTGATGCACTATTGGCCATCTGATCAGGCGTACCGATGACAACCGTCTGTGCAGTGATAACTGTCTCGGGAAGCGTTATGCCGATCAAATCAGCCAGCGATTGCTGCTGTCTTCGCGCGGCCAGATCCCACAATGCACAATCCAGCGCATTACGTGCTGCGCCGGCAGGGAGAATTTTTTGCAACTCCTCCCGTGTCAGCCCTTTCTCTAGTTGCGGCACGACGCTCATAATTTGCGCCATTACCGAGGCATCACTTTCCCCATAACGCGGATACGGCGTGCATTCGCCGGTGCCTTTAATACCCTCTTCTTCCAGTTCAACCACCACCACGCGCGCTTCACTGCGACTTCCCCGGGCAATCACAAACGGGGTATGTAAGGGCCAGGCTTCCTCGAATACCTTAACGGTTCTCATCTTTACTCCTTGTTGTCGCGGTGGTCTGCGGATTAAGCGCAAATAGCGTTTGCTGTGTTATTGACAGTTAGCATAAACTAGGTGTGACGTTAACTATATGTAAACAGGAAAGATAATCATGTCACAAACCGTTCATTTCCAGGGCAACCCGGTTACAGTCGCCAATTCCATCCCGCAGGCGGGTAGCAAAGCGCAGACTTTTACTCTCGTGGCAAAAGATCTGTCTGACGTCACCCTCGGTCAGTTTGCGGGTAAACGCAAAGTGCTGAACATTTTCCCGAGTATTGATACCGGTGTTTGCGCCGCATCAGTACGTAAGTTTAACCAACTGGCAACTGAGATCGACAACACCGTTGTGCTGTGTATCTCTGCCGATCTGCCGTTCGCCCAGTCTCGTTTCTGCGGCGCAGAAGGTCTGAACAACGTTATCACCCTCTCCACTTTCCGTAACGCTGAATTTCTGCAAGCTTACGGTGTGGCAATTGCTGATGGCCCACTGAAAGGTCTGGCAGCGCGTGCCGTTGTGGTTATTGACGAAAATGACAATGTGATTTTCAGCCAGCTGGTGGATGAAATCACCACCGAGCCGGATTACGAAGCAGCTCTGGCTGTACTGAAAGCATAATTTAATATGCCTGATGGTGTTGCACCATCAGGCATATTCGCGCTTACTCTTCGTTCTTCTTCTGACTCAGACCATATTCCCGCAACTTATTGGCAATCGCGGTATGTGAAACGCCGAGACGTTTTGCCAGTTTGCGCGTGCTGGGATAATTGCGATAAAGCTGGGTTAATACCGAGCGTTCAAAACGGCTGGTGATTTCGTCCAGCGAACCTTCCATCGCATCTTCGCCCACGGCTACCGTTGCGGCGTCATAATCCGGCAACAAAATATCCTGTGGACGCAGCTCATAACCGTCCAGTTGTGTCAGTGCGCGATAGATAGCGTTCTTTAACTGCCGCACATTTCCCGGCCACGCATAACGCGTAAGTACAGTATTCAGGTCAGCGGCCAGTTTCGGACGCGGCACGCCCTGCTCGTCGGCAAAGCGGGCGACGAACAGCTCAGTTAACGGCATGATGTCCTGCGGACAGTCACGTAGCGGCGGCAGATTGAGCGTCAACACGTTCAGACGATAATAGAGATCTTCACGGAACATGCCTTTTTGCACCAGTTCGACCAGATTCTTCTGCGTAGCGCAAATCACCCGCACATCGACATGCACCTCATGGTCTTCGCCAACCCGACGGAAAGTGCCATCATTAAGGAAACGCAGTAATTTCGCCTGCATCCGTGGTGACATTTCCCCTATTTCATCCAACAGCACCGAACCACCGTTCGCCTGCTCAAAGAATCCTTTCTTCCCTTCCGGAGCATGACCAAACAGTTCACTCTCGACCGCATCTTCCGGTATAGACGCACAGTTCAGCGCCAGGTAAGGTTTGCCCGCTCTGGGGCTTGCCTGATGGCAGGCGTAGGCAAAGAGATCTTTACCTGTACCTGTGTCACCCGTAATCAGCAGCGGCGCGCTTAGCATCGCCAGTTTCTGCGCCTGTTCGACAACATGCTTCATTTTCGGGCTGACGGCGACAATTTGACTGAAGGCGCTGACGTCCTGGGCGGCGACATTTTGCAACTGGCGGCCCATACGAATCGTTGATCGCAACATCACCACCGCACCGGTCAGGACGTGTTGATCATTTTCATCCTGAAGATAAACAGGCGTAATCTCCATCAGGAAATTCTGCCCATTAATAACGACATGCTCGTTATGCGAATCTTGCGGTTCGCTTTCCAGCCAACGTAAAAAATTAAAGCCGTTAATCAATTGTGCGGCGGTATGGTTGCGCAGGCGATCCAATTTTTGCCCAAAAAGCTGACAGCTCGCCGGGTTCGCCATATCCACTTTGCTTTTCATATCGACAGAGAGCACAGGTTCAGGCAACGCCTCCAGTAACGCGCTCAACGCCAGATGCTCACGTTCGGAAGGCATCCACGGGACAGTACGCACATCGGTAACACCCGCAATACGGCGTATTTCGGCCATCAGACTGCTGAAACTCTCAAACTCCAGTTCAGCAAAATTGAGGTAGATTCGCCCAATGGGATCAATCTCAATACCGCGTAAATCAATGCCTCTTAGCACGAGTAGATCGAGTAATTCGCGGGTCAGACCGAGTCGGTCTTCACAAAAGACTTCCAGACGCATGGGAACCTTCACCTGAAAAAAGAACAATTAATATGATGATATGACACTATTTGGATAGCAGGAAGGTTTCTGTCAACAATCATTGACACAAAGACGGAAAAACGGGCACTTCGGCGTAAAGATATCCGGTCAGCACCCGATATTGCATTATTTTTCGCTGGGCGTTTTGCCTTTTTGCAGCGTTTCTTTCACCTGACCGATAAGCTGACGACGGAAATCCCCGAGGCGAGGTTTGTCATCGTCAATCCACGGCAGCGGGCGGCAAAGCTCCATAGCTTTAATCCCGAGTCGTGCCGTCAGAAGTCCTGCACCAATCCCCTGAGCTGCGCGGGTAGACAAACGAGCAGCGAGATCTTGCGACATCCAGTCCATCCCCACTTCGCGCACCAGTTCGCTGGCTCCGGCAAAAGCGATATTCAGCAATACCAGCTTAAACAGACGCAAACGGCTGTAATACCCCAGTTCAATGCCATACAGCGTGGCGATGCGATTAATTAAACGCAGATTGCGCCAGGCGATAAACGCCATATCGACCAACGCCAGCGGGCTGACCGCAATCATCAACGTTGATTCCGCCGCCGAACGGCTGATTTCGCGCCGCGCCTGGGCATCTAAAACTGGCTGGACCAAATGCGCATACAGGCTGACCACTTCACGGTCGTTTTGCGTTTCATGGATTGAGGCATACCAGCGTTGCAGCGCCGGATGCGACTGATCAATACCCGCCTGCTGCGCCAGTTTTTCGCAAAATGCGCGGCCTTTGCCCGTGCCGTGGCTATGCAATAAATCACGCGCTTCGTCGCGTTCATGGGCGCGCTGTCGCAAGCGCCATAAGCGCCGCCACTCTGTTACCACAGAACCTACGCCAGCGCCGATAATCAATGCCCCAGCGGCACATCCACCCAGCGCCACCCAGTCCTGGGTTTGCCAGGCATTCATTGTCCACTGTACACCCTGCCCGACAACGCTTGCGCCAAACAGAGCCAGCCCTCCCATCACCATTTTGCGCCACAGGCTGCGTTTCGGACGTAACGCTGCGTCCATTACCGCTTCGACTTGCCCCTCTTCTTCCTGCGCTTCGTCGAGCGTGGCCGGGGCAAAATTTTGCGCCTGATTTTCGTCAAAGGTCTGCTGCGCCCTGAATTTAGGATTCTGATCGACCTCCAGAGGACCGTCGAAATCAATACGTGGTTTTAACGGTTCGGTCATCGCAATTTATCTCCTATTAAAAATTCCAGCGCAGCATCAAGACGAATATGCGGTAGTGGTTTGTCGACATCCATCACCTGCGGACGAAATGCCTCAAACTGGAAGCCTTGCTTATCCCAGAACGCCTGACCAGGCAAACGTGCGGGAACTTCGCCAGGATAAACAGTGAGCGGTGCGCCATCGCTAAGTCGATTACCACGCAGCGCCGGGATTTTCTCACCGTTAACATCAATAATGCCGCTGGTGGTCGCCTGAACTGACGCCAGCCCCAGGCAGTCCATGCTGATCCCTTCGAACGCCGCATTTTGCCAGGCATCCTGAATCAGTTGTTGCAGTAATGAAACCATATTAGCGTGCTGATCGATGGTCACATGGTCCGCTTTAGTGGCAGCAAACAATAGCTTATCGATAACCGGCGAAAACAAACGCCGGAACAGGGTACGCTGCCCGTAGTGAAAACTTTGCATCAGCTGCGTCAGTGCCAGACGCATATCATTAAATGCCTGTGGCCCACTGTTGAGAGGTTGCAGGCAATCCACCAGCACAATCTGGCGGTCAAAGCGCAGAAAATGATTCTTATAGAACCCCTTCACCACCTTCTCGCAGTAATAATTAAAGCGCTCGCGCAGCATTCCGGCATTGGTATGCTTATCGGCCTGCGCCAGTTTGGACTCGCCCCAGGTATCGACATCCGGCCACGGGAAGAATTGCAGCGCGGGCGCACCTGCCATATCTCCCGGCAAGACAAAGCGCCCAGGCTGAATAAAGTGCAGCCCCTGCTCTTTACAGTGGTGGAGATAATCGGTCCACGCGGCGGCAATGTCCGCCAGCCGGTTTTCGTCGGCAGGCGCTAGCGGGTCCAGCCCTTCGCTCATCATTCGCCATTTCGCCGACCATTCTCCGCGCTGACCATTGAGTAAGCCCGTCATCTGGCGCGACCAGCTTAAATAGTCCTGCGCCAGCATCGGCAGGTCGAGCAACCATTCGCCGGGATAATCCACAATTTCCAGATACAGCGTGGAGGTATCCTTAAAGTGGCGTAGCAGCGAATCATTCGATTTAAAACGTAGCGCCAGGCGGATTTCACTGACGCCGCGCGTTGGCGTTGGCCAGGCGGGTGGATCGCCATATAACTGCGCCAGCCCTTCGTCATAGGTGAAGCGCGGAATGCCAAAGTCACGCTGGGGAATGCGTTTCACGCCCAGCAGGCGCTCTTCACGCACCGCACTTAACAGCGGCAAACGTGCTCCGGCGTGAATATTAAGCAACTGATTAACCATCGCGGTGATAAACGCTGTTTTGCCGCTGCGGCTAAGTCCGGTTACAGCGAGGCGCAGATGTCTGTCGACACCCCGATTCACCAGCGCATTGAGTTCATTTTTAAGTCGCTTCATTGCTGTCCTGTGCTGCTCTGAAGACCAGAAAAAAAATCATTCGTAAGGATATGAATGTGGGGGCCAGGCCATTGATTATCAACTGCCCGTGTTGTCATCGACCGGCGAACTCCATAAGATGTGCAGCATTCACGTTCGGACGGAGTTCCTGACCTATGTCCCCTACTATTTATGATATTGCCAGGGTTGCAGGCGTATCAAAATCCACCGTATCACGCGTGCTGAATAAGCAAACTAATATCTCCCCGGAAGCGCGCGAAAAAGTGTTACGGGCCATTGAAGAATTACAGTATCAGCCAAACAAGCTGGCCCGCGCGCTGACCTCTTCGGGTTTTGATGCCATTATGGTGATTTCTACCCGTTCGACCAAAACTACGGCGGGTAATCCGTTTTTCTCTGAAGTTTTGCATGCCATCACCGCCAAAGCTGAAGAAGAAGGTTTCGACGTGATATTACAAACGTCGCACAATCCGGCAGAAGATCTGCAAAAATGCGAAAGCAAAATTAAGCAGAAAATGATTAAAGGCATTATTATGCTCAGTTCGCCAGCGGATGAGTCATTTTTTGCCCAACTCGATAAATATGATATTCCGGTGGTGGTGATTGGCAAAGTTGAAGGTCAATATGCCCATGTTTATTCTGTCGATACCGATAATTTTGGCGACAGCATTGCGTTGACCGATGCATTAATTGAAAGTGGGCATCAAAATATTGCCTGCCTGCATGCTCCGCTTGATGTCCATGTTTCGGTTGATCGCGTTAATGGTTATAAGCAGAGCCTGGCTGCGCATAATATTGCAGTGCGTGATGAATGGATTGTTGATGGCGGTTATACCCATGAAACTGCATTAAAAGCAGCACGGCAATTATTAAGCCAGTCACCGTTGCCTGAGGCGGTGTTTGCCACTGACAGCCTGAAATTAATGAGCATTTATCGTGCGGCAGCAGAGAAAAAGATTGCTATTCCGCAGCAGTTAGCGGTGGTGGGTTATAGCAATGAAACGCTGTCATTTATTTTAACGCCTGCACCGGGCGGCATCGATGTTCCGACGCAGGAGTTAGGTCAACAAAGCTGCGAGTTATTATTCCGCTTAATTTCTGGAAAACCGTCACCACAGAATATTACCGTTGCCACGCATATGACGCTGAAATAAATACCAGCTACCTTGCCTGAATGCCAGATGCGATGCTAGCGCATCTTATCCGGCCTACATTTATAGATCGGATAAAGTACTCGCGCCGCATCCGGCAATTTAGCCCATTATCAGAACGAGTAATTTACGCCGACACCTGCATAATGGAATTTATCACTGTCGCCTTCGTCGTGATCCTGCCACTCAAACGCGTATTCCAGCGAAACGGAAAGTCCGTTCTGGAAATCATAACCGTAAAATAAACCTACACGGTTAAAATCATGGCCTTCACGTTCAATATCATCCTGCCAGTCCCAGTTACTCCAGCGATCCAGCCCAATGCGCGTATACGGCGTCACCGAGTGGTTGCCGAGCGTCAGCGGCAAATAGGCGCGAATTTCTTGCGTGGAAAACTCACCGTTATTGCGGCTGTCGTCCATATTGAAGCCGCGCTCGAGATAATAGTTCACTCGCAAGGCAACCGTTTCGTTGAAGGTATATTGCAGACCTGTTTCCGTTTCGACACGGGTATCAGCGTAACCGGTAGTGTTCAGATCGTTGGCAAATTTATACATCGACAACCAACCGTTGAAACGTAAATCGTCAGTCAGTTTCACATCCCAGTCTGGCGCGATTTTCCAGCGCTGCATATTCGCCGTGTCTTTACCCGGTTCATCAACGTAGTGATAACCATAATTACGGAAACCGCCGGTCAGGCCGAAACTGAAATCATCGTTTTCGAGGAACTGATAATGCACCTCCAGCTCCGGGCGATCAAACCACGTTCCACGTTTACCCGCGCTATAATCTACCGGCCCTTCCTGATAATAGGCCAGAGCAATTCTCCACGGCCCGTTGGCGGCATTAAAATAGACTGAAGGCTCCGCCAGCCCATCCATATCTTCGCCATAACCCTCGACGTTTTCTATTTCGTACATCGCGCCGATATTAAAGTGCCAGTCGTTCCTTTCCTCGGCCTGTGCGCAGGCCATTCCCGCACACATCACCAGTGCGGTACAGGGTAATAACTTTTTCATTATTGTTCCTTGTATTATCCTGGGGGAATGCCTTCCCCCTGTATTTAGCGAATTGCTATTTCCGTTTCTGCATCAAAGAAATGACATTTCGTCATATCAAAATGAATAGTGATATTTTCTCCTGCATGATAATCATTTAACGCACCAGCACGGACCACTAACTCGTGCCCCCCAACCGTGGTGTAGAGCATAAATTCCGCACCGGTTAATTCTGCCACGCTAATTTTGGCGGAAATGTTATTTTCCTCTTGCGCGTCCGGATGAATATCTTCCGGTCGTATTCCCATCACGATGGGCTTATGCAAACTTTCCTGTGTTTTCAGAACCGCTAATTTCTCTTCGGGAATGGTTAATTTAAGCGTTTCCGTAACGAATTTATCGCCATCGATCGTGCCGCGAATAAAATTCATCGCTGGTGATCCAATAAATCCGGAAACAAACATATTCGCGGGTTGGTTATAAACGGTTTTCGGCGCACCTACTTGCTGAACAATCCCGTCTTTCATAATCACAATCCGCGTCGCCATGGTCATCGCTTCGGTCTGATCGTGGGTCACGTAGATCATGGTGGTGTTCAGTTTCTGATGCAGCTTGCTGATCTCTGCGCGCATTTGCACGCGCAGCTTGGCATCAAGGTTAGAGAGCGGTTCATCCATTAAAAACACGCCCGCTTCGCGTACAATCGCCCGCCCAAGCGCCACTCGCTGACGTTGCCCGCCGGAAAGCGCCCCCGGCTTACGTTTCAGGTACTCACGCAGGCCGAGAATTTGCGCCGCCCAGTTCACCCGCTCATCAATCACCTCTTTGGCGATTTTTTGCATCTTCAGACCAAACGCCATGTTGTCGTAAACCGTCATATGCGGATACAACGCGTAGTTCTGGAACACCATCGCTATATTGCGTGCTTTGGCTGGAACGTCATTCATTCGTTTGCCGTCGATCAACAGATCGCCGCCGCTGATCTCCTCAAGCCCGGCAATCATGCGCAGGGTGGTCGACTTACCGCAGCCCGACGGGCCGACAAACACGATGAACTCTTTATCGGCAATTTCCAGGTTGAAGTCCTTCACCACATGCACCTGGTTATCGTAGATTTTTTGAATATGTTGTAACGAAAGCTGAGCCATGTTGATTCCTTTGCTATACGTTTTGCCAGAAGGCCGATAACCGCGGCCAGGTGAGTGATTCCGTTGAAGGCAACAGTAATTGCGCCCCGGTTAAGCCCGCGCCGATCCCCACCGAGCGCATACCGCTGGCGTTAATGGCGTCAATGCCCGCCTGCGCATCTTCAATGCCGATACATGCCTGCGGCGGCACGCCCAGCCCTGCACAGGCGGCGAGAAAGATTTCCGGGTCCGGTTTCGAGTTTTTAAGTTGGGAAGCATCCGCGCAGAAGGTGAAAAACTCGCGCAGCTCCAGCGCCGCTAAAATCGTCGGCGCATTCAGGGAGACAGAAGCCAGCCCAACCGAGATCTGCTGTGCACGGAGATCTGCCAGCAAAGAGCGAATGCCGGGTAGAACAGCGTTGACCGTCAACTCGCGTAGTGAGTGGACATAGAGCAGATTTTTGCGATACGCCAGTTGCGCCCTCTCCTGCGAGTTAAAGTCGCCCTCTTTGCCCCCATGTTGCAGAATGCGCCGCAGAGACTCATCGCGGCTGATCCCTTTTAGGGATTCGTTAAACTGCGCATCAATGCTGATGCCAATTTCAGCGGCAATCTGCTGCCACGCCTGGAAATGCAGATGCGCGGTATCGGTGATTACACCATCCAGATCGAAAATTACCCCTTGCAGTTTCATTCATCCTCCTGATGTTTGGTAGCGGTCCCATTGAAGGGCAAAATAAAATCACCCAAACAGAAAACAGATTCTTCAGCCACGGTTATAAGCTGACCGTTCAAACGCAGTGAAACGGGCGCAGAAGTTCGAATCGCAATACGCTGCGCGTCAAGAGTGACCTGTAATTCGCAGCCCTGCCAGAACAGAGGGAAAGACAACTGTTGCCACTGCTCAGGTAACGCCGGATTGAGATGCAATTCACCGTCACGCACGCTCACCCCGGCAAAACCCTGAATCGCCCCCAGCCAGATAGCGCCAGTTGCGGCAGCATGGATACCATCATCACAACTATGCGGATCAGCACCAAGATCGATTTCAGTCCCCTCGCGCCAGAACTGATAACTTTGGGTCAGCAGGCCACAGCGTGCGGCAACAATGCCGTGGATTGCTTTACTTAATGACGAGTCGTGAATAGTGCGCGGTTCATAAAATTGCAGATTGGCAAGACACGATGCCGCTGAGAACTGCTCCGGCAGCATGTAATTGAGCATCACCACATCAGCTTGTTTGAGGATCTGCATCTCGTTCACTTCTGCGCGTGAATAATCCAGCAGTATGGTTTGCTTCCCCGCCGCCGCTTTGTATTTCGCCAGATTAATCGCCGGCTTAGCCATAAACGAATCATCCTGCGGCAAAACGCCGTCGGGCTGAATTTCTGGCATCCATAGCTCTTTGAGGAACATTTCGGCGCGATGGATAAACGCATCGTCGCTACAGCCGAACTGGCGGGCAATATTCAGCGCCTGTTGAACGTTGTAGCGGGCCATATAGCTGGTGTATGCATTATTATTGACATGTTCGGTATATTCGTCTGGCCCAATAACATCATGAATTTCCAGACGATCGTTAACTCTCACCGCGCGGCTAATCCAGAACTTTGCCGTCTCCAGAAGTAGCGCCATGCCTTCATGCGCAATGAAACTTTCATCCCCCGTGGTCTGCCAGTATTGAATAACCGCCCAGGCGATATCGGCCACCAGATGATGTTCCGCCTGCGCCGAGGCCACTTTTTGCCGCAGCCCGGTGCGAATGTTAATGGCGGCAAATTCCGGCGTCTCTTCTTCGCCGCTGCGCGCGCTTTCCCACGGAAATAGCGCGCCCTGCCAGCCGTTGCGTCGCGCTTTCTCCTGCGCGCCTGGCAAGTTGTGCCAGCGATAACGCAGTAAACTTCGGGCAACCGTCGGATCGCTAAACAGATGAAACGGTAACAAAAATACTTCTGTATCCCAGAAAACGTGGCCTTTGTAGCCTTCGCCGGTTAAGCCTTTTGCCGCAATGCTGCTGCGCTCGTCGTGGGCAGGCGTCATGATGCGCAGATGATAAAGCGCATAATCTAACGCTTGCTGATCGTGCGCTTCGCCGCCATTTACCGTGATACGACGTTTCTGCCACCATTGACGCCAGTTTTCTGTTGATGCTGCAAGAAGTTGGTCGTAACTCTGCTGCGCGCACATTTCAAGCTGGCGAAGCGACGCGCTGCCCCACTCGTCTAAAGCAGCTTGCCTGTCATCCCGCCAGTCGATCCACACCAGTTTTTGCAACGTCATTGTCTCGCCTGCATGAAGCTGCGCACTGGTATGTTGCAGTAAACGGCGCTCTTTGGCGGTATAGCATTGCTGCACATCACCGCTCACCTTACAGCAACAGCTGATGGCCACATCACTGCGTCCATCCTGGGTGGTGTAGCTCCCCTGCATCAGATGCTGACCAAACACCCGCACCTGGGTTTCGTCGAGATGTTGGCGACCGTGATTGGTTTGCGTGGCGTCAATGCCTGTTGAAATCAGCACTGACGCGTCGGCGTCCAGTGGCGTAATAGTGATTTCCAGCGCAATGAGCGGCAGTTGGTCTGCCGAAACAAAGCGACGGCTGGCGATGGTGTAACCTGAGCCGTTGCTGGTACGCCAGACAACATTGCGGCGTAATTCGCCACTGGCAAAGTCAAGCTCACGCTGCCAGGCTTCGTGGGATAACGAGAAAACCTCACCATTTATGGCAATCTCCATCCCCACGACATCAGGCAGGTTCACCAGTTCGTTGATTTCACCTTTTCCCGCCCGATGATACAGCCCCGCCAGATACATCCCTCGCGTCTGGCGCGTGTAATCTTCTTCATGGCTGGCGCGAAGCCCAAGATAGCCGTTCCCCTGCGCCATCAGCGATGCATACTTGTTCAGGGTATGCTGGCTGAAATGGGGTTCTGATAACGTTACTGGCCTGGTCATAATTCCACACGCGTCCCTGTTTCTGCGGATTGATACAACGCCGCCACCAGTTGCTGGATGATGTACCCCTGCTCGGCGTCGGCTATCATCACGGGCTTGCCCTGTACGTGATTGATAAAGGCTTCCATGCTGCGCAAATGGCGGTTGTCGTCTGCCATTTCCCGTTGCATCAGCGTCATTAATTCACCGTTGTTATCGGTGTAGATATGTGCTGGAAACAGCGTCGCACCAGCTTTATCACCACAAAAGCTGACGTTCATAATCGACTGTTCGCGGATGTTGAGTGCAAATGACGTTTCCAGCCACAGAATGCCGCCGTTATGAAATTCAATGGTGCCAAACAGCGAATCTTCGACGCTGTAAGTTGCCGGATCCCACTCACCAAATTGACCACAGCTCTTTTGCGTGCCGATCTTTTGAAAGCTATGCGCATTCACGCTTTTCACCGCCGGAAAGCCCAGCACATACATCGCAGCATCCAGCATATGAATGCCGATGTCGATCAGCGGGCCACCACCCTGCAGTTCTTTATTGGTAAAGACACCCCAGCCGGGAACGCCGCAGCGACGCAGGGCGCGGGCGGTGGTAACGTAAATCTCTCCCAAAACGCCGTTGGTCACCTGTTCACGCAGCTGTTGCGTATCGAGCGCAAAACGATGGTGAAAGTCGTAGGCCAGCACCTTGCCCAGTTTGCGCGCGGTATCGCACATTTCCCGCGCCTGTTCTGGCGTCATGGCGGGCGGTTTTTCGCACATCACATGGCAGCCCGCTTCCAGTGCCATCAGGGTATGTTCGTAATGAAAACGGTTAGGTGAGCAGACGCTAACCACATCAGGTTTCACCGCCAGCAGCATGGCCTGCGGATCGTCCCACACGGATGCATTCCCGTATTTTTCTGCCAGCGCCTGCGCCTGGGAAAGGCGGCTGTCACAGACAGCCACCAGTTCCAGATCGTTGCGGGTGCAGTAGTACGAAGCATGAACCTTATCCGCCACCTGGCCTGCGCCTATTATCGCGACCCGCAGCGGAGAGCTTGTCATTGCACTTTTCACAAAGACCTCTTAGCAGGTACGCAACCAGGCCAACGAATCACGGTACGCCTGGGCAGGATCTTCCGCCCGGATACGCCCTTCGTACACTACATAGCCCTGATAGTTATCCGCGCGCAGCTGTTCAAACAGCGCGTGGAAATCCAGGGTGCCGCTGCCCGGCTGGTAGCGATGGTTATCCGCAATATGCACATGACCGAGCAGGTCGCGGTTGTCATGCAGCGCCTGCGCCAGGTTATCTTCTTCGATATTCATGTGATAGAAATCGCCGATAATCTGTACATGTTTAAGATCGTTTTCGACGATGTAACGGCGGGCATCGGCGAGGGTGTTGATCATATGATCCTGATAGCGGTTTAACGGTTCGAGATACACCACGGTTCCGGTACGCGCGGCGACCTGTTCCAGTACGCGCAGGGAATCACTCACCATTTTGCGGTCGCCGTCCAGGCTACGCGGCGAGGTCATCGGCGGTAAGCGGAAGGTAAACATGCCCCACGCAGCCGGAACGACGATGCCTTTACCGCCCACTTCTGCCAGCGCTTCGAGAATGCGCTCGATCTGCTTTAAGCCATTAAGACGACGCTCTTCGATAAAGTCGCCAATCCATCCGTCATAGCCACCGCAGGCGGTGGTCACCGGTAAACCGGTTTCTTTGATCGCCGCTTTGACTTCTTCGATGTTGTTAACCAGCAGTTTGCCGTCAATCTCAAAACCATCGAAGCCCATCTCTTTGATATAACGAAATTTCTCCAGAATGTTTTCCGGAAAGAACGCCTGATTCTGTGTGCCGATTTTCATTTTTTTCATTCCTTTGAATTAAAACGTAACGCCCATTTTGATGCTCTGTTCCGGATGCTGGTCGACATACTGCATATAGCTTTCCGGGCTATTGGCAAAGGTCACCACCGGGTCGATTAAATCTTCGCAATTGAGATAACCGTTCATCAGCAGTTCCCAACAGGTTTCTTCAATACGCTTGCGGCTCCAGCGCGGATAATCCGGGTTCGGTTCGCTGCACGCGCGAGAGAAGACAATTTTGGCGTTATTGAAATGCGCTTCGCGTCCGAGGTTAAAACCTTCGGCAAACGGCTTGGCAAACGCGACATAGGAGATGGTGCCGCCATAAGCCAGACCGCGGAGCGCCGATTGCAGCGCGTCGGCGTAGCCGCTGGTTTCGATAATCACATCGGCACCCTGCTTGCCGGTCAGCGTTTTGATCTCTTTACCTACATCAGTGCCGATGGGGTTAAGGCAGAAATCCGCGCCGTGGCGACGGGCAATATCACAGCGATGGGCGATAGGATCGACGCCAATCACCACAGAAGCGCCAGCGCGTTTAGCCAGTTGGATGGCAATTTGACCGATTGCGCCAAGCCCTACCACCACCACAAAATCCCCTACGCGCACGTTGGCATCGCGCACGCCGCTCATGGCAAACTGCGCCGGGTCGTAGCAGACGGCGTTTTTCCAGGAGCTGCCTTGCGGCATTTTGCGCAGCTTGTAGTTATTCACTGCGTTAATGATGACCGTCTCGGAGAGCGGGCCGTAGCCGCATACGCTGTCGCCCACCGCGTAGTCGGTAACGTCGCTGCCGCACTCGATAATGTCGCCAACCACCATGTTGCCAAGCTGGAATTTGCCAAACTCAATGCCGCGCGGCGCATCTGCCGGACGCGGAGTGAACATCTGCCATTCGCCGTTAAAGTCTTCATCAATAAACGGGCTGGCGGCGCGGAAGTCGACCACTTCCGTTCCGTGTTTCGGTGCGCCGAAACGCACGCGGATCTTCACTTCATTAGCTAAAATCGCCCGATCTTCATACTCAACCAGCGCAGCAACACGCGGTGCTGTGGCTACTAACTTTTTCATTTAAAACTCCTTGTAAAGAAACTGGCCGCTTTAGCCCTTCACGCCACCGGCGGTCAAACCACTCTTAATAAAACGTTCCGAAAGCGCATACATAATCACCACCGGCAATGCGGTCACCAGTGAGGCCGCCATCATCCGTCCCCAGATGTAATCTGGCGTACTGAACAGCGCGTTCAGGCCCACCGGTAAGGTGAAATTGCTGGCGCTGGAGAGGAAAATCGACGCAAACAGATAGTCGTTCCACGCCACCATAAAGCAGTAGACGAACACGGATATCAGCCCGGACATCGCCAACGGCACGGTGATGCGGAAGATAATTTGCAGACGGTTGAGGCCATCCATCATCGCCGCTTCTTCGATCTCATCGGGGATGGTGTCGAAGTAGCTTTTCAGCATAAACACGGCGGTGGGCAGAGTTTGCGTCACCATGGTGATGATCAGCGCCATCTCAGTGTCGTAAATGCCAAGCGCGGTGATGATTTTGAAAAGCGGCACCACCAGCAAAATGCCAGAGAACATATACACCGTGTAAAAGCTGGCGTTGATGGTCATCCGACCTTTAAAGCGCAGGCGGGAAAGCGCGTAAGCCCCAAGAATGCCGAGGAATACCGCCACCACGGATGAAACCACAGACACCACCAGACTGTTACGGAAGTAGTCGACAAACGGGAAAATCATCGGGTTAAAAATGTCGACGTAATGCTCCAGCGTCCACTGCTGCGGCAGCAGCGTAGGATGCAGTGAGATCGCCTCTTTCGCGCCCTTGAACGAGGTCATCAGCATCACAAAAAATGGAAACAGCGTGATGATGAGAAACAGCGCCAGCCCGCAGTAAAAACCGATGCGACTGAGTGTGCGTTTATTTGTTGCCATTGAGGTTCACCCGTTTCCTGGTCAGCAGAATGACAGCGAAAATAATGATGAAGAGCACCACCGAGATCGCCGCCGCTTTTCCTAAATCATTAAAGGCAAAGGCGGTTTTGTAGAGATATACACCGAGAATATCGACCTTGGTCGTCAGCAAATAAACATCCGCGAACATGTAGAACATCCAGATGGTGCGCAGTGTCACCACCGTCGCCAGGACCGGCATAATTGCGGGCAGCGTGACGATACGAAACCGTTGCCAGGCATTAGCGCCATCCATCTCTGCCGCTTCGTACAGCGATTTGTCGATGGTCTGCAAAATCGCCAGAAACGAGATAAAGGCATACGGGAAGTAGCGCCAGATGGCGAACAGCACCACCAGCACAAAGCTACTGCCCGGATTATCGAACCACAGCGGTGCCTGCTCATAGAGATGCAGAAGATCGACGCCGAGGTAGTTAACAATGCCGTAGCCGTTGTTGAACATGTATTTCCAGGCGAACACCAGCGAAATGGACGGCGTTACGTAGGAGAGGATCACCAGCGAACGCGCGGTTTTGCGCAGGCGGAACTCGCGGTTGAAAAACATCGCCACCGCCAGCCCGAGCACGGTGCTGCCCGCCACCACCAGCGCGGTATACCAGACCGTCATCCACAGCGAATGCCAGAAGCCGGGATCGGAGAGGATACGCACATAGTTGCTCACCCCAACAAACGTTGACTCGATGTTGGGATTGAGCGGCAGACGTAAAAAACTGATTTCGATATTCGACACCATCGGCCACGCCACCAGACCGCCCAGCAGTAATAAGCTGGGCGCGAGAAGCAGCAGCGCAAAGGGCATATCGGAACGACCTGAAAAAAGCCTGTTCATTGCGGATTCCTGTCCTGGGTTTAGTGCTGTTCGATCAGTTCATCCAGTTTTTTCTGGCTCGCTTGCAGCGTAGTAGAGAGATCGGCTTTACCCACGGTGACGTTATGCACCATTGAACTCACCACGCCAGAACCCGTCACATCACCCATGCGGGTAAAGTTTTTATCCCCTACTGCGCCAAAAACCTGAATATTTGGCAGTTCACCGATTAGCTGATTCGGTAGTTCACCCAGCGCCTTAATAACGTCGTTGTCTTTCCAGGTGGCGGTAGTCACCACCGCTTTATTCACCGGCAGCGCAGCACCTGGCGACATCATCACCCAGTCGGCAATGTTGTCTGCCTGCTCCATAAAGGTGACAAATTTTTCTGCTGCTTCCGTCTCTTCGGTCTTTTGCCCGGCGGTAATGGTCAGCGAGGTCAACATGCCGTAGACCGCAGAGTTTTTCTCGGTTGGCACCACGAAACCGACGTTTTTCGGGTCGCCTTCTTTAATCACAGCCGGAAGGATATAGGTGGAGTAAATCGCCATCGGCGCGGTGCCGTTCATAAAGGCGTCTTTCACTTCCATGATGTCGTTAGAACCCGGCATAGTGTTGGCAGCAAGGTCGCGGTAATAGGTCAGTGCCTGCATCATCTCTGGTGTATCAAGGGTGATTTTGCCTTCGGCGTTAAAGACGTTAGCCTGGTTGGATAACGCAAACTGGGAGAAGGATTGTTCCGTCAACACGCTTTCTGCTGTAGGCAGCGCAATGCCGTATTTTTTATTCGCCGGGTCATTCAGTTTCTGTGCAACGTCCAGCAGCTGTTGCCAGTTTTTCGGCTCCTCAAGCCCCGCTTTTGCCAGCACATCTTTGCGATACCAGATACCGCCAATCCAGGCGCTGACAGGAACACCGGTCCATGCGCTACCATCTTCGGTACGCACAATACGCAGTACGCCATCGTAAAACGCGCCTTCACCAACGTTGCTGATGACTGTGGCAACCGCTTTGCGATCGATAAGCTGCTCTTTGTCCATCACTTTGGCGTAGTCATGGCTGGTTTCGATCACTTCCGGCAGCGAACCGCTACGTGAAAGAGTAATGACTTTAGTGTTATAGGCATCTTCTTCCACGGGCACTTGCTTAACGGTGATGCCAGGGTTTTCTTTTTCAAAACGGGCAATCAATTTACTGATAACGGCCTGGCGCTCCTGCTCCACCGAAGAATGCATAAATTCGATGGATACATTCGTTTTATTTTCTTCTTTACAGCCTGAAATCAGGGCGCATGAAACCAGTGCTGATAACAGCACGATTTTTGATTTAATCATGAGATGTTCCTTTTTATTTAATCCACATAACCTGCCAGGGGCGCAGCGTTATTTCATTACCCAATATATCAACTTCACTAATCAGATCCCGACCATGCAGATTAGTAATATTTACATGCTGAATATTTTTACTGACATTAAACAATCCAGTCAGACAATTACCATCAGCGTTACTTCTTTGAATACGCATTACGGATGAATTAATCGTATCAATGGTAAAATTATTATCCGGATGAAACTCGTTATGGCTGCGACGAAGTGTAATTAAACGCGACAACTCATGATATACCGCATGCCTTAATGTAGCTTCATCGTTCAGTTCTCGGGTTATCTCTTTACTGTGATATTTTTTACGGTTAATCGCACGGTTATATCCGAGTTTTTCGACACCTGCGTAATCATTACGCGAGCCAAGAATACTTTGAATATATATCGCTGGCACACCGGGGAAACTTAACAAAATCGCATGGGCAAGGATAAACCTGGCGCAACGTTCTTCATCGCTACTCTCACGGCGGCTTAACGCATCCATATAGGTCACATTTATTTCATACGGACTGCGTGTACCGTCGGGATTATTTTTCCAGTTTACTAATGCACCTTCCTGCTGTAACGCCTCGACCAGCTCTAATATTTCGCTTTCAGGCAACAAGCCCCGTAGCGGGTTTAGCCCGATGCCATCGTGAGAGGCGAGGAAGTTAAACCAGGTGGTGTTGCTGGAAGGTAGTGTCAGGTTTTGCGCCCACGCACAAAGCGCCTCAACGTTCTGTTTTTGCACCGCATGCAGCACCAGTGGCGGCAGCGAGAACTGGTACACCATATGTGCTTCGTCATCGCCTGCGCCAAAGTAAGCAATGTTGTCTTTATGCGGAACATTGGTCTCGGTAATGATCACTGTACCTGGCGCAACGTTATCAATAATCGACCGTAACAGTTTGATAATCAGATGTGTTTTTTCCAGATGGATGCAGCTTGTTCCCGGCTCTTTCCACATAAAGCCAACGGCATCCAGGCGGACATACTCAGCACCTTTCGCAAGGTAACAGAGTAAAACATCCACCATCGCCAGCAACACTTCAGGGCTACGGTAATTCAGGTCAATTTGATCGTCACTAAAGGTGGTCCATAAATGGCGCGTTGAATGATCGCGCATCTGGAATGGCGTTAATAACGGTAACGCACGCGGGCGAGTGACGGCGCTGAGATCGGTTTGCGGGTCAACGGCAATAAAAAAATCTTCAAAACCTGGATGCTGTTGTAAATAGTTTTTAAACCATTCACTTTTTGCCGACATATGGTTGCAGACAAAATCAAACATTAAATGACTGCATTCACCGAGTTGCTGAATATCCTGCCACTCCCCCGCTTCACTGGCGACCTGATGATAATCAATTACCGAAAAGCCATCATCAGATGACCATGGATAAAACGGCAACAAATGAACATGTGAAAAAATGCTTTGCAGCCATTGATGGTAAAACTGATTAAATGTGGGTAATGGTTTTAAATCATTGCTGTGAAATTGATCGGCATAGGTAATTAACACGACATCACTTTCATCCCAGTGTTTTTTACGTCGCTGTGTAATTAATCGTTTCGCACTCTCAAGACGCGTTACAAGTTTCTGTAAATGAGTTGCGGTAAATGTTCCACCGTAGATTTCGTCCAGGTAATCCGTAATTTTCTGTTTCATGTTGCCTTTCCGTGGTAGCGGTCCCATGAAACGAGAGACTACTCCGCAGAAAATAAACTGTCAATTGAGCACAAGGGTTTTAGTCACGCAGGAAATCATTTTTTACCAGGGAAAAAGCGTATTTGTGAGCTGACGCAAATAATCTATGGGGATGTAAATAAGGTGTGACAGAAAAAAAAACGGCGCATAAGCGCCGCTCATGGTGAATTCTTTTAACCTTTGACCTTCGGCATTGCGATGTCTTTCAGGCCACCGGCGTTCTCAACGTGGGTATATCCCATCTCGCTAAGGATCTCTTTTGCTTGCCCTGACTGGCGTCCGGCATTGCAATACACTTTCACGGTGTCGTTTTTATCCGGAACGGCGGTGGCAATGCGCTCTTTCACTTCCTTCAGGGGAATATTGATGGCCCCCTGAACGTGCTCTTGCTGATACTGCTCTGGAACACGAACATCGATCCAGTGTTCAGCGGCGAAAACGGGCAGTGAAAACACCAGTGCCAGAGCAAGTAAGCCTTTTTTAAACATGTAAGCGTCCTTCTATGGATGAAAATTGCCATCCATTATACGCCTGAGATTTAACAATTTTTGCGAAACTCCCCTCACCTTTTATAACGCTGTGCCAGTTTATTAGCAGCCCGACTTAACAGCGGTTCCAGCGCCACAGCCAGCAACATTTTCAGCGGTCGGCGAGCAACTGATTTTATCGCCCAGCCCGCCACACCCGCCGGGCCATAGCGCAGTGCGGTAAGAAGTACCAGCTTGCCTGCTAATTTGAAACCAGGCTTTACCTTTTGCCCGGCCTGTTGCCAGCGAGTATTCATAACTTTCCTCACAGTTGACGGAAACGGCTACGTAACGTGAAAGTATCGGAAGTGACATAACGTTCCATCTCGCGTAAACGCGTTTCACTTGCCGCCAGTTCACGGTCGACTTCATCCAGCAATTCGCTGCTGGAAGGTAGCTGCTCACCAAAGGCCATGTTGTCCGGCATTGGATCAAGCGCAAATGACAAAATGATGTAAGCAACCAGGGTAAACAGCGCCAGACCGAAGAAAATCGACAGCACCACCAGGATACGCACCAGTTTTACCGGTACATCAAAATAGTTGGCAATCCCGGCGCAGACGCCGCGGACCATGCCCTGCTGTGGAATACGCCATAATTTTTTATTGAGATTAATGCCCGCCATTAGCGATCCCTCCAGTTCGGATGTTCTGCATCAAGAATAGATTCCAGCGCCTGAATACGTTCGCGCATCCGTTTTGCTTCATCAGCCAGTTGCGCTAATCGCTGCTGCTCACTTTGCGACAATTCACTGCGACCAGAACGATTGCTGTAATGCAGCCATAACCAGATCGGTAAAACAAACAGCACAAAAATGGTTAACGGAATAGCCAGAAATAGCGCGCTCATAAGTACTCCTTAGACGATGAGCGGCGGCGCGTTCGGACGCCGCCTGGATGTTATTATTGATTGTCTTGCTTCATTTTGGCTTTTAATTGTGCCAGTTGTTCGCTGATTGCATCATCGGCTTTCAGTTCGGCAAACTGATCGTCCAGCGATTTTTGTTTACCGAAGCTGTGGCTTTCTGCTTCCGCTTCCATCTGGTCAATACGACGTTCGAAAGATTCGAAACGAGCCATTGCTTCATCCAGTTTGCCACTGTCCAGCTGACGACGCACATCGCGCGACGAGTTTGCCGCCTGATGACGTAACATCAATGCCTGCTGGCGAGCGCGTGTTTCGCTCAATTTGTTTTCCAGCTCGCCAATCTCTTTCTTCATGCGTGCCAGCGTATCGTCCACCAGCGTCACTTCATGTTCCAGGGACTTAATCAGATCGGTCAGTTTCTGTTTTTCAATTAACGCTGCACGTGCCAGATCCTCTCTCTCTTTCAGCAGCGCCAGTTCGGCTTTTTCCTGCCATTCAACCTCACGCGCCGACGCTTGTTCAATACGGCGAGTCAGCTGTTTCTTTTCTGCCAACGCGCGCGCCGAAGTAGAACGTACTTCAACCAGTGTATCTTCCATCTCCTGGATCATCAGACGAACCAGTTTCTGTGGATCTTCCGCTTTCTCTAACAGAGCGTTGATGTTGGCATTCACGATGTCGGCAAAGCGAGAAAAAATACCCATAATGTTGTCCTCTTGATTTCTGCGTTCAGGATTGTCCTGCTGAACTGTTAATACAATTTGCGTGCCAATTTTTTATCTTTTTGATTTATAAAGATCTGATTGAAGAATCAACAGCAACATGCCAGGATGAGTTAGCGAATTACACTAACAAGTGGCGAATTTCATCATGGCAGAATACAAAGATAATTTACTTGGTGAGGCGAACAGCTTTCTCGAAGTGCTGGAACAGGTTTCGCATCTCGCACCGCTGGACAAACCGGTGCTCATCATCGGCGAACGCGGCACCGGTAAAGAGCTGATTGCCAGCCGCCTGCATTATCTCTCCTCCCGTTGGCAAGGGCCGTTTATTTCCCTTAACTGCGCGGCGTTAAATGAAAATCTGCTGGATTCCGAACTGTTTGGTCACGAAGCGGGGGCGTTTACCGGTGCGCAAAAACGTCATCCAGGGAGATTTGAACGTGCCGACGGCGGTACGCTATTTCTTGATGAACTCGCTACGGCACCGATGATGGTGCAGGAGAAATTATTGCGCGTGATTGAGTACGGTGAACTGGAGCGCGTTGGCGGCAGCCAGCCATTGCAGGTGAATGTGCGGTTGGTATGCGCGACGAATGCCGATCTCCCGGCGATGGTCAATGAAGGCACTTTTCGCGCTGACCTGCTCGACCGACTGGCTTTTGATGTTGTACAACTGCCACCACTGCGCGAGCGCGAAAGCGACATAATGTTGATGGCAGAATACTTTGCCATCCAGATGTGTCGGGAAATCAAGCTGCCTCTGTTCCCGGGGTTTACGGAGCGCGCCAGAGAAACATTGCTGAATTATCGTTGGCCGGGAAATATTCGTGAATTGAAAAACGTGGTGGAACGTTCAGTGTATCGCCACGGCACCAGCGATTATCCGCTTGATGACATCATTATTGATCCCTTTAAACGGCGTCCGCCTGAAGACGCTATCGCCGTTTCAGAAACCACCTCGCTTCCAACACTGCCGCTGGATTTACGTGAGTTTCAGATGCAGCAGGAAAAAGAGTTGCTGCAACTCAGTTTGCAACAAGGGAAATATAACCAGAAGCGCGCGGCTGAATTACTGGGGTTAACTTATCATCAGTTCCGCGCGTTGTTGAAAAAGCACCAGATTTAGCGAAGTTGAGCAATACAACTTGCCGGATGCGGCGTGAATGCTTTATTCGGCATACATAATCAATACGTCGTTTGCAGGCCTGATAAGCGCAGCGCATCAGACATTATTGCGTTGGGCTATTAATCGCTCAGCGCATCCTGCAAAATTTTCATTGCCGCATCGAATTGCGCATCCGGGATGGTCAGCGGATACAGGAAGCGAATCACGTTGCCGTATGCGCCACAGGTCAGCAGGAGCAGCCCCTGCGCCAGCGCGCGTTGCTGGATTTTCTGTGCAATCGCCGCTGACGGCTCGCCCGTTTGCGGATCGTTAAACTCTACCGCAATCATCGACCCCAGGCCGCGTACCGCAGCAATGGCCGGAACGCTTTCTTTGGCATCAATCAACGTGTTTTTGAGACGCTGGCCCAGTTGATTCGCGCGTTCGCAGAGTGATTCTTTGTCGATAATGTTGAGCACCGCGTGCGCGGCAGCCACCGCCAGCGGGTTACCGGCGTAGGTGCCGCCAAGCCCGCCCGGCGCGGGTGCGTCCATAATATTCGCGTTACCGACCACGCCCGAAAGCGGCATCCCGCCCGCGAGGCTTTTCGCCATCGTCATTAAATCCGGCTTATCGGCGTAATGATCCATGGCAAACAGCTTACCGGTACGCGCAAAGCCGCTTTGCACTTCATCAGCAATCATCACAATACCGTGCTCGTCGCACAGGCGGCGAATAGCGGCAACCAGCTCTTTTGGCGCAACGTTGAAACCGCCCTCGCCCTGCACCGGTTCGAAAATAATCGCCGCCACCTGCTTCGCTTCGATGTCTGATTTAAACAAGCGTTCGATGGCGTCGAGGGAGTCCTGTGTTGAAATGCCGTGTAAATCTGACGGATAAGGTACGTGATACACCGAACCAGGGAACGGGCCGAAGCCGATTTTGTACGGCGCAACTTTTCCGGTCAGCGCCATGGTCATATACGTACGACCGTGAAAGCCGCCGCTAAACGCAATCACGCCAGGGCGTCCGGTATGGGCGCGAGCAATTTTCACCGCGTTTTCCACCGCTTCCGCACCGGTGGTGAAGAACGCGGTTTTGGCCTGCCCGCTCACCGGGGCAAGGGCGTTGATTTTCTCCGCCAGGGTGACGTAGCTTTCATACGGCACAATCTGATACGCGGTGTGGGTAAACTGTTGCAGTTGCTGCTCCACCGCCGCGACCAGATCAGGGTGGCGATGTCCGGTATTCAGCACCGCAATGCCTGCGGCGAAATCGATGTACTCGTTGCCCTCAACATCCTTCAGCGTGGCGTTTTCAGCCGACTGGGCGAAGAAGTTACACATCACGCCAACCCCGCGCGGAGTGGCAGAAAGACGACGCTGATGGAATTCATTGTTGCTCATGTTTCACACCTTTTGACTCTTCACGGTTAATCGGAAATTAAACGCCCAGACGATCGCGCAGGCTGTAATACGCCGCGCCCATCGCGGTAAACGGCACACGCAGCGTGCGCCCGCCGGGGAACGGGTAATGCGGCAGATTGGCGAAGGCATCGAAACGTTCGGCGTCGCCGCGCAGCAGTTCGGCAATCAAACGTCCGGCTAGATGAGTACAGGTCACGCCGTGGCCGCTGTAGCCCTGCATGTAATAGATGTTGGTATCGAGGCGACCAAACTGCGGCATACGCGACAGGGTCAGCAGGAAGTTGCCCGTCCAGCGGTAATCAATTTTCACGCCCTTCAGCTGCGGGAAGGTTTTCAGCAGTTTCGGCACCACAAGGCGCTCAACGTCATCCGGGTCGCGCGCGCCGTAGACCACGCCGCCGCCGTACAGCAGGCGGTTGTCGGCGGTAAGACGGTAGTAATCAAGCAGATAGTTACAGTCTTCCACACAGTAGTTTTTCGGGATCAGCGAACGGGCTAAATCTTCCGACAGCCGTTCGGTGGTGATCACCTGCGTGCCGCACGGCATGCTGCGTTTCGCCAGTTCCGGCTCTACTTTATCGCCCAGATACGCATTCCCGGCGACAATCACATACTTCGCCGTCACCTGACCTTTGGCAGTTCGCACAACGGCTGGCGTGGTGTGCTGGATCTGCGTCACGGCAGAAAGTTCATACACGCGCCCGCCGTTGAGGCGGATGGCGTCCGCTTCGCCAATGGCAAGGTTTAGCGGATGAATATGCCCACCGCTGTGATCCAGCAGCGCACCGGTATAGCGATCGCTGGCTACTTCACGGCGAATGGCGTTGGCGTCCAGCAATTCCAGCTGTTTATTGCCGTAGCGTTCCCAGTTCTCTTTCTGCTCTTCAAGTGTGGCGAGCTGTTTATCATTCATCGCCACAAACAGGCCGCCGGGGCGGTAGTCGCAGTCAATCTGATAACGTTTGATACGTTCGCGGATGATCTCACCACCTTCGAACATCATGCTGCCGAGCATACGGGCGGTGTCCATGCCGTAGCTTTTTTCGATCACGTCGATGTCGCGGCTGTAGGAGTTCACAAGCTGTCCGCCATTGCGCCCGCTTGCGCCAAAGCCGATGCGTGAGGCTTCGAGAACCACTACGTCAAAGCCCGCTTCCGCCAGATGCAGCGCGGAGGAGAGCCCGGTATAGCCGCCGCCAACCACGCAAACGTCGCAGGTGATTGACTCATTCAGCGTGTCGAATGGTGCATATTTATTCGCACTGGCGGCGTAGTAACTGCTGGTATGTTCGGTCATTTCAGGCCTCCAGGCTTATCCAGATGGTTTTCAGTTCAGTGAATTTTTCAAGGGCATGCAGGGATTTGTCGCGACCGTTGCCGCTCTGCTTATAGCCGCCAAACGGCACGGTCATATCGCCGTCGTTGTAGTTATTGACGAAGACGGAACCGGCTTTCAGGCGTCGGCTCATGCGGTGCGCGCGGGAGAGGTCGCGCGTCCATACCGCCGCGCCAAGGCCGTACTGGCTGTCGTTGGCAAGCTGTAGCGCCTGTTCTTCTGATGTGAAACGCGTGACCACCAGCACCGGACCGAAAATCTCTTCGCGACTTAAGGACGCATTCGGGTCCACATCCACAAAGATGGTCGGGCCGATGGCGGCAGCCAGCCCGGCGTTACGGCCATCCAACAACAGTTGCCCTTTGCTTTCGCCTTCCCGAATAAAGCTATGGACCGAGTCGGCGTGGGCGCAGTCGATTAAGGTGCCCATGGTGGTTGCGGGATCAAGTGGATGGCCCGGCTGCCAGTTTTGCGCCTGCTGTTTTAACAGGGCTAAGAATTCATCGGCGATGCTCTCTTCCAGCAACAGGCGCGTTCCGGCGATGCACACCTGTCCCTGGTTGTAGAAAATGCCTGCTGCGGTGGCGCTTGCCGCCTGTTGCAAATCCGGGCAGTCAGCGAAAACGATGTTGGCGCTTTTGCCGCCCGCTTCCAGCCAGACGCGTTTCATGTTGCTGTCGCCCGCATCTTTCAGCAGCTGTTTCCCGGTACGGGTTGAACCGGTAAAGGCAATGGCGTCGATATCGTTATGACGCGACAGCGCCTGCCCGGCTTCATGACCAAAACCCGTCACCACGTTCAACACACCATCCGGCAAGCCTGCTTCTTTCGCCAGCCCCGCGAGACGAATCGCACTGAGCGGTGATTTTTCAGACGGTTTTAGAATCACGCTGTTTCCCGCCGCCAGCGCCGGGCCGAGTTTCCAGCAAGTCAGCAACAGCGGGAAGTTCCACGGCACGATGGCGGCAATCACGCCGACCGGTTCACGCACGATCATCGCCAGCTCATGGCTACTGGTGGTCGCCACTTCGCCATACACTTTGTCGATCGCTTCGGCGTACCAGCGAATGGCGCGCGCCGCGCCGGGAATATCATCACGCAGACTGTGACGAATCGGTTTGCCGGTGTCGAGAGTTTCCAGCAGTGCCAGCTCTTCGGCGTGGGCTTCCATTAAATCGGCGAGTTTATTCAGTACCGCTTTACGTTTAGCCGGAGAAGAGAGTGACCAGTCGCCGCGTTCAAATACGCCGCGTGCTGCGCTCATCGCACGGTCGATATCGACGCTCTTGCCGCGGGCAATTTTCGCCAGCGGTGCCTGGGTGACCGGATCAACGGTTTCAAAGGTTTCATTTTCCGCCGCAGCAGTATATTCACCGTTAATAAATAAGCGGTTTTCAATGGCGAGACTTAACGCTTTATCCTGCCAGTAAGCCAGATGATGAAAATTCATTATGACTCCTGTTTCACGTCTATCAGATATATGCAGTTTGTGAACGTCAGGGCGCAGAGATCCCCGGGCCGTATGCCCGTTTATTTCTGGCGACATTCTTTATATACACTTCATCCTTCAAGCCGCCTCTGCCTTGGCTGCGTTCGCTCCCCCGAATCACTTACCTGAGTAAGCTCATCGGGATTCGCTCACTTGCCGCCTTGATGCAACTTGAATGATTTTGTGTATAGATTGCCGGGCGCATTGCGCTTACCCGGCTTACAGAACAAAAAGATTAAAACGTGGTGGGCGTATGGGCGCTGATAATTCGGCAAATACCTGCCGACGTATTACTGAAACTGTGCGGGATGCCGGTATTAATGGCATAACTTTGCCCCGCGACGAGGTGGTAATCCTGACCATTAATCGTCAGAACAATTTCACCTTCCAGTACAGTGCCTATTTCCTCACCCTGATGCTTAATTCTTTCCCCAGTGGTTGTGCCCGGCTGGTACGTTTCAAAGATCATCGCCAGCGTGCGATTCGGGTTACCGTTATGAACCAGCTTCATTGACACACCCTGACTACCCATCTCAATTAAGTCGTCCTGATTAATGACGACCTGCGGCTCATCAGGTTTTTCCGGCTCGGAAAAGAATTCCGAGAGTGACAGACCATACACCTTCAGCAGCTTTTGCAGCGTACTGATGGCAGGGCTGACTTTATCTTGTTCTATCGTACTGATAGCACTGTGAGTCAGCCCGGAGAGTTCGGCGGCACGACGTTGTGAAAGCCCCTGCTGCTGGCGGATTTCCGACAAGCGTTTTCCTGGCGCCAGTCCCTCATCACTCATATTTGCATTTCCTTAAACTGTAGTGGTCAGAGTCGCTGTTTTTCAGCGATATGGTGCTGACAAGCGGTGATAAAGCCCTCGAACAATATACGCGAAAGCGCGTACTCGCTACTGTTCCATTCCGGGTGCCACTGTACGCCCAGCGCAAAAGGATGATTGATGACGCTAACCGCCTCAACTAAGCCATCCGGCGAGCGAGCTTCAACACGCAACCGTGGGCTAACGACCTTCGCCCCTTGTCCATGTAGAGAGTTTACCCAAAAGTTGCTACATTCAGGTAACAACGCAGACAGTAATCCCCCCTCTTCAACCTGAACTTCATGCGACGGTGCATATTGCTGTTCCACCGGCAGTTCGGGATCTTCCCGATGTTCCAGCAATTCAGGCTGTTCGCACAGCTTGCGATGCAACGAACCACCGGTTGCCACCACCAGTTCTTGTAAACCCCGGCAGATGGCGAAAATGGGGATGCGCCTTTCGAGTGCGGCATTAATTATCGCCATGCTCAGAAGATCACGCCCGGGATCGGCGTCAGGCTCATCGCCGTTTTCACCATATAGGTGCGGCTGCACATTGCTGGGACTACCAGGAAGATAAATGCCATCGAGTTTCGGCAAAAGTTGTTCAAGTAATGACGGTTCCGCCAGCGCATGTGGTAGCGCAATAGGCAAGCCGCCTGCATGGATGATGGCATTCAGGTACTTTTCTTGCAGAGTCTGGGTCGCATGACCCTTAAGCCTGTTCCTGCACATTACGACACCGATAACCGGATTGTTCATTATATTTTCCATGCTCAATCTCACAAAGTGGACTAAATTATCGCCACTACTGCGCTTTAAATGACCTTTATGTTCAATATTTTTTCAATCTAGCAGTGGGTTTTCATTTTTGCAAACTCAATTTAACATTTGACAAACATTTAGTTTGCATACAGATTCGAATGGTGGTCATTATATTTTACGCTTTGATAACGAGCGGAAAACAAACCAAAGGCGAAGAATCATGGAAACCAATATCGTTGAAGTAGAGAACTTTGTTCAGCAGTCAGAAGAGAGGCGGGGTAGCGCCTTTACGCAGGAAGTGAAACGCTACCTGGAGCGCTACCCGAATACGCAATATGTTGATGTTTTACTTACCGATTTAAATGGTTGCTTCCGTGGAAAGCGTATTCCTGTTTCAAGCCTGAAGAAGCTCGAGAAAGGGTGTTATTTCCCGGCCTCGGTATTTGCAATGGATATTCTGGGCAACGTAGTAGAAGAAGCAGGTCTGGGTCAGGAAATGGGCGAGCCGGATCGTACCTGTGTTCCTGTTCTCGGTTCCTTAACTCCTTCTGCCGCCGATCCAGAGTTTATCGGTCAGATGCTCCTGACCATGGTCGATGAAGATGGCGCTCCCTTTGACGTTGAGCCGCGGAACGTTCTTAACCGCCTGTGGCAGCAGCTGCGCCAGCGCGGATTGTTCCCGGTCGTAGCGGTAGAGCTGGAGTTCTATTTACTGGATCGCCAGCGCGACGCTGAAGGGTATCTGCAACCGCCCTGCGCGCCTGGCACCGATGACCGCAATACACAAAGCCAGGTTTACTCCGTTGATAACCTCAACCACTTCGCCGACGTGCTCAATGATATTGATGAACTGGCGCAGTTACAGCTGATTCCGGCAGATGGCGCGGTCGCTGAGGCCTCGCCGGGTCAGTTTGAAATCAACCTTTACCATACTGATAACGTGCTGGAAGCCTGCGATGATGCGCTGGCACTAAAACGCCTGGTGCGTCTGATGGCAGAAAAGCATAAGATGCACGCCACTTTTATGGCGAAGCCGTATGAAGAGCACGCGGGCAGCGGAATGCATATCCATATCAGTATGCAAAATAATCGTGGCGAGAACGTGCTTTCTGACGCGGAAGGCGAAGATTCGCCGCTGCTGAAAAAGATGCTCGCCGGGATGATTGACCTGATGCCGTCGTCGATGGCGTTGCTGGCACCAAACGTGAACTCGTATCGCCGCTTCCAGCCGGGAATGTATGTGCCGACGCAGGCGTCGTGGGGCCATAACAACCGCACCGTCGCCCTGCGTATTCCGTGCGGCGACCGTCATAATCACCGCGTGGAATATCGCGTGGCGGGTGCCGATGCCAACCCATATCTGGTGATGGCAGCGATTTTTGCCGGTATTTTGCATGGCCTTGATAACGAGCTGCCGTTGCAGGAAGAAGTCGAAGGCAACGGGCTGGAACAGGAAGGCTTACCCTTTCCGATTCGCCAGAGCGATGCCCTGGGTGAGTTTATCGAGAATGATCACCTGCGCCGCTATTTAGGCGAACGCTTCTGCCATGTCTATCACGCCTGTAAAAATGATGAGCTGTTGCAGTTTGAGCGCCTCATCACAGAAACAGAAATTGAGTGGATGTTGAAAAACGCGTAATACCCCTTGCGGGGTTGTTTCATCGGCCTGAGCGGAGCCAGGCCTGACATTTGCTGGTAATCCAGACATTTCCCGGATGTCGCGTTATGGAGCGCGGGCGGCAACGGGCTTCCGTTAACGATTAAGACTGTGACGAGGAAATGAGATGATGCCGATGATTAAATCCCCGCATGGCGAGGGAGGCTGCGTATGCGCCCCTCCTGCTACTGACTGGACTCCGCCCCCTTTGCTTCCCTTGCTAAACAGGTTTGATTTCAGGTCGACACGACCGCAAACCTTATTACGCAGGGGAGGCAGCAATTATGGCTATTAATTCACCACTGAATATTGCTGCGCAACCCGGCAAAACCCGTCTGCGAAAATCACTGAAATTGTGGCAGGTGGTGATGATGGGTCTGGCCTATCTCACGCCGATGACCGTATTTGATACTTTTGGTATTGTCTCCGGCATTAGCGACGGTCACGTTCCGGCGTCCTATTTGCTGGCGCTGGCGGGTGTGCTGTTTACCGCTATCAGCTACGGCAAACTGGTTCGCCAGTTTCCGGAGGCCGGTTCGGCCTATACCTACGCGCAAAAGTCGATTAACCCGCACGTCGGATTTATGGTCGGCTGGTCATCGCTGCTGGATTATCTCTTTTTGCCGATGATTAACGTCTTGTTGGCGAAAATCTATCTCTCCGCCCTCTTCCCGGAAGTGCCGCCGTGGGTGTGGGTGGTAACCTTCGTCGCCATTTTAACCGCCGCGAATCTGAAGAGCGTCAACCTGGTCGCTAACTTCAATACCCTGTTTGTACTGGTGCAAATCTCCATCATGGTGGTGTTTATCTTCCTGGTAGTTCAGGGACTGCATAAAGGAGAAGGCGTTGGCACCGTCTGGTCACTTCAGCCGTTTATCAGCGAGAACGCGCACCTGATCCCGATTATTACCGGGGCGACGATTGTCTGTTTCTCCTTCCTCGGTTTCGATGCGGTGACCACGCTTTCGGAAGAGACGCCGGACGCCGCACGCGTGATCCCGAAAGCCATCTTCCTGACGGCGGTCTACGGTGGCGTTATCTTTATCGCGGCGTCGTTCTTTATGCAGCTGTTCTTTCCCGATATCAGCCGCTTTAAAGATCCGGATGCCGCACTGCCTGAAATTGCGCTGTACGTCGGCGGCAAGCTCTTCCAGTCGATTTTCCTCTGCACCACGTTTGTGAACACCTTAGCCTCTGGCCTGGCTTCACATGCCAGCGTGTCGCGTCTGCTGTATGTGATGGGGCGTGACAATGTGTTTCCGGAGCGCGTGTTTGGCTATGTGCACCCAAAATGGCGGACTCCGGCACTCAACGTCATTATGGTCGGGATTGTCGCGTTGTCGGCGCTGTTCTTCGATTTAGTTACCGCCACAGCGTTAATTAACTTCGGTGCTCTGGTGGCGTTTACCTTCGTGAATCTGTCGGTGTTTAATCATTTCTGGCGGCGTAAAGGAATGAATAAAAGCTGGAAGGATCACTTCCACTATTTGCTGATGCCGCTGGTTGGCGCGCTGACGGTGGGTGTGCTGTGGGTTAACCTCGAGTCAACGTCACTGACACTCGGTCTGGTATGGGCTTCGTTAGGCGGCGCATATTTATGGTATCTGATCCGCCGCTATCGCAAAGTGCCGTTGTATGATGGTGACAGAACGCCGGTGAGTGAAACGTAATAGTCGGATGCGCGGCGCATTATCCTGCCTGAGGGTAACGCGCCGCGCCATTAACTATAAAAAGATGTATGACCCGGATCACGAGTGCTATCATCCGCCCTTATGCTTAGCGCATTAACCCCAGGGGCAAATAATGAACCACGATATCCCGCTAAAATATTTTGATATTGCCGATGAGTACGCGACCGAATGCGCAGAGCCTGTCGCAGAGGCTGAACGCACACCGCTGGCCCACTACTTCCAGTTACTGCTCACCCGTTTGATGAACAATGAAGAGATCAGCGAAGAAGCCCAACATGAAATGGCTGCTGAAGCGGGGATTAATCCCGTACGCATTGATGAGATCGCAGAGTTTTTGAATCAATGGGGTAATGAGTAATGATTTAATTGCAGACGATCGGTCAGTATCGTTGTCCGGATAAAGCGTTCACGCCGCATCTGGCTAACAATGACACGCACTGCAGCGTGCTTTAATGGGTTTCTCACGATCGTACCGCTCTGCTCCTCGCTAAGTTGTTCTGTGAGTTATAGTTATAGAGAAATCACGGGTACGAATGTTGAACAGATGGCGACGTCACCTGTTCAACGACCAACCACACGGCCCTCATTACGACCCCTGAACACAAACGGTAATGGCAAATGTCATTAAATATTAGTAAGATAGCCTCTTTACATAAAATCCCTTAATATTATGCGCCAGGTATTATCGTCTCTTTTGGTGATTGCTGGACTTGTGAGTGGTCAGGCAATCGCCGCGCCTGAATCTCCCCCGCATGCTGATATCCGCGACAGCGGTTTTGTCTATTGCGTCAGCGGGCAAGTCAACACCTTTAACCCATCCAAAGCGAGCAGTGGGTTAATTGTCGATACCCTTGCCGCCCAGTTTTATGATCGACTGCTGGATGTCGATCCCTATACCTATCGCCTGATGCCGGAACTTGCCGAAAGCTGGGAAGTACTCGACAACGGCGCGACCTATCGCTTCCACCTGCGTCGCGATGTTCCGTTTCAAAAAACCGACTGGTTTACTCCCACTCGTAAAATGAATGCCGACGATGTGGTGTTTACCTTCCAGCGAATTTTTGACCGCAACAACCCGTGGCATAACGTCAACGGCAGCAACTTCCCCTACTTCGACAGCCTGCAATTTGCCGATAACGTGAAAAGCGTCCGCAAACTGGATAATCATACCGTTGAGTTCCGACTCGCCCAGCCGGATGCTTCTTTTTTGTGGCACCTCGCAACCCATTATGCTTCGGTCATGTCGGCAGAATATGCCCGGAAGTTAGAGAAAGAAGATCGCCAGGAGCAACTCGACCGTCAACCGGTCGGCACCGGTCCGTATCAGTTGTCGGAATACCGCGCCGGGCAATTTATTCGCCTACAACGTCATGATGACTTCTGGCGCGGTAAACCGTTAATGCCGCAGGTAGTGGTGGATTTAGGCTCCGGCGGCACCGGACGTCTGTCGAAACTCCTGACCGGGGAATGCGACGTTCTGGCCTGGCCTGCTGCCAGCCAGCTATCCATTTTGCGTGACGACCCGCGCTTGCGTTTAACGCTGCGTCCTGGGATGAACGTCGCCTATCTGGCATTTAACACCGCCAAACCGCCGCTAAATAATCCCGCTGTCCGCCATGCGCTGGCACTGGCGATTAATAACCAGCGCCTGATGCAATCCATCTATTATGGTACGGCTGAAACGGCGGCCTCTATTTTACCGCGCGCCTCGTGGGCCTATGACAACGAGGCTAAAATTACTGAATACAATCCGGCGAAATCGCGCGAACAGTTGAAGTCGTTGGGGCTGGAAAATTTAACGCTGAAACTGTGGGTGCCCACACGTTCGCAGGCGTGGAACCCCAGTCCACTGAAAACTGCCGAACTGATTCAGGCGGATATGGCGCAGGTTGGCGTAAAAGTGGTGATTGTGCCGGTAGAAGGTCGCTTTCAGGAGGCGCGGTTGATGGATATGAGCCATGATCTGACGTTATCCGGTTGGGCGACGGACAGTAACGACCCGGACAGTTTCTTCCGTCCGTTACTGAGCTGCGCGGCAATTCATTCGCAGACCAACCTCGCCCACTGGTGCGATCCGAAATTCGACAGCGTATTGCGTAAGGCGCTCTCTTCGCAGCAGCTGGCGGCGCGTATTGAAGCCTATGACGAAGCGCAGAGTATTCTGGCGCAGGAATTGCCCATTTTGCCGCTGGCGTCGTCATTGCGTTTGCAGGCCTATCGGTACGATATCAAAGGTCTGGTACTTAGCCCGTTTGGTAACGCCTCCTTTGCTGGGGTGTATCGCGAGAAACAGGATGAGGTGAAAAAACCATGATTATCTTCACCTTACGCCGCATTTTGTTATTGATTGTCACCTTGTTCCTGCTGACCTTCGTTGGCTTCAGCTTGAGCTATTTCACCCCTCATGCGCCGTTACAAGGCGCGTCACTGTGGAATGCCTGGGTGTTCTGGTTTAACGGCCTGATCCACTGGGATTTTGGTGTTTCCAGCATTAACGGTCAACCGATTGCCGAACAGTTAAAAGAGGTCTTCCCGGCGACGATGGAACTGTGCATCCTCGCCTTCGGTTTTGCGCTGATTGTTGGCATCCCCGTGGGGATGATTGCCGGGATTACGCGCCATAAGTGGCAGGATAACTTGATCAACGCCATCGCCTTACTGGGCTTTTCAATCCCGGTGTTCTGGCTGGCGCTTCTGTTGACGCTGTTTTGTTCACTCACGCTAGGTTGGTTGCCCGTTTCAGGGCGTTTCGATCTGCTCTACGAAGTGAAACCGATTACCGGTTTTGCGTTGATTGATGCCTGGCTTTCGGACTCACCATGGCGGGATGAAATGATCATGAGCGCAATCCGCCATATGATATTGCCCGTGATCACCCTGTCGGTTGCGCCAACAACTGAAGTGATCCGCCTGATGCGTATCAGCACTATCGAAGTGTATGACCAGAACTATGTAAAAGCGGCGGCGACCCGCGGTTTGTCGCGCTTTACTATTTTGCGTCGCCACGTTCTGCATAACGCGTTACCGCCGGTTATTCCTCGCCTGGGCTTACAGTTTTCCACCATGCTGACGCTGGCGATGATCACCGAAATGGTTTTTAGCTGGCCGGGTTTAGGGCGCTGGTTAATTAACGCCATCCGCCAGCAGGATTACGCAGCCATTTCCGCCGGAGTGATGGTGTGTGGCTCACTGGTCATTATTGTTAACGTGATTTCTGATATTTTGGGTGCCATGGCTAACCCTCTGAAACATAAGGAATGGTATGCCTTACGATAGCGTATACAGCGAAAAGCGCCCGCCGGGCACGCTGCGTACCGCCTGGCGCAAATTTTATAGTGACGCCTCTGCGATGGTCGGCCTGTACGGCTGCGCGGGGCTGGCTGTACTGTGTATTTTTGGCGGCTGGTTTGCGCCTTACGGCATCGACCAGCAATTTCTCGGTTATCAATTATTGCCGCCGTCATGGTCGCGCTATGGCGAAGTTTCTTTCTTCCTGGGGACTGACGACCTCGGACGCGATGTTTTAAGCCGTTTACTGAGCGGAGCTGCGCCAACCGTGGGTGGCGCATTTGTGGTGACGCTTGCCGCGACGATCTGTGGCCTGGTACTGGGCACCTTCGCCGGGGCGACACACGGCCTCCGCTCAGCGGTGCTTAACCATATTCTGGATACCTTACTGGCGATCCCTTCGCTGCTGTTGGCAATTATCGTTGTAGCGTTTGCCGGACCGAGTTTGTCCCACGCTATGTTTGCTGTCTGGCTGGCATTGCTGCCGCGTATGGTACGTTCGATTTACAGCATGGTGCATGACGAACTGGAAAAAGAGTACGTTATCGCCGCCCGTCTGGATGGCGCATCAACGCTGAATATTCTCTGGTTTGCTGTGATGCCAAACATCACCGCCGGGCTGGTCACCGAGATCACCCGCGCACTGTCGATGGCAATTCTCGATATCGCCGCGCTGGGCTTTCTCGATCTCGGCGCACAACTCCCCTCGCCTGAATGGGGAGCGATGCTCGGTGATGCGCTGGAACTGATTTATGTCGCCCCGTGGACTGTCATGCTGCCAGGTGCGGCAATTATGATTAGCGTGTTGTTGGTTAACCTCCTTGGCGATGGCGTTCGTCGTGCGATTATTGCGGGGGTGGAATAATGCCATTACTCGATATTCGTAACCTGACCATTGAATTTAAAACCGGTGATGAGTGGGTTAAAGCCGTCGACCGGGTAAGTATGACCTTAACCGAAGGTGAAATCCGCGGTCTTGTTGGTGAATCCGGTTCCGGCAAGAGTTTGATTGCGAAAGCGATTTGTGGGGTGAATAAAGATAACTGGCGTGTTACTGCTGACCGTATGCGTTTTGATGATATCGATTTGCTGCGTCTCTCCGCACGCGAACGGCGCAAACTGGTTGGCCATAACGTGTCGATGATTTTCCAGGAACCGCAGTCGTGTCTTGACCCTTCAGAACGTGTGGGCCGCCAGTTGATGCAAAACATCCCAGCCTGGACCTATAAAGGCCGTTGGTGGCAGCGTTTTGGCTGGCGCAAACGCCGTGCCATTGAACTGCTGCACCGCGTGGGGATTAAAGATCACAAAGATGCGATGCGCAGTTTTCCCTATGAGTTGACCGAAGGTGAATGTCAGAAAGTGATGATAGCCATTGCACTGGCGAATCAACCGCGTCTGCTGATTGCTGACGAACCGACCAACTCAATGGAGCCAACAACCCAGGCGCAAATCTTTCGCCTGCTGACGCGTCTCAACCAAAACAGCAATACCACTATTTTGCTTATCAGCCATGACTTACAAATGCTTAGCCAATGGGCGGATAAAATTAACGTGCTTTACTGCGGTCAAACAGTGGAAACCGCGCCGAGTAAGGAGTTGGTGACGATGCCACATCATCCTTATACCCAGGCGCTGATCCGCGCGATACCAGACTTCGGCAGCGCGATGCCGCATAAAAGTCGCCTCAATACGCTGCCCGGCGCTATCCCACTGCTGGAACAGTTACCGATTGGTTGTCGTCTGGGGCCACGTTGCCCGTATGCACAACGAGAATGCATTGTGACGCCACGTTTGACGGGGGCGAAAAATCATCTCTATGCCTGTCATTTCCCGCTGAACATGGAGAAAGAGTGAGATGATCGAAACGCTGCTTGAAGTGCGTAATTTAAGTAAAACGTTCCGCTACCGGACCGGCTGGTTTCGTCGTCAGACCGTAGAAGCGGTAAAACCCTTGAGCTTTACGCTACGTGAAGGCCAGACACTGGCGATTATTGGCGAGAATGGTTCGGGTAAATCCACGCTGGCAAAAATGCTGGCGGGAATGATAGAGCCTACCAGCGGCGAGTTATTGATTGACGATCATCCACTGCATTTTGGCGATTATTCCTTCCGCAGTCAGCGTATTCGCATGATTTTTCAGGATCCTTCGACCTCGTTGAATCCCCGTCAACGTATCTCGCAAATTCTGGATTTTCCACTGCGCCTGAACACCGACCTGGAACCGGAACAGCGTCGCAAACAGATTATTGAAACGATGCGTATGGTTGGGCTGCTACCGGATCACGTCAGTTACTATCCGCATATGTTGGCACCCGGACAAAAACAGCGTCTGGGTCTGGCGCGCGCGCTGATATTGCGCCCAAAAGTCATTATTGCCGATGAAGCCCTCGCTTCACTGGATATGTCGATGCGTTCGCAGTTGATTAATCTGATGCTGGAATTACAGGAAAAACAGGGCATTTCGTATATTTATGTTACCCAGCATATCGGAATGATGAAGCACATTAGCGACCAGGTGCTGGTGATGCATCAGGGCGAGGTTGTCGAGCGAGGCAGCACCGCGGATGTGCTGGCATCGCCGCTGCATGAACTCACCAAACGGCTGATTGCCGGTCATTTTGGCGAGGCATTGACGGCGGATGCGTGGCGTAAAGATCGCTAATTTTCTGAATCCTCCTTCCAGATTATTCACCTCATTCTGACAAAAGATTAAATCTTGTCAGAATGAGGTGATAGATAAAATTAAATCAAATGCGCGTGATTTAAGACGCAATCTCACTTTGCAGGAACGAAAGCTCTGGCGATATCTTCGCAGCCGACGTTTTAGTGATTTCAAATTTCGCCGTCAACATCCAGTGGGGAGCTACATTCTCGATTTTGCTTGCTGCTCGGCGCGTGTAGTCGTTGAGCTGGATGGTGGGCAGCATGATTTAGCAGTTGCCTATGATTCCAGGCGCACTAGCTGGCTTGAGTCGCAGGGCTGGACCGTGCTGCGTTTCTGGAATAACGAGATTGATTGTAATGAGGAGACGGTGCTGGAGAATATTCTGCAGGAACTGAACCGCCGGTCACCCTCTCCCTGAAAGAGCGAGGGGGCAGACCGAGCCGAATAGCTGTTGTGGTGAAAACATGGAGACGGTGCTGGAGAATATTCGGCAAGGTCTGAACCGTCCCAGCCATCGCCATGAAAGGGTTAGGGGCTGTATGAGCCTGTTTGTTGCTGGGGTAACAATATTTGCACAATACGGTCCCCTCGCCCCTCTGGGGAGAGGGTTAGGGTGAGGGGAAAAGCGCCCCCCCTGCCGCAGCCTGCTCCGGTCGGACCTGGCAACTATAGCTACTCACAGCCAGGTTGATTATAATAACCGTTTATCTGTTCGTACTGTTTACTAAAACGACGAATCGCCTGATTTTCAGGCACAACAAGCATCAACAATAAGGATTAAAGCTATGGGTTTTCTTTCCGGTAAGCGCATTCTGGTAACCGGTGTTGCCAGCAAACTATCCATCGCCTACGGTATCGCTCAGGCGATGCACCGCGAAGGAGCTGAACTGGCATTCACCTACCAGAACGACAAACTGAAAGGCCGCGTAGAAGAATTTGCCGCTCAATTGGGTTCTGACATCGTTCTGCAGTGCGATGTTGCAGAAGATGCCAGCATCGACACCATGTTCGCTGAACTGGGGAAAGTTTGGCCGAAATTTGACGGTTTCGTACACTCTATTGGTTTTGCACCTGGCGATCAGCTGGATGGTGACTATGTTAACGCCGTTACCCGTGAAGGCTTCAAAATTGCCCACGACATCAGCTCCTACAGCTTCGTTGCAATGGCAAAAGCTTGCCGCTCCATGCTGAATCCGGGTTCTGCCCTGCTGACCCTTTCCTACCTTGGCGCTGAGCGCGCTATCCCGAACTACAACGTTATGGGTCTGGCAAAAGCGTCTCTGGAAGCGAACGTGCGCTATATGGCGAACGCGATGGGTCCGGAAGGTGTGCGTGTTAACGCCATCTCTGCTGGTCCGATCCGTACTCTGGCGGCCTCCGGTATCAAAGACTTCCGCAAAATGCTGGCTCATTGCGAAGCCGTTACCCCGATTCGCCGTACCGTTACTATTGAAGATGTGGGTAACTCTGCGGCATTCCTGTGCTCCGATCTCTCTGCCGGTATCTCCGGTGAAGTGGTCCACGTTGACGGCGGTTTCAGCATTGCTGCAATGAACGAACTCGAACTGAAATAATCGTTCTGTTGGTAAAGATGGGCGGCGTTCTGCCGCCCGTTATCTCTGTTATACCTTTCTGATATTTGTTATCGCCGATCCGTCTTTCTCCCCTTCCCGCCTTGCGTCAGGATAACGATTTCCTTTACGACCAAGGAGCGCCCATGGAACAACGCCACATCACCGGCAAAAGCCACTGGTATCATGAAACGCAATCCAGTACTACGGAGTATGACGTTCTGCCTCTGGTCCCGGAAGCCGCAAAGGTCAGCGATCCCTTTCTACTCGACGTGATCCTTGAAAAAGAAACGCTGGCCCCTTTCCTTTCATGGCTGGACCCTGCGCGTGTTCTTGCAGTGGATTTGTTCCCTGACCAGCTTACCGTGACCCGTTCACAGACCTTCACCGCTTATGAACGCTTGTCGACGGCCCTGACGGTTGCTCAGGTTTGCGGCGTCCAGCGGTTATGTAACTACTATTCGGCGCGACTTACGCCGCTCCCCGGGCCTGATTCCACCAGGGAAAGTAATCATCGGTTGGCACAAATCACGCAATATGCCCGCCAACTGGCTAGCTCGCCTTCTATTATCGACAACCGATCGCGCCAGCATCTGAATGACGTCGGTCTTACTGCCTGGGACTGTGTGATCATTAGCCAAATCATTGGTTTTATTGGCTTTCAGGCGCGGACAATTGCGACATTTCAGGCTTATCTCGGGCATCCGGTACGCTGGTTACCCGGGCTGGAGATACAAAACTACGCCGACGCGTCACTGTTTGCTGATGAATCATTACGCTGGCGAAGCAGCTATGAGGTGGAAAAACTACCTGAAGAGCACACAAAAAGTTCAACTGCAGAACTTTGCCAACTGGCCGAAATACTCTCTCTCCACCCTATTTCACTTTCCCTTCTCGAAAAGTTGTTAAACAGCACACGGGGCAATACACAGCCGGATAATCAGCTTGCGGCGTTGTTATGCGCGCGTATAAATGGCAGTCCTGCTTGTTTTGCCACCTGTATGGATTCATCAAATGAATATAAAAAAATCAGCACCCTTATGCGCAAGGGCGAAAATGAAATTAACCAATGGGCTGACCGTCATTCTGTTGAGCGCGCTACCGTTCAGGCGATACAATGGCTGACCCGAGCACCCGATCGCTTTAGCGCCGCCCAGTTCAGCCCTTTACTCGAACACGAAAAATCATCAACGCAGATTATTAATCTGCTGGTATGGAGCGGGCTGTGTGGCTGGATAAATCGCTTAAAAATCGCGTTGGGTGAGACATATTAACCTTGCCGCGTCAGACAGATTCGCGTAAAACTGTCAGCCGCTCTAATGGCCACCAAAATAGACAATTATGTTTCAGGACAACCCGCTGCTAGCGCAGCTTAAACAGCAACTGCATTCCCAGACGCCACGCGCTGAAGGGGTGGTAAAAGCCACAGAAAAAGGCTTTGGCTTCCTGGAAGTCGACGCGCAAAAAAGTTATTTCATTCCGCCGCCGCAGATGAAAAAAGTCATGCATGGCGACCGAATTATCGCGGTGATCCACAGTGAAAAAGAACGTGAATCCGCAGAGCCAGAAGAACTGGTTGAACCGTTCCTGACTCGTTTCGTGGGTAAGGTTCAGGGCAAAAATGACCGTCTGGCCATCGTTCCTGATCATCCACTCTTAAAAGACGCCATTCCTTGCCGCGCAGCCCGTGGCCTGAACCACGAGTTTAAAGAAGGCGACTGGGCGGTTGCCGAAATGCGCCGTCATCCGCTGAAAGGCGATCGTTCTTTCTATGCAGAACTGACACAATACATCACTTTTGGTGACGATCACTTTGTACCGTGGTGGGTTACCCTTGCACGCCATAATCTGGAAAAAGAAGCACCAGACGGCGTCGCTACCGAAATGCTCGATGAAGGTCTGGTTCGTGAAGATCTGACCGCGCTGGATTTTGTCACCATCGACAGTGCCAGCACAGAAGATATGGATGACGCCCTTTTCGCTAAGGCGTTGCCGGATGACAAACTTCAGCTGATTGTGGCGATTGCCGATCCAACCGCGTGGATTGCTGAAGGCAGCAAGCTGGACAAAGCCGCGAAAATTCGCGCATTCACCAACTATCTGCCTGGCTTCAACATCCCTATGCTGCCTCGCGAGCTTTCTGACGATCTCTGCTCACTGCGCGCCAATGAAGTCCGCCCGGTACTGGCATGCCGCATGACGCTCTCCGCTGATGGCACCATTGAAGATAATATCGAATTCTTTGCCGCCACCATCGAATCCAAAGCAAAGCTGGTGTATGACCAGGTTTCTGACTGGCTGGAAAATACCGGTGACTGGCAGCCTGAAAGTGAAGCAATTGCCGAACAAGTCCGTTTGCTAGCGCAAATTTGCCAACGCCGCGGCGAGTGGCGTCATAACCACGCACTGGTGTTTAAAGATCGCCCGGATTACCGCTTTATTCTCGGTGAAAAAGGTGAAGTGCTGGATATCGTCGCCGAGCCTCGTCGCATTGCCAACCGTATCGTCGAAGAAGCGATGATTGCCGCTAACATTTGTGCGGCCCGCGTACTGCGCGATAAGCTCGGTTTTGGCATCTATAACGTGCATATGGGCTTTGATCCGGCGAATGCCGACGCGCTGGCAGCGTTGCTGAAAACGCACGGTCTGCATGTCGATGCCGAAGAAGTGCTCACGCTGGACGGTTTCTGCAAACTGCGTCGTGAACTGGACGCGCAACCAACTGGTTTCCTCGACAGCCGCATTCGTCGCTTCCAGTCATTTGCTGAAATTAGCACTGAACCCGGTCCTCACTTTGGCCTCGGTCTGGAAGCATACGCCACCTGGACTTCGCCGATCCGTAAATATGGCGACATGATCAACCACCGTCTGCTGAAAGCGGTTATCAAAGGCGAAACTGCGACGCGCCCACAGGATGAAATCACTGTCCAAATGGCCGAGCGTCGCCGTCTCAACCGGATGGCAGAACGTGATGTTGGTGACTGGTTATACGCACGCTTCCTGAAAGACAAAGCCGGGACCGACACCCGTTTCGCAGCGGAAATTGTCGATATCAGCCGTGGCGGCATGCGTGTTCGTTTGGTTGATAACGGCGCTATCGCCTTTATTCCGGCACCTTTCTTACACGCTGTGCGCGATGAACTGGTTTGCAGCCAGGAAAACGGCACTGTACAAATTAAAGGTGAAACGGTTTACAAAGTGACTGACGTTATTGACGTCACTATTGCCGAAGTCCGCATGGAAACCCGCAGCATTATTGCGCGCCCGGTCGCGTAATCTCCTTTCACGGCCCATTCCTCATGGATGGGCCGTTTATTTCCCCGCTCTACCTTCGTTATATCCAGGCAGATTTTTTAACTGACTTTCGTTTGAAAACTGGCGTTTTTCCAAAACTGGATTACAAATAAATATATAAAAAAAACAATGCGTTTAGCCGCCGTTAATTTCATGTAAGTCATGTTGTTCCTTTTATTTAACCGCGGACTCCGCTGTTAACCGGAGGATATGCATCATGAAAACCGTTAGGGAGTCCACAACGTTGTACAACTTTCTCGGATCGCACAATCCATACTGGCGGTTGACGGAAAGCAGCGATGTTTTGCGCTTTTCTACCACCGAAACCACAGAACCTGATCGTACATTGCAGTTATCTGCCGAACAGGCTGCTCGCATCAGGGAAATGACGGTCATCACCTCCAGCCTGATGATGAGTCTGACCGTCGATGAAAGCGATCTTTCTGTGCATCTGGTAGGACGAAAAATCAATAAACGGGAATGGGCTGGCAACGCGTCTGCATGGCATGACACACCGGCGGTTGCTCGTGATTTATCACACGGGCTTTCCTTTGCTGAGCAGGTAGTTTCTGAAGCACATTCCGCAATAGTGATTCTCGACAGCCGGGGGAATATCCAACGCTTCAATCGGTTATGTGAAGATTACACAGGGTTGAAAGAACACGACGTCATTGGGCAAAGCGTGTTTAAACTGTTTATGAGCCGTCGTGAAGCTGCGGCATCCAGGCGCAATAACCGTGTATTTTTTCGAAGCGGCAATGCATATGAAGTCGAACTGTGGATACCAACATGTAAAGGCCAGCGGCTGTTTCTGTTTCGCAATAAATTTGTCCACAGCGGCAGTGGCAAAAACGAGATTTTTTTAATCTGTTCCGGCACCGACATTACCGAAGAGCGCCGCGCTCAGGAGCGACTGCGTATTCTGGCAAATACCGACAGTATCACCGGACTGCCGAATCGTAACGCAATGCAGGATTTAATCGATCACGCTATTAATCATGCAGATAACAATAAAGTTGGGGTTGTGTATCTTGATTTGGATAATTTCAAAAAGGTCAACGACGCCTATGGGCATTTGTTTGGTGACCAGTTATTACGCGACGTGTCATTGGCTATTTTAAGCTGTCTCGAACATGACCAGGTGTTGGCGCGTCCAGGTGGGGATGAGTTTCTGGTACTGGCATCCAACACCTCACAAAGCGCGCTGGAAGCAATGGCATCACGAATTTTGACCCGCTTACGGCTCCCCTTTCGCATTGGTTTAATTGAAGTTTATACCAGCTGTTCAGTAGGTATTGCACTCTCTCCCGAACATGGTTCAGACAGCACGGCTATTATTCGTCACGCCGACACAGCAATGTACACAGCGAAGGAAGGCGGACGAGGACAATTTTGCGTTTTTACCCCAGAAATGAATCAACGGGTATTTGAATATCTCTGGCTGGATACCAACTTGCGTAAAGCACTGGAAAACGATCAGTTGGTTATTCACTATCAACCGAAAATCACCTGGCGTGGCGAAGTGCGCAGTCTGGAAGCACTAGTACGTTGGCAGTCACCTGAACGTGGGTTGATTCCACCGTTGGACTTCATTTCCTACGCCGAAGAGTCAGGGCTAATTGTGCCTTTAGGCCGTTGGGTGATTCTCGATGTCGTACGCCAGGTGGCAAAGTGGCGGGATAAAGGCATAAACCTGCGAGTGGCGGTAAATATTTCTGCACGTCAGCTCGCCGATCAAACCATTTTCACCGCCCTGAAACAGGTTCTCCAGGAACTCAATTTTGAATACTGCCCTATAGATGTTGAACTGACAGAGAGTTGTCTGATTGAGAATGATGAACTGGCACTGTCTGTTATTCAACAATTTAGCCAACTAGGTGCGCAAGTGCATCTGGATGATTTTGGTACCGGCTACTCTTCACTTTCGCAACTGGCGCGCTTTCCGATCGATGCCATCAAACTTGACCAGGTTTTTGTTCGAGATATTCACAAACAACCTGTCTCGCAGTCACTGGTCCGGGCGATCGTCGCTGTGGCCCAGGCATTGAATCTTCAGGTGATCGCCGAAGGTGTAGAGAGTGCAAAGGAAGATGCTTTTTTAACCAAGAACGGGATCAATGAGCGGCAAGGATTTTTGTTTGCCAAACCGATGCCCGCCGTCGCCTTCGAACGCTGGTATAAACGCTATCTGAAGCGCGCATAAGTAGATGAATATATATACTTAGCGCTATATCCCGTCATTATATATCGTATTCCTGGATGATAATTAGCCGTTGCTGTTAAACACTTCTCTTTTAGCGGCAATTTTTGCATTATTCATTTTCCCCCTTTTGCTATAAGGATGTCCTTGATGTCTGAATTTGATGCCCAGCGCGTTGCCGAACGTATTGATATTGTGTTAGATATCCTTGTGGCAGGCGATTACCACTCTGCGATCCATAATCTCGAGATACTTAAAGCAGAACTCTTGCGCCAGGTTGCTGAATCTACGCCAGACATCCCGAAGGCACCGTGGGAGATTTAACAATCGTGCCTTCAGGTTTTCCTATTTGAGGATGCCCGGCGCGTCAGTATTTTTTTATTAAGTATTATAACGTTATAAGAATTACAGCGATGAATTCCCGACAACAAACTATTCTACAGATGGTCATTGACCAGGGTCAGGTTAGCGTAACCGATCTGGCAAAAGCCACTGGAGTTTCTGAAGTTACCATTCGCCAGGATCTCAACACACTCGAAAAACTGAGTTACCTCCGCCGTGCACATGGCTTTGCTGTTTCGCTTGATAGTGATGACGTCGAAACCCGTATGATGAGCAACTATACGCTGAAGCGTGAACTCGCCGAGTTTGCCGCGTCGCTGGTTCAACCGGGCGAAACCATCTTTATCGAAAATGGCAGCAGCAATGCCCTACTCGCCCGGACTCTGGGCGAGCAGAAGAAAAATGTCACTATCATCACGGTCAGCAGCTACATCGCGCATTTGCTGAAAGACGCGCCTTGTGAAGTTATTTTGCTCGGTGGCGTGTATCAGAAAAAAAGCGAAAGTATGGTTGGCCCTTTGACACGCCAGTGCATCCAACAGGTGCATTTCAGCAAAGCATTTATTGGTATTGATGGCTGGCAACCTGAAACTGGATTTACCGGTCGCGATATGATGCGTACCGATGTGGTCAATGCCGTGCTGGAAAAAGAGTGCGAAGCGATAGTCCTGACTGACAGCTCGAAATTTGGTGCTGTACATTCATACTCCATCGGTCCCGTTGAGCGATTCAATCGCGTGATTACCGATTCGAAAATACGCGCCAGCGATCTGATGCATCTTGAGCACAGTAAACTCACCGTTCACGTCGTTGACATTTAACCATTTCCCTTCTCTACGGATGATTTGCAGTTTGGCAAATCATCCGCTCTAAGATGATTCCTGGTTGATAATTAAGACTATTTACCTGTTATTAACACTCTCAAGATATAAAATTATTATCAGCGATATAACAGGAAGTCATTATCACCTGCGTGATATAACCCTGCGCGCGAGCAGATTTCACGGAATAATTTCACCAGGCTTATTCTTAGCTATTATAGTTATAGAGAGCTTACTTCCGTGAATCATAAATTCAGGAGAGAGTATTATGTTTGTAACGAGCAAAAAAATGACCGCGGCTGTTCTGGCAATTACTTTGGCAATGTCTCTGAGTGCCTGTTCTAACTGGTCTAAACGGGACCGCAACACCGCAATCGGCGCGGGTGCAGGGGCATTAGGCGGTGCAGTACTGACCGATGGCAGTACGTTGGGTACATTAGGTGGTGCAGCTGTCGGTGGTGTTATTGGTCACCAGGTCGGTAAATAATCGTAAATAAATGTCGATTATCGACTCGCAATTATAATACGCTTGATTCTGTTCAGTACGAAATAACTGAATAATACGCACAGTAAAATATTCGAAAGCCACGGATATATCCGTGGCTTTTTATGTTAACCGCCTGCGAGTTTTACCTTCATCCCTTTCGCTTCAAGTAGTGATTTTAATAAATCACGCTTATCGCCCTGGATTTCAATAACTCCATCTTTAACTGCTCCGCCGCAGCCGCATTTTTTCTTCAGTTCCGCTGCAAGTTTTGTCAGTTCGGCATCATCGAGATCGACACCGGTAATCAGGCAAACGCCCTTACCTTTACGTCCACTGGTCTGACGCTGAATACGCACCACACCGTCGCCTTTAGGGCGTACAGGGGCCGCTTTGGGCTCATCAATACGTCCGGTTTCCGTTGAGTAGACCAGACGGCTGTTGGAATCACTCATCATGCACTCCGCTGTAAAGAGGCGTTGATCGCTTTCAGCGTCTGCGCTGGATCTACCGATTGCGTTACCGGGCGACCAATCACCATATAATCAACACCAGCCGACAACGCCTGTTCTGGCGTCATAATGCGGCGCTGGTCACCAGCTTCACTCCCCTGCGGACGAATGCCCGGCGTAACCAGTTTGAACTCCTGACCGAATACCTGTTTAAAGCGCACAGCTTCCTGAGCAGAACACACCACACCATCAAGGCCACATTTTTGCGTCAGTGCCGCCAGACGTTCTGCATAATCTGCAGGTGACAGTGTCATGCCAAGATCGACCAGGTCGCTGGCTTCCATGCTGGTCAACACTGTCACAGCAATCAAAAGCGGTGCATCTTTGCCAAACGGAACCAGTGCCTCACGCGCTGCGGTCATCATACGCGCCCCACCAGAGGCATGAACATTCACCATCCACACGCCTAAGTCAGCTGCAGCAGCGACAGCGTGCGCTGCAGTGTTGGGGATATCGTGGAATTTCAGGTCAAGAAAGATATCAAAACCACGCTGTTGAAGTTCGCGCACAAACTGTGGCCCAAACAATGTAAACATCTCTTTGCCGACCTTCAGACGACAATCGCGTGGGTCGATCTTGTCGACAAAGGCCAGCGCGTCATCACGATTATGATAATCAAGGGCAACAACCACAGGAGAATTCGTAACAGCGCGGGAAGAAGATGAAGCAGTTAACGTCATGACCAGACCTTCTTGATGATGGGCACCGGAAGTGGCGCGAAACAGGTAAACGGCGAGCATTCTACCCGTGGAAATAAAAAATTAACAGTTGCGATTTCTCCCCTGGCAGGCTTTTTCTGCGCCGTCGTTGCCGGAGCACAATGGAACATTAATAATTAGTATGTTGTAACTAAAGTCGGATTTTTTTTAAAAATTACAGGCCATCAAGACCGCGAATCGGTTTAATGGTTGACCAGGCCCGACAAGACGGACAATGCCAGTAGAGGGTGTATGCGGTAAAACCACATTTCTGGCAACGATAACGAGGCTTACTACGTACCTTCTCGCCAACCATGTCACGCAGCACCATCAGGCTCTCTTTGGCACGCCCTTCTTCCGCTTCATTTAAGTGGTAATCCATTAACTTATGGAACACACGCATGGTCGGATGACGCTGAAGCTGGCGCGTAATATAGACCTGTGCGGCCTCACTACCGTCGCGCGCTTCGATGATATCAGCAAGCATCAATTCAGCATCGGCACCGGTGTTCTCTTCCACCGCACGCTGCAGGAATTCTGCCCATTCGGCAGTTTTACCCAACTGCTGATAGCAGGTTTGCAACATTTCCAGCGTTTCGCTGACCAGTTCTCTGTCCTGGGATATCACGCGTTGCAGACTTTCGACGGCTTTGGCGTATTCTCCTTTCGCCATAAACACGCGTCCCATCATTATGGATACGCGGGCGCTGTTTTTATCTGCCGCCGCCCCTTTTTTTAGCAAGGTCATGGCACGATCGAGATCGTCGCTGGCCATATGCTGCAGGGCTAACTCACAGTAGAAATGGGCAATTTCGACGCGCTGTTTATCTTTACCCAGCTTCACCAGGCGTTCGGCAACATCAATTGCTTTCTGCCACTCACTGGTAGCCTGGTAGATTTGTAGCAACTGTTGCAGCGCGCCAATGCGGAAGTCAGTTTCATCGGTCAGCTGATTGAACATGTCTTCCGCGCGGTCATATAACCCGGCGGCCATGTAATCACGCCCCAGTTGTTGAATCGCCAACAGACGCTGTTCATAGGTCAGCGAGGCGCTTTCCATTAGGGTCTGATGGATGCGAATAGCGCGATCAACTTCGCCACGCGAACGGAACAGGTTTCCGAGCGTAAGGTGGGCTTCAACGGTGCCTGTATCCTCTTTAAGCATATCGAGAAACAGGTCTACCGCTTTATCCTGTTGATTACTAAGCAGGAAGTTAACCCCCGCTACGTAATCACGCGACAAGCGGTTGGCTTCATCTTGCTTGTTTTGTTGCGCACTTCTGCGGCCCATATACCAGCCATAGGCAGCGGCTACAGGCAAAAGCAGAAACAACAACTCCAGCATAGAAAGTTATTCCTTCGCCGCTGACGAGTGCGGCACTACAGCCACGTCAGTCGCGGGTGAAAGCTGGTTTTCCAGTCGCTTTATTTTACGTTCAGCGCGCGCCAGGGAAACACGAACTCGCAGCCAGAACAGGCCACAAATCAACCAACCGATAGCAAACCCCGCAGCAAACAATACCGCCAGCAATGTGGAAATACGGTACTCCCCTTGCGCTAACAGATAATTAAACGTCACCTGTTGATCGTTCTGCGCACCCAACGTGACCGAAATCACGAAGATCGCTAACACCAGTAAGAAAATGAGTAAATATTTCACATTACTTCCCGTTATGTGGTTAGAGCGAATAAATTATGGTCAACTTACCGCAATAGCCCTTTAAAGTACCATTTTCGCGCCGTCTGCGAAATGGCATCCACACGCATTGTTGATGATTTAAGGGCTAAATTCGGAAAATCAACCAGCGTTAACTTTCTTGTTCTCGTTGCGCTATTTCGCGATTTTCTTCCGCAGGTGGTGTTAATGGCCCACAAATTCGTTGCGCAAGCCACGTTGCCACCGCCACCAGCGCCCACGAAATCAACGTAGCTACTACCAGATCGCGTGGCCAATGCATCCCGAGCAGCAGGCGGCTTCCCATGACTCCCGTTGCCCAGACCAGCAAGATAGCAATGGTTAACGTTCGCCGACGCGGCCACAGCAAACCAACGGCCAGCAGTGCCCAACTGGCAGCAAACATCGTGTGACCGGAAGGAAAGGCAAACCCCGTCTCTTTCTGCCAGTGTGAACGCAAATATTGTGGGATATTTTTCTCTTCAGCCAACTGTTCTTTCACTAGATTTCCGCGTTCTGCTCGCTTTAAAGTGTAGAACTCATCAACCGGAATATGATGTGTTTTTTCCAGCCAGATAACAAAAGGTCGTGGTTCCTGGACTTTGTCTTTGATCCAGGATTTAACGCCTTGTCCCACAAGGATTGCGGCCGCCAGAATGGCAAATAATACAAAGGCAGCCTTAATGCGAAAACGCAGACACCAGAGAAACCAGCCGAATAAAATCAAATGTGTAATGACGCCCCAGGGCTGGGTGACAGTTTCAGTAACCCAAAAAGCCGCTTTTAGTAGCCAACTTTGTTCTCCAGGTTGCCAACGCCAGCCAGAAATCCATACGGCTACTGGCATGACAAGCAATAGTGCAGCTCCCACTGCGGTACGTCTGGCAATCGAACGCATGGCCTCTCCTTTTTGATAAGTCCCACAATCATAACTGAAAACGCCAGTTCCAGGAAAAATTGACAGATTTGTGCCATTCCGTGAACGATCGACGCGTCGTGATTAGGTGAACCCCTTCTCGTTATGGCAAAATAAGCCAATACAGAACCAGCATTATCTGGAGAATTTCATGCAGCTTAAACGTGTGGCAGAAGCCAAACTGCCAACCCCATGGGGCGATTTCCTGATGGTGGGATTTGAAGAACTGGCAACCGGACACGATCATGTCGCGCTAGTCTATGGCGATATTTCCGGGCATACCCCGGTACTTGCGCGCGTCCATTCCGAATGTCTGACCGGTGACGCCCTGTTCAGCTTGCGCTGCGATTGTGGCTTCCAGCTCGAAGCGGCATTGACGCAAATTGCCGAGGAAGGCCGTGGTATTTTGCTGTATCACCGTCAGGAAGGTCGTAACATTGGTCTGCTGAATAAAATCCGCGCTTACGCACTGCAGGATCAAGGTTACGATACCGTAGAGGCTAACCACCAGTTAGGCTTCGCCGCTGATGAGCGCGACTTCACTCTTTGCGCTGATATGTTCAAACTCCTTGGCGTCAATGAAGTCCGCTTGTTAACCAATAACCCGAAAAAAGTCGAAATTCTGACCGAAGCAGGGATTAATATTGTTGAACGCGTACCATTGATTGTAGGTCGTAACCCCAATAACGAACATTATCTCGATACCAAAGCCGAGAAAATGGGCCATTTGCTGAACAAATAACCCTCTTGCATTGTGTAATTCATTTGCTTGCCGGAAGCAAAATAACCGGCAAGCAAATAGTTGTTACTTCAACATATTACGAATGACATAATGCAAAATGCCGTCGTTCTGGTAGTAGGTCAACTCCGTCGCGGTGTCGATACGACAACGGCAGGGTACGACTTCCTGGCTACCATCCGCGCGCGTAAGCGTCACCGGAACCGTCGCGCCGGGTTGTAGGTTTTGCAGATCGCCAATATCAATCTTCTCTTCCCCGGTTAGCCCTAACGTTTTACGCGTTACGCCTTGCGGAAATTCCAGCGGCAGGATGCCCATGCCAATTAAATTCGAACGGTGAATTCGTTCAAACGATTCGGCAATCACCACACGAATACCAAGCAGACGCGGACCTTTTGCCGCCCAGTCACGACTGGAGCCTGATCCATACTCTTTCCCGGCAATCACCGCCAGCGGCGTTTGCTCCTGCTTATAGCGCATCGCAGCATCATAAATAGAGACTACGTCGCTGTCAGGTAAATGCCGCGTCATCCCCCCTTCAACGCCAGGCACCATTTCATTACGGATGCGAATATTGGCGAAGGTGCCGCGCATCATCACTTCATGGTTACCACGCCGCGAACCGTAGGAGTTAAAGTCTTTTCGCTCAACACCCCGACCTTGTAGATATCGACCCGCTGGGCTGTCGGGCTTAATACTGCCCGCCGGAGAGATATGGTCAGTGGTGACTGAATCCCCCAGCATTGCGAGGATCCGCGCACCGTGAATATCTTCCACTGGTGCTGGTGTTGCCTGCATTTCATCAAAGAAAGGCGATAAGCGAATATAGGTTGAGTCCTCCTGCCAACCGTAGGTATCGGATCGTGTGACGTTAATTCCCTTCCACTCTGCTGTGCCTTCAAAAACTTCTGCGTACTCTTTGCGGAACATTTCTGTGGAGACTTGTTCTACCGCACGGGCAATTTCTTGTGCCGATGGCCAGATATCTTTCAGATAAACCGGATCGCCTTTGCGATCATGGCCGATAGGCTCAGAAGCCAGGTTGATATTCATATTTCCCGCCAGCGCATAGGCAACCACCAGCGGCGGCGAGGCCAGCCAGTTAGTTTTAACCAGCGGATGGATACGGCCTTCAAAGTTACGGTTGCCGGACAGCACCGCACCGACGGTTAAATCGCCTTTTTTGATTGCCGTTTCGATAGGATCGGGCAGCGGCCCAGAGTTACCAATACAGGTGGTACAACCGTATCCCACAAGGTTAAACCCCAGTTCGTCGAGATACGGTGTCAGTTTCGCTTTTGCCAGATAATCAGAAACGACTTTCGAACCCGGTGCCAGCGACGCTTTGACCCATGGTTGCCGCTTGAGGCCCAGAGTTACGGCTTTTTTCGCCAGCAAGCCTGCGGCCATCAGCACACTTGGGTTAGAGGTGTTGGTGCACGAGGTTATCGCAGCAATGACCACAGCGCCATCAGGTAACTGATACTGATGTCCGTTCATAACATAATCGACCGGCTGGCGATCTTTATGCGTGGCATTCACTTCCAGTTCGTTACTGGCGGCAAATGCTTTTGGTACATCGGGCAGTGCAACGCGATCCTGTGGGCGTTTAGGCCCTGCCAGGCTCGCTTCAACGTCATTCATATCCAGTTCTAACGTACTGGTAAAAATTGGTTCATCGCCCGGGTTACGCCACATGCCCTGCGCTTTGGCATATTTTTCGACCAACTCGACCTGATCTTCGCTGCGCCCGCTTAAACGCATGTAATCGAGGGTTACAGCATCGATTGGGAAGAAGCCACAGGTGGCACCATATTCTGGCGACATATTGGCAATGGTGGCGCGATCCGCCAACGGTAGTGAATCCAGACCATCACCATAAAATTCGACGAATTTCCCCACCACGCCATGTTTGCGCAGCATTTGGGTAACAGTGAGAACCAGGTCTGTGGCGGTAATACCTTCACGTAATTTTCCGGTAAGTTTGAAGCCCACTACATCCGGGATAAGCATGGAAACCAGCTGGCCTAACATTGCGGCTTCTGCTTCGATCCCACCAACGCCCCACCCCAGCACGCCAAGGCCGTTGATCATGGTGGTGTGCGAGTCAGTACCAACGAGTGTATCCGGATAAGCAATCCATTCACCGTCCTGCAATTCACTCCACACTGCTTTGCCGAGATATTCGAGGTTAACCTGATGGCAAATGCCTGTGCCTGGCGGCACGACGCTAAACCGACTGAACGCTTGCTTTCCCCATTTCAGGAACACATAACGTTCGTGGTTGCGCTCCATTTCCAGGCGTACGTTTTCTTCAAATGCCTCATCATCACCAAAACGATCGACGGTCACCGAGTGGTCAATGACCAGGTCGACCGGTGAGAGCGGGTTAACCTTTGCAGTATCGCCGCCGAGGCGTTTAACCGCTTCGCGCATTGCCGCCAGATCAACAACGGCAGGTACGCCGGTAAAGTCCTGCATCAGCACCCTTGCCGGGCGGTAGGCAATTTCACGGTCAGCATGGGCATTTTTCAGCCATCCTGCCAGCGCGTGGATATCCTCTTCGGTAACCGAGTTACCATCCTGCCAGCGCAGCAGGTTTTCGAGCAAAACTTTGAGTGACTTGGGTAGACGGGTGATATCGCCCAGTGATTTAGCAGCAAGCGGCAGGCTGTAGTAGTGGTAAGTTTTATCTTTGGCCTGCAACGTGTCCTTACTGGCTTCTCGTAGGGTTGACGACATAGCTCCTCCTTAATGACAGGGTTGCGAAGCCCTGATTCTCTTCAGGGTGAATATTAAAGATAACACAAACATCGCGTAACGATTTGATAACAACCCAAATTGATAAAAGAGGAGAAACCTTGTGGCAAAGCAAATGACAACCCCGCCGCAGCGGGGTCAAGGATCAGTGAGTAATGATCCAGAGGAGTTCGGCCCAGAAGAGCATCGACAGAGAAAACGCGCCCATCCAGGACCAATATTTCATATTTGTGTTGATCATAGGCTACACCCTTAACGGTTATTATTTTGTGTTGAGATAACTCAAGCTGTTATTGCTGCGGTGTATTAAAAGCCCTTTAATTCATTAAAAATGGGTAATAAGAATGATGATAATTATTGTTTCGGCTGATCATCTTCAGCAAACAGTTCTATAAAGGCTTGCTGCTGCGATGTTAGTTGCCAGTCGTCTGGAATAACGACGGAACATTCCCGTTTCGTTTCTGTTTCATTGTCACTATGCTGGCATAATGGTGACGACTCCAGTTGCTCCTGACCGACCATAGTTATCCCCACACTTTCCAAATCAGCAGTGCGACAACCACCCAGAAAAGTGCAGAACCAAGAAAAACCGCCAGCCAGGCTTTACGTTTTAATTCAGGATCGCGGCGGGGTTCCTGATTTCCAGAAGGCATTGCTAACCTCATATAATCGCCATCACTTATCAGCAAGACGTTGAACGATTGGTGTAATTAATCATACGATGAGACAAATCCTAAAGAAACTTTAGTCAAAAATCGGTAATGACTCCAACTTATTGATAGTGTTTTATGTTCAGATAATGCCCGATGACTTTGTCATGCAGCTCCACCGATTTTGAGAACGACAGCGACTTCCGTCCCAGCCGTGCCAGGTGCTGCCTCA